>Ga0116156_10000038_pt1 | contig 128507 bp, 108 predicted proteins | sample AD_UKC045_MetaG_FD_89891 | JGI IMG/M metagenome (GOLD analysis project Ga0116156, IMG submission 89891) | Active sludge microbial communities of municipal wastewater-treating anaerobic digesters from USA - AD_UKC045_MetaG | ecosystem: Engineered > Bioreactor > Anaerobic > Digestate | place...
CTTCCAGATTAACGGCGGCAATGCGGCCACCAACTTCCCCGAAGTCACCCTGACCGTGAACGCCTCGGACAGCGGCTCCGGGCTTCTCGACATGCGCTTCAGTAACGATGCCGTCACCTGGAGCCCCTGGGGACCCTGTGCCCCGGAAAAATCCTGGCCGCTTATCGAAGGCTTCGGTCCCAAGACCGTCTATGCCACCTTCCGCGACGAGGCGGGAAACGTCTCCGAAGAATGTTCGGATACCGTGGAACTGAAAACCGTGGGCACAGTAACCGGTCAGCCCATGGTGATGGAATTCGATGAAGTATTGATTCGCATCTCGGTCATCGACCTCTTGCTTGAGCCTCCTGTTGTAACCGTGAACGGACACCTCGCGCTCTATGTGGGTGACAAAGATACGGAATACCTTTACAGCTACACCGTGCTCGATCCCACCCAGGATCCCCTTGGCCCTGCTGAGATTGTCATCACCTGCGCGGACCTCCATCTCAATCTCGAAGTCTTCACCAATAACGACGCCCTTACCATCATCGCCAAAAATACCGTGCCTCTGGCCACCCTGCCCATGCTGGCGGGACTGTCCATCGCATGCGCGGTGGCCGGCTCCCGCATCCTGCGGCGGAAAAAATAGTTCGGGCATTAAACACCGGTGCGCTGTTTCACTCCGAAACGGCGCACCGGTTTTTACTCCGGATTTCTCGCCATCTGGAGATGGATGTTGCCAGCCGTAAACTTCGGGTTATTCTTCCCCCTCCCGCCAATTCTGTGTCCAGACCGTCAGATTGTCCAGATCCCGGCGCGTCTTGAAGATCAACGACCCTAAAAAATACGCCACGAAGAATAGCAGGAGATTGCTGACCATGCCCGCGTAATAGGTATCCATTGGTTTTGCTAAAAAGGCGGCCCACCCATCGCTGAACCCAAGATTCAACGCGGTTTCTTTCGTAAGCCATTTCAACTCAACAGCCACTATCCAGAGCAAATAAGTGAGAGTAATGACAATGCCGAAAGCCACCGCGCGCCCATCGCCGCGGCGTGTGAGGAATCCCAGACAGTACAGGCCAAGCAACCCTCCCGCCGTGATGGCCCCAATCTTCGTCGCCGTGTCTTGCAGCGTCGTGTTCTGCGCCCACATGAGACACGCCGCCCCGCCAATCATGATGACACTGCTGATAAACGATAACGTCCATGCCGCCACCACGTAGTGTTTGTCGCTCTTTTCCCGCGCGATATGCCGTTTGTATACATCCACAATCCCCACCGCCGAGATCGCATTAATGCTGGACGACAGAGACGACATGGCGGCCGCCAGCACTCCCGCGATAACCAGCCCGCTGAACCCGACTGGCAAATAATTAATCACGAAATACGGAAGTATCGACTCTGCTTTGCGCCCGCCTTCCCCGGACAAAATAGCCAGCGCCGCCGGGTCCGGATTCAGCTTGAAATAAACATACAGGCTCGTGCCCAAAAACATGAAGAAAGCCCAGGTAGGCACGCTGCACAGGCAGCAGATCCATATAGCGCGTTTCGCCTCCTTGGGATTCTTCGTGGCTACATATTTCTGAATCACGTTCTGATTGCTGCTGTACTCCGTCAACCAATTCGTCAAACCCACCAGCAACATCATGATGACGGTTTTGTCCACCAGGCTGAATCCCCACGCCGAACGCTCCAACTGGCCCGTTGCAGGATTCAAATCACCAAACATGAATTTCCCGTCGTGTGCGGCGGTGGTGATTATCGTGCCAAGGCCTCCATCCACGCCGACAATTACATAAATCAGGCAGGCAAGCCCCCCTCCCCACAACAAGAAGGATTGGATAAAATCCGTCCAGATAACGGCCTCAATACCACCGGTAATAGTGTAAAAAGAGGTCACCACACCGCCCACCAGGATGCAGATCATGGGGTCAAGTCCGGTCATCTCATATACCAGCAACGCCACCAAATACAGAATAAGACTAAGCCGGATCGTCTGCCCAACAATAAATGCGATCGCCGCATACATCCGCGTTACCGGACCGAACCGCCCTTCCAGATACTCAAACGCCGAGGTGATTTGCGCCTTCCGGAAAAAAGGCAGAAACACATGGGATGCGATATAAATGCCCAAAGGCAGCATCAGGCACGGAAGAAAACGCAAATAGGCCGTCTTATAGGCGTCGGCCGGATACGCCACGAACGTGATCGAACTGATGGATGTGGCAAACATCGACAGGCCAATCAGCCAGCCCGGAAATGAACGGTTCCCAAGGAAATACCCCTCTGTGCTCCGATTCCGCCGTGAAAAATACGGCCCCAGCGACGCCATGCCTATGAAATAAACCACCAAAATGATTACGTCTAAAGTGCGCATGGTTGATGTGCTCCAATCCAATTTCCCGCAAACTCCCGCCGCCATAGCGAAAGAAGATGCATCTTAACAATCACCCCCCCCGGCATGCAACCAACTGTTTTCCAGAGGCATTTGCGAAATAGGCCTTTTTCTCCTCTGGGTAAATGAAAAAGCAATGGTTCATATGTGGAAATGAGGAAGGCAGCCTCTCGTATTTACCCTGGGTCCCTAATTCTCCAACTGATTGAAAAAGTTTCGCACTTTATCGCTAACTTGTTGGTTTGGTTGCGGCTACGCCGCGATAGGATGGATTGTCTTGACGCCGTATATGGTATGTGTTAGGCTATCGGTGATACAATATGTAGAGGCATTTTCGTGTCCATGCCAGAGATTGTGGTGATGGTTAATCGAGATACAAGATCTGGCTGGCAAAGACAGTCGGGTAACGAATAAAAACTGGTGGAATAGCAGGTTATTCAGGAGGCCAATATGCGGTGTCCATTTTGCAATCATACGGAAGGGAAGGTAGTGGATTCGCGGGCGTCGAAGGAGGGGGACTGCATCCGGCGGCGGCGCGAGTGTTTAAAGTGTGGGCGGCGCTTCACCACGTATGAGCGTATCGAGGAAGTGGCCCAAATGGTAATCAAGAAGGATGGACGCCGGGAGAATTTTGACCGTTGGAAGTTGAAGAGCGGCATATTAAAGGCGGTGGAGAAGCGTCCGGTGAGCCTCGAACAAGTGGACGCCCTGATTGATGAGGTGGAACGGGACCTGTTTAACACGAATGAACATGAAGTAACGACGAAGGCCATCGGGGAGGTGGTGATGTCCAAGCTGCGCCAGTTGGACGAGGTCGCCTACGTGCGCTTTGCCTCCGTCTACCGCCAGTTCAAGGACCTGAACGAATTCATGAGCGAACTCAAAGTGATGCTGACGTAACAGGTATTCACAGGTTACGAGATTAGCTTGTCATATTCGGTGTGCGAACCAATCCAAAACCATCGGATTCCCCTGGGTCTTTCGACTCCCAAGCGCCCTGTACCGCGTCCCAATGCGTACTGACCAAAGGGGGTGTTTTTTGCCAATCATTTTTTAGAAGGCTGAAATTTTTTGCTGCCAATTCCTAAATTTCTTTTGGCAGTTTCTGAAAGCCCTGCCAGAAAGATGGCAGCGTTTGATGTTTCATAAGGGCTTAGCTAACCCTTCACTAAATTCCTTGTCAGCCTTGGCCACCAGTGCATCAAGACGGCCCGCATCCACGTCTTGTTCGATCTGTTCATCCCACTTTTGTTCATGGTACTTCTCAATCCAAGCCATCAACTCCGCAAAATCCTCAGTGGATAGTTGAGTAATGCCCTTCTCTATTTCTTCGACACTCATAAATTGAATCTCCTGCTTGGACTATGATCAGCCTATCGCATCATACACTCAAATTCAATTTTGTACCCCATTTCAAGTATACCAGCTATGAAAGCATATTGTCTCTTCATGTAATATACATCAGGCAAATAGTGTATCATGCCTGCCGAAAAATCTGACTATGTCTCCAAGATGCTGTATATCAATCCCACCCATAACGCTGAACGCGGGGCATGGGCTTTCCTTCGCGCTGAAGGAATTTGAGTTCGCGGTAGCTGATGAGTTCAATGCCCTGAGATTTGATAAATTCGCGGGTCTTGGGATCGCAGAAGAAGTCGGTGTCGGCGGCGCGGCGTTCCATGGAGCCCGTAGTGGCTTTCATTTCCGGATCGATGCGTCCGCAATGGATGTAAATTTCTGTAACTTTTCCGGGTTGTATCCGGGAGAGTTGGTTTTTCCACCAGGATTCCGTTTCAGCGATGGAGGGGGGATCGTCCATAAGCAAAACATCGGGATGGAGAACGCCCATGGTGTCTGCCATTTCGATAAGGTATCCGGCGCCGAATTTGTCCATGAGGTCATGACCGGCCATGCGGCAGGGCAGGTTATAATCCTTGGCGATTTTTAGATATATCTCATGGTAGCCAGGGGCGTATTGCATCGTGCCCATGTGCGAGTCGATGTGGGTAATATCCAAACCGGTAGCCAGGGCTTTGTCAATTTGCGCCCGCACTTCCTTCTCCACTTCTTCAGGTTTTGCACTCAAATAGACCTGGGGGACGTCGTCAAAAAAGTAGCCGAGGGGGGTGCACAGGCTGGGCACGGCGGTTTTTCCGAGAACAGGCCCCCATTTATACCGGCCCCATTCGCTGGTAAGGTCGGTGTGTACCCCAATGCAGGCCTGTGGATTTTTCTTGGCCCATTCGGCGGCTTCGAGCATCCAGGGACAGGGAGTCATAAGCGTCGCGGACGTAATGCCGCCGGATTTCAACGCCATGAACGTTCCTTCGTTGGAAGAATGATTCATGCCGAAATCGTCGCCATTGATAATAAGGACTTTGGCGCCGGGGGGAAATCCGAGGCGTTCAACGAGGGAGGGCTGTTGTCCGTGCGCGGCGAAGGTGATCAGGCATAGCATAATGACGAAACAAATAATCAGGGGGAGGTGTATGTACATGCTTTGGTTCCTTGTGTTATGGAAAAAAGACCGCGTAAAGTATAGCAGAGTTTCACGAGGCTAAACCTGCTATAATGCGGATCGTTGTAAAGGAGGACTCCACGATGGCTCAGAATTTTTTCCTGACGGGGTGCGCCAGCGGAATGGCGCGGCATCTCACCAATGTATTGCAGCAACGGGGGGATTGTGTGTTTGCGACGGATGTGAATCTGCCGGCGCTGGAACAGGCGGCAAAAGAAATGAACTGGCCGGATGACCGGGTGAAACTACGCGCGCTGGATGTCACGGATTACGAGGCATGGGAGCGGGTGTTCGCGGAAGCAGTGGAAACGTTCGGGGGGATCGACGTAACGATGAATATCGCGGGGCTGTTGCTTGCATCATGGATACAGGAGTCGCCGCTAAAGGAGATAAACGGGCAAATCGATGTGAATGTGAAGGGCGTGATTTTTGGAACGAAGGTTTCGGCGCGGCACATGCTGGAGCGCGGGCATGGGCACATCATCAATATCAGTTCGATTGCGGGGGTGGTGCCGGTGCCGGGGATGGCGGTTTATGCGGCGTCGAAACATGCGGTACGGGCGTATTCGCTTTCGGCGGCGCTGGAGCTGCGCCCGAAGAACGTGTACGTGACGGTGGTATGCCCCACAACGGTGCAGACGCCGATGCTGGATCATGAAATAAACAATGATGCGGCTGAAATGTATTTTTCGGGCATACGCGTGCTGACGGTGAAGCATATTGAAAAGGGCATCCTGCGGGCGTTAAAACGCAAGCCATATCAGGTGCACCTGCCGTGGTTTAAGATCAAATTTGTCTCGATCATGGGCTTTATGCCGTGGCTGGGCCCAATTGTGGCGCCATTTTACCGCTGGGGCGGACGGTGGCGGCAGGCGGGCCGGCGCAAACCTTAATTCATGCGGCGCTGGAGCGCCACAACGACACCCTGGACGGTTACTTGAGAAGCGGGAAAACGCATGGGCGTCATGGATGAATTTTCGGGACGCAACTCGACGACAGGTCCAAAGGGGAAAAAGCGTTTAACCGTGGCTTCATTGTCAACCAGGGCCACCACCACATCGCCTGCCCTGGGGATTCGGCTGCGATCCACCACAATGATGTCGCCATCGAGGATGCCCGCTTCGATCATGCTGTCGCCTTTGACACGCAGGCAGTACCCTCCAGGGGCTGACATGTTTTTCGACAGCACAATGTGATCCTCGATGTTTTCCTCAGCGAGTAAAGGCGCCCCCGCCGCCACCCGTCCCACCAGTGGAAGTTCGGATACGCCACTGTTGTATAAGCGGACAGCGGCTTTTTCCGTCACATGGATGCCCCGCGCCTTGGAGAGGCGCTCGATAAATCCCTTTTTCTCAAGCGCCAACAGATGGTCGCTGACGGCGTTGGTGGAGGTTATATTGAACTCCGCGCCGATTTCCAAAATGGTGGGAGGACATCCTTTGTCTCGAATGCATTGGATAATATAATCGAGGATATCCCGCTGGCGTTTGGTAAGTCCTTTAGCCATGACCAAGCTCCTGGTTGCCACTGAATGCTTTTTCAGTAGTATTCAACCATGTTTTTCGCCAGAAGTCAAGCAATTTATCGGGTACTTGCGAAATAGCCCGTTTTCTCAAAAGCACACCAGAGAAGGAAGGATTATTCGTAGCGCAAGGCGTCGATGGGGTTTAGGCGGGCGGCGCGATAGGCGGGATAGTAGCCGAAGAAGATGCCGACAGCGGCGGCGAAGGTCATGGCAATAATCACGCTTTGTGGCTGGATGAAGGTGCTGAATTGGGTGAAGGCTCCAATGGTTTTAGCAACGCCAATGCCGCTAAACACACCGATCAGTCCGCCCAGACAGCTCATAAACATGGCTTCAAACAGGAATTGACGGAGGATATCCCGGTCTTTGGCTCCAATGGCTTTGCGAACACCAATCTCCCGGGTGCGCTCCGTGACGGTGACCAGCATGATGTTCATGATGCCGATTCCGCCAACGATTAGTGAGATGGCGCCCACACTCCCAAGGAGAATGGTAAGTGCGCGCGTGACGGTCGAAAGGGTCTCCAAAATTTCCGCCTGGTTGCCTATGTTAAAGTCATTGTCATCTTCGGGTTGAAGGCGGTGGCGGCGTCGGAGCAGTTCCGTTATGTCATCCTGGATTTTAGTGAGATCCGCGCCTGAGACGCCCTGAACATCCACTTCATTAAAGTGGTCGGTCCCAAGCACCTGCTGCATGGCCGTGGTGTAGGGGATGATAACTTGGTCGTCAGGATCGAACCAGCCCTGATCGCCTTTAGGCTTGGTTATGCCGATAACTTTGAAATTGAGGCCCTTCACTTTGATGGTGGCGCCCAAAGGCTCATCCTGTACCATAAGATTCTTGACCGTCGTGGGGCCGATAATGGCGACCCGGGCCATGCCTTCCGCTTCGTTGTCGGTAAAGAGGCGGCCGCGATCCAGTTCGTAATTGCGGGCGCGAAAATAGGTGCTGACCGTGCCCAAAACATTAATGGCGCTGTTGTTTTCATAATATTTTACCTGACATCGCCCTTGTACGACAGGCGCCACGGCGAGGACATTGGGGATCTCCGCCAAGATTGCTTCGGCGTCTTCTTTTTTAAGATTGCGGCGGGCCTCGGACCTTACACCGCCCATGCCGCGTTGTCCCGGCCGAATCATCAGCAGATCCGTGCCCATGGACTTGAGCCGCCCCACTACTTCATTTTTTGTGCCCGCACCGATGGCGAGCATGGCGATCACCGCGCCGACGCCGATGATGACGCCAAGCACAGCGAGAAAGGAGCGGAGTTTATTCGCCCAAAGGCTCTTAAGCGCGACTTTCAAAACAATCAGGAAGTACATACCGCCTCTTCCAGGGTGGATTCTACGATGCGCCCGTCATGAAGACGGATAATGCGCCGGCAATGCTGTGCGATATCGGGTTCATGAGTCACCAGAATAATGGTGTGCCCTTGTTCGTTCAGGGTGTGGAACAGAACCATGATTTCCTCGCCGGTTTTACTATCAAGATTTCCCGTGGGCTCGTCGGCCAATACAATGGCAGGACTCGTAACAATGGCACGGGCAATGGCGACCCGCTGCCGTTGTCCGCCCGACAATTGATTGGGTTCGTGGTGCATGCGGTCTTCAAGACCGACAATGCGCAAGGCATCGATGGCTTTACCCGTTGCGCGGTGCATCCCGGCGTAGAGAAGGGGAAGTTCAACGTTTTCCAGCGCCGTCAGGCGCGGGAGCAGATTGAAGGTTTGGAAGACAAAACCAATGTGCCGGTTGCGGATGTCTGCAAGGCGATCACGGCTAAGACCCGCCACATTCTCGCCTGCGAGAACGTACGTCCCCGTATCAGGCTGATCGAGACAGCCCAGAATATGCATCAGGGTGGATTTTCCACTGCCGGAGGGACCGGTTATGGCCACCATTTCCCCTTCATTAATATCGAGGTTTACCCCCGCAAGAGCATGAACTATGCTCCCGCCCAGTTCATACGACTTCTTCACGGCCCGCGCTTCGATAATCATCAGTGGCGGCCTCGCATGGGCGGTCCGGGCATCAACAAGCCCCCCCGGACCCGCGGGGTGTTAGAGGAATTGCGCCATTGGCTTTCCTCTTCTGTGTTCTGATAAATAACCGTGGCGTTCTCCTGAAGCCCGGTTTTGATTTCAATGTCGCTCCCGCTGTTTATTCCGGTCTCCACGGGAACATCTTCCTGGATACTTCCATCCGGCTTCCTGACCTTCACAAACGTCTTGCCCCGGTCTTTGCGATACACTGCACGAAGCGGAACGAAAAGGGCATCCTCATTTTCCGCCACCACGATTTCAACATTGGTGGTCATTTCCGGCTTAAGAAGCGCCTTGTTGTCACTGAGAACCTCAATGCGCACTTCAAACGTAACTACGTTGGAGACATTGATGCCCTTCGCGGCAATCCGCACGACCTCCCCGGTAAATCTCTTGCCCCGGTAGGCGTCCGCCGTGATATTGACCCTCTGGTCCAGCGCAACATTGCCAATGTCGCTTTCATCCACCGAGGCAAGGACAAAGATCCGGGAAAGATCCGATACCGTCAACACAGTGGTGCCCCCCCCCACATTGTTGATGCCCGATGCAATGATCTGCCCCGTTTGCACGTTGCGCGCGGACACCACCCCGTCTATGGGCGCCATCACCTTCGTCTCGCTCAACCGTTGGTTGGCAAGGGACAACGCAATCGTGTCGGTATCCACATCCGCCTGGGCAAGCGCGATATCCTGGCGGCGGACTTCCAGTTGAAGCTCAAGCGCCTTGATGGATTCCACCTGGGCTTCCGCCGTCTGCAGATCCTGCTTGGCTTCAATGGCAGTGGTATCCGCCGTTTCAGCCTGTTCCACGGTAGACTGTTTCCGGGCGAACAGTTCCTGCTCGCGCTTCGCTTTGGCGTTGGCATCCTTTACTCTTGCTTGGGCGGAGTTCACGCTGGCCGCGGCGCGTTGCTTTTCCACCACAAGATTTTGTTCCGCCACCGCAAGGTTGGCCTTGGCTTGGGAAAGCTTGGCTTGACTGGCCGCAAGGGCTGCTTCGCACTGTTGCAGCGCCCGCAACTGATCCACCGGGTCGATTTCCAGCAGGAGATCGCCCTGCTTGACCGGATCGCTGACATCATAGGGAAGTTTCACGACCAATCCGCTGGCCTTGCATTTGATTTCAACATCCAGATTGGACACAACCCGGCCGGTACACTGCACCGTCTGATACAAGGGGCCGCGGGTCACCATGGCCGATTTGATTTCTTCCGCAGTTCCATTGGCGGCCGCGCTCTTTGTTTTCCAATAATAAGCACCGCCACCACCCAGTATTATCGCCCCCGCAACAACACAAAGCACTACTTTCTTCATTGGCCTTCCTCACGCATTCCATGTTCCACAGGACCCCCGCCATGTTTCAAATGTCCAGCTCTTGGGCGATGACGTTCGCGCATTTCCTGGACGCGCTTGTTCCATTTCTCTTTCTGCCCGGAATTCAGATATTGCTCCACCTCTACACGTATGGTTTCCATTTCCTGTTCCACTTCAGGATCTACTTTCAACCGGATCGCTTCCAACGTTTCATGGCCCCGCGTGAATACCTCCAGGATGGCGGCGGCTTGCGTGTCGTCGAGCCCAAGTTCCCCCCGCAGTTTCTCCACGATGCGCTCCGGAGTCCGTTCCTGCCGGGGTCCCTCCTCCATTATTCGGGAAGACATATATTTGAAGGTGATAACGCCGCCCAGCACCATCCCGCAGAGCAGCAGGATGGCGCTTAACACACACGCAGCGATCCAATTTTTCTTCCCGGCGGCAACGGGCAAGTGAATTTCGGGGGTATTCGGTTCCATGGTTCTTTCCCTATTTTTTACTTCACATCAACGAAGCCACTTGAAAAAAGGCGCCAAGGGGATCGGAAACAGGCAATTGCGTCAAGGCTGCTTCCAGCGCCAGGCTCACCACCGCAATAGTGGCCGCAAGAATCGTCAGCACGGCCAAAGGCCGGCTGATTGTCGCTGGCTTCTCCTGCAAGTGCAGGATTACCTTTCGGGCCACATGGCCCCGCGGCGCTTCTTCCAGCCGGGCACGGACCGCCAAGTTCCGCACATCATCCAACAGGTCATTCATGGTGTGACCTCCCATAGCCTGCGTCAGACAGCAGGGTCCTCAATTTCTTGCACGCTCGGTGGATGCGAACCCGCACCAGAGTGGGATTCCACCCCATGCGTTCCGCAATTTCCTGCGTGTTACAATCCTCAAAATAATACATCGTCAGTACCAGCCGGTCTTTCGGGGGAAGCAAAGCCAGCATCTGAAATAATGCTTCTCCCGCTTCCGAGGGCGAGGCATCCTTCCGCACGCGCAACAGCAAGCCGGTATTCTGGTTCACAAGCTCTCGCCGCTTTTGGGCACGGCGCTGAAGTTTCCAGTACCGATACCCTGCCCGCGTGGCAATCCTCCGGATCCAAAAAAGGAGCGGGGCCTCCCCCCGGAACTTCCGGAGATTCACATAAACTTCCACAAACACGTCCTGCACCAACTCGTCCAGGACCATCCGGTCCCGGGTGAAACGCCACATTTGGGCGAACACCTGAGGCTCATAGCGTTCCACCAGCCGGGCATAGGCGTCTTCGCTTCCAGCCAGGCTGTCGCGAATGTCGCGCTGGTCTTCTTCCGATACAAGGGACATCGGGGGGCACTCCGTTAAGACCAGTGTATCAGCGAACGCCTCTATGTTTCCCATACCTGGATTCACTCTGCCAAGGCATTCCTCGATTATTCCTCTTTTTTATCCGGCCTGGGCACGTTCTCCGGCCGGTCAGCACAACCTCTGGAATCTATCCAAAAGGCACTGCTTCTATTAGGTGGACGCCCACATCGCCTATGTTACACCCGCGCCCCAACGAAATTAAGGGGTGCCGAGGGGCCAAATCATGTAACATTAGCCACGTGTAAAGCCACCTATTACATGTCGTACCGGCAACATAATGTATCATGAGTGCCAACCAGGCGATTACGCAAAACATGGCCCAGAAGTTTATACTATAAGTATTCGGAGTAAATATATACATAATGCGTAAAATAATCTTTTGTCTCGGACTGTGCGGGCTGATACTGTCGTCCTGCATGACAAAGCCGCCTTCTTGGACCCCGAAAACGGTCGCACCCCCTGTATCTTTACCTGAAGGATTGGAACACCCCTCCCCTCTGGCACAACGCGCTCCAGCTCTCGAAATTACCACCAGCCAACAGGAAGCCGAGAAAACGTTGCCCCTCTCTCGTGATACAGCCCTGCTCAGTGCGTTCATGCTAAATCGCACCTTGGAAGTCGCCCGGTTCGGACCCAAAATCGGCCAAACATACTTCCCTGAAGCCCGCGCCGCCTTTGATCCGACGTTGTCAGGGTCGATTTCCTACGGACGCTCCGCACGGCCCCAAACCAACAGCAGTTCGAGTACCAGCTCCTTTTCCACAACACAAACCGGAAGTTCATCCAGCAACACCAGTACCTCCGCCATCACTACCACCGTCATGAAAAACTTGCTCGCACTGCAAGAGGCTGTGTCGGCCTTAACGGCCCCCAAGACAATTACCGTGAAAACAGACAATAGCCAGGGTTCTCTGATGCTAAGCGAATTGCTGCCGACGGGTACGCAAGTAGCCCTGAGCGGAACAGCCTCCACCACCGACTCCACTCTTACCAGTGAAGACAACCAGGGTGCATGGACCATCAGCTTGACACAACCGCTGCTGAAGGGCGGAAGCCTTTCCGCAAACCTTGTGGCCATCCGCCAGGCCCGCAATCAGGAAGCTAAAAGCGAATATGTGTTCCGTCAGCGGGTGCTGGATATTGCCCGCCAGGTTGAATTGAAGTATTGGGACTTGGTCCTGGCCCAGGAGGTAGTCAAAATTCAAAAAGTCGCCGTCGACTTGGCTCAGGAACAACTTAAATTTGACCAGGATTTGCTAGACGTCGGCCGGGCCATCGAAGCGGACGTTTTGGCCGCCGATGCCGAGAAAGCCTCGCGCGAAGCCGATTTCACCGATGCCCAAGCGGCCGTGCGCTCCCAAAATATTGCGCTGGTCAAGCTGATGAATTCCTCCATGGATGAACCTTGGCGCGTAGCGTTTCAACCCAATGACCCCCCGGAGGCGGTTCCTGAAAAAGTGGACGCAAATGAGTGCGAACGCCTCGCCCTGGCGTACCGCCCGGAACTGGCCCAAGCCCGGCTTGAATTGGCAAATCTAGAGTTGGACGTTGTGAGCGCCCGGAATGAAGCCCTCCCACAGTTGGACGTGGTCGCCTCTTACGGCCGTATTAGCGAGGGTGGCGCGTCTGGTGACATCACCAAGCATCTCGACGACGACAGCTATGAAAATTACCGGATAGGGATCGAGTTTCAAACACCTATCCTGTACCGCGCGGAGCGCGCACGATTGAAGCGGGCCAAGCTGTATCATGGGCAGGGCGAGCGTTCGGTCGCGGAATTGGAACAGGCCCTCGCCGCAGAAGTCCGACAGGCCGCCATCGAAGTCGAAAAACAGTGGCAGCGCATTCAATCCACGCAAAAAGCCCTCGTCAGCCGGACAGAGCAACTGCGCGTGGAAAAAGGACGCAACGAAGCCGGCAGAACAACCAATCTAGAGTATCTGCGGGTCCAGCGCGATTTTATCCAGGCCCAAGTCGACGAAATAACCGCCCGTATCAAATACATCCAGGCCCTCTCTTCCCTCTACGCCGCCGAAGGCACCCTGCTGGATCGCCGCGGAATTACTCTGGATACCACACAGTCCTGACAGATCTGAAAAGCCTTCTATTAATCCGGACTTTTCAAAAAACAAACACCCCCTTTTCTAAAAAGGAACGTGCATGATACTTGCGAACACAAATAACCCTGGGCACATATGACACGGCGATTATTTGTCATCGCCGTAAGCGAATCCCGCCCGCATATGGATGGTGTTGGAGCAAGATCGCTTCGCTTCGTGTGCAATGACAAACATGAATAATGATTGGTGAGGAATTCAAGTTTGCCAAATAGTTGATGCAGGCAGCAGATTGACTCCCGCCTTCGGAAAAGTCATGATACTTCCGGTGGTTCAACAGCGGAGGCTATCACGTCATGACACCCAGGAGCACTCTCATCCTCGCAGTACTGATCATGGGCTTGGTTTCAATCCAGGGAATGGCCGCGCCGCCCCTCAAAGTGGCCGTGGTGACCGGCGGGCATGATTTTGATCAGAATGTCTTTCCGGCGCTTTGGAAAGCCATCCCGGACGCCGAATGCACTATCCTGCCGCAAAAAGACGACAGCGAACTCTTCGAGGACATCACGAACTGGCCCTATGATGTAATTGTTCTGTACAACATGAGTCAGCGCATCTCGGAAACGCGCCGCCAGCATTTCATTCAATTGCTGGACCGGGGCGTAGGTCTCGTAGTGCTGCATCATGCCGTGGCCGCCTTTCAAGAATGGCCGGAATATCCCAAAATCATCGGCTGCCAGTATTTCATTGAAGAAAAAGTCGTAAATGGCGTGAAACACCCCCCCTCCGGGTATCAACACGGTCTGGATTTCATGGTGACCATCGCCGATCCCAATCACCCCGTCACCCAGGGACTGAAAGATTTTCAAATTCATGATGAAACCTATAATACCTATGATTTTGATCCGAACGTGCATGTGCTGCTCACCACGAACCATCCGCAGAGCGCCCGCATTCTCGGCCATGCGAAAACCTATGCAAACGCCAATGTGTGTTATATCCAGCCAGGACATGGCCCGGATATCTTTAGCCTCCCGCCCTACCAGCAATTGATGGCACAGGCGATCCGCTGGGCCGCCAAACGCACAGCAGCCTCGGAAACAGTGATCAATTTTGTGGATTTCGATGCGTTTCGCCCGCCCACAGGCGAGTGGATGATTGTAGGCGAGGTGGCTCAGGATCCGAACGATGAAAAAAAACTTGCCAGCACACCGGGTTCAGGCGTGGCGCTGAATGGCCCAAATGGCCGGACTGATCATCTCGTTACGAAGGCCGAATTTGGAGATATCGAAGCGCACATCGAATTTATGGTGCCAAAAGGCTCCAATTCCGGCGTGTACTTCCAGGGCCGCTATGAAATCCAGGTCCTTGATAGTTGGGGGGTCGAACATCCCAAGTACGGAGATTGCGGCGGCATCTACCAGCGCTGGCACGAAGAATACGGCCTCCAGGAAAGCGAACGAGGCTACGAAGGCCGTCCGCCGCGCGTGAATGCCTCCAAGAAACCCGGCGAATGGCAGACCTTTGATGTTGTGTTCCGCGCGCCCCGTTTTGACGACACAGGCAAGAAGATTGCCGATGCGATATTCGTTTCGGTGAAACATAACGGTATCCTGGTGCATGAAAACCAGCCCGTCACGGGCCCCACCCGCGCCGCCATGTTCAACGACGAGAAGCCAGCAGGTCCCCTGATGTTCCAAGGCGATCACGGCCCTGTCGCCTATCGCAATATCCGCATCAGCCCTCTGGTTCCCGGCACGGAAGATCCCTGGAAACAGGCGCTCACCTATAACTTCGGAGACAGCCGGGAATGTCTGGCCGCCATCGAAAACGAGCTTCATCTGGCCAGGCCCGAAGCCTATGCCGGAATCGAAGCGAAACTGCTCTCCATTATTCAAACACCCACCGCGCCCTTCGCCGCAAAGCAGTTCGCCTGCAAAATGATCGACCGCGTCGGAACCGCCGCCTCGGTGCCGGTTCTCGCGCCCATGTTGCTCGATGAGCAATTCTCCCACATGGCCCGGTTCGCCCTGGAACGCATTCCCGATAAAAGCGTGGACGATGCCCTGCTGGACGCACTTTCAAAAACCGAGGGCAACCTGAAAATCGGCATGATCAATTCCCTGGGTGAACGCCGTGCCGAAAACGCCGTTGCCGCGATTGCTCCGCTGCTCCAGGAGGCTGATAATTCACTTGTGGAAGCTGCTGCCGCTGCTTTGGGCAAAATTGGCGGAAAGGATGCCCTCGATGCGTTAACTGAGGCACGAGAATCCTCGAATGCCGCCGTGCATGAAGCCGCCTCGCGGGCATGTCTGAATATTGCGGACACTTTGCTCACCAACGGCAAAGAAGGCGCCGCCATAGATATTTTCGATGCGTTGTACGTGCCTGACGAAGTGCCGATGGTGCGGGTGGCGGCGTTTAGGGGCCGGGTCATGGCGCGCGGCAAAGACGGCGCTCCATTGGTCGCAGAAGCCCTTCAAAATGGCGCGCCGGAGCTTCAATCCATCGCCATTCAACTTGTGCGGCAGGTTCCGGGGAAAGAGGCCACGCGTTTGTTTGCGGAAACGCTTCCTACGTTGGAGCCGCCGAAAAAAGCCTTGCTGATCGCGGCCTTGGCCGACCGGAATGATCCGGAAGCCCAGAGCGCGGTCTTAACCTGTCTTGACGATCCCGATGATGCCGTGCGCATCGCCGCATGCAAGGCCCTGACCTCACTAGGCGATGCAACAGCCGTCCCGGCATTATTAAAGAAATCTGGTTCCGATCAGGCGCAGGAAGCGGAGGCCGCGCGCGCAAGTTTGGCGTTGTTGCCGGACAAGAACGTGAATCCCGCCCTGCTCGAACAACTCAAAACGGCGGAGGCGCCACAAAAAACCGAAATCATCCGCACGCTGGCCGCGCGTCAAGCAAAAGATAGCATTCCGGTTCTCCTGACGCTGGCGCGTGACACAGATGCCTCACTGCGTTCCGAATCCTGCAAAGCCCTCGGAGTTCTCGCAGGCGCGGCGGAATTGCCCGCGCTTGTTGAATTGCTGGTGACGCCACCGGCACCTGACGAACGTCCCACCATCGCCGACACCATTGCTGCCGTGACGCAGCGTGTGCCCGAAGGCCCCGAACGCACCCAGCCCCTCTTGGATGCACTCTCCAAAACCCAAGATGCCCCAACGAAAGTTGTTGTGCTGGGTGTATTGGGAAAGATCGCGGATCCAGCCTCGCTTGAAGCGCTCCGCGCCGCCGTAAAAGATCCCGCGCCCGAAGTGCAGGATGCCGCCGTGCGCGCACTCGCCGCATGGCCCACATCTGCCCCGCTTGATGATCTCCTGGTTCTCGCGCGCACCGGAAACACCGAAGTGCGCAAGGTCCTCGCATTGCGCGGATATATCCGTCTGCTAGGGATCGCCTCTGACCGTCCAGCGGAAGCGATTCTGCAAGGCTATACGGATGCCTTGGCACTCGCTGCGCAACCCGATGAAAAACGCGCCGTGCTCGCGGGACTTTCAACCCTTACCACACCCGCCGCACTGAATCTCGCCCTCACCCTGCTTCCCAATGCCGAACTTCAAAACGAAGCCGCCATGGCCATCATTAAAATCGCAGGCACACTCACCGGCCCGGATGCCGCTGCTGCCCGCACCGCCCTCCAACACGTGCTAGACCAGTGCAAAGACGAATCCATCCGTTCCCAGGCCCAAACAGCCCTCTCAAAGATTCCCTCACCCGCGACCTAAATACAGCACAAATTAGGAAAAATACTCCAAATCTGTTATAATACGATGAAAGCAGGAAGAAAGTTCCAAATCTGTGCTGTTTTATGTATACTGATGAACCGGTTGGGTCTCGATGGTGGAACTTTCAGAACATAAGGAAAAGGATGTCATGAATATCAATCAGGCTATTCTTGCACAACGGCTAAAAGAAGCCCGAGAAAGCAGCCAAGTCACGCAAGAGCAGGCGGCGGAGGTCTTAGGCGTCCAGCGGACCGCAATCGCCCATATCGAGGCAGGGAATCGCTCTGTTTCCACCCTTGAGTTAGTCGAGCTTGCGAAGCTTTATCGGCGCGATATCGCATCGTTCTTTTCTGAGAGTGAACCCAGATCCGAGGAAGATGCATTACTGGCTCTTTATCGTGTGGCCCCGGTTTTTAGCGATGATCCGCATATTCAAGAGAGCGTCTCGAAATGTATCGAAATCTGTTTGCAGGGGATGGAGTTGGAAAAAATTCTCGACATGTCGCGCCGTTCAGGACCACCCGCCTATACTCTTCAATCCCCCAGAAACGCCGCTGAGGCCATCCAGCAAGGAGAACGGGTCGCCAGTGAGGAACGGAAACGTATCTGCATCGGCGATTCCCAGGTTTCAGACATGGCTGACCTCATCACGAACCAAGGCGTCTGGGCTTCAGGAGTGGAATTACCAGACGAAATGTCCGGACTATTCTTGCGGCACCAGTCTATCGGCATGGTGATTCTGGTCAATTACAGCCACCACCGTAACCGCAAACGTTTCTCATACGCTCATGAGTATGCCCATTGCCTCCTTGATCGCAATCAATCCGTCAGCATCACGATACCCGATAACCAAAACAATCTGAGCGAGGTGCGGGCCAACGCATTTGCAGCCGCATTCTTGATGCCAGAAGGAGGGGTCAGCGCATATCTCAACACCTTGGACAAAGGAGGACCAAGCCGTCAGACCCTGCACGTATACACGCCTGCGGGCACGCTGACGGAAAACGCTTTAGAGAAGCAACGGCGCCCAACGCCAGGTTCGCAGAAGATCGTCTGCCAAGACGTTGTACAGCTTGCCCATCATTTCGGAGTAAGTTACGCCGCAGCGGTCTACCGGCTAAAGAACCTAGGCCGGATAACCCAGGGAGAGTGTACTGCGCTGATCAACGATGAGCCTCATGCCGCCATGTACTTGAAGGTTCTCCAGCTTACAGACGACGCGGTTCCTAATGAGCGAGGCCCAGATCGACATCTCGTTAATCAAGTTGCTTATCTTGCAGTGGAAGCCTTTCGAAGAGGGGAAATCTCGCGAGGAAAGCTGCTGGATGTCAGTCAAAGTCTCGGCATTGAGGGCAATCAATTGGTTGGCTTGGTCAAAATCGCTTCTAACGAATAAACCAAGTGTGTGGAGAACTTCCGTATGGCGGGATCTGAGCTGGAAAGTGTTGTTTTGGACACCAGCGTACTCATCAACTTTCTTGCTATAAACCGCATAGATCTGCTTGCACGGCACCCACAGTACCGCTTTTCAGTAACAGACCACGTGCGGCGGGAAGTTACCATACACTACCCAGAACAAATGGAACGGCTTAATGCTGCCCTGGCCTCTGATTCACTTATGGAGACACGGGTCGAGGCTATAGAAGAACTCACGCTCTTTGCACAACTCATCAGCACTCGCCGGCTCGGCGCCGGCGAATGCGCTGCGATTGCAGCCGCCATCCATCGAAATCAGATACTTGCCCTTGACGACAAAGCCGCCCGAAAGGCGGCTCTTTTGTTAAACCCGAAAATGCTACTCCTCGATACCCAGACACTGATGGTGTCCCTTATTCGTGCCGGACATTTGACCATTCAGCAAGCGGACGGGATAAAAGACCTGTGGGCCCGGGAACACAGTTTTCAACTTAAGATCGCCACTTTTAAAGATATCCTTATCTAGGCAGATTTGTTCTTCTTGACCATTGTTGCTATTTCACCCCTTATCGCAAAGATTGTCATGGTCGGGATAGTAAAGTTATCAAATATCGACGTGGTGGTGAAATGTACGATTTTTTTGACAGACTTTTTGAGCAGTTGTGGAGTCAATGATTTTGTTAAATCAATTATGACGCTTCCGATATTATGGAATTATCAATTGAATAAATATCGTCTGTCCTAAGTTGCCTCGTTCCCAAGTTGCACTTGGAAACGAACTTGCCTTAAAAGCTGTGCTTTGAAATTTGGTCAACTTTCTTCCCTAAAACGCCACCAACGGCGGGTGCGCCCCCGCAATGACAAACTTGAATTATAGATGGTGAAGAATCCGAATTAAGATGTCGGCGCAATAAACACCGGTGTTGGCGTCAACGATACAACAGCCACACCTTCACTCACGGGAATGGTGGTGGTCTGAGGGGTGGTTTGTCCTGCTTGTGTGATCAACGTTTCCACGACTACATTTTGCGCGGTGGATTCCAATGCCAGGGTGGTTTCGGGAATAACATCCCCGGGCAACACCAGCACGCCCGGATCGTACCATGCGATCCAGAAGTCAGGCAGATCCGATGCATCCGTATGCAGCACCCGGAAGAGCCACACATTCGGATCATCCGTCTCGATACGTTCCACCACATTATAATTATCCAGCCGCCGCGCGAGTTGCTGTAACGCATAAAACAACGGACGGTAACCCGTGATGTTGTGTTCCTGCGTGAAAAAGTTCAAGGCGGTTTGCACCATGCCCGCCCACGCCGTATTGCCCGCCGATGCCCGGAACAGCGGCGTGTTCAGCGGCCACAAATCTTCCATGAACGAGGTGTTGATAAATTCTATGCCCTGATCCGCGGCCGACACCACCATCCGCGTCATATCGGCGGCTACAAATCCATGCACCCAATCCAGAGTTGCCGGATCTTCGTTCACCAGATTGGTGAAATAGTCCGCGAGCCGGCACCGATCCGCTTCCACGGCCGGCGCCAACACAATCCCCAGCGATTCCACGACACCCTCGCACGTGGTGCCAGGACCCCACCCGATGAAAGGAGTCGGAACCGTGTCGGAGATGACCAGCGGCTTGTCATAACTGCGCGCGCCCATCTCATACCGCAGCCATTGAATCGTTGCTTCCAACTCCCGGATTTCCGCGCCCGCATGAAAATTCACCGCGTCAAACCACTCCGGATGATCCAGCACCGCGCGAATGTCCTCCAGCGGATGATACATAATGCGCTCATCCACCGCCGCGAACGCCGCCGGATATTCCTCCGGTCCGGGATTCGAATAAAACGCTGTCGCAACCAAAAACGCGGCATGCATCACCACGCACGCTGAAAAGGCCTCGTGCGCCGCCTGATATCCGACTTCCAGCATTCCAAGATAGTCCCCGGCCGGCTCCGGTTCGTACGTGGAAAACTCCACCCCAATCTCGTAATACCGGATGGGGTGTTTTAAGTCCTTCATGTCGTTCACCCCATCGCCGTCATACCGTTCCACCACCGCCCGGACCCATGCCGCGTAATCGTCCATATACTCCGGTTTCGGCGCAAAATTCGTATCGGGAAGCGCCGCCTTCGGCGCTATGGACGCCCAGTCGCTCTCGGATTTCAAGCCGATCATGCACTCCGCGAATCCAGCACCCTGATACTCCTTCACCAAGCGATCCAGCATGCGGAAATTAATCTTATCGTTGGCCGATGCTTGCATATTTCCCCAACTGATGATGTCCGGCATGAATTTCACCCCCGGCAGACGCGTCTGCGCCACCCCGCTTCCCATCCCCGGCAGCGCGTATTCCATTCCGACAATCAGCGGCAAATTCGCTGGTGTGACCGGCGGCGGCGGACACCCATTCAAAAACATCCCTGCCGCTACGATCACGAATGCCCCAAGAATCCTTTTACCACAACCTAATGCACTGCTGAGTTCCATGCCCATATCTCCGTGCTCCTGTAAAATCCGTCGCGGCCATGCCGCCCCACACCCCAATCTGTTACTCCCCAACATTCTATACTACTCCGGTTACTCCGTTCTGTTACCCTTGTGAAAATCGGATTCCGGACCCCGGATCCTGATCGTTTATTGCTACTCATCATTTCCTGCTAAGAAAGTGGCCATGATCGGGAGGGCGAGGCTCCTGCCGAGCCGTAAAAAAAATATGCCTTGTTGATCTTGTTCTGACGGCTCCGCAGGAGCCTCGCCCTCCCAACCTCGCATTTTACTTTCTTCTACGAATTGCCGACGAAGGAGGTGGGGGACTCGCAATCACCCTGCACCGCGTCTCTCCCCGTGTTTCGCCCGCTCACGTTCGCACACTTTTCGGAAAATATGCTACACTACTTCTCTTTACATGCGAAGAGGATTGTTACGGAGAAGTGTGAGGAACAGTTGAAGCACGTTGTTCGAAAACCAAAACTGACCGAAGTGGTGGCGATGAAGGAGCTTCTGGATACCGCCGCCGCGGAGGGTAAGGTCTTGCCCCGCGAGTTACCGGAACTTTATGAGAATGTCCGGGATTTTTATGTATATGTGGACGACCACGGCATCGGCGGTCTCGTGGCCTTGCACATCGACATGGTGAATCTGGCGGAGGTGCGATCGCTCGTGGTGCGCGAGGATTTGCGCGGTCAAGACATTGGCAAAAAACTGTTGGACGCCGTGCTGGAAGAGGCGAGGCGCCTGGACATCGCACGGGTGTACGCCTTTTCCCGCGTGCCGGTGTTTTTCGAAAAGAACCAATTCCGGCAGATTGAAAAAGACCAATTGCCGTACAAAGTGTTCAAGGATTGCCTCCGCTGCCGGTTGTACCCGGAGTGTGATGAAGTGGCGTTGATCCGGGATTTATCCGGTGAAGCGCTTGAAAACGGTGAATAAAAGGACTTGACTATGATTCACGGACGCTTGGGATTTCTGGGCTATGGCAACATGGGTTCCGCGATCCTGGAGGGGTTGATCCGCACCGGGGTCTTGTCGGCAAATCACGCCATCGTGTTCGATCCTCTCCCTGAACGCCAGGAAGCCGCACGCAACCTCGGCGTTGATGTGGCGCCTTCCGCCGCCGAACTGGCCGCCGCAAGCGACATCCTTGTCTTGTCTGTGAAGCCACAGACCATGGAAACAGCCCTGCAAGTCGCAGGCCCCCATGTGAAGCCTTCCGCACTTATCATCTCCATCGCGGCGGGCATTTCCATCGCTTGGCTGCAAAAACGCCTTCCCGAAGGCGTTCATATCATCCGCGTCATGCCCAACACCCCCGCGCTGGTTCAGGCGGGAGCGGCCGGCGTGGCCCTGGGACCCACCTGTACGGATCAAGATGCCGCCGTGGCGCGTGTCCTCTTCGAGGCGGTGGGGATCGTTGAGATAGTGGCGGAAAAAGACATCGACGCGGTGACTGCCCTCAGCGGAAGCGGCCCGGCATATTTCTTTTACGTGGTGGAATGCCTCGTGCGTGCGGCGAAGGCTGAAGGACTCGAGGAAAGCGTAGCCACCCGGCTGGCGGTGCAAACCCTGCTCGGCGCGGGGCATCTGCTGAAAACCAGCGGGACGTCCGCCGCGGAACTCCGCCAAAAAGTGACATCGAAAGGCGGCACTGCGGAAGCAGCTTTGAAACGGTTTCAAGAAGAAGGTTTGGAACGAATCGTCCAGGAAGCCGTGCGCGCGGCGGCCATGCGGTCCCGCGAACTCGGCGCCTGACCACAGGAGAAAGACCATGGAAGAAGCAACGAATGACATCGATGTGGCGGCCCTTGCTGGCGAAGAAGTCAGTGCAACCCCCAAGGACATCTACAACGTCAGTTTTAAAGGCAAAGTTTTCGGCGGGTATGACCGAAACGAGGTCGATGCGTTTCTCGAACGCGTCGCCGCGTCGTACGAACTGGTGCTGAACAAGCTCGCTGAGGCCAGGGAACAAAACGATGCCATGGCCGCCGAAGCCCAAGCCTTCCGCGAAATGGAGCACAGCCTCCGGCAGGCCCTTGTCAGCGCGCAGAAAATGTCCGAAGAAACCCTCGACGCCGCCAAGCGCCAGGCCGACGCATTGCTCGAACAGGCCCGTTCCGCCAAGGAACGCGCGGAAATCGACGCCCAGCATCTGCCCGACGCCCTGCGCGATGAAATCGATGCGCTCAAGGCCGAACGCGCACGAATCCGAAAGGATCTGGTTTCCATCCTTGAGACCCATGCTTCCCTTGTGGAGAACATCCCCTCCGCGGAAAGCGAAATGGACGATATGGCTGGCAGCTTCGCGCCCGAACCTCCCGACGCGGTGAACGTGGACCGCGAACCGTGGCTCGGACAGCAGGAGCATGAAGAATGACCTTGCTCACCGTGGCCGCGTTGGCATTACTGGGCGCGGGAGACCCCTCCTTCGACCAGTTTTTCGCCGACTTCACGAAAAAACGCGACGGCATTGAAGCGCTCGAAGCGCGTTTTACCCAAAAGAGCATTGTGCCGGAGGAAACCCTCACCACCGAGGGCGGGCTCGTCTACAGCAAGCCCCGGCGTATTGTCTTTCGCACCGACAGTCCGAACCGCGCCACCCTCATCGAGGAAAGCCGCGTTTGCGAATACGAACCGGAAATTAAACAACTTGTTATCTATGACATTGAAGATAACCCACGCGCCGATGTCTTTTTCCTCGGTTTCGACAACGACACCGAGAACCTGCGGAAATCCTATGAGGTGAGCCTCTTTACGACGTCCGAGGATCCCCAGGGTTCGCGCGGACTCCTGGTCAAGCCGAAGAAAAAGGAAGACGAGGAGCCGCTCTTTATCGAAGCCAAACTCTACCTCCGCGATAAGGATTATCTGCCCTACCGCATCCAGGTCATCAATGACAAGGAATCGCAGGTCGACATTGCAATCAAGGAATACAAGGTCAACGTCAAGCTCGATCCCGCAAAACTCCAAATAGCCGTGCCCGAAGGCACCAAAGTCATCGAAAACGACGACGTCCTCGAAACCGTGGGGCCCGAGGGAAAAACCTATCCCGATGCGCTGCGCTTTAGTGTGTCCATGCCTGAAGAAAAACCTTCCTCCGTGCAGGTGAAAGACCTCGCGCCGCCTGCCCCCGAAGAGGCGCAGAAAACACCGTGATACCCCTCGTACTCGCTTCCGCTTCCCCGCGCCGCCGCGCACTGCTCGCCGCGCTCGGCCTCGAATTCGAGGTGATCACCAGCGACGCCCCCGAAGTCGACCACGGCGCCGTACCCGCCGCCATCGTTGAAGCCAACGCCCGCGCAAAACGCGACGACGTCGCCCGCAAACTCACGCATCACGCCGTTATCATCGCCGCCGACACCCTCGTCTTCCTTGACGAACACGTCCTCTCCAAACCCGCCGATCAGGCCGAAGCCCGCGCCATGCTCCGCCGCCTCTCCGGCAACACCCACCAGGTTGTCACCGGCCTCGCCGTCATCAATACCCAAACCGGCCAGACCGCCGAAGGCGCCGAAACCACCGACGTCACCTTCCGCTCCCTCACCGACGCCGAAATCCACCGCTTCGTCGACATTGTCAATCCCATCGACCGCGCCGGCGCCTACACCGTCGACGGACCCGGCAGCCTCCTCGTCGCCCGATACGACGGCTGCTACCAAAACGTCCTCGGACTCCCCATCGTCAAACTCGACAAACTCCTCCGCACCATCGGCCTCCACCTCTTCGATCACATCCACCCTCACCTCGCCTCGTTTCTCTAAATCGCCCCCGTTATCCCCGCGCAGGGAGCCTTCCAAAAAGTACATATTCAATTTTTTATAATTTTGATCCGTTTGAAGACCATAATCCTAATGCTTCGGGTCTCACACCTTTTCGGGCTACCCCTCAGGATAAGGGAAACGTCACGCGTTTGCCGGATTCGGAGGACTGGTAGGCGCCGAGGATCATTTCGGTGGCGATGCGGCCGTCTTCGGCGGTGGCGGGAGGCGGGGTTTCGGCGATGAGGCTGTCGAGCCAGGGGCGGGGCACGTTGCGGATGCGGTCGCCCTGGCCGCCGGGCGGGATGGGCACGTCCTGGATGTCCCAGTCGTTTTCGCCGTAGCGGAAGACTTTGAGCGCGGGGCCATCGGGACAGCGCGGCACGCCGCAGGCGGGGCCGTCACCGTAGTTCTGGATGAGCACGCCTTTGCTACCGTAGATTTCGGTGGTGCCTTCGGCGGCCATGACGACGGAACTGTTGAAAATCGTGCCCATTTCGCCATGACGGAAGCGGTAGATGGCATAGCCGTTGTCGTCGGGCGCGATGTTAGTGATGATGTTGTCGATTTCCGCCATGACGCTCACCGGCTTGCCGAAAATCCAGTTGAACCAGTCGGCGGGATGGACGGCGTCGTCCATGAACATGCCCTTGTTCTTGTCGGCCTCGATGTGCCAGCGGGTGAGGCCGTTGACGAAGGAGTCCATGAGCAGCACGCCGATGCAGTGGCGGCGGCGGATCACCGCAATATCACCGAGCATGCCGGAATGCACGATTTCGCGGATGCGGATGTTGGCGGGGTCATGGCGCATTTGAAACGCCATGGCGAAGTGGATGCCCGCTTTGTTCACGGCGGCGATGATAGTGTCGCAGGCTTCCATGGAAAAGGCGAGGGGCTTTTGCAGCAGGATATGCTTGCCCGCCTGTGCGGCGGCGACGGCGAGTTCTTCGTGGCGGCTGGTTTCGCCGCCGATGATGACCGCCTGCACATCCGGGTGATGGAGCACATCCTCGATGTGCGGCGTGTAACGCATGCCCGCGTTCTCGCAGAGGGGCTTGCCGCGCTCGGGCTTATCATCGTAGCCGATCACAAGCCTCGCATCATCGAAATGCTTCATGACTTCCGCGTACGCCTGTACGTGTCCATGTGCAAAACTCAGAAACCCGATGCCAACCGGCGATTTCATTCGCTAGATCTCCTTTTCAATACATTGCCGAAGGACATTTTCAACGGCGGCGCGGCGGGCGGCGTCCAACGGCGCGCCCGGCTGCGTGCGCATCTCACGGATAGCGTCCCGCGCAAGTTGATAGGTGTCTTTGCCGCCCTGGGCCATCCACGTAGCGAAGGGGCCGCGCACCGCCAGTTTTGGCAGGAAATGTTCATTCGAACGAAGCCACTCCAACGTATGCATCGACTCCATGTAGCCCGAACCGCGAGGCCCGACCTCTTTTACGAGATCCGCCGCGATGGTGGCATCATTCACTTCAATGCCTTGTGCCATGCGGCGCGCCATCGCGGAGATTTCTTCGTCCATGAGCAGTTGCTCTTGACTGCAGGTCATACCCGTGGCGAACATGCCGCAATTGACGATCAGATCATTCCCTGCGGCCACGGCGCAGAGCGTGCTCAGCGTTTTTTCCCAGGCGTTTTGTTCGTCGTGGGCGTGGTTGTCGGAATTGGGCGCGGTGGTGTGCGACGGCACATGATAGAACCGCGCAAGCTGCGCGCCCGCGATGCGGCACAGGCTGGTTTCCACGGAACCGACCAGCGCAAAGCCGGTGCGCATGTCGACGGTGGTCCAGGAATTGGCATAGAGCACGTTCGCGCCCGGCTTGAGCAATTGCGCGATCACGATGCCGGAAAGACACTCCGCGTTGTTCACGGTCAAGAGGCCCGCCAAGGTGTAAGGCGCGGAAAAACCCGCGATGGGTTCGGGCAGGATCGCGAGGGGCACGCCGGTTTCCACCGTATCGCGCACGGCCTCGCACACGCCCGACTCCCAAAACAACGGGCTGGTGGGCGACAATTGACTGATGCCGTAGACCTGCTTCCGCATGTTGCCATTGAACGCGCCCCGCAGCATTTCGATCACGGCATGATTCACCGGGGCATTGTCCGTGGAAAAAAAGATCGGCTTGCGGCTGTTCTCGATACAGGCTTTCACGCCATAGAGCAAGGTGGCCTTGGGAACCGGCACGTCCTGCGGCATCACGGGAATGCCGATCATGTCGATATTCGGAAGCGCCTCGCAAAGCCGAGCAAATTGTTCCACATCCGCGACGGTTGAGGGCCTCGTTTCGCCCGTTTCAGAGTCCACCCAGAACACCGCATTGTGCCCGGCGGCGATTTTCGAGGTCCCATTACCCAGTACAAAGGACTCTTTCCCCTCACGGTCAAACACCGCGAAGTGCCGCGGGACTGTAGCCAGCGCCGCTTCCACCCGCGCGCGGGGCATTCGCACGACGGCGGCATTCTCGTCCACCGGCAGGCCGGACTCTTTCAGGAATGCCAGCATGCGCGGTTCCAGGACCTTTACCCCGGTGTTTTCCAAAATATCCAAGCTGGCCTCATGAATGGCCTGGGTATCCCCGTCTGATAGCACCGAAAATGTTGCAAGTTGCATAGTTTCTCCTGAAAACTAAAAAAAAGAACTTCTAAAGTATGATGGCCATGCCCCGGCTTCATAATCAAATCAGCCCAAAACGATTGCTACCCCTACACCCAATTTTATGTAGGCAAAACCGTACGCACGCGGTTGGGAGGGCGAGGCTCCTGCCGAGCCGTGAAACAAGATCGGGAGAACCGTGGAGCCATGCGCAGTACAAGGTATGTTTAGTTCTACGGCTCGGCAGGAGCCTCGCCCTCCCGTGTAAAAAATCCCGCCCCGCCCCTCTTTTTTGCTTGACTTCTAACTGTTTGATATGATACAATTAGACCGTGAACAGTAGAATCCGGGGCGCGGGAAAGGGAAAACAGCCCCAATGAGGGGTGTTTTAACCATACGCCCCATACACAGGAGGAAGAGATCATGGTGTGCGATGTTCTGCTCAATGGCGTGTTTGTGGTGTTGACCTTTTTCTGCGGTCCGGTCTTCCTGGATACCGCGATGAATACGGAAGCTGCTGATGGGGCAACGAATTCCCTTTCAAGCGTGTGGCCTTCAATACTGCCGGAAGAAAAGGTGGTTCGTATTGGGACCTATGATTCCAGATCGATCGCCATAGCCTATTTGGGATCCCGCGCTTATAAACAAACGATGGATGAATACTGGCGGGTGTATGAAACGGCGAAGAAGGAAGGCGATCAACAGCGGATTGCCGAACTGGATGCACTGGCCACTGAACGGCAGAAAAGGATGTTCAACCAGGGTTTCAGTATTGCGTGGGTCGATGAATCTTTTACATCGATTGGGGACAAATTGCCGGAGGTTGCCAAGAATGCTGGGGTAACCTGTATTGTTCCCATATGGCACGATAAAATACAGGCCAGGGTGTGCCCGCTTGAAAGTATTGACATAACGATGGCATTAGTGAATGAACTGACATCGGATCCCTGGCTTCGTACTTGCGCTTTAAACGTTCAGGGGCTTTGGCCGTTACCGAGATTAACCACAAGCGATCCTGTTCCACGCATAATGCAATCGACAGGACTTAATGATTTAAAAGGGTCTGAGCTATTTCAAATGATGAAAATGGGTTTTTCGTTGTGGAATATATGCGATGTGCGCTCATGGTAACTTAATGAATGCGGACGTGATATAGTAGCTTTATGGGAGGCCCTCGCCTATGGACTCAAAGGATGAAGTACGGCGTTTACGCAGGGATCTCGACGAGATCATTGCCCGGACCGGGGATCTTTCAACGCGTTTGGAAGCGCTGGAGAAAGGGGAAGCGCGGGTAACGCCGCTGAAGGAAGCATCCGCGGCGCCCAGTCAATCGAAACCTGTGGAACCTCCACCGATACCTTCCGCCGAACCGGAACACACCGGCCCGGCGCCTGTGCGCCCATTAAAGCATCCTGCTAGTGGCCGTGAATTCAGCCCTGGCATTCCGTCGTTCTTCCGTGGAGGAAAATTGGACCGGTATATCCGGGAACGGATCGAGGAGTTTCGCACCAAGAAGCGCGATCTTGGCTGGGAAGTGCTTTTGGGGACCTATTGGCTGCCGCGCGTGGCGGTGCTGTGCATTACGATTGCGGTGGTGTTCTTTTTATCGTTGGCGATAGAGCGTTGGGGCGCGCACTGGATGCCGCATCTGCGGGTGGGGATTGGCTACGCGGTCGCGGCGGGCCTGCTGTTCATGGCGTGGCGGTCCGAAAAAAAATATGGCGGATTAGCGCGCGTTCTATATGGCGGCGGCTTTGCCGTGATGTATTTTGTGACGTTCGCCACGCATTACATCCCCTTTGCGCGCGTGTTTGCGAATCCGGAGCCAACGCTGTTGCTGCTGACAGGTGTGATAGTGGCTTGGGCTGTCGTCGCGCAGATCCGGCAGTCCAAAATCATTGCGGTGCTGGCCACCGTACTGGGTCATCTGACGGTGTTGCTCTCCACGTTTACCCTGGAGAAGCCTGGACTGGTTTCCATGGCAGGCCTCTTGGTGTTGAGCGCGGGCAGTGCATTCTTCCTGTTGCAAAACCGCTGGTACTATGTGGCGGCGCTGGGCATGCTGGGCGGCTACCTTAACTGTTTTTGCGTGCTTGCGCGCGGAGAGGGCACGAATCCAGTCTCCGATTTCACAGGTTCCATGGGTGCGCTCACGGCCCTGCTACTGATTTTTGCATTGGCGGAGCTGTTTTCCCCTGAAGATCTTCGGCGCAAGGTGCCGGTGTGGTTCCGCAGTGCCTTTATGACAGTGAACACGGTGTTGTTTCTGGTGTTGGGTACGATGCTGATGGAGCATTACGCTTTCACCCGTCCGCATGAGGATCTGTTCCGAATCAGTGTGGCGGGGTTGATGGCGGTGATTGGAATGGCGTACCTGCACGTACGGTCCGCCGATTCGCTGTACAACGTGTATTTCACTAAAGCGACGGCCCTGCTGACGCTTGCAATTGCTACCCGGTATGGCGGCAGCACGCTGTCGGCGTGGCTGGCGGTGGAGACGGTGCTCTTGCTGGTGTCCGCGCAACGTTCCGGGTTGATTGTGATGCGGCTTCTGGCGTTTGCGTTGGGCGGCATCGCGCTGATCCAGTCGGTTTCCACAGCGATCCATCTTGCGCCTATTGCTTATGCTTCACCGGAGTATTCAAGGCATCTATTTGAGGCGTTGCTGGGTGTTGCGGCGTTTCTCGTTTCCTCGCAGTTGTACCAGCGGACGAACTGGGTGTTTCGCTCGCCGAAGTCTCTTCCGTTTTCGCCAGATGCGGCGCCGGAAATGGCGGCATTCTGTTGGAATCTGGATCTGATTGCAGAATGTCCCGCGCAACTCAAGGATGGAAAGAAACCGTTGGAAGGCTTGCTGTTTCCATATGTATATGCACTGTCGGGCGCGGTGATATTTTTGGCACACGTTGGATCATTGTCGCAGGAGGGACATCGCTTCGCAACGGTAGCCGGGTTTGCCCTGATGTTGTCGGCAATGGCGGCTCTTCTGAATTCCAAACCGTTTGGATTGGCGGCATTGGGATCGCTTCTTCTACCGGCGTTGCCGGTGGGCGCGCCGGAAATTTTAGGTTCCGCGCCAGAGGGTATGGCGGTACGGATTGCAGGCTTAGTAATGGTGGGCGCGGTGGCTTTAATGTCTGAAAAACAGCTTTTCGGAAAATATACTGGCTTGTCATTTCATCAAAAAAAAGCCTCGCCGTATTTATTGTATTTTGCAGGTGCTTTACTCGCGATTTTCCTGTTAATAAAGGAATTTCCGGGTGTGAACGGCATTTTCGCGCTAGCGGCAGGAGCAGTGGCGGCGGCGGGTTTGTTTTTAGTGTTGCACCCCGCTGCATGGGCGATTATTTCCTGCGGGTATGTGCTTGCGGGAAGTCTGGTATTTATCCCTGATGCATCATATTACCTGCAAAAAGATCCGGAGCGATTTGGTGTGGCGGCCGCAGTATTAGTGGGATTATCTTTAATGGCGGATCGCTATTTCGCCTTTTTCCGTCAACGCACCGCAGCAAGCCCGTATGTATGTGCACTCGTCGTGGTAAATGCGGCGCTGGTTCTCCCGAGCTATTTCGAGGTGCGCATCGATCCTGTCTGGCTGATGACGCTGACCGCCGTGGCGGGATATGGCTTTTTGCTCTACTGGGGGGTGTTTCGTTCCCCGGCGGCACTGGTGATTTCTCTCGTCATCATGCTCTACGCTTCCGCCCGTCATTCGTTTTTTATATTTGATGAAAATTCCCTTGAAACGGGTTTGGTGGTTGCGTTTGTGCTTCTTGCGGTGTTCTGGGTACTGCTGGAGCGCTTTTACACCCGGTGGGCGCCGAATCTGAATGCGGCGGGGAGACTGAAGTTTCTCAATAAGCCCGAAAATGCCGTGATTCCCATCGTGTTGGCCACGGGCGTGCTGTTGATCCTGCTGGACCGGATTCCCCATCTCGCCAACACACAATTAGCCCTGATCACAATCGGATGGTTCGTGCTCGCGGCGGTGCTGTTCCTGTTGTCACTCGTTTTCCGTCAACGCTTCTACCGTTATGCCGGATTGGCGGTCATTCTGCTTTCCCTGGGCCGTCTGTTCCTGATTGACATGAAAGAACAAGACCCCTTGCTGCGCGTGGCGGTGTTTGCGGTGGTGGGCGCGGGGCTGTTGTTTATCAGCGTCGGTTATTTCAAATGGATGGCCCGCATGAGAGGGAAAACGCCGGATAAAGAAAGCGGCGAGGACGCCGCTTCTACGTGAATCAAACGGTAAAATAGAACGCGGATATAACGGATTAGGCGGATTTGCGAAAGTAATCATACATTCTATTTCTCGTCAATGTATGTGGTAACAACATCTGCAGGACTGAGAGGATGGATCATGTGATATAATATCCACAGGAAAGCATTTTTGCAGCGTGGCTTTTGCAACATTAAAACGGATGGCCCAGGGTTTTGCTTGTAGAACGCAGAATGTTACATCAGGAGATTCAGTAATGCGTGAAGTTGTAATTTGGCCCGGAGAGGATGGGTATTGGGTTGCAGAATGTCCGAGTCTGCCCGGTTGCATTTCCCAAGGCAAGAGCCGTGAAGAAGCCGTGACCAATATTAAGGAAGCGATAGACGGCTACATTGAAGCGTTGCTGGAAGACAACCTGCCGGTGCCCGAGGAACATTTCAATACAGTAGTCGTGGCGGTATGAGTTCTTTACCGATACTTTCAGGGCGCCAGCTTGTGGGGGCATTGGTGAAAGTTGGTTTTGTTATCAAACGCCAGCAGGGTTCACACATCATTCTGCGCCGTGACAATCCATTCTGTCAGACAGTAGTCCCAGACCACAAAACCCTCGACCGAAGCACACTCCGCTCAATACTCCGCCAAGCAGATATATCAAGTGCGGAACTAGAGCATTTGTTGTAATAACGGCAGACATATCTTGCTTCTGGGGAATTCGAAATAAAATTTTCAAAAAAAGCCGGACTATGGTGTCTTTTGTTTTGCGCTTCCCGCCTCCGGAATACGGAAGGTTTGTTCGGAGGATTCGATGAGGCGCGCGGCTTCTTCCAGTTCGCCCTGGCCGTGGAGGAAATCGATACGCGACAACAGGCAGCGCAGATCCCAGGCGGTTTGCGAGGTACATTGCGTGGCACGCGCTTCAGTATTTAGTTTCCGCAACTCGTCCATGGGTTTACTGGCGAGGATACACTCGGCGACTCCTGTCCAATAGGTTTGGAAATCCACGTACTGCATTTCGCGCAAGAGATCTTGTGCATACCGCTGAAAGTTGCCGGGATCGCCGTTTGCGGCGGAAGCGAGTTTGGAATCGGGTTCGAAAGGCCGGCGTGCAGTCATGGCCGCCATAAACCGGCGGTTTGCCGCGTTGGCCTCCGGCAGGATTTTTTCCATATAGCGCTTGCTCAAGGCTTCGACATCCCACGGAATATCTTCGGCGCGCTCATCCGTTGCGTTCACGATGCGATGTGAATCACCGAAATCATACTCCCACCGGTCAAAATAGCCGTTGCCGTTCATGTCGAACATACGAATTTCGCCGAGAGTACCGAGGCCCGCGAAATGTCCCGCCTGCAACCATCCTTCCTTGGCGTGCTTGAGATGGAAACGGCGATCGATGCCGCTGTAGTAAAGGTCGCGCTTCCCGGCGGGCACGGTGCTGTATTCGCGCCGCACATTCCACTTCTGGTTCGGCCCGCCGGTGTTTTCCATGAACCGCCGCTCCCAGGTCCAGAAGACGCCTTCCCACCGTGCATCGTCGTTGGCTAAATCCGCATAGCCGATCGCGATGGTGTCGTCGGTCTGTTCATGCCAGCTCAATCCGCTTTCCCGCGCGGGATAGGCATCGCAGATGGCGCGCAGATCCTTCCACGGCGTCACGATGGTGACCTGGGGCGGGCGGCGCTTCCGGTTGAAGTGTTCCATGCCAGGGTATTGATACGGCGCGGAGCCAACAAGGTTGAATCCGAAATCGTAGTGGAGCGGCGTGGTTTTTGAACTGCCGCCGTCGATGTCGAAACTGTAGCGGATGTTCACGATGCCCATGCGGGCAAGGATGGGCTTCCATGGCGCGGCGAAGTGGCCGTAATCGTTTGCGTAATCGGGGTCCTTATTCGGATCATAACTTAGCGGAACGGCGCTGCAACGAACTACCGTTTCGCTATACCCATCGGCATCGGTATCGTAGAAAGCGAACGGACATTCGGATATGGGTGACCAGCCGCCTGAGTCGGTGTCGAGCTTGTTCATGTAGACCATGGCGTCGCCGTACGGATCGCTTTCAAAAAAACTTGGGCCGCCATATTCGTACCCGGCTAGGCTCCACATGATGTTGTCATCGTCGAGGTCCATGCCGGACCAGCAATAACGCAGTTCGCCATCGACAAAGTAGCGGATGTCCATCTCGTCGGGGTCGTTGTCACTGTCATCGTCGATGTAATCGACCATACGGTCCACTGTGCCGTCGCGGCCGTAATCCGCCACATAACAATCCGAATCCTTATCGCCGCCTGTCGCGAGGCTGCCGTCTTCATCGTCGTCGATCACCCACACGATGGCATCCTGGGCGCGTCCCCCGCGATCCTTGAATGTTTCCCGCCGAACCAGTTCCCGATCCCCCTCAAGGATAAAAGATTCCCCAACACTCAGGGCGGTCGCTTTGTTCCACCATGGTTTGGTGTCCAAGCGGAGGCCGCCGGTAGGCGTCAAGGCCGTCTCCTGCATCCACCACGGCCCCTGTGCGTCTTGTCCAAGCCGCAACGGCGCAGGTTCCTCCGCGTCCAAGGCCGCCATTAACAACGCCATCATCAGCATAACTATGATCAGTGTCCGCATCATGATCGTGCTCCTCTCGAACCGTGCGTAATGACAATACGCGCGGAGGATTTTCTTTCTGGTGAAAAACCCCGGTTAGGGTTATTGAACCAGAATTCCTTTTCTACCTTCAACCAATGAGGCAGGGTTACTATTTATTAGTGGACGTCATTAAAAATTACTATCGCAATTACTCCCACTACTGGGTAGCGCGGCAAGCGCGTAAGAATGTGGCCCAAGGCAAACGTTGATCCATTTTTGCCGGACGTTTTAGGCTGGTTTATCCATCCGCCAGAAGAGATGAAGGCTGGCGCCTGGCCAGAGTTTTACTATCAGAGGACCACATGCGCGGAAAAGCCGCTGCAACCGGAACCGAATGCGGTCCGGCATGCGCGGATGGTCCATCCAGGGGAATATTCCCAAGCCCGCTTCCACGCCATACCCCATTCGTCGAATGGGGGAAAATCCTGCCCGTGAAAAAAGGCGGCGGACACCGCTCTGGGTGAGGGCCTGTTCCAATTCCTGCGGTTGCCACTGGCCAAAGGGCGCCCAGGAATCTTTGGCATACGCGCCGCTCTTTTCGCAGTATTTTTTCACAAGGCCCGCCACATTGCCGTAATTCGGGGCGGACAAAAAGAACAATCCGCCGGGAGTGAGCACCCGGTAAATCTCGTGGGCGGTTCGCTGGGGATTTGGAAAATGCTCAAAGGCATCGATGCAGAAAACCACGTCAAAGCGGTTTTCAAGAAACGGGAGATGATGCGCGTCACCGAGAAGGAAAGGAAATCCTTTCCTGGAGCAGACAAAATCCATCCCCAGGTAGGCGCCGCCCGCATCCCGTACCACTTCTTCCACCAATCCCCTTCCACACCCGATATCCAGTACCCGCTTCCCAGTAAGGGTGATGTTCAGGCTATTCAACACCGAAAGGAACAATTCGCGGTTCCAGGAATCCACCCCGCCGAAGGGCGAACTCACCATCCTGGGGTGCTGTTCGTAAAAAGCGCGTATGGGATTTTCGTCGGGCATCAGTACCACACCATGTTGCGCGCGAAGCGGCTTCCGTAATACACCGCCGCGGGGCGCAGCACGGGATAGCACCACTCCGCGGCGTTACGGAGGTTGCCGTGGCGCACCTCGCGGAGCCATTGGACATATTTGGGCAAACTCAGCATATCCATCAGCACGTCCACTTCGGTGTAGGCACATCCCATCTGCCGGAGTGCGAGACCTTCGTTACGGCAGCGGCGAAATACGCCCTTTAGCGAATAATTATGATGATGCAAGACGGGCGCATCTTGTGGAAAAGCAATTCGCAATCCCGCCTGATGCAGCTTGATTTGAAAGCCGAAATCTTCCCCGGTGGCCTGCGGATCCACGCGCACCTTCTCCCAAACCGTTTTGGGAACCGCCGTGTTGGCAAACGACATTCCCTTGCCGTACCGCTGCACGAATTTGCGAATCTCGCGGGTGAAATAATAGTAGCCGTTTTTTTCCCATTGAAATTGCCGGACGGGGCGTTCCGGATCGGGAAGCGATGAGCCGCAAGAGGCGCCAACCCCTTCTTCTTCCAAAGGACGCACCAGATGGTCCAGCCAGTCCGTGCGCGCGGGGACTGCATCCTGCGACAAGCTGATCACCGCCGCGCCGCGCGCCTCCGCATGCAAGTGATCCCGCAGACGGCCCCAATCAAAGGTTTCCTGAGCAATTGAAATGATCCGAACGGGATACCCGGCCAGTGTTTCCATCGTGCCGTCCGTCGAGCCCGAATCCAACGCCATCACCTCGAAGCGCTTGCCGGTTTCCTGCGCAAAAATACGATCCAGGAGGCGGCGCAACAAGGGTCCTGCATTGCGCGTGGGGATGCCAATACTGACGTCCGGCGTTTCTCCGTCTTGGACTAAGGGCATTCAGAACTCTCCGATACCAGCGTCACTATACCCCGTGCGTCGTTTGCTCTCAAGTGGCCGGGACGGGCGCGCTGTTTTCTTCAACAGGCTGCGGCGGCCCCAGTGGTTTGCCCAGCAGATGCTCCGCCAGGCGCGTGGCCAGCCCCATGATGGTTTGCTGCGGATTCACCCCCAGCGGCGTAGGCACAACACTGCCATCACACACATACAGCCCCGGCGCGCCAAAGACCTGATGATACGGATCGCACACCCCCAGCCCCGGTGACACGGCCATGCGGCACGTGCCCAGCGGATGAAACGCCATGGATTCAATCACGCCGGGCGGCAGTTCGGTCCGCTCGAAGCAATCCACCTCCTGCATGGAGGTGAAGATATTGTTGCGGGAACTCACCATGGCATAGACGCGGAGGGCGCCGTTTTTCAGGAACAGCCGCGCAAGAAAGGCGATGGCGCGGCGCATGCGGCACGCATCCACTTTCGACATCGAATACAAAAATTTGTAGCCAAGAACCGGCAGTCGCATCAGATGGCCTTCGGTGGTATCGCTAATCATAAAGCCGCAAGAGGCCATGTGCGCGTACCGCTTGATGTAGTGAGCAAGTGTCGCGCCTACGAATGGCACCGCCGCCGCGCCCAAATCCGGCGGCATGGATATGCCTTCCATCATGATCCCGTCGTCGTGCAATCCCTCATAGGAATATGCTTGCGGGATGCCTTCCCAGCTATCAATGCGCTGCTCGAATTCCGCGACTACCTTGCTCGCGGGATGCAGAGTAAGATGCCGGCCCAAGTGCCGGTTGCCGCGCGCAATGCCGCTTTTCTTCATCAAAATCGGCGAGAGCAAGGTGCCGCACGCAATCACCACAATCGGTGCGCGCAAGGTAATCTTGCAGCCCGTGACCGCAGCGCGCGCCACTATGCCTTGGGCGGCATTCCCCGGACCTGTGAGAATGCGCTTTACCTCGGCATTGACATACGCGCGCGCGCCCGCTTTCAAGGCTTTGGGAAGATAACTCACATTCATCGCCTGCTTCGCCCCGGAAGTGCATCCGTAACAACACGTGCCACACCCCTCGCACTTATGTGCATTGCGCCGGAGCGGCGCGCCATGCAGCCCTTCCCGGGCGAGAAATTCGTGCACCAGCAGATTCGGACGGCCCATCACCGCGAAATCGGCGGGCTGGATATGAAGCTCCTGTTCCACGCGGCTGAACACCCGGTCCATCCGATCCGGTTCAAGACCGGGCAGACCGAATTCCGTCCGCCATCGTTCGAGCACCGGTTCCGGCGTGCGGAAACAGGTTCCGGAATTGACGGTGGTGCTGCCGCCGAAACATTTCCCCATCGGCACGGCCACCATGGGTCTTCCTATTGTAGCGGTAACACCCACATCGCGATACATCCGGCCCAGTGATTCGCTGGGGAGATCATGGTGCTCCGAATGGTATCCGCCCTCTTCCACGATAACGACTTTAAGCCCGCCTTCGGCAAGTTCCTTGGCCAGCACGGCCCCGCCCGCTCCGGAACCCACCACGATCACATCGCAATACTCCAGCACGTCCGCCGGAAGCTGCGTGGCATCGTACATTCCAGGCAACATCGATTTTAGTTCGTTTGTTTCTTCGGGCATGGGGGTACTTCCGCCTCTCCAAGAGGCCGTTCCTGACGGTGACGCATAAACGCTGAATACCCAGCAAAATCCAACAGACCGGGTTCGCTGGCGAGCGAGGTGAGCGTGGAAGCCTTGAGCAAAAGAAAAAGATTGCGCTGCATATCAAGCGGACTGTATTCCCAGCCTTCCAGGTACCGAACCCGATCTTCAAGCGGCATGGAGGTGAAGCGCTGCCAGCGGCGGGTCATCAACGGCGCAAAAAACTCCAGCATGAAGAGCGTGGCTTTAACCGTAAGGAAGATCTGCAGCGGATAATGTGCAATGGCGTTTTCGGAGCGCTCGATAACAGCCTCCATGCGGACGCGCGAGAGGATCTCCACGTCCTCGGCCACCAAAGACTCGATAAGTGTCCGGAGCACACCCCGGCCCTTGGGCAATAATCGCCGAACAACCATTACTTGTATTTTGTTCACTATCAGCATCCCTTTCTAACGGGAAACAATTCGACAATGTCCGGACAGTATACGCAAAGACCGATACCCTGCATCAACCCAGGAAAAACGGCTTGGGGAGAGGGCTTTCCACCGTGACGCGTTCGCCGGTGACCGGATGCGTGAATACCAGCCGGTAAGCATGCAGTGCCAAACGGCGAATAGGGTTGGTTTTCGCGCCGTATTTTTCATCGCCCGCCACCGGACAGCCCAGTTCGCTGAGATGCACGCGAATTTGGTTTTTCCGGCCGGTGTCGATGCGAACCTCCAGCAGTGTGTACCGATCATACGCCTTTTTCACCCGGTATCGCGTTATCGCCAGTTGGGCACCCGGCCCTTTCGGCACCGAATGCACCTTGAGCGTATTTTCCTCGCGAAGCCATGTTTTGATGGTGTCCTGATCCTGGGGCGGGTGTCCTTCCACGAGCGCGCCATACAGCTTGATCGTCTGATTCCATTCCTTCTGAAGTTTCTTCTTGGTCTCCAGCGTTTTTGCCAGAAGAATCACTCCCGACACATCGCGATCCAGGCGGTGCACGATATAGACGCGGCCATGCTCCTGCGTTTTCGCCTGCACATACGCATACACCTTACGGTAAAGCGTGTGCTGGTTGGAGGTCTCCGTGGCGATGGACAACAGTCCACCTGGTTTTTCCACCGCAATCAAAAACCGATCCTCAAACAACACAGGAAATGGCGCGGGAACGCGATCTTCCGGACCAAGGTGCTTGATATCTACGCGCTGCCCCGGTTTCAACAGCATGTCCCCGGCGAGGGCGGGCGCGCCGTTCACACTGACCGCGCCATATTTCAGCATTTTCTTTAAACGCGTTTTCGTGGCGGAGTCCAGCTTTTCCTGAAGCAGTTCCATCAGCGTAACGGATTTTTTTACATTAATTCGCATAAGGGTTCCATTGTTAAATGACAAGGGGAATATCGGACCGTTTCTCGCGAGTGACAAATTCAAACGCGGCGGAGTCCCGCGCGCGGTAGATCGCCTCGCGGATTCCGCCCCGGAGGATTTCCACGGTCATGTTCGACATTTTGGAGTTGTAACAGTATAAAAAGCTGCCGTCAGTGTCTTCATAGGTCACGCCGGCGAATTCGCTGAGAGCCGCGTCCACCCGTCCACGAAAAGTGAGGCCACGCTGGCGCGCTTCGAAGCTCCAGGCTTCCGGGCTATACTGTGCGCGGGCGCGCAACGCGTCAAAAAAGCCATTCACGTGATATTCGCGGCCATTGTAATAAAAGAAAAACGTGCTTAAGAGCGGTGTGCTCCCCGAATCGCCCCGGCGGCCCCGCGCGCTGATTCCATCAAAAACAAAATTTACAGGCGTGCCTTGTTCATCCACAAAGGTGTTGCAATGGCCCCAGGCCCAGGAATGGCCATTGCGCGCGCCTGCAAGATGTCCTTGCATGCCCGGGGCGTCATTCCATTCACATCGCTGCCCATCCACTTCGCTCCAACCGTTCCATCGGAGATCTTCAAAAACGGTCCATGTGGTATTTTTTACGAGCCCCATCCGTTGCAGCAGGCGCGGCACAAAATCGAAGGCCAGATCACGATGCGGGGTCAGTGTCAGATCCCAGGTAATGCGGTGATCCGCATTGTGAACCGCACCGCGGGTATGGGTGTTGCAAAATTCATTTTCACCAATTTGAAACGCTGCGTTGCCGGTCTCTTTAAAATCGTTCAGGCCATAGGTGTTTTTCACCCCCACTTTCAATGTGGCTGCATGTTTATCGAATGCAATCGCCCACGTTTCCGCAATGCGTTTTTGACCATCTCCGCTCATAAGCAGCGTGAACCGCAGCCACAGCGCCCGCCGGTGCGCGGGTTGGTTGAATTTCATGTACCACACTTCCTGCCACGGGCCTGTGGCGGGACGCAGGGGGTGATTGGTGATGGGGATGGTCATGGCAATGAGGCGGGAGTCGATTCTGTTTGCTTTAACGCGCGAAACGCCTTCAGCGACATGTACAGCACGATTAGAAAGATGGGAAAATCGGTGATGAATCCCGCCAAATATGCAAAATAGTGAACATCCACAATAAAAAAATAGAGATAACCGAGGCTGGAGCAGAGTTTCGAGGCAATTTGCACCCAGGCGAGAATTTTCGTTTGAGGCGACGCCGCAGCGCTGAACGCCAGAATGGTGAGCATAACCATCATGGACGTGGCCAGCGGGAGCCAGAAATATTCAGCACTGGGCGGAATGCTTTCAATGCCGCGAAACATCCGGGGCAGCAGATTCAAGATCCAGAATATCAACGACGGCGCAAAGAAAAAGCTGACCGCGCCCACTGCGTACATCGCGCCGAGAATCCGCATCATCAGTACATACCGGCTCACTGCCGGAGGATAATTCGTTTTGCTCATGAGCTTACCCTTCCATTGACATCCCCTATAGCATACCCCAAGCAGGGTGAATTTGCCTAAAACTTCCCTTCTTCCCCTAAAAAGTGGCTTGGGCATCCCTGCCCAAGTTCTTTTTCTTGCCCAAGCTCTCTATCTTGCCCAAGGATGGGCAAGCTACTTTTGATTGCTTCTACCACCGCAAGCGGGGGCCGGTCGCGGGATTGATGTGGCTCATCGGGGTGGAACGCCGGGTTTCCCGTAACGACGAAACCACGCCATGCATTCCGCTGGGTCCTGAGCCGATATATTCCATGCGGCTGAATAAATCCTTCGAGGCATCCCCCAGCGAACGATACAAATCCAGATGGCAATAAATACAAAATTCCGAGTCTTCAATGGCCTTTCGCTGATTGCAGCGCACGCATATCGCTTCATTGAACCGGCTGCGCTCCGCCATGTCCTCCACGGCGTCTTCCACCGCCTCGCGCGACATGCCGGAATACCGCGCAAAGTTATTGACGATCCGCGCTTCCCGCAGCTTGTTGAGCGCATCGTCTTTGGAATCTTCTCCGGAACACACCCGGCATAAAGCGCGGCCAGGCTCCATCTGAATCAGGCGCCCGCACTTCTTGCAACGCCCTATGTCAAGATCTTCCAATCTGGCCATGTATCGCCTCTGCAATGGCGTCCACCTGCGCATGCAGCGCCTCGATGGAGCCGTCGTTATTAATCACCCAATCCGCCAGCGCCCGCTTGGACTCCGGCGGCGTCTGCGCGGCGATGCGCCGTTTCACTTCTTCTTCATCAATGCCGCGCATGGCGGTGAGCCTCCGGATGCGTTCCGCTTCCGGACACACCACCAGGATGAAACCTTTGAGCCATGGCTCGCGAACACCGCCTTCGCCCAGCAGCGCCGCGTCGATAATCACGGCATGCCGTCCCTCCGCCTCCAGTGCCGCGCACCGCCGTGCGATTTCCTCAAAGATCGCCGGATGCACCACCGCATTCAATTTCATCCGCGCGTCCGCATCGCGGAACACCACCGCGCTTAATTTCTCGCGATCAATTTTACCACAAGAAAGAATAGTTTGTCCGAACGCCGCAATGATTTTTTGTTCCGCCGCCCCGCCCGGCGCAATCACCTCATGCCCGATCACATCCGCGTCAATGACCGGAATGCCCCGCGCGATGAATCGCCGCGCGGCTTCGGATTTTCCGCTGCCGGTGCCGCCTGTCAATCCATAGAGGTCCATACTTGAGTTTACCTTCCCTTGAATCATAGGCAAGTTCTATGCAGAAGTACAATGTTTCAACGCGAAACAAAATTATGAACACTGGTTGTTTTTCTGCTTCTGTAACTGCATGGGAGGGCGAGGCTCCCGCCGAGCCGTCAGACAAGATCGGGATCATGGTATTATAATAACGAATTTGGATGTTATGTCTTACGGCTCGGCGGGAGCCTCGCCCTCCCGTGCTCTCTCTTTTTGCTTTGAATTGAGGCCAAAGACGACCGCAGGCATGCAATAAAGGGGCGGCACATATTCCCATGAAAAATGACTTGCTTCACCAAGTGGAAGCGAAGAAGGCATATACAATAAACTAAAAAACAAGCAAAGAGCGTCCGCAGTTACAGTCTGAAAAAGTACCATGAAAGGAAATCAAAAATATACGAATGGCAGCTAACGATGGCTGTTCCTCCGTAAAAAGGAGTTACGGCCGAATATTTTGGCGGGATGACAAAAGTACCAGTTTTGTCAATATAGCCCCATCTAGTCGATTTTCTATAGCCGATACTTGCCGCTGCCAACCCTTCAGAAAACTCATCAGCCGAGGAACACTGATGTTGAATCACCATATTGCCGGTCTTATCAATATACCCGCTTTTGGAGCCCTCATCTGTGTTCACTCTTACCGAAGCCAGCCCTTCCGAAAATTCTCTAGCCATGTGAAATTTGGGTTGAATAGCCCATTGGCCTGCATGATCGATGTATCCAGATTTCTCTCTCCTATATTTTCCGTCCTCCTTGTTCTTTCCCCCTTCAAGTGATGCTGCGGCAAGTCCTTCCGAGAAAGACGATGCACAAGCATATTGGGCCGGGAGAACGAACTTCCCCTGCTTGTCAATGAATCCCGTCTTACCGTCTTTTTCCACTGCTGCAAGACCTTCGGAAAATGATCGGGCATAATCAAATTGTGGGGGGATCACCCATGCTCCTGTTTTGTCTATATATCCCCAGCGCTTGAAGGAAAATCCACCGCTGCTCACTTGACGGGTTTCCGTGGCAATAGCGGCAAGACCTTCTGAAAATGTCCCTGCCGAATATGCTGGACATATCTCAAATTTTATTTGTCCATCTTTGTCTATGTAATATGCAACATCGCTATGGAGAAAGCATATAGGATTTAGCCCTTCTTTGAATTCATAGTTACTACGGTCGTCCATCCACATTAACATCGCGACTTTGTAATTTCCGTTCCTGTCCATACTATAGTGCATGTAATCCGGGAATAATTGTTTTCCATGTGGGATACGGCGTATCGCCTCAATGTACGCCTTACTAAGTGTTACAGTGGGCATGGGCACGATTTTTCCGGTGCGATCAATGGCAATGGGATTCATGGGATAGAGATCAAGACCGGCTAGAATAACAAGCAACAAGACAACCCCGATAATGAACCGGACTTTTTTGTGTTTTTTGCTGATGCCAGAAAACTTCATATTTACGCACCTTTCACCCGTGCCTTCGCCACCATTTTGGGCATATCCGCAGAATAGCCATCGGGAGCATAACGTTGTCTTTACTATAGTCTAATAATTCGGTGTGCAGGGTTCAATAAAATAGTGCAACTTGGGAATGAGTTGTCATGAACCTTGGGTATGAGCCGAATGCGCCGTACTTGATTCTTTTGCGCGGGTGGTGTTGAATACGGGTTGGACGTCAACGATTGGAACGAGGAGAAACGGCATGCGCGCACTGGTATACGACGGCGAATTGAAAGTTCGCGAGGTGCCCATGCCCAAGCCAGGACCAGGCGAGGCGTTGATTAAGGTGTTGTCCGCGGGGGTATGCAAAACGGACGTGGAAATCCTGCACGGGTATATGAATTACATGGGGATTCCCGGGCATGAGTTTGTGGGCATGGTGGAAGACGCGCCCACCAAGGCGTACATTGGCAAACGCGTGGTGGGCGAAATCAATTGCGTCTGCCACCAATGCCACTATTGCCTGATGGAGATGCCGCGGCATTGTCTCAACCGCACCGTACTGGGCATCGCGGGGCGCGAGGGCGCCTTCGCGGAATATCTTACGCTCCCGGAGGAAAACCTGCATCTGGCGCCGGGTAGTGTTCGCGATGATGTGCTGGCATTCACGGAGCCGGTGGCGGCGGCGTTTCGCATCACGGAGCAAATCCCCATTACCACTGCGGACCGTATTGTGGTGCTGGGCGACGGAAAACTCGGTCAGTTGGTGGCGCAGGTGCTCTGGCTGTATTCCAAGAATTTAGTGTGCGTGGGAAAACACGAATGGAAAATGGAACTGCTCAACCGCCTGGGCATCGCCACCGCGCACAAGAGTGATCCGCTGGAACGCGGCGCGGATATCGTGGTGGAAGCCACAGGATCGCATGATGGTTTCGCGCGCGCGCTCGAATTGGTCCGCCCGGAAGGAACTATTATTCTTAAAACGACCACCACGCATCCGACGGCGCTGGAATTCAGCCAGCCGGTGGTCAATGAGGTGAAAATCATTGGTTCGCGCTGCGGCCCCTTCCGGCCCGCACTGGAGGCATTAAGCATGGGAAACGTGGAAGTACGCCCCATGATCAGCGCCGACTTCGACCTGCGCGACGCCGTCGCAGCGATGATCCGCGCGCAGGATGCGGATGTGTTAAAAATCATTCTGCATATGTGAATTATATATTCTTGGGAAGACGCCTGTCCGTGTGATACGATGCCCGGTCTTTATTAGTCCATAGGAGAGAATAACCATGTACGTAGGAATGTTAACCGGCCCCTTTGGCGGGGAATCACTGGAAAACGTGCTGGATTTCGCGGAATCCGCTTCTATTTCACATCTGGAAGTAATCGCCCATCCCGGCAGCAAGCACATTGATCCGGCCACACTAACCGCCACGCGTATCAAGGAGATCCGGTGCGCCCTGGAAGACCGGATACTGGAAATCAGTTCGCTCGCCTACTACACCTGCGACCTCACATGTCCGGGAAAAATGAAAGCGGTTCAAGCGCACACCATTAAAACGATTGATGCGGCGGCCAAACTGGGTGTGCCCGTGGTATGCATGCTCTCCGGGTTTCCCGCTCCCGGCATGAGCAAGCTTGAAACTATCCAAAAAGTGCTGCCGAAGGCCTTCAAGCCCATTCTGGCCCACGCACGCAAGAAAGGCATTAAAATCGCCCTCGAAAACTACTTTGAAACCTGTTTGCAGGGCATTGATACCTTCGAAGCGATGTTCGAGGCCATCCCAGACGACCATTTCGGCCTCAACTATGACCCGTCACATCTTTTTCACCAGGAATGCGATCATTTACTCCCCCTCTCCATGTTCAAACACCGTATTTTCCACACCCATGCCAAAGACACCCTGGTGAACCGAGCACTGCGCGCTAAAGTAGGCATTTATGCGGGGGGGTGGTGGCGGTATGTCATTCCAGGCTTGGGAAACATCGACTGGGGTGAGTATATCAGCCATTTGCGCATGAACGGCTACAACGGCGTGCTCAGCATCGAGCATGAAGACTGTGCCCAGGGCCGAGAGGAAGGCTTTTTGCACGGGGCATGGTTCCTGGAGCAATTCTGCTGAAGAACTGAGTTGATGTCGGCGAGCCAGCCTGTAAACCGAACCCATTTGCTGCAAACGGATCCTAAACCAGACACGGGGGATGTATCCCACATTGTTCATGTCTTAAAAAAAACACCGCAGGGCTCCCGACACTAGCGTTTGGACGCAGGGCGCGAGGCTTGTTTTAGTGCCCGGCTAAGCTCCCGCTGGGTTTCACGCTCTTTGATGGACTCCCGCTTATCAAAGCTCTGTTTGCCCTTGCACAGTCCCAATTCCACCTTCACAATCCCATCCTTGAAATATACCCGCAGGGGAATCAGGGTCAGTCCCTTTTCCTCCACCCGCTGACCCAGCTTCAAGATTTGCTGCTTGTGCATCAATAGCCGCCGCCGCCGTTCCGGCGAATGATTGTAAATGTTCCCATGATCATACGGCTCGATATGGGCTCCGATCAGATAGGCCTGGCCTTCCTCAATATCCGCGTAGGAGTCCTTCAGGGTCATGCTCCCATGCACCCGCAGGGATTTCACCTCCGTGCCCACTAACTCGATGCCCGCCTCAAGCCGATCCAGCACCGAATAGTCCCGGCCCGCCCGGCGGTTATGTACAATGATTTTTTCGCTCATGTCTTTGCTCGCTTCAACAGGATAATTATACGTGACTTTGGTGATCGAATCCCAAGTTCGATTCGCGGCAAAAGGCGCTTGACATTTTGTGCGATCAAGTCTAGCATTGTTTCATGCCTGAAGAAAGGAGGTGAGCTTGTGGATATTTTCGATACAACTAACCCGCTATCAATTCTGTTGTGGTTCTTACTGTGGCCGATTTTACTGATTGTGCAACTTGCGGGAGGTGATCTAAACGACCTGTTCAACTTCGACAAGTAAAAGAACGGTCAGACTCCACCAAAAGGTGGAAGAACACAAAGTGAAGGAGGAAAAAGAAATGGATATGTGGTTGAAGATCCTGTTAAGCATTTTGCTGTTCCCCATTGGCCTGATTGCCTGGGCTTTCTAGGGAAATCATTTCAGGGCTCATCCACTGCCACTAGGGATTATGGGGTATAATCCAGAAAATGAGCTGTAGCAGATGCGAAATGTCATGTACTAAAAGAAAGAGGGGGGACGCCGAGTTCCCCCTCCTAAAATCATTTCGTTCGGTTTCTACTCTGAATTATAGGGGCTGGGGATAGGGGGATAGTGAAGAAAAGGCGAAAAGCTTCTTGAATTGGGAAAGAAACCTGTGGTACAACCTCTCCGAGAATAGATAATTACATGGAATCATTAAAGTTTATCCCGATTTTGCCGATATATAGGGATAAGCGATAAAAGAACACGAAGACAGGCTTGACCTGAGGAGAGTGCTATATGGTTGGTATACAAGGACTTGGCGGCGTTCCAGAGCCGAAGTCTGGACGGCCAGCCAAAGTACGCGATGAGCGCGAAATCGGTTCACGAGATGGTGGCGAATCAGGCGGAAAAGTCCTGGAAGCCAAAGACGGTGTCTTGATTAGCAGCGAAGCGCGCGCAGCGGCAGAATTATCCAGAATTGTCCAAATGACAAAAGCCCAGGAGACAGCCCGGGCCGACAAGATTGCGGCGGCCAAAGAACGTCTCGACCGGGGCGAGTATAAGAATCCCGAAGTGGTCGCCAAAGTGGCCGACCGCGTGATGAAATATCTCGTTTAACCCATTTCCTTACAGTGATTTACGCAAGCACGCCTGCACGGCGTGCTTTTCTATTCGTGGTTTGGTATAACATCATTAAATCCAATCCGTGAAAGCACGTTATGCCAGCACTTAGTGTGGTGATGATCGTCAAGAACGAAGAGGGTTGCCTCGCGCAATGCCTCCAAAGCGTCCATGCTGTCACTGATGAAATTGTGATCGCCGATACCGGTTCCACGGATGCCACAATAACTATAGCGGAACGCTTTGGAGCACGGGTCTTTTCCATCCCCTGGGAAAACGATTTCGCCGCCGCCCGTAATCGCACCCTCCAGGCCGCAACCGGGGATTGGCTGTTGCATCTGGATGCCGACGAAGTATTGGATCCAAGTGGGGCAAAACGGGTCCGGGCACTCGTCGATGCCGACGGCCTGGGCGCCGATGCCATTGAAGTGACTCTCGCCAATTACTCGAATGATCCCAGGGGCTGGCGCTGGACGCCTGCACCCCCCGGCGATCCCCTCGCCCGGGGATATGCCGGGTACCTTCGTGTAGACCTTCTTCGCCTTTTCCGCAACCGGTGTGGTTTCGAATACCGGGAGCGGGTCCATGAAAACATCACGGAAAGTGTAGGGGAAAAAAATGGCCGAATCCGGCACGAGGATATTCTTATCCACCATTACGGCTACGACGCGCCCAAGGCGCGCAGTGCGGAAAAAGCCGCTCTCTACCTTGCCATTGCCCGCCAAAAACTGCGGGAACGCCCCGACGATCCCAAATACCTGTACGATTTCGCGGAGAATGCCCTGGCGCACGGGCTTGTGGAGGAAGCGGAAGCCACATGCCGCCGCGCCTTGGCGATTGATCCGATACACTTGGGTTCGGCCAGCACGCTGGCTACGATCCTCCTGAATCGGGGCGATCTTTCCGAAGCGCGCCAGTTGCTGGAGCGATTGGAAACAGCGGGCATCACACCCCCCCACATCCTCACCGCCCTGGCGGCTATCGACTGCCGCGAAGGACACCTGGACGATGCAGGAGCCCGCCTCGATGCCGCACTTAAAGAGAACCCTCGTGCGATTATCTCGCGTCTATATCGAGCGCGCGTGTTTGACCTGCAAGGCGAGGAAGACCATGCTTTTGAAGAATTGAATATCGCGTCGAATACCGCGCCGGGTCTTGACGAGATTCATCGGAGAATAGAAGCGCATCGGTTGCGGCGGGAAGGCGCGGCCTTGCTTCGCGCGGACCGGGGCAAAGAAGCCCTCGAAATCCTGGTGAAATCGCTCCGGCATGATCCGGAAGACCCATTAACCCATTCCCAGGCAGGAAAGGCGTTGCACCTGCTCGGTCTCGATGCAAAAGCCCGGGAAAGTTTTCAGAGAGCCCTGCGGCTTTCCCAAAGCGCTCCCGTAGGCAGCATACTTACAAGCATGCTTGTGGCGATCCTTGCATTAACAGGCCTGTAAATGTTAGAAAAATTCGGGCTATTCCACTTTCAGTTCAAAAGCACAGATCGTTTCCTTTGGCGCCTGCCCGGGTTCATTACCTTCAATACACACCCGCACCTCCACCGTGCTCTTGCCTCGATCGCCTTGTTCTGGTGTACCCCGCAATAAACCCGTTTCCGGATCAAACGAAAGCCACTTCGGGCCCCGTACCAAGGCATACCGGAAAACATCTTTGTCCCATACAAGCGACCCGTCAGGCTTCGCCTGGAGACTGCCCATCGAGGAAATACTGCGAATCAGGCACGTGTACCGCCCCCCGGCCCGCACCCGCGTTATGGGTTGCGTGTACACAAAGGGCCGCGGTGTTTCCACATATTCCGAAGAGCCGCTTTCAACACCGTTCGCATCCATGGCCGTCACACGGTAATACGCCCTGTTTGCATTCTCGTGCGTGAGATCAGACCCGGCAATTTTCAGCGAAGTTCCCGTGGTTACTGCAAAGAAGTTGCCCGGCACACTCCCCAGGACCGGCAATAGGGAAGACGCTTTGCTGACAGAAAAACCGCGCCGATCACATCCGTATACATTATAGCTGACCGCAGGCGTTCCCGATGCATTCGGCGTCCAACTTAACATCAACCCCTCGCCCTCTTGCTTTACCTGCAATTCTTGCGGCGCCAAAGGTCCTTCCCATTGAAATGTCCATGTGGGGCTCCATGCACCCCACATGCCATTTTCAAGCCGTGGCCGAACCGACCAATAATACGTCTCACCCGGGTTAAACAATCCCACCGATGGCGCTTCATACGAAGGCGCCGTGACAATCACATCAAAACCCGGCCGATAGGGATAGCGCAATTGCGGATCGCGGCTGACGCGCAAACGATACGCGGTGCATCCCTCAACAGCAGGCCATGCAAAGGTCCCGCCGGTGGCGCGAACCGTCTCGCCTGCTTTCGGAGAATCGGGCTCCTGCGGTGGCACAGGCGGTTGCACAGCGCCCGACTCCACCCACTCGTGCCTGATGCGCACGGAATGCCGTTCCGCCGTATCGTCAGAATAACGAACCTGGTTCGTACCGGCGGAGAGCCTCGGCAATGCGAACGGATTCGCGTAAACATCCGTGCCCAGCACCATATCCGTGAGCCGCGCACCCAATGCATTTTGAAAACTCACCCGGAACCAATACTTCCGTAGCGGCGGCGCACCCAGCACGGGCAGTACGGTGTCCGTAAGCATTTGAACCCAGTTGGAGCTTTCTTCGGAAGACCGCCAGAATTCTTTGAATTCGCCTTCCGTCGTCGCGATTTCCATGATCACGGTCCCGGAAGCGGGCATACGCTCCCAGCCTGCCCGGACGCCGCCCCCGCAAATGATATAGGGTGTTTCAGCAACAAGTGTGAGCGACGCAGCATTGCTTTCCGCTTCCAATCCCCACCAGCATCGTGTAAATCCTTCCATCGCGGACGGCTCGAATTTCGGCGCGGCGGACGAAATCGGCGCTTCATAGATGATCGTTGAATTGCCATAATACTTCGGCGTGTAGTCGTTCACATGCCAGGCGCGTTTTCCCATGTTGCCCCAGCAATAGCGGATGCTTTCACCGGGCCGCAGTATAAAATTCATGGCATTGGCCGGCGCCACGGCGGGAATGCGCGTATCGTCCGGGCCAAAGTATGGCGTCAGACTTCTGGCAGTTTCCCCCCAGTCCTGTCCGCTTAAACCATTCATCAACTCGCGCGAAATAAGATCCTGATCCAGGATCAACGCATCGCCTCCCAGCGGCTTCTGATTTCCACGATCCAGGAAAAAAGTCCCATTTACAACATCCATGCACTGGTATGCCCCGCCGCACCACACTTCACACAGCGTTGGACCATGCAGATCGCGGATTACCGGATCCTGCCCTCCATTCGCGGCGTTGAATCCCGCCAGCATAAAAAGCCCAGCCATGGCATGAGCAAAATCATCGCTGGGCGCGCCGCCATAAATATTGAGTAAGCGCAGCGGGTCACGGCGTTCTTCTACTTCTGCAATCGGTACATCCACGTAGAAAAGCCGCCGAAGCCGCTCCACCATGAGATACAACCGCTCCTGTTCATTCGAAGCGCCTTGCGTGAGATCCGCCACCAACTCCTCTGGCTTAAGCCATCCCCCAGTTCCGTTCACCGAGATGCGCGGATTGATCACCGGGATCTTGCCGGTATTTTTAATCGTCACCGCTACATTATTTTGAAACCCTACTGTCCATCCTTCGCGCAAACACGTGGAGGTGGCATCCATGTCCGCCGTTCCGTCCACACGAATGGTATAGGTTTTAGCGCCGGTGTGAGTCCGCTCGACATGATCCTTCTCAGCGGAAACCTGGAACGGATTTGTTTCCTCCTGACTCCACACCAGGCTGGCCATAAAAAAACTAATAAAAAAACAAGCACTCTTCTTCATCGCAAACACAACCTTCGACACTCTATGTAATGATTAGAGATGTATTGAAATTGCCGCATATCGGAAAAAGTTTACACTCAGAAGAACGTAAGGTAACGTTCCTGGCGGATCTGGCGTATAAGATACACCGCCAGCTCCATCGTATGGTAATCGCCCCACAACGACGACTCGCCCTGCGGCGCCTGATGTCCTTTGGGAACATAATCCCAGCCATTCGGCCGGTGATATACCGAATGCAGCAACAAGCCTTGATGCTTGGGTTCTACCGAAAGATACGGCGGCGAAAATAGAGTCTTCGCCACAGTCAGCCCCGCCTGCCAGTACCGTTTTCCGCCACGCGTCAGTACGTGGCCCAATCGCAACAAACCCTGCGCGGCGATGGCGGCCGCGGAACTGTCCACCGGTTCGTAGAGGTTATCCGGCTCCGAAGGCCTCGATTGGTAATCGCCCAGCGCTGCCACGCCTGGGGCGCCCGTATCCCAGAACGGAATCCCGTCCGACGCGGTATTTTCAATAAAGAAATCCGCGGTAGACAACGCGCCTTCCATCAATAACTCATGAAACTGCCCCTCTGTATCAAACGGTTTCCACGCCGAGGCGGGTGTTGCCGCAAAAAACTCCAATTGCTCCGCACATCCCAGCAATACCCACGCGAGGCCACGCGTCCAGGTGCTGAAGGGGGAATAGCCCTGCTGCGTACTGGGACAACGGTACCGCCCATCGGTTGTGTTGAAGATACCCTCGTGCGCCACGCGCCCCCGTACATCATACGCATCGCGTCCCGCGCCATAATAGACATTGAACTTGAGCGTATTGCAGATGTGCTGCATGGCGCGGTCAAGCAGGGAAATCCGCCGGTCATTTTCACTCATGAGCATATGCCCCAGCCGATCCGCCACCACCAGCGACCGGCACGACCGGATCGTGTCGCTGAACAGTGAATGCGGACCATTGAAGGAGTGAATAAACCCCGTGCCGTCGAGAAGCGTAGTCCACCGCGCCGCCTGCACCGCCCCCGACACCTTCAATGCAATTTCATAGGCCTGCACGAGATCCGCACTGTCGGAACTTTTGCCCTCCAGAGCCAGCCGCCTCAAATTCCCATACGTGGAAATATTATTGAAGCCATGATCATGCACTCCGGTGTGGCTGAGATGCGGGGCCATGCGCTCCAGCGTATTCCGACGGCCCAACTCCAGCATCGCCTCGTCCCCCGTGGCATCAAACTGCAAAATCTGGCACCCATACTGAAATCCCTGCGTCCATTCCGTCCATCCCCGCGTCGTATACGTCCCCTTGCGCGTAAACACCGGCGTCCCCTTCGCCGGGTCCCACGCCTTATCCAACAAACGGATTTTTTTCGCCGAAAGCGCAAAAAACCGGTTGAGCAAAGGGCTTAAGTCATTGATTTTCAATCGGTTATCTATATTCATGGTTTACCTTGGGTTGCACTTACAGGAATATGATACGAATTCTGAGAGCTGGGTTCGCCTCTCAGCTTGTGGTATGCCTCGGATGCGAGCCATGTGGTGACCACTTGCTGGAATGCCTTGTCGTTCATGAAACGGGCAAAGATATCTTCATTCTGATCCATGCGTTCTACGAATAAGGTCTCAAGCAGGTTTTTGAAAACTAACTCGAATTTGTCGCCAGGATTAACCGCCGCCGCCTCTTTCAACGACTCATCCGTAATCGCTGCCTCGACAATTTGATCAAAGAAAAGTTGGTCAGCCTGATTAAAATCAGTTCCAAACCTTTCATTCACAAGATCTATTAAACGTGACAATAGTACTGGTTCCTCCCGTACCATGCCGCTACCCAACTCTGTCGGACCATCCAAGGGCCTGCCCACGCCCTCCTTAAGGCTGATAGACCCCTCACTGATCTTTTGTAAACGGTAATATTCCAGCCGAACCTCGTTATCAAAGTCGTAATCGGGTCCATTTTTCCGGCGCGGGAGTTTTGCAGCAAGATGCCGAAGAAACACATAGAGTTTTTCTAGGTCTGAATCCTGATATGGAATAACCTGACTGAGAAACCCGTAAAGGTTACGGAAGGCTTGAGTCTTCCTGCGCCAAAGTTCAGCTTCATCCTCGTTCTCTTCCAGAAGATGTTTGAAGCGTTCAACCGCAGGATCGAGCACCGCGTTCATGGCCTCATGATCCGCCGCGCTTTGGCGCTGCCGGGGCTTGAAGTAGATCTCGCAGAATCGCTGTTCTTCTTCGGCAAGATAAATGCCAGAACTGTCCAATTCGCCTTTGATCTGGTACATCCGCGCCGGGTCCACCTGTTCGCCCATTTGTGCGCCCGCGTAGTAGACCTTGAACGCTTCGCGGATCTCCTCGGGGTCGTTAACGAAATCAAGTATGAAGGTGTCTTCCTTAAGCGGATGGGTTCGGTTCAGGCGCGACAGTGTCTGAACCGCTTGCAGGCCCGCGAGCCGCTTATCCACATACATCGTATGCAGCAATGGTTGATCAAATCCGGTCTGATATTTCTCAGCAACCAAAAGGACCTGGTATTCGGCTGTAGCGAATTTCTCGGGCAATTCCTTTTCTTTTACACCATTATTCATACTTACTTCGGTGTAAGTCATTTTGGGCAATTTATCATCCTGCACAGTGCCAGAGAAGGCCACTAGCGTCTTGATAGCGTAACCTTTTTTCTTGATGTAACGATCGAAGCTTTGCTTGTAACGCACCGCCTCCAGCCGCGAACCGGTCACTACCATTGCTTTGGCTCTTCCGCCTATCTTGTGCCGGGTAACGGCGTTGAAGTGTTCCACCATTATTTCGGTCTTCTGCGCAATATTGTGCGGATGCAGTCTAATAAACCGATTCAGGGCCTTTGCGGCTTTTTTACGCTCAACGTTGGGATCATCCTCGCAGGCTTTGAGCAGCTTGATGTAGGTGGCATAGGTTGTGTAGTTTTTCAGCACATCAAGAATGAAATTTTCATCAATGGCTTGCTGCATAGTGTAACGGTGGAAAGGATCGCCGTTACGTCCAAAAACCGCCAAGGTCTTGTGCTTTGGCGTCGCCGTGAATGCAAAAAAGCTAATATTGGCTTGCCGTCCCCGCTTGGCCATGCTTCGGAACAACTCCTCTAAGTGTTCCTGCCCGTCTTCGGCGGCCTTGCGTTTGGCTGCCTCCAGCAACGCCTCTCCGCCCAATACCTCTTTGAGGTCGGTCGCCGATTCGCCACCTTGTGAACTGTGGGCCTCATCAATAATTACCGCGCAACGCCGGGTCGGCAACGTGCCAGTGCCGTTCTTGCCCCGCTCTTCCGCCATCTTGAGTAACTGCTGAGAGACGAACGGGAATTTTTGGAGCGTCGTAATGATGATGGGGACCGCATTTTCCAGCGCTTCCGCCAGTTGGCGTGAATGTTCATCAATTTTCTGTACCACGCCGCGTTTGTGTTCGAATTGATAGATCGTATCCTGCAATTGCTGGTCCAGAACGATTCGATCCGTAATGACAATCACCGAATCAAAGACACGTTGATTTTCGGTGTTGTGCAGTGAGGCTAAGCGGTGAGCCACCCAGCCGATGGTATTGCTCTTGCCGCTGCCCGCGGAATGCTCTACAAGGTAATTATTTCCCACCCCCTCACTCCGCGCGGCTTCCACCAGTGTACGGACCGCTTGAAGCTGATGGTATCGCGGAAAGATCATGGTCTCCTTCTTAACCTTCCTCCCGTCATCTGTACGCTTCTCTTCTATCTGCAAATGGAGAAAGCGGGCCAGCAGGTCAAGCAGGCTGTCCCGTTGGAGGACTTCTTCCCAAAGATAGGCTGTGCGATAGGTCCGGCCAGCCGGATCGGGCGGGTTGCCCGCCCCGCCATCACAACCCTTGTTAAACGGCAGGAAGTGTGTGGCCGTCCCCGCCAGGCGCGTTGTCATGAAAACCGCTTCGGTATCCACCGCGAAATGCACCAGCGTGCGCCGTTTGAACTCAAAAATGGTCTCGCGCGGATCACGATCACGGCGGTATTGCCACAGGGCGTTCTCAATGGTTTGGCCGGTCAGTGGGTTCTTCAATTCCGCCGTGACTATCGGAATGCCGTTCAGACTTAAGACGACGTCGAGGGACTGTTCCGAACGCGGAGAGAAATGCAATTGCCGGGTAATCCCAACCCGGTTGGCGGCATAACGCTCCTCCAATTCAGGATTTAATTCATGTGCGGCCTTAAAGGAAGCCACGCGCAACGTCCGGCCATAGCACTTGAACCCGTGCCGCAACGTGGCCAGCGATCCATTCGCGTCCATCCACTTGCACAGATCTGTCAGCACCTGCTCGCCGGTGTTCGTCCCGTGCAATGCTTCCAGCTTCGCCCATTCCTTCGGTTGGGTGTCGCGGATGAACGACAAAACCATTTCGGGAAACACAGCCCGTTCACGGTCAAAACCATCCGGTGTCACGCTGACGTAGCCGTGTGCCAGTAAGCACGACTCAATGACAGCCTCAAAACTCTTTTCGGTCGTTTCAGCCATAACCATCAAATAAGATTTTGGCGGACAGATTTTCATAAGTGCTTTTATATCAAGGGTTACTACAACCACTCAGGTACTACATAGCGGCCAGGTTTCCCTTCTGATCAAATAAGTATCAAATAAGCGTTCCGAGCTCACCATACCCACAAGAAAACCGATATTGAACATTTCTCACAAGTTAGGTTTATGCTGCTTGAGCCAAAACACGCCCAAATTCATCTGGAGCAGACCAACGGACAACTTCCGATAATGGTTCCACCAACCGGAAATCCTCGTCCGACCAGACATCCGCCGTATCGTCGAAGAGTGAAACACAATGCAGCCCTTCGGGACCAGCGGTCAACTGATTAAGATCGTACCACGCTGTGAGCACATGCTCGACAATCGGCCTCGACGCGGAACGGCTCCCAGTGGTCAGGACATAGACCAGAGAACTTCGCGCGGGAACACGTACGTGGAAATCCGGCGTCCATATTTTGCCGGAGCGGCCAACAAGCCGCTCGCCCCGCTCATACGGAAAACTCCGTTCCGTGAGAAAATCGGCCACTTCATCCACAACCGATTGTACTGCACGATTCCGGAAACTGAACCAAAGGTCAGCGACACGCAAAGCCGCTTGGGCGAGTCGCATGACTGCAGGGGCGTATTCCGGCATCGAGGAACATCGAACTACCAACATGCCCTTGAAAAACTCCACGCCATGGTTTAGGGCAACATCTTCAATAATGGCCTGTTGCTTCGGAGATCGTTTGGGTGATAGAGACTGCATCCGCAACCAACGCAACGTTTCGCCCAGATCGGTGATAGTCCAAACACCGCCGGTTTGTTTGGCGAAAAGGTCAATACTGTCTCCGTCGGGATATAGGAAAGGCGTCCGAATGCGCTGATAGTCCCCATGAGGGGAGCATTCAAACAACGCACCCAGCGTTTGTATCCATGGACCACAGGAGGCGTTTGTCATATCCATATCTCCGTTTGAACTGAAGGGGGCTGAGCGAGTGTTCCGGCATGTTGAATCGACGCCTCTTTACAGAATTGCCGCCAGACCATCACCGGATCCGCCACATCGGCGGTAATGTCATCCGGAACATACGCATGCTTGTCACGATACGTGTCGGTCCATTTGTGCTTATGGGTTTCGCCAACGTGCTGACACGTGGGATTATGATGTTCCTTGCCAAGGTCTAAACCGTAAATCCGGCCATCGCTCTTCAAGATGAGCATATAACTCAATGTCTGCGCCAACCGGTTGTAACTCCCCCGGACAAATAATGGATACCCCGGCCCCGATATCACCTCGGCGCGGAATTCAACACTCGGCGAGTGATCTTCGTCATCCATCCATTCAATATCACCTTCAATATATTTGGTTGTATCGGACAGGATGGCTTCAAACTCCGTATTTGTTAATGCCATACTCCTTACCCTTTCTTCCGCCCGCACAAGCAGGATTATACGATTTCGTCCATACGCACCATATCGATTCTACCACAGACCGCCTCGGAAATCAGCGCCGCCCGCCGCTCTCTCAATAACGCAATGGTCCGCTCTGCCGCAGAGCGTAACGCATCCAGTCTGCCTGTCTCACGCTCGATGTGTGCCACGATGGCTTGCTGTTCCGAAAGCGGCGGTACAGGCATCATGATTTCGTAGAGCCCTTCGGGATAAAGACGAAGTCTTGAGGACCATACGCCCTTCGAATATCGCGTTGCTTCCTTGGCAAAGTCCGGGATGCGAACCAATGCGTCAACATAACGCGGATCAAAACGGCCGCAGGGCGAGTAAACATTGTAGGCAGGGCTGACGATGCCGTGTACTGGGGAAACACCCATTGCCCCCATCCATGCCCAAAGCGTGTTGATGACAAGATCATTTTTGTGGCAGATCTTATATCCTTCAGTCGTTTCGGCCTCGAACATGTTTACGTCTTTTTCGGAACGCGGTGTGACCCCCGTGAGGTGTGAAACGGTGAGCAGTTCCTCGTCTCCCGTTTCCGAACGCTCATCACGTTCACGGAAGAGCCAGCGGGCGCGCTCTGTCTCCCAATGCTTCGGGATTTGTCCGAGCCAGGGGATGCCGGAATCGCGGAGGGGTGCATTGGGATTCAGGCCGCGGGTGACGGCTTGGGTGATGAGCGCGCGGCGCTTTTCTGCCAATAAATCCAACCACCGTTCCTTTGCCCCTACCAACGCATCCAGCCGCCCCGTCTCCCGGTCCAGATAATCGGCTATCGCGCGTTGCTCGGGAATCGATGGAACGGATACTGTCATCTCATAAGCAGACTCACGATTCAAGCCAGGGACAGCCGCTTCATCGGAGCCTTCATCAAGCCGAAGAGTCTGGAGAAGCCAGTAGATCCACCGCAGCTCGTGTTGTGTAACGGTTTCATCGACATAGAATGTAGTATCGGAAGCAAAACAAGCGGTAGAACTCCAATTCACTTTTCCGTAGGAGCCTTTCCGCCCGATCACAAGCGCTGGGGCTGCCGTGTTGGAGATCGAATGAACCGCATAGGGACCATTTGATCCATACACCGGTACCTCTCCGGATGATTCCCGGTCAGGAGGCAGAGTATCGCCATAGGCAAAGCGCGCAACATACTTCAATTTGGACTTTTGCCATATCTTCATTCGCCCACCTCTCGTACCGCCGGTCGGCATGCGCGTTTTATTTCACGACAAGCCGCGGAGCCGCCAAGAGCTTTCCTCATGGCTTCCCCTTTTGCGTCTTGGCGCCTTTGCGTGCGGTTGCTTTTTTCTTCGCCTTTCTCTCGGTTTCCAATTTTTCCGCCGAGTTACGGAGGTCGTCCAGATAGCGCTTTTCCGCTGCCGCCTCCGCTTCCAAGCGGCGGCGTCCCGCAAAGGCATCATACTGTTCGTTTGCCCAAACGAGTGCCTGTTCCCTGCTGACAGTTCCCGCATTCTCCAATACAGGAAGCTCAGTATCGCGCAGAAATTTGTCGAGGAACATTTCCCAGTCGCGAATGCGGATATCCTGCCGTCGTTGAGATCGGAATTCGGCCTGGTCAAGGAACATGACCGTGATGCGGTTGAGCGTGTCGATTTCCTTTGCGTCCAGGTAGTTCTTCGCGGTGCTCACGTCGCGTTTGAGCACATGGCCGCCTTTCCAGGAGGTAAGGCCCATATTGGGCTTGGCCGCATCGGCGCGATCACGGATGATTTCGGCGGCGGTCATCCCCGCAGCGGCATAGTGCATCTTGTTCTGCATGGCGGCGAAGAAGCGTTGTGTTTCCTGCTCGTCCTCAACGTAATCGCTGGCGAGCGCGAAAATGTCACGGATACGCTGGTAAACGCGGGCTTCGCTGGCACGAATCTCCCGTATGCGGGCCAGTAACTCGTCGAAGTAGTCCGCCAGCCCGCCGCCACCCTTCAGGCGTTCATCGTCCATCGTAAAGCCCTTGACGAGATATTCGCGCAGGCGTTCAGTGGCCCACTGCCGGAATTGCGTGCCCCGGGGCGAGCGCACGCGGTAGCCGATGGCGAGGATCATATCAAGGTTGTAGTGCTGCAAGCGGCGCGCGACGGAACGGTTCCCCTCAGTGCGAACTTGTAAGTATTCCTTACAAGTTGCCTCTCGTCCTAGTTCTCCTTCTTCGTAAATACTGCGAATATGGAGGGTTATGTTTTGCGGGGTGGTTTGATACAATTCCGCTATCATGGATTGCGTCAGCCAGACGGTCTCGTTTTCGAGCAGGACCCGAATCCGGTTCAGACCATCTTCGGTCCGGTAAACAATAATCTCCCCGCCTGGCATTTCATGTGCATCGCTCATTGCGTTACCTCCGGACCGCCTTTGAGCTTTTCAAATGTAAGGGATGTGTGGTTGTGGAATCGCTGCCCAGATGCTTTATTCAGCATTTTATCAAGCGCATCATCGGTGAGTTTCACCCCCATGCGCCTTGCCATCTCGGCCAGCACTTTCTCTTTTGTGGGTGCAAGAACACAATCAAAACGGCGCAGCACCGTCATGGGCCGCATCACCCGTTCATATTGCGGTGGGCGATAGGGTCCTCGCAGCAACTCGGCAATTTGCCAAATTAAATTCGCATGATCATGATGACTAGCCATAAAAATCCCTAAGTAAATCCCTTTCCACAAAATACTTAAGACTACCGAAACTAGCATACGTATTTATCGTTTTGGATGCAATACCGGTTCCTCTTAACTGGTTCCTCTTAAAAACGAACGTTTGACTTAAACAAACATTTGTTTTAAAATAGAGGGGAAAACAGCGGCGCATAGCCGGGAGGCACAGCATGGGACGACGACCAAAACTATTGCCGGATTCGAACGACGACACACGTCAGCGGCTGATTCTGGCGGCGGGCGAGCTTTTCGCGGAGAAAGGCTTTGGGGACACGAGTGTCCGGGACATCGCCCGGATGGCGGGCGCGAATGTAGCCGCGGTGAATTATCACTTCACCTCAAAAGAAAACCTGTATCTGGAGGTGGTCCGGTTTGTGTTGGGCCAGATGACGGCCGTACGCCGCACTGCCATGGCCGATATTGTTCCCGCGGCGTTAACTCAGCCGCAGGCGGTGGAGGCCTTGCGCGTACTGATTGATCGCGAGATCCGTTCCTACGTTTCCAGCGACTTGCCCCGCTGGTATGCGCGTCTGATCCTGCGGTGCATCATGAGCAAGAGTCCGGTGCTCGATCCCATCATGGAACAGGCCTTCCGCCCCAACCGCCAGGCACTCATGAGTCTGCTCAAGGCGGCCTGCCCCCATCTGAGCGACGAAGAAACGCGGCTGTGGGCATACTCCATCACCGGACAAATCGTTTTTTACAACTTCGCGCGCGAACCCATTCTGCTGTTGGCGCGCGAGAAGGAATATACCGAGAAGTTTTTGCGGTCTGTGGTGGCGCATATCACGCGGGTCACGTTTTCCGGACTGGGCCTGGACAAACACCCCGTGCGCCGCCCGAAAAAACAGGCGGGAAAGAAGTCATGAGAACCGTCATCAGTGTTATTGCCTTCGTATTGATTTTGGCCGTGGTTGCGGGGGTGGTCTATCTGGGCAACCAGAAAATTTTCGCTCCCGGTCCCCTTGTGATTCAGGGCGAAGTGGACGCCCGTCAGATCGACGTTGCACCGAAGATATTCGGGCGCATCGATCTCCTGAATATTCAGGAAGGCGATTCCGTCAAAAAGGATCAAGTGCTGGCCATCCTGAAAAGTCCGGAAATCGAGGCCAAGGTGCAGCAGGCCACCGGCGTACAGCAGGCCGCCACGGCCCAACGCGAAAAAGCCGACACCGGCGCGCGCAAGCAGGAGATTGAAGCCGCGTATCAATCCTGGCAAACCGCCGAAACCGCTGCCGGTCTCGCGGAACGCACCTATAAACGCCTCTCCGCACTCTACGAAACCGATTCCATTCCCATTCAGCAATTAGACGAGATCACCATGAAGTATCAGGCCGCGACAAAAATGGCCCGGGCCGCGAAAGCGCTCTACGACATGGCGGTCGAAGGCGCACGCGCCGAGGACAAAAAGGCGGCGCAGGGCATTGAAAAACAAGCCGGCGGCGTGGTTTCCGAGGCGAAATCCTATCTGTCCGAAACCGAAATCAAAGCACCCATTGACGGGGAGGTCGTGGATATATCCGCCGACCCCGGCGAACTGGTCACCCCCGGCTTCCCGGTAATCAGTCTGCTCGATCTCAACGATATCTGGGTCGTGTTCAACCTGCGCGAGGACTTGCTTGCCGACATTCGCATGGGCAGCACCTTTGACGCGATATTCCCCGCCCTGGGCACACAAAAGATCGAACTGAAGGTCGATTACATCAAGGCGCTCGGCGAATTCGCCACTTGGCGCGCCACCAAAACCGCCGGAGAATTCGATCTGAAAACCTTTGAAGTGCATGCCCGCCCCGTGGCCCCCACGGACGGATTACGCCCCGGCATGAGCGCCGTGGTCCAATGGAAACGGCCTAGCACGCCCCCAACGGAGGTTCCCAAAACCTCATGAGCGGAACCGCCACAGGATTTTTCCCTGTACTGATCCGGGAACTCAAACGAATGGTTTCCCGGCCACTCTACCTGTTGCTCATCGTTGGATTCCCCATGACGACATTTGGGATTATGACGGCCTTGTTTTACCAAGCCGTTCCCCGCGACCTGCCCATCGCAGTATGCGATCAAGATAACTCCAGCCTGTCGCGCCGCCTGATCCGCTGGGCCGATGCCACCCCCTCCCTGCGCGTGGCCTATACCGTCCAGGATACCCGGGAAGGCGAGCGGCTCATGAATACCGGCGAAGCCTACGCTCTCATCCTGATTCCCGAAGACCTTCAGCGCAATGTCTACCGCGGAACCGCCCCCAATGTAATTCTGTATTACAACAATCAATACATGTTGACCGGTTCGATGGTGCAACGGGATCTCACGGCGGCCATGCTGACCTTATCCACCGGCATCAACATACAAGTACGGCAAAAAAGGGGCGAAATGCGGGAGACCGCCTTGAATCACGCCCTGCCAATCCAAGTCGACAACCACATGCTCTTTAACCCGTACTTCCATTACGGGTATTACCTGCTCACCCCTCTGTTTCCAAGCCTGCTGCAACTATTTATCATTATCACCACCGTTTTCGCATTGGGCATCGAACTCCGCGAAGGCTCCAGCCACCGCTGGCTGGCCTGCGCGGGCGGAAGCGTGGTGAAAGCAATTGCGGGCAAATTATTTCCCTATTCCGTAGCCTTCTTTCTGGTGGGATGGCTGATGAACGCGCTGCTGTTTAACGTGCTTGGATTGCCCCGGAATGGCGATGAGCGAGTATTAATCGCCGCGCTCGCCGTGTATGTCCTCGCCTATCAGAGCCTGGGGATTTGTTTTCTCGCGGTCTTCGCCAATCTGCGGATGGCGCTTAGTGTAGGCGCGTTGTTCGCCTCGCCCGCCTTTGCCTTTTCCGGCGCATCCTTCCCGGTCGCGGCCATGCCGCTGTTCGGGCGCATCTGGTCGCAACTGCTTCCCGTGACCCACTACTTAAAACTGTTTATCGATCAATCCCTGCGGGGCGCGCCGATCCACATCTCATTGCCCGCGCTGGAAATCCTGGCGCTGTTCGCCTGCATTGGCCCGCTGCTCATGCTGCCGCGCATGAAACATGTGATGGAGCACGAACACCATTGGGGGCATGTATGATCCGCGCATGGTTTGAAGAGTACCGCAGCATTCGAGGCAATCAGGGCGCCCTGCTCATCCTCTTTGGCGCGGTGTTCATTTATTCCTTTTATTATCCCGTGCCCTACCTGAATGAAATCCTGCGAAAAGTTCCAATGGCCGTGGTGGATAACGACTGCTCACCCCTTAGCCGGCAGTTTATCCGCATGATGGACGCCACGGAATATGTGCAGGTGGCCTCAAAGCCCTCCACCATGGAACAGGCCAAGGAGGAATTCTACCAGCGGAAGATTTTGGGAATCCTGGTAATCCCCCAGGATTTCCAGCGCAGCATTCGGCGTGGAGAAGACACCCGCCTTGCCGCTTATTATGACACCGGCAATTTCTTCGTATACCGTCAATTGCGCAGTGGCGTCAGCTATGTGAGCCGCACCCTTGGGGCGGGCATTCAAATGAAACGCTTTCAGGCCGCCGGGCTGTCCGCGCACCGCGCCCTCGCCGCACAGGATCCCCTGCCGTTGCTCACGGTCCCCCTGTTCAATCCGTCGAGCAATTACGGCGCCTACGCCATTCCCGCGGTGTTTTGCCTCCTGATCCAGCAATCCCTGTTGATTGGCATCGGGATGGTAAGCGGCGTGACCAATGAGCGGGTGTATGCGCAGGGCGGAATCCGCCCCGACTTTCTGGCGGCGCTGAAAATCGTCCTGGGCCGCTCCGCCGCTTATGTCTCCATCGCCGTCCTCACCTCTCTCTACATGCTTGCGATGGTACACCTCTATTACCGCTATCCCATGCGCGTATTGCCCGTGGAATTGCTGCTTTTCGCCCAGCCGTATCTCCTTTCCTGCACCTTCCTCGGAATTACCCTGGGGCCCCTTTTCAGGAGCCGCGAAGTGCCCGTGCTGGCCTGTTTGTTCACCTCAATGCCGTTCATTTTCTTCTGCGGATTCGTCTGGCCCCCGGAAGCCTTTCCGTATTGGCTGCGCATAATCACCTATGCCATCCCCGCCTCACTGGGCGTTGAAGGATTTGTCAAACTGAGCCAGATGGGCGCGCCCCTGCGCGATGTCGGATTTAATTACAATGTCTTGTGGATGCTGTCGGGTATTTATTTTATTACCGCGTGCATTGCCACCCGCTTTTCCCGCATGCCCGACACCACAAACATTCCCATACCCGTAACCATAAAAGCATTCAACAGCACGGCTTGATAAGAATCATCGGCACAGGATGAGGAGATTGAAACGATGAATCGATACATTACAACACGAAATCGGTACAACAATCCCTTATTTTTCCATTTTGCCAGACTCCTGACTCCACACTCCGGGATCTCTCCCTCGGATCCCGGATCCCGGACCCCGGACCCCGTCTTTGGTTTTGGCTATGCCACATGGTGGGCCTTCGTACTTCTGCTCCTTTTCTCTCCGATGGCATCTTCCCAAACCCATATTGGCCTGCTTTTCGACGGACCTGATGCCAAGAACGCAGAACTTGCCCGCACACTTGATCAGGAACTCCAAAAACTCGCGCAGGGCGGCGAAGTCATGGACCTGCCCGCGAAGCTCCAAGTCGAATCCGACGGAACCCTTGCCGGAGCGCAAAAAGCGCTTGATCAACTGTCAAAGAACGGTGCCGCGCGCCTCATCGTTACGATGGGGCCGGTGGCCTCCGCGGCCGCATGCGCGCACGGACCTTGGAATAAACCCGTGATCGCACTGTTTGCGCCGGATCGCGAAATCACCCCGCTGCCCCGCAAAGAAGCCGGATCGGGCGTGGCCAATCTTGCCTATGTCACCGCTCCCGGCACTTTCAAACGCGATCTGGAACTGTTCAAAAAAATCGTGCCGTTCGACCGCATCGCGGTGGTAATGCCGTCCGCCTTTGCGGGCGATGTGGCCGGCATCGCGAAAGCGGCGGAAGCCCTGGGCATTTCCGCTGTCGTACTCCCCGCCGGCGCTTCCCCACAGGAAATCTTGCCGGCCCTGCCCGCGGATATGCAGGCTGTTTATGCCAGCAACCTCCTGCATTTTGACGATGCTGGTTGGCAGGCGTTTATCGCTGGATGCAATGATCGGCATTTGCCATGTTTCAGTGCATCGGGCAAGACACTGGTGGAACAAGGCATGCTCGCCTCGGCGCTCCCGGATGATGAACTCCAGCGTCGGGTGCGCCGCGCCGCATTGCATATCCGCCGCATCCTCATGGGCGAGGCGCCCGAATCCCTCCCAGTGGATCTTCCCGCCACGCCGCAGCTCGTGATCAACATGGCCACGGCCCGCGCCCTGGGCATCACGCCTTCCTGGGCTGCGCGCACGGACGCAACACTCCTTAATGACCTCCCGCCGGAATCCGCGCGGGAAATCACGCTCACAGGCACGGTGCAGGAAGCCGTTGAAGCCAATCTGGACTTGAAAGCGGCGGATAAAAACGTGGCGGCGGGCGCGCAAAACATCCGCGAGGCGAAATCGAAATTGAAACCATCGATTGAACTTTCCACGGTCGGATTGAACGTGGACGGCGATCGCGCCCAGGCCAGCAACGGCCTGCAGCCCGAATGGACTATTAAAACTTCGATCACACTGACCCAAGTCTTGTTTGCGGAACCCGCCTTCGCGAATATCGAGGCGCAAAAGCATTTGCAGCGCGGCCGTGAATTGGAGCGCGAACGTCAACGCCTTGATTTGGTGATGGAAACCGCCACGGCGTATGTGACTTCGCTCCGCGCACGGGCGTACGAACGCATTATGCGCGATCTGCTGGACCGCGTCCGCGAACATCTCCAAACTGCGCAGGTGCGCAAGAACGCGGGCATCGGCGGCCCCATCGAGGTCAGCCGCTGGCAGACCGAAGTGGCCACCGCGCGCAAGAACGTCATCGATGCCGAAGCCAAGCGCACGGCAGCGGATGTTGCATTAAACCGGCTCATCAATCATCCGCAGGACGAAACCATCCACCCCGTCGAAATCTCCGGAAGCGATACCGCCTTCGCCGCCGATGCGAATACGCTCGCGGTGTGCTTTAATGCCCCGGAAAGCTTTACGAAACTGCAAACGTTTCTCCTGAGTGAAGGGCTGTCGCGATCTCCGGAATTGGGACAATATGAAGCGGGGATCGCCGCGCAGGAACGCGCCCTCAAGTCCTACGAACGCTCCTACTACGTGCCGATTGTCGCCGCCCAGGCCCAACTCTCCGAAGACCTCTATAAAGCCGGAAAAGGCTCCACCTCCGATTTGCCCCTGCCCCTCGGCATTAAATTTTCTCTCGCTGAACTTGACGATACCGAATGGCAGGTCGGCGTGAAAGCCACCTTGCCCGTATATTCCGGCGGTGCGCGCAAGGCCGCACGCATCAGGGCAGAAGAAACCCTTGCCAAATTGAAACTCGAACGCCTCAGCGTCCAGGGCAAACTCGAACAGGCCATCCGCCAGGCCGCCCAAATCACGCAAGCTTCCTACGTCGCCATTGGACAATCCGAAGAATCCGCCGCCGCCGCGCTCAAAACCTATGACGTCGTAAAGAACGCCTATGCCCAGGGAGAAGCCTCCATGCTCGAACTCCTCGACGCGCAGACCGCGCGGTCCGTCACCGAAGAATTCGTCATGAATGCCCGCTACGAATACCTCCTCTACATCATCAAAACCATGCGCGCCTCCAACTCCTTCGACTTCCTCATGTCCCCCGAAGAGCGCACCGCCTGGCGACAGCGGCTGGATGCTGGTCTGTAGGCTGGAGTCTGGAGTCAGAAACGAAAAGGGGGCAGGGAATGCGAAACGGGAAATGCGAAATGGGAAACGGCAAACGGGGAATGCGAAACGGGAAACACGAAACAAGGGGGGGCACGCGGACTGATATGGACAACATGGACACTATTGACATGATGGACAGAGGGGAGGGGGTGGAAGCGGGGCAGGAAAGAAAAAACATTAAAAAAAAGGGGAATTTGTGGGAATATCTTTTTGAAAAAATTTTTGAGGGGAAAATTTTGGGCAAAAAAAGTAGACTCCGGAGTCTACTTTTTCCAAAAGATGGAAAATGGGGGTGGAATGCGAGGGGAAGAAGCTAGGAATTTGGCAAAAATGGGCGTGAAATGATTGGCACTGTTGGAATTAACGATAATTATCTGGGAAAAGTGTGCTATATAAGAAGTATGAGGGATGGAATGAAATAGGAAGCGTAAGGATGGATTTTTTCAGGCAATAGGTTTTTATATACCCTCAAGACGGCAGAGGCAATTGCCGGGGATGACAGCAAAGTGGACAGGAACGCGGCAATACGGTACAGTATCCCCTTTACGGTATAGAATGAAACATCTCAATTGGAAAGGCATCGAATATGGATACGAAAAAGACTCTCACAGGTTGTATTGGATGCGATCTCAGCCGGCGGGGATTTCTGGCCGCAGGCTGTGCGGCATGCGCGGGCGTGGCAGGTATCTTGAGTGTTCCCAACATTGCGCGGGCGGCCTCTGACGCCGTTGGCAAGGTTCGGATACGGGTGATCTATGCATTGCATTCGGAAGTGCAAGCACAGCCGGACTGGCCCAACATCGGCTTTAATTTCAAGCCGACCATGGACTTTATCATGAAAACGCTGACAAACGCGCTTCCCAATTTTGAATTCATCCCCTCGATGGCCAATGGTCAAGAACAGGCCAAGCAACTGATCAAAGAGGACAAGAAAGCCAATATCGACGGCTACCTGGTCTACCAGATGAATGCCTGGAACCAAGTGGTGCAGCCGGTGGCTGAAACCAAGAAACCGGTGCTGTATGCCGATTTTCAATATGGCGGCAGCGGCGGTTTCCTCGTGTATACCGCGGCCTTTCTCCGGAAAAACACTCCCAACGTCGGATTCGTGGCCTCTTCCAATATCGAGGACCTCGTGGAAGCGGTCAAGTGTTTTGAACTGGTTAAGAAAGGCGGAACCGTGGCGGATTTCACTGCCGCCACCGCCCGGCTGCGGGTCGAACGGACGCTAAAACCCCGGGATCGGGCCTGTACCGACGACCCGGTGAATGCGCTATCCCCCCAAGACTGTTTAAACAAGCTGAAATCCTCGAAAATCCTGGCCTATCGAAATGCGGAAGGCGGCGCCGATGAATCCTTTATGGATATCCCCGTGCTGGTGCGGCCGTTCAGTGAACTCAACGATGCCTGGAAAACCGCCAATAAAGACGAGGCAAAAGAAATCGTCAAACAATGGCAGAAAAACGCCTCTATGATCGAGGGCGTATCACCGGAAACATTGGAAACGTGTGCTGCCATGTATTTGGCCGAAAAAGCCATGTTGAAGAAACACGGCGCGGACGCCATCACCATCAACTGCCTTGGGGGATTCTACGGTGGCCAAATTCACGCGTATCCGTGCCTGGGTTTCCATGAACTGTGCAATGAAGGCTTGGTCGGCGCGTGTGAATGCGATGTGCGTTCGACAGCCAGCATGCTGGTGGTAACTGCGTTGTCGCAGGGACGCCCCGGATATATCTCCGATCCCGTGTTGGATACCGCCAAACGCCAAATCATTTACGCCCACTGCGTAGCCTCGAACAAGCCCTTTGGCCCGCAAGGGAAAAAGAACAGTTTTGAAATCCTCACCCATTCCGAGGATCGGCAGGGCGCCTCGGTGCGTTCCATGCTGCCCGTGGGTTTCATGACCACCACCGTGGAATTCGCCCCCGAACGCAAGGAGATCCTGTTCCATCAGGCAAAATCCGTGGACAATGATCTTAATGACCGTGCCTGCCGCACCAAACTCGCCGCCGAACCCGTCGGCGACTTCGAAAAGCTGTTCACCATGTGGGATCAGTGGGGCTGGCACCGAGTAACCGTATACGGCGACCTTAAAGCGCCTTTGTTTGCTCTGGCCGACACGTTGGGCTACAAAGTAATTCAGGAAGCGTAAAACCACTTAATGAAAACAGGCCCCGGATAATTCCCGGGGCCTGTTGTACTTATGTTAAAGCCGTTTGAATCACAGGGGCATGAAATCCCAGCCCTTGCGGTATTTCTTCGTAAGATACTTGTTGGCTTTCCAGCAATTCGTAATCTTCATCTTGGCCACGTCGAATTCGATCTTCTTACCCGCAAGCAGCGCCACATTGCCCATATTCGCCACTTCCGTGAGCGGTCCCGCATATGAAAAATCGGACACGGTCTTCTCGCCTTTCTTGCAGCATTCAATCCAGTGCTTGTATGAATTGCCGTCCGGGATGCGTGGAATAGTGGGTTCCGGACGCTTGAAGTCTTTCATCAATTCATCGGGCAGCAGCCGCGATTCGCCGCCATAGCACCCGGAAGTCATAATGCCTTTTGTGCCTATGAACAACGAGCCATTGTCGCCATCGCCCAGTTTTTGTTCTTCCGGCACTCCTTGCGGCCGCGGCGGCTTGATTTTTCCGTCATACCAATAGAGGGTGACCGGCCCCATGCCCGCGCGGGCCGGGAACGTATACTTGATAACCGATTTCCTCGGGGGCGTCTGCTTGGTCATGCCTTCCTGCTGCACAACTTCGACGGTATAACTCGGCGCTTCATACAACTTGAGCGACCAGAACGCGGGGTCCATGATGTGGCAGGCCATGTCGCCGATGGCGCCGCAGCCGAAATCCCACCAGCCCCGCCATTTGAACGGCGCATAGCCGGGGTTGTAGGGCCGCACAGGGGCAGGTCCCAGCCACAGATTCCAGTTTATCGTATCTGGCGGATCCTCGGCTTTCAGAGGCTTTTCGATGCCCTGGGGCCAAATGGGCCGGTCGGTCCAGACATGCGCTTCGGTTACCTCGCCAATCGTCCCGGCCCATAGCATCTCACACAGTTCGCGGACGCCGTCGCCGCAGTGGCCTTGATTACCCATCATCGTGGTCACACCGGTTTCCGCAGCGGTTTTCGCCATAAGGCGCGCTTCCGCGATGGTGTGCGTCATGGGTTTTTGCACACGCACGTGCTTGCCCATTTTCATGGCCATGTATGTGGCGGGTGCATGCACGTGATCCGGCGTCGAGACCGTCACCGCATCGATTTCCTTATCCATCTTCTCCAGCATTTTCCGAAAATCGAAAAAGCGTTTGGCGTTGCGGAACTTGTAGAAGGTTTCTTCCGCCTTCAGCCAGTCCACGTCGCACAGTGCAACGATGTTTTCTTCGCCGCAACCGTTGACGTCGCCGCCGCCCATGCCGCCGACGCCGATCCCGGCGATGTTCAGTTTTTCATTCGGCGACAATTTCCGCGGCACTACCCGCGCTGTGTTCGGCTTCGTCGCACAGCCGCCCGCCGCGATCACCACCGCGGTCGTCGTAGTCGCCGCCAGGAAAGCCCGCCGTGTCATTTTCGAATCACTCATGTTCAGTCCCTCTCCTGTGGTTTAAATACGGATGTTACAGGCACGATTTCGTGTATGACTAGACAGAATACTGCCTAAACAGCGCCCAAATCAATTTTCTTGTGTTTGAAACGGTGTATAATAAATGATAATAGAAGATGGAAATTCCTAAGCGTTACAGAATCACACCATGAAGAAACGACATGTATTCCAAGTGATTATCGAGCAAGATGAGGCGGGATACTATGTTGCGGAATGCCCGGCATTGCGTGCTTGCTATACGCAAGGAAGAACCTACGAGGAAGTCATTGCCAATATCGAGGATGTGATTGCACTCTGCCTGCGGACCAGGTAAATGAATACATTAGTGGAGAAAATTGATTAACGTGACGTACAAACGCGCACTTATTATCACCATTACTATTCAATATTTTCCCTGTATCCATCGTCCTTTTGAAGTAAAAGCCTATTTCGTACATGCCTGAAGTATTTTATGAAGCTGTGAAATAATGACTGGCAACGCTCGCTCAATAGTGCTCCAAACCACATCCATGTCAACATCGAAATAAGCATGAATAAGCCTGTTCCGCATGTCCGCCATTGTGCGCCAAGGGATTTCAGGATGTTCCTCGCGCAGTTCCGGGCTGATACGTGAGGCAGCTTCCCCTATGATTTCCAGATTGCGAACAAATAAATGCTGAAGAGGAGGATTTGATTCTACTTCTAGCCGCGAATGCTTGCCCGCATATTCTACTGCCTGAACCGCTGCCTCAAGCATATGGCGAATACGGTTTTTGTCCGAATCAAGCAGCATACTGGACCACGGCAGATTTAACGGCTTCTTCCCTAAAATACCGGCTGAGATCTTTTGCTGTCCGAATATCCGCTTTACGGCCTACAATCCTGGAGAGTTCACGTTCCATTTCAACTACGTCAAACAAGGTTGGAATGTTATCAGGGTCAAACTCAACAAGAACATCCACGTCGCTTTCCGGCCCAAAACGGTCTGTCAATACTGAGCCGAAAAGGGACAGTTTTAGAATGTGGCGCCGCTTGCAAAAATCCGAAATATCTTCTTGGTTTATCTGAATGGGCAGGTTCATTTTTCCATTTCCTTGTTTCAAGGCAGAAAAAGTATACCACAGGTTTGATCTGGTTATGGACTCTTTAGGACAAGGCCAGTTTACCCGATAAACAATCCTTCGAGGCGGATTTGCCAGCCATCATTTGTTTTATTGAGGTAATTGATGAGTCCGCTGTGCCGCCATTGCAGCATGCACATCCGGGGCTGGAAGAAGTGGCGCATGCCGATGCGCAGTTCCACGCGCGATTTGTGCACCATGCCTTCATACCCCTCCGCGATGTAATAGCCCAGGTCTTTGTATCCATGCTGGCGCGGTCCCAGCGGGCCGGTGACGCACCAGGTCATGACACCGTTCCGCTGATCCACGGCAACCGCCACGCCACAATGGGTGATGGGACACCCGCAGGACATGCCGAGGGGCCGTCCGATCAGGATATCGCCCACCTGCACGTCGAGTTCACGGGTCAGCATGGGATTATGCGGCAGGATGATTTCGCGGGGGCCGGGATCTTCGGGGAAATGCTCCAGGTAAAAGTCGAATTCCCGGCCCAGGCTGTCCGTAAAGGGCGCCGATACGCCAGGCATGGGCCGTCCGGTGGTGCAGGTGGTGCAAGCGGATGCCTGGCATGTCTGCAAGGTTTCCGCCGGGCGCCGCCCAATATTTTCGCGAGAAAGATGAATGCACCGTTGTGCCAGTTCCGGTTTCTCTTTCATGTGTTCCGCCATTTCCGAACACTTGCGAAATCCGCACAGCCCGCAATCCAATCCGGGCAGCTCAATGGCTGTTGTGTTATTCATGGTAAATCCTCCTGATCATTCGCCGCGGTAAAAATTCTGGTTATTCAAGGCGCGCACTACGCCAAAGTGAGATTGCCAGCCGATTTCTTTTTTGCCGACGCAAATGGTGCAGGTGCCCACCGGCGGGTTTCCCCGGAGCACTAGTTGTTCCGGAATATCGGGGGTGTTGAGAATGTGATCCACGAGGGGATCCATGCCGATGCCATAGAGCGCGTTTACCTCGCGCACCCGCACCCCCGGCGCCGCTTCGATGATGCGTGCGCGAAACACTTCCCGTTCGGCCTGCGAAACCAAGTCGATTTTAGTTACCACGGCAATGTCGGCCAGCGATAGCATTGGGCCCACTTTACGGGGCAGATTCATCCCGCTGGTGGCTTCCATCACCATCAGCCCGAGACCGCCGTCCACATAGGGGGCGCAGCGGAGACAAAGCCCGGCGGTTTCCACCAGCAACACGTCCGCATCGGCCTTCTGGGCCCATTGCAGCGCATCCCCCAGAATCAGAACACTGCAATGGTCGGGGCAAAGTTCGCCGGAGTAAATTTTTCGCGCGGGAATTTCAAACTCCCGTGCAAACACTTCATCTTCGTCGGCAAACTGGACGTCAATTTTCAGGAAGGCCGGGTGAAGGCCGTTATTGATAAGTCTCCGCGTCAGGTGGCGAAGCACGCTGGTCTTCCCGGTAGTGGCCGGGCCCGCACAGATGGCCAATTTCATGCCTTTGCCTCCATCGCCGTGAAAGCTGCGTGTTCGCGGACGTCTTCCATCGTCATGCGTCCGCCCATGCGAATACGCTCCCGCAGTTTGGTCAGGGTGTCATCAATCCGGGTTACCGCTCCCGCAAACAGCCGCTCGGCGGCATCCGTCTCGATAAACTGCGTGACGCACCCATTCTGCATCACTATCCGGGCATCGGAAAGCAACGCAATCCGCGGATCGTGGGTCACAAACACAAAGATTTTTTTATATTGCCGCAACAATTCCAAAGCGCGCGTACGATGAATGCCCGCGTTTTCCACCTCGTCCAGCAGCACAATGGGGGTGTTGCAAATGATGGTCGCATCCGCAATCAAAAGCGCACGGGTCTGCCCCCCGGATAACTCTGTCATTCGGATCGACGCGATGACGGGTTCGCCGGTCAACTGATTCGCAAAATCCAGCGTCTTCTCCATCAGCGACGACACCATGCCGCCATCATTGGTGCGAATCCCCGCATGGGTCCGTAAAAATTCGCCCACCGGCAAATCGGACAGGAAGTTGGTGTGCTGCGTTATCAACGCTATGGGATTTAACGACGGATCCTCTCTATATTGCGCGGGGGGGGTCTTCCCATCTATCAAAATCCGGCGCCCGGTCGGGGTATCGCCATTGGCAAATAACTCAATATCGTTGATAAACGTGGTTTTGCCCGACCCTGTCGGGCCCACAATACTGATCACCTGACCCATGGAAAGATCGATTCGCGCCACCGGTTCCGGCGTGGAATCTTTTCCGTGTCCGCCGAGGATTGTAATCTGTTGTATCATGATATATGCTCCTTTGGTTGTCTCTATAACTTATTATATCATAAAACTCTGGAATGTCAATAAAAAAATTTTGCTGGCTTATAACACGTCGGCAATGGTGGTATTTTCTAGTTTGGTGGAGACGTAATCCCGGATATCTTTAAACACCGCAATCAGTTTTGTTTCTTTTTCCACAGGGGTGGATTCGTAGAAGTAGGTGCTGACGGATTCCGTGGGGGCCAATGCGCCGTCAAAGAGCCGAACGATTTCAGCTAACATAATCGTGTCCGGCGTTTTAGAGAGCCGATAGCCGCCGTGCTGGCCTTTTTGGCTATAAACATACCGCGCATTTTTTAATGTCAATAAGATTTGTTGAAGAAATTTCTGCGGGATGGCCTGTTCTTGAGCGATCGTTTCCCCATTGATATATTCCCCTGGTTTATGCCGTGCCAGGCAAATCAGGGCCAATAGGGCGTATTCACTTCTAGTCGTCAATTTCATAATAGACAATATTCCAAAAAGTTTGCTAATTGAGAATATCAGATTCCTTTACCAGTTGCAACTGCAAATTTTGCACGTGACCTTTGAGATGGGAAATTTCAAAAATTACTTGAAAATGCCTTCCCCGCCGTGGTATTATTTTTTAAAATTTCGTAATAACGCTATGCTAACGGGAGAAGAATCATGCATCGCACAACAACAAAAGGGTTCACGCTCATTGAATTGCTGGTTGTCACTGCCATTATTGGAATTTTAGCTGCAATCCTGTTGCCTGCGCTGGCCCGCGCGCGGGAGGCGGCGCGGCGCTCATCGTGTCAGAACAATCTTAAGGAATTCTCATTAATATTCAAGATGTATTCGAATGAGAGCCGCGGGGAGATGTTTCCGCCCTGTGCGCCTTTCGGGAATCCGTTTATGAACGGCATGACGCTCTTTAGCGCGCCCAGCGCTGCGGCGGTGTATCCGGAATATCTATCGGATTTGAACATATCAAAATGCCCTTCGGATACCGGTGTGGACGCGGGCGGGACCTATGTTGCCGCGCGCCTTCCGAATGACGGTGATTTTGAGAGTTGGGTGCAATCTGCACGGGATGCAGGAGACAAGGATTCGGAGAATTATTTCCTTAGCGCGCAATTGGGCCGGTCCTATATGTATAAAGGATTCGCCTCGACCTGTATTGAAGAATATTATGGGATCTGGGGCGCGATGGGAGCGCAGCCGTTTGATCGCGTGATAAATGTAATCAACATCCAGCCGGTAGTGCGGGTGAAAGACTTTTCCGATGACCTCGGCATGGACGCGGGCAGTTGGCCCTCCATGGTGGATCAAACGATTGCAAAAGGCACGGCGGGCGGCGATAAAGTGCTGCGGTTGCGTGAAGGTATTGAGCGGTTCTTTATAACCGACATAAATAATCCGGCGGCCAGCGCCCATGCACAAAGCACCATCGCGGTACAATGGGACACCTTTGGCAGTTTTGGAGATTCAGCCGCGACGGCGGGAGGAACCGTCTTCAATCATGTTCCTGGCGGATGCAATGTGTTGTACATGGATGGCCATGCCGCGTTCATCCGGTATCCAGGAGAGTATCCGGTTGTCAATGATTCCGGAATGTTACTGGAAAACAGCCACTTCGGTTTATATTGATACTTCCCCAATCCGAGCAGCGGACTAGAGTGGAGATGATGGATGGGTGCATATGTAAAAATGGCGGCCACGCTGTTGTTGGTGTTCTTGCCCGTGTTCGGAATGTCATGTGGGCGCCCCCATCCGGAAATTACCGCCGGCACGTCGCTGGTTCAGGAATTGGCCAATGATCTGTTGCGGACAAAGGTTCCTGCGCGAACCCTGCTGCCGCCGGACATGTGCCCTGGGCATTACGATATGCGCCCTGGCGACATTGAGGCAGTTGCTCAGTGCCGGCTGTTGTTGATCCAGCCCTGGCAGAAGGGCATGCCGAATATCACGGGAGCCATAAAGGCCGCTGGCATATCGGAGGAGCGGGTGCGGGTGGTGCCCGTGGATGGAAACTGGATGGTTCCGGAAAAACGTGCGGAAGCGGCGCGCGCCATTGGGGCTATGCTTGCGGAAGAATTCCCCGATCAGAAAGACATTATTCTGGCGCGTGCGGAAGCGTTGGCGGCACAGACGCTTGCGGCAGGGACAGCGGTTCAGGGACGGCTGGCCTCAGTGCGGTCCTCCTCAATTTCTGTTCTTTGCAATGAACAACAGGCGCCCTTTGTTCAGTGGGCGGGGTTTCACGTGGTGAAAACCTTTGGCCGTCCGGAGGGTTTGAGCGTGGCGCTCGTGGAGGAGTTGACGCGCCTCGCGAAGGAAGACGGCGTGGCGCTCGTGATTGACAATATGCAGAGCGGAAGCACTAAAATGGGCGAAAGTCTGGCGCGTACAACAGCAACGGTGCACGTGCTTCTGTCCAATTTTCCCGGCTCGGAACCCGGCACGGAGAGATGGGAAGGCATGATGAATAAAAACGTGGACACGCTCCTGGCCGGGGTGGAAGCGTGGCGAAAAGCGCATGGGTGAACCGTTGGTGGATATCCATGGGGCGTCGGTGGCGCGGCATGGCCCGCTCGTGCTGCGGGACATCACATTGCATGTTCACCGGGGCGAGTTCGTAGGGATAATTGGTCCTAACGGGGCGGGGAAAACCACCTTGCTCATGATGATCAATGCTCTGCTTGCACCCGCACACGGCCAGGTGGACATTCTTGGGGTACGGCTGCCGACATGGCGCGGCTACCGGATCCGCCGCCGCATTGGCTATGTCGCCCAGGTGGAAAGTGTCGATCCCCGGCTCCCCATGACGGTGAGAGAAACGGTGCAGCTTGGTGCGGCGGGGCGGCTTGGTTGGTTTCACCGGCTGGGAAGAGAAGAGGCGCGGAAGGCGGACGAGGCCCTGAACCAAACGGGGTTGACCCGGCTTGCCCAACGGCCTATCGGGCAACTATCGGGAGGAGAATACCAGCGCACGGCCATTGCGCGCGCTTTGGTGCAATCGCCGGAATTGTTTCTGTTTGACGAGCCCACGGCCTCGGTGGATCCGCGTGCGCAGCGGGATATTTTGCACATCATCCAGGAAATGCATCTGGATCGGGGCGCGACCGCCCTTTACGTCACGCACGATCTGCATACGCTGCCGGAACGCTGCACCCGCCTTGTGCTGATGAAGGAAGGGCGCGTCTGGCGGGACGGCCCGAAAGAAGAAATGCTCGCCCCGGCCTTGCTCCGGGAATTGTATGAACGTGCAGGAGGAGGGAGTTCCAATGGCGGACCGGGAGAGCCTTGAATGATGCCACAGTATCTGATCAATGCAATTCTGGCGGGCCTCTTCGCGGGAGTGTCATGCTCGCTGGCGGGGGCGTTTGTGGTTACGATGCATTTATCGTTTCTGGGTGTGTGTATCGCGCATGCGGCGTTCGCGGGCGCATTGATGGGGGTGTGGCTCGGTTTTGATCCGCTCTTAGGCGCATTATTCTTCAGCTTGGGCGCTTCGGCACTGGTGGGTCCGCTGGCGGATCGAGGCGAGTTAAGCCCCGACGCCTCGATAGGCATTGTGTTTTCGTTTATGATTGGTTTGGCCTTTTTATTCCTGGGTTTGACGCCCGGCTCCCGCACCGAAGCGCTCTCGCTGTTTTGGGGAAGCATTCTGACAATCTCCCCACAGGATTTGCTCTTTCTGGGCATGGTGGCGGTGGCGGTGACGCTGGGGATCCTTGTTTTCAATAAGGAAATTCATGCCACGGCCTGCCACCGGAATGTCGCGGCGGCCATAGGCATTCCCGCCACCCTCGTTTTCTATGCCATGCTCTTCGCCACCGGGGCAACCATTGCCGTGAGCCTGCGGAGCATCGGCGGCCTGCTTATTTACAGCCTGGTGGTAAATCCGGCGGCCTCCGCATTGCAGTTGACATACCGATTCAACCTAATGCTCCTGTTATCCGTCCTTTTTGGCGTGGGTGCATGCTGGATCGGCCTCGCCGCCTCCTACTGCTGGGACCTTCCGGCAGGGGCCGCCATCGTTCTCAGTTCCTCCGTGCTTTTTGCCGTTTGCACCGTGATGTCCCCTAAACGGAGGGCTCAACAATGACCGCTTCCGTTTTTAAGGACATGACACAAAAGATACGCACTTTTTTTGACAATCTCGCCGCAGAGTGGGACCAATCCACCTGTCCACAGCATTCGGAACGCTTGAAAACCCTGGTTCACCGTTTGAATATCCCCCTACAGGCAAAAATTCTTGATGTGGGCAGCGGCACCGGCGTGCTGTTGCCGTTGTTGGCGCCCCCCGAACAATACCAACGCTGGGTGGTGGCTATCGATCTTGCTTTTCTAATGATGCGCGCGGCGCGGCGCCGCACGGATTGCGCCCAGAGGCGCGTTTTGTGCGTTCAAACCGATGTGCTCACGCCTCCTTTTCGTCCTGAAACCTTTGATTGGGTTATTTGCAACAGTGTGTTTCCCCACTTCCTCGATCAACAAGCCTGTTTGCATCAACTTGCCTGGGTATTGCGTCCGGGCGGGGCCTTTGTAGTGTGCCACACGCAAAGCCGCGAAGCCATTAATGAATTTCATCGCTCGAAAGGCGGACTTATCGGCGGACACGAGCTTCCGGATATGAAGGATATGGAATTACTGTTTCACCGTGCAGGGCTCCATGTCCAGATACATGAAAACACTCCGGAATATTATCTGATAACAGCGCGGAAACAAACCGGATAAACAATTTTCTAAAATATCCGGGAACGCGGTTTCAGGCAAATAGATTTCCTTTTTGGACTGCGCCAAGGGCTCACCCCGTACTGCCCTTCCCTCCCAACGGAACAACCTGACACCCGATCTACAGAAAATATCTTGTCAACATCGGAGGGTGATTTGCGTCATAATGGGCAAAGGAGTGTTAAGAAAATGCATATACCTCTATGGACACGATCTGACGCGAAGGTGGTCCGCCGGGTGCTCGCTGGTCGGCGGAATGATTTTGGCGTGTTGGTGCGGCGGTATTTGCCCACAGTGCTGGCGGTGGCTCACGGCCATCTTGGAAATCGGGCGGATGCGGAGGATGTGGCGCAGGAAAGTTTCCTGGCGGCCTATCAGCGGCTGAATACCTTGCGGGAGCCGCATAAGTTTCCGTCGTGGTTGTTGGCCATCGCTCGGAACACGGCCGTAAGCTGGCAGCGGCATCAGAAAAACGAAGTGCCTTTGGATGAGGGGATTCTTTCATTGTCTTTACCGCAGGAGCAGCCTGCACTGGAGCGCCGTGAAATGCAGGAACTATTGCATAAAACGTTGATGGAACTGGAGCCGGACACGCGGGAAATCCTCATGCTCCATTATTATGCCGGACATTCGTTGCGCGAGATTGCGGCCATGCAGGGCATCACGCGCCTGGCGGCGGCGAAACGTCTGCAACGGGCGCGGGAATCATTGGGCGCAGCGTTTTTAAAACAAATTCCGGAAGCGCCTGCACGGCAAGTCTTAAAGAAACATGCGAAGAAGATTACGGCGGCGGCATTGGCGGCGGGCACGGTCTGGAAAGCCGCTCCGGCGCATGGCATGGTGGCGGGGCTGGTTATCGGCGCGGCGAAACTTACCGCGGGAGCGTCCATTACTCTTTTGCTGTTAGGCGGCGCTTTTATCAGTGCGCCGTCGCTGTTGGGCTGGGAGCCCAACTTCTCCGAGGCGGCTCAAGCAGAAGCCCAGCCCGCCGCGGCGCCGCTTGCCCTTCCTGAATCCTCTGCAACGGCTATTGAAGAACCGGTAGAAGCAGCCGTTCCGGAGGAAAGCGGACATTACTCAATCAGCAACGTGCTCGTGACACCTTTTGATCAAGTGATTGGCAATGCGCGTGTAGTGGCGGAACGTGTTACGTGGAAACCGGAAGAATTGCCGCCCGCCAAAACAGAGAAATGGGTCGTTGCGGCCAATGAAAACGGAATTTTTACCTTTGAGGATTTGCCCTCCGGCGCGTATTCCATCACGGCGCAAACCAGACTTCTGGGCGGCGCGCACGATTTCCTGATCACAAAAGAGGGCAAGGTTCGCGGACCACGGAACGTTAAAATGTATCCGTTTTTGCGGTCCTATGGGGTGGTGCAGGATGGCACTGGGAATCCGGTTGCGGGAGCCGTGCTGTATCCTGTTTCTCATGAATTGTTCCCTGAACAGGAATTTGACCACGTGACCGTGGCGGGCATCCGGGCATGCACGGACGCCGAGGGCCGGTTCCGCTTCGAGGGGATTATCCCCGGTGCGTGGAAGATTTTTGTTGTTGCACCCGGCCATGTGCCCTTTTACACGGACTACATACCGTTTTACGGACTCCGCACGACAATTGTGATTGAGAAGCCAGGCAGCATGATACTCCGGGTAGCCGATACCTCCGGCAAGGTTATTGCGGGAGTAAAAGGTCAGATTGTTTCAGGAAAGAGTGTGTCCACCTATGATAATTATCAGCCGAAGCACCGGGTGCAACAATCGTTTGTTTCCGGGGAAGACGGGGTATTCCGCATCGATCCCATTGCGAGCGGCGAGTATGCATTTTCCATCGAAGATGCAATGTTAACTCTGGCAAATCTGAATCAATCGGTGCGCGTGAAACCCGGAGCGGAGGCACAGGTTGACCTGATCGTCACGCAAGGGGCAATGATCCTTGGCCGGGTGATCAACAGTGCATCGGGGGAAGGAATAGCCGGGATCCCGGTACATGCCTATCTCCGTCAGAGGAACGTGCTGGTACAGCGCGAGGTACTAACTGGTCCTGACGGCGCCTATGCGCTTACAGGGCTGCCAGGCGGAGAATATGAAGTGATGGCAAGGAAGGCGCCCAAAGGTGATTTCATGCATAAGCGGTTGACCGTCTTGGTAAAGGCGGGAGAAACCGTTGATCATCAGGATTTCACTGTTGAGCCCCTGGCGGCACTTGCCGGACGGGTAGTCAATGCCGATGGATCACCCGCCGCGGCAGAAGTGACGCTCCGTGGGGGGCAGTACGCGGAAACGCAATCCGGTGTGGACGGCTCCTTTTCGTTTCCGGTGAAGCTGGAAGGCAGTGTGACGATAAGCGCTTCGACTAGTTCTATGAAGAGCTTGCCGGTAAAGGTTGACCTGAGTGCGGAACAGACCCAGGAACTCGTGTTGGAACTTACAGTAGTTGCCAGCGGGGGGATCGAAGGCTTCGTTTATGAAGAGGACGGGAAACCCGCTTATGGAGTCATCGTCAGTGAACAGTACCTCAATTCAGGACAGCATTGGAGCGAATCATCCGAAGAGACCACACCGGACGGGCGGTTCCTGCTGACTGGGCTGTCTGCGGGGGAATACCAATTGCACGCCAGACGGCGCGGTGGGTACGGAGCATCGTATATACCGGTTACGGTGGCGGTGGCGGACGGCGCCATCACGCGGAATGTTGAAATTCGGCCTGAGCCTGCGGGTGATCTGAGTATCGAAGGCACTGTGTATTATCCAAGCGGGCTGCGGTGTCCGTTTGCGGTACTGTCATTGGGTGAAACACAAGGCACTGCCACGGGGCCGTTAGGCAATTTTACTTTCAACAATCTCCGGGAAGGGTCGTATACGGTCTTTGCGATGTCGCCAGGATACTCGCCCGCCATAGTGAGCGGCGTGGCCGCCGGCACGCGCGATCTGCAAGTTGTCCTTGAATCGTATTGCCAGTTGAGCGGCACGGTTCTTGATGCGGTGACCCGTCAACCCGTGCAGGAATTCCAGGTGGCGTACACGGGGATGATAAATGTAAGTTTCCAGCATGAAGTTCTGCGTAACAATGAAGGCAGCTTTTCCGATCCGAAGGGAAAGTTCCACTTCGATAAAGTTCCTGCCTTGCCCCTGGTGCTGCATGTCAGGGCGGCAGGCTATGCCCCATGGCAGCAAGCGCTTGACGATGCCGAAGGCGGAGAGGAAATCACCGTAGCGGTTGAATTAAGTCCTGCGGTGCGCGTCACGGGTACGGTCCGAAACGAAGCGGGCGAACCGGTCCCGTTCGCCAGGATCAGGGTGCCGGATACTCCCCAGCAACTCGCAACCGAGTCGGATACTGCCGGTAATTTCACCCTGGAGGAGTTGTCCGCCGGACGGGAAACAACGCTGATTGTTTCTTCCGACGCCTATGCCTCCGTGTGCGTTACGGTTATCCCCGGAAGCACCGGACCGCTTGATATCGTGATGCAGCAAGGAGGCTCCGTGCGGGTGCGCGCTCTTCTGAATGGCCGGCCGAGCCCGAAATTCTTCGTGAAGGTCGAGGGGGCGGATGCTTTGCCCAAGTTGGCGCTGGAACCGTCCGAAGAGGCCGTTATTCATGGCGTTGCGGCAGGAGACGTGGAAGTGACTGTTCAAGTGCAAAATGGCGACACTATTGCGCAACAGACGGTAGCCGCAACAGTAATAAGGGGTCAAGAAACATGTGTTGACGTGGATATACAGACAAATACCGAGACGGTATCTGGGGGAGAATCCTGAGCAATTCTTAAACAAAGCGCGCAAACAATAAAAATTTCCCTTACTCAATGGTGGCGGGTTACATGACAGCAGGGCCCGCCACCGTTCCTTTTAGTATCCCCCAGTTGAATAATGAGGAGGCGTTGGTGGTAAATAAGCAGGAGAGCGCTGGAATAGTTTTTATAAGGAAAGGGTACATGCGATGCCATATATTGACAGGCCCAGTGCGAGCAAGGCGTATCTTGCTACAGTGCTTGGTATTTTACTGCTTTGCCTGCTTCCTGCAGCGCTGATGCTGGCGGCGGGTCCAACGTGGATGATGTATATCGTGTTGCCGCTGTATTCGCTGGTGATGCTGGCGCTTCTGCTCATGTTGATTCAGGCAGCCTTTATGACCGAATACCGCATCGAGGAGGACGCCGTCTACCTGCGGTGCGGCTGGCTGTGGAAAAAGCGCGTCCCCTTTAGCGAGATCCGGTCCGTGATGCCCGTCAAGAGAATTAGCCGCGTGCTCGGGTGGAATCCCGGCGCGCTGGGATACTGCAATCGTTACACCAACGGCCTGTTGTTGATCACAAAGACAGTGGCGATTTCCATAAGCCCGGGTGACGTGGAGGCGTTTCGCGCCGTGTTGCCTTCCTTCCCTGAGTCCAACGGGATCCCTTCGGAACTGATAAAGGAACCCCTGTGGACCAAACGGTTCATAGCGTTGGTGTTCGCCGCTCAGGGCATATTAATCATAGCGCTGGCGATCCCGATGATCACCGGGATAGTGCCGCCCAACAGCGGTTATGGCGTGCGCACCACGGCCACAATGTCCAACCCGGATATCTGGTATCCCGCAAACCGCTTCGGCGGAGGATGTCTCGCGGCTGCGGGCATAGTGACGCTGCTGGTGAGTTTGGTAATGCTGGCCTATGCCCGGAAACTGAATACATGGGTCGTTACGTTGATTTGCTTCGGTTCGTTTCTGCTGTGCATCTTCGGAACCTTGGCCGGTACGCTATACTATACCGATAGGCTGGAAAACGGCCCCTTTGTCACGGATCCCGACATGATCGGACATTGGACGTGTGTGGATTACGTCCCCACTGTAGACGCCTTCCAGCCCGGTAAAAAACTTGCTGAAGGCGATTTGTTCCTGAAAGAACTCACCTTCAAGGCGAACGGAACGACCTCCGGCGTGTGGCGGTGGTCCAAAGGGGTCTACTGGCATCCGGATGAACTGCGCAAAGACCCTTACGAAATCCGGACCGTAAACGGAACCAAGTTCCTCTTCCTTAAATGGGTCAACGGCGACGTGCTCTATCGCGGCCAACCCGCCTATTATTACGTCTTCACCCAGTAGACAACGCCTCTATGTTTTCGTTTGTCAGTGCGAGGATTGCCCGGCGCAGGTGGAAACGAAGTTTCATTGTTCGGGAGGGCGTTATTTTTTCCGATCTGCGAGAAGCAGTGCCATCCCCGAAAAAAGAGCAAGCAGCATATCGCCGTAAGACAACCCGGTGATCCCGTTGGGCGCGTTTTTGTCTCCGGCGCATCCACATGTTTTTTCTCCTTCTCCTTCGCCCTCTCCTTCTTCCTGGCCTTCGCCTTCCTCACCATTTTCCGGGTTCAAGGGCGTCACCACCGAGACCAATTGCCCCGCCAGTGCTGTTACATTCTGTCCATTGTCTTCGTAGTCCTGTGCCGTGGCCAGTAGGGCGTAGGTTCCGGCGGGAATCGCCGGGAAGGAATATATGCCCCCCACGTTTTCCGTAATCGGTCCGTAGGTTCCCGCCTGCACGGCGGCGTTCTCAATCGGCTCCCGTGTACGGGCGTCCCACACGGTACAGAACAGGGAGGCCGCCAGGATGCCGCTTCCCGTGGCCAGGAACGGCTCGTAATCTCCAGGGCCATCGAGCCGCTCTGCAATTTCGTCAGGATCATTGGTGCCCCAGTCATTTTGCTCCATTTTAACGGTTTCGCCGCGCTCATTGACCACGGCCGGCCCTTCAATGGTAATGGAAAACGTATTGCACCCCACGGTGGGATCAGACTCATCGCCCAATGATCCGGAGGGAGCTTTTCCAGAGGCGCGCAGAATAATTGCGGGGCCGGCCAAGTCCTGGAACAGATTCCGGCGGATGGCGGGAATAGCCCCGGCAATATCAATACCCGCCGCAAGCGTGGAGAAGGTGCATTTTTCAATCACCGAATTGGCCGAATTGTTTCCCTCCACAAGAATGCCCGTTTCGGTGCGGCTTCCCCCGCCGGCAAATGTCACATGCGCCAGATGCATGGCCGCGGTGTTCAAGTCCAGCAGCACCGCAGTCCCTGTATCGGCGTTGATAGTGAGATGCTCGATGGTGCTGTTATTCGCGCCGGTGATCATTCCGGTTATTTGCGCCTCAGCGCCTTCCGCGCCCGCCAGCGAGATCCAGGGTTTAAGGGTCACATTCTCGGCATAATTTCCGGAGAACAACATGATTCTGACCCTGGCCATGGCCGTGGCGTTTGTCTGACGAAGGGCATGGCCGACCGTGGCCCAAGGCTTGGCTTGGGTGCCGTATCCAGGGGCATCCACACCGTCCGGTCCGACATAAAACAGGCCGCCAGAAGCCGGGCTGGCAGGATTTTCCGGGAGCGTCCCGCGCAGATATTCTTCAAGATTAGTCAGGCCGTCCTGGTCGAGATCCCCGTCCGCATCATTGGCCGTGGGATCAAGCCCATGATTTGCCTCAAAAGGATCGGGCATGCCGTCGCCGTCCGTGTCTATCAGGGAATCGCTGGTACAGAGGCAATCTTCAACGCACTCGGTAAGCCCGTCGCCATCATTATCTGTATTCGGTTGTCCGGCGCATGCGGGCGTGCAGGTTTCGATGTCGCCGCAGGTTTCGCCTTCCCCCTCGGCGGTAATCACTATCGGGGCGCTGAATTCCGAGGTGTTGCCTTCGATGCTGGTAACCGTAGCGGTCAGGTTTTCACCGATATGGAAACCCAGGTTAATTGCGATCGAAAACGCGCCACCAGCGTCCGATGTCGAACTGCCAATCAGTGCACTGCCTTCATCTCCCATATCGGCGAAAAATTCCAGCATGGAATTGGGGACGGTGGCGCCGCGGACAGGATATAAACCGGTGATGACAGGCGGGGTAATTCCCCCATTGGCCCCGTTGTCAAGCACAATTCCTTTCCACGTGTTTAGCTTGATCTCATTGCGCTGAATCCGGTTTCCTGCCGTGGTTGCCCCCGACACCCATACGCCATCTTCTCCGCTGTGCGCAATGACATTGCCAAATGTTTCAACCAAAGGACCGCCAATCCAGTTATTGGAAGCGCCTCCCATAATGAGCACACCCTTCCGGGTGTTAGGAATGCCAAACGCGCCGGAAGGATCATAACCGATAAGATTGCCTTGCACTTGGTTATTCGCGGTGCCGTCATCCATGATCGAGATGCCGCACCCGTTGTTTCCGGAAATGGTGTTGCCCAATTCCGCCGCGCTGCCGCCGATGTAATTCGTATTGGCGCCCGACCGGATAGATATGCCATCCGATTGGTTGGGAAGAGCCGCCGTGCCTGCCGCGTTTGTGCCGATGTAATTGCCCATCACAAAGTTGTTAATGGTGCCGGTATCTTGAATAAGCACTCCGACGCCGCAATTGCCGGAAATAACATTCCGCGAAATGTCATCGCCACTGCCAATGATGTTCTGAAACGCACCGGAACGGATCACAATGCCATGCGCCTCGGCGGGCGGCGTTACATTGCAGGGGCCCGGTGCGTTCCCGGCGGCATTGGCGCCGATATAGTTTCCCAGGATCGAATTGCTGTGGGTGTCCGTCTGCTTTGGGGCGAGTTCTACATCTTCAATCAGGATGCCCGCATAGGTATTGCCTGAAATCACATTACGGGCGCCGGTAACGGTTCCGCCGATTAAATTTGTGGAGGCGCCGCAACAGATGGTCACCCCCACCCGGTTGCCCAAGCCGGGCTCATTCGCCGCATTTGTCCCGATAAAACATCCTTCGACGGTGTTGTAGGCAGCTTGCGGGCCGGAAAGGAAGATGGCGGCGTCGGGACTATTAATAATAGTCAATCCCTGAATTACATTAAGTTGAGAGACGATGTTTATGCACGGTGTGGCAGCTCCCAGAGCCGAGCCGTCCAGGGTTATTTGTCCATCACCGCGAATAAAAATGCGTCCAGACATGTCCGCAAGTGCGGGCAATTGTCCGATCAAGGGTATAGTTCCGACAACATTACTTTGGAACAAGATATCTTCCGAGCCAGTGGTGTTATTGGCGGCGATCAGGGCTTCACGCAGGGAGATCGAGCCATCCGGACCGGGAGCAGCCTTCAAATTTGCCGCCGACGAGGTGTTGCCGTCCACCGTTTCGGTGAGATTGGACACCACCAAATCCGTACTTTGCTTGCTCACTTGTTCCGCGGAAGCCGACGCCATGTTCAGCAGAAGCATCCCCAGAAGTAAAACGCCCCCTATAGATCTAACTTCGGGCGGGGTTTTCATAGCCGGTCTCCTGAAATTTCGAACTCTGACGCGAAAGAACTACTATATGGTTTCTATTCTTCGATTATATGCCTCTTCTGAAATCTGCACAAACACATTAAGGAACGATATTTTGAAACCCGCAAATTTGCCGTACGCCCATGATGCCGTCCAGGAAAGATGGGGTTTTTAAAACTATTTGTGTGTTGTGTGCAATTCCCCTCCCCCACATGCGGGGGGATAAAGGGGGGAGGGAGGTTTACAAGGACTACTGTTTAATAACCAACCATTTTTTGAGCTATTATTGCATCCATACACGAAATTGCAAACAGGAGGAGTCTCCATGCAGCATCCGTTTGAAAAGTGTAGTGCGCAGCGGGCGCGGCGGTGGTTTTTGCGGCTTCTGGCGGGCACGGCCGTTCTGATGGCACTTCTCACGGTTGTCGGGATGCCGTTGGGGAAAATTCACACTGCCAGCGGCGGCCGCTGCGACATTGTTTCGTATGAAATCGCGGGGACGGTGGATCGTTCGGGCGCGATTGTCACGGCCTGGAAAGAAAACGGGGTACTGCCCTATGCCAAATGGAATACCTGGCTGGATTACCTGTTCCTGATTTGTTACCCAAATGCGGTAGCGTTGGGCCTGATTATCCTGATTGCCCGCCCGATGTCCGGCTTTTGGCAAGGTCTGGGCCGTATACTCGCCTGGGCGCAATGGCTGGTGCTGGCCAGTGACGCCCTGGAAAATGCCGCCCTGCTCCATATCCTGTATCGGGGCGTCTCGGTTCCGTGGCCGCAGTTGGCGCTGATCTGTGCATCGGTCAAGTTCACCCTTTTGGCAGGAGGACTTTTAGGCCTCCTGATCTTATTTTTGCTGGCGCGCCGAAGCCGCGGCTGAGCGAAAAGTTGCCGGTGGGGGCGTTTATTTGGTATGATGGCGTGCTCAACCAAGCCTTTCCATAGTTGAAAGGCCGTATACCCATGCAAAGGAGGTGAAAGTCAGTTGAGAACATACGAAGCGCTGTACATCGTGTCGCCGGAAGTCGACGACGATGGCATCCAGACGATAGTCACGGACGTTGAATCGCTTGTAACCAAGCATGGCGGGACTATTGTGCGCTCGGAAAACTGGGGCCGGCGGAAAATGGCCTATATCGTGAAAAAGCACACGGAAGGCAACTACGTGCTGCTGCGGTTCACGGCCAATCCGGATTTTATCGCCCGTATGGAAGGCTATTTCAAGCTTTCCGAGGCGATCATCCGTTATCTCGTGGTCTATTTTGACGAGCACACCCTGCAATTGGAAGCGGAGCAGCAACGCCGCCGTGAGGAAGAAATCCGTGCGGGTGCGTTGTCGCGCCACCGCAGCGATGAAGACGATGACGAGGATGACCCCATCCCGATTGCCGTGGGACGCCGTTCGCGCCGCGATTTGGATGAGGAAGAAGACGAAGAAGACTATAACGAGTAACGGGAAAGGGGAAAACGTATGAGTGACCTCCGCGTACCTGATTTAAACCATGTGTTTATTGCAGGCCGGCTGACCCGCGATCCGGAGCTGAAATATACCAGTTCCGGGCGCGCCTATTGCCGGTTCAGCATCGCCAACACCCGCTATTTCAAGTCCAAGGAAGGCGAACGGCGGGAAGACACCACGTATGTAAACGCCTCGGTTTGGGACAAACAGGCGGAGTGGATGGGCGAACGGTTGCGAAAAGGACGTCCGGTGCTTGTCGAAGGAAGGCTGAGCAGCTATGAGTTCGACGATAAAAACACCGGGCAAAAAGTGACCCGTCTTGAGATCCATGCCCAGCGGGTGACCCCTCTGGACTGGGAGGACGACCGCGGTTCCCGATCCACCGCACCCGCGGAAGGACGGCCCGCGCCGGAGCCCCGGCCCATTGAAGAGCCGCCGCCGGAGGACGATATCCCGTTTTAACCCCTTTGGACCATAGAAGAAGCTCCAGGCCTCTTTTATTAAGGAACTAACAACAAATGGCGAAGATTTCGGCGAAAGCCAAAGCAAAAGTCCGCTTAAAGCGGTCTAAACGCAGAAAGAAGAAGAAGCCACTGCGCACGAAGGTCTGCCGATTGACGGTCGACCGGGTCGTGTACATTGACTATAAAGACGTGGCCATGCTCAAGCATTATGTCACGGAGCGTGGCAAGATTATTCCCCGGCGAATTACGGGAGCGAGTGCCCGGCATCAGCGGATGCTGACCCGCGCCATCAAGCTGGCGCGGCAGATTGCCCTGCTGCCGTATGTGTCGGACTGACCGGGAATCCGGGATCGGTTGACGGCCATGTGGGCGTATGGTGTTGTATTCACAGGGATGTTTATCGTGGCCAGCGGCTTTGCCGCTACCGGGCTTCACCCGCTGGCCATGGTGTTATTCCCCATCCCCGTGGCGCTCTATGAAGCGCTCGGGATGCGTGGACGCAGCCGCGGTTTGGCAGCTTGCGCCATGGCGGCCGCGCTGTGGACAACGCTGGCCGTGCCCGTGGTGGTGGTGTATGGCTTGTCCGCCGGGCTGGGCTTGGTCATCGGAGCGGCCTCCCGGAGGCACTGGTCCTTCGGGCGGTGTGTAGCCGTGGTGACGCTGGCCTCGTTTCCCCTGATGGCGGCGGGCATAGTGGCTAACTGGAAAGAAGCGCGGCACGAGTTTACGATCTGGATGAGCGCCCGGATTGCGGAGTTGCAGGCGGCGTCCAAGGCCACGGGCGAAAGCGAACTCCAGTCTGTCTACATAGAGATGTGCCGGTGGCTGGATTTGAATTGGCCTTACGTGGTCCTGGGCATAGTCTTTGGATGCATGCTGCTGGGCGCACTGGTTACGGTGGCGGTGGTGACAGGGCGGCTGCGCCGGCTGGGCGCGGACACCTTGAGCGGTTTTTTCCGGGAGATGCGCACGCCGGAATGGCTGGTGTGGCTGGCCATTCTTGTGGCGTTATTATGGTTTTTGGATCGGCGCTGGCCGAACGACGCGTTGCGCATAGTGACATGGAACAGCGCGATCGGATTGGCTGTTGTATATTTGGTGAACGGGTTTTCGATTTTGGTATACGCGGTGTATGCGTTTAAACTGAACCCGTTCCTGTTTTACATGATTATTTTCGGGTTGTTTTATCTGGGCTTGCAGCCGATGCTGTGCGCCATCGGATTTTTCGACACGTGGTGGGATTTCCGCATGCGGTTCGCCCGCGCGGCGCAGGCCCGGCTCAACCGGCCGCCCGAGGATAATGAAACTTGAGTAACAAGGAGCAGGAGTGCCATGAAGGTTATCTTGTGTGAAGACGTCGAGAATCTGGGCTCGATGGGCGCCACGGTGAAAGTGGCCGACGGCTATGCGCGCAATTATCTGATTCCGCGCAAGCTGGCGGTGGGCGCGGATTCCGCCACCGCCAAGCAGATCGAACACGAACTGGCGATCATCAAGCGGCGCGAAGAAAAACGCCGCGCCGAACTCGCCAAATTCGCCAAGCAAATTGACGGCGTGACGACGGAATTCCAGATGCGCGCGGGCGAAGAGGACAAACTCTTCGGCTCCGTCACCAACGCCATGATCGCCGAGAAACTCCAGGAGATGGGCCACGCGGTGGACCGGAAGTCGATCCATTTGGACGAACCCATCAAGTCGCTGGGCATCTTCACGGTCCCAGTGAAACTGGGCAGCGGCATCGAAGCGCAGGTCAAGGTCTGGGTCAGTAAACTGGTCGAGGAAACAGCACCCGAAGGAACCGAATAAAGTGTCGGACCGGCATGAGCCCCGCACAGCGGCCGGGGGCGCGTCGGTCTTTGACCGGACCCCCCCGCAAAGCATAGAGGCGGAGCGATCTGTCCTCGGCGCCATGCTGTTGAGTCCGGATGCCGTCGGGGCCGCCGTGGAAATCCTCCGCGACCAGCCGTCGGACACCTTTTACGTCGAGGCACACCAGCACATTTACGAGGCCGCGCTGGTGCTGTTCCAGCGGAACATCCCGGTAGACACCACCACGGTTATCGAACAACTCAACCGGAATGGCACGCTGGAAGCCGCCGGGGGCGGGGCGTATATCGCCGACCTGACGGGCGCGGTACCCACCTCGGCCAATGTCGAGTATTACGCGCGGCTCGTGATGGAAGCCGCGCTGTTACGCAAGCTCATCGCCACCTGTACCCGCATCGCCGGGGACGCCTATAAGCCGCAGGTGGAAGTGGATACCCTCCTGGACCGCGCCGAAAGCGATATTTTCAACATTGCGGAACGCCGCCAGCTCAATCCCATTTATAAAATCGGTGATTTGCTCGAGGAAGGCATCGAACGCATTGAAGCGCAAATGAAGTCTTCAGGCATCACCGGCGTGGCCAGCGGTTTCTCCAAGCTCGATGAACTTCTTTCCGGCTTTCAGGCTTCCGACATGATTGTGCTCGCGGCCCGGCCCTCCATAGGCAAGACTGCCTTTGCACTAAATGTCGCCGCGCACGTCTGCAATCACCTGAACAAGGGTGCACTGTTGTTCAGCCTGGAAATGGCCAAGGAGCAATTGGTGCAGCGCATGCTTTGTCTCGTGGGCCATGTGGACTCCGCGCGGCTGCGTTCGGGCTATCTCGCGCACAACGAATTTCCAAAACTGCAGCAGGCGGCGGCGCTATTGAGCCGGGCGAATTTTTACATCGATGAAACGCCCGGCATCAGCGTCCTCGAATTGCGCTCCAAAGCGCGGCGGCATGCGGCACAGCGCCAGGTCGATCTGATTATTGTCGATTATCTTCAGCTTATGACCGGGGCTACGCGTTCGGAAAACCGCCAGGTGGAAATCGCTGAAATCTCACGCTCCATCAAAGGACTGGCGCGGGAACTGCGCGTTCCGGTGATTGCATTGTCGCAGCTCAGCCGTGAAGCGGAAAAGGATGATTCGGGTACGCCGAAACTGGCGCACCTGCGGGAATCCGGGGCCATCGAGCAGGATGCCGACGTGGTGCTGATGCTGACTCGCCCGCGCGAAAAAGATTCGACGGGCGACAATCACATCCGGCTGCATATCGCCAAGCAACGCAACGGCCCCACGGGCTTCGTAGACATGGTATTTGAAAAGAATATCCAGCGGTTCGGGTTGCTGGCGGAGGGCCTGCCCGGCAAGGAAACCTCCGGCGTCCGCGATTATGATGTGGATTATGTTCCGGAAGAATTCGAAGATGATGAGGCGCCCTTCTGAACCGGCGCTGCGCATATGATAGAATACAGTAACGCACGGATTATCGAGCAAAGTTTGTTTTTCCCAGCCGTGGGCCCTACAATCCACGGTTCAGCAACGGGCATGAATCTCAAACGAAGTTAACCCCAGGCCGGAGCGTCTGGAGTAACCAGGAGAAGAACTATATGTTTCGCGGGTCTATCGTCGCGCTTGTGACGCCATTTAAAAGCAATTTTGAAATCGATTTCGACGCCTATGGCAGGCTGATCGATTTCCACATCGAGAAAGGCACCAACGGCATCGTGCCCTGCGGATGCACGGGCGAAGCCGCAACGCTTTCACACGATGAACAGAAAAAATGCATCCGCTTTGCGGTGGAACGCATCGCCGGGCGGGTGACCGTCATCGCCGGAACGGGTTCCAACAATACACGCGAGGCCGCCGATCTCACCAAATACGCGAAAGAGGTCAAGGCCGACGGCGCGCTTCTGATCATGCCGTATTACAACAAGCCCACCCCGGCGGGTCAGATCGCGCATTACACCACCATCGCCAAGGCGGTCGACATCCCCATCATGCTGTACAACGTGCCCAGCCGCACCGGCATGAACATGGATCCGAAAACGGTGGCCGAACTGTTCAAACTTCCCAATGTCGTATCGATCAAAGAAGCCGCCGGCAGCGTGGACCAGGTGTCGCAAATTAAGAGCCTGTGCGACATCATCGTGATGTCCGGCGACGACAGCCTCACCCTGCCCATGATGGCCGTGGGCGGAACGGGTGTGGTATCCGTCGCGGCAAACGTCGTGCCCGCGGAAATTGCAGACATGTGCGCCAAGGCCAATGCGGGCGATTTTGCCGCCGCGCGCGCGGTTCATTACAAACTCATGCCGCTCTTCAAAGGCCTGTTCTTCGAAACCAATCCCATGCCTGTGAAAGCGGCCTTGGCCAGGATGGGCCTGATCGAAAACGTGCTGCGCCTCCCGCTGGTTTCCATGTCGGAGCCCGCATATGCGCGCCTCGAACCCATTCTGAAAGACCTAACCCATCTTCCGCAATAAGCCCCCAAAAAACACAAGAATAGGCCGTTTACACTTCGTAAGTGCATGTAATCCTTTGGGGGTAGTTTTCAAACGCGATGTAGTGCAGAAAACCCTCTTGTCAACCAAGGGAATTTCGGCGATCATGGTGTCGGTTATGGAGGACCAGCAACGATGTATTTGCGGCGGCATCGGCGGAAGTCAGGCGGAGCAACGTATGAGTATTGGACGTTGGTGAAGTCGGTACGGACTTCGCAGGGGCCGCGTCAGAAAACGGTCGCGCAGTTGGGGAAATTGCCGGGGTTGAATGAAGAGATTCGGGTGGGTTGGGAACATATCGGGGAGATCTTGGTCGGACGCGCACATCACTGGCATTAATCGTTCATCTGCCCGGCGAGGCGGCAGAGGCCTTGCTGGAACTGGCGACGGGTGGCAAGCCGCGCGTTGCGAAGCCCGCAGAGGCGGTGAGTCCGTTTGATCATCCCGATGCGCAGCGCCGTTTCCGCGTGGTGGCGAATGTCGAGGAACTGGAACGCGCCCTCGATTTCCCGTGGGAGAAGTGGACGGTATTCCTGCATCCCGAACAGCGGCAGTGGGTCGAGCACGAGTACAACGGCGCAGCGCGCGTGTCGGGATCGGCAGGGACCGGCAAGACCATCGTGGCGCTGCACCGCGGCCCCGCCAACAACAATCCGAGCACGAAAAGGACGAGTACAGCGCCGCCTGCGATTGTCTTTGCATTCATATTTATGGTTCCGTGAGGGTTGTTCCGCATCGAATCGACGCAGCCGGAACAAAAGCCCGTATACGCTTGCTCGTTTAGAAAAACCGACGCTTCTGAATATACGGGATATCTGTTTCAAAGGCAAAGCGTTGACACGAAAACATGGAGTTTCCCTTACCCGGAGGCTCTTTTCCTACTGTTGCATCACCAAACTGAATTTGTCCAAGAGAAAGAAGAGGGTAGGTCATCAGCGCAAATTGGAAAGTTCGGAGCAGGACATGCCCTCATGGCGAATCGCGCAATGGGTAAAATAACCGGCGTGCCGTTTGTGGCTTAATTAAGTACTTATCGGAGCACTTCCACTACCCGCCAAAGCGTTAGAACGCTCCATAGCGCACCTTGTTACAGAACTTCTCTACAGAATTGATGATCATGTTCGCAATGTCGCGCCTGTCGAACATGGGCGAAGGCATGCCATACATGAAAGGCAGCACACCGGTGAGCTTTAGCGCGCCGATCGGGCAGCCTTTGACCCGCTTTATTCTCCGGGCGTTTCTGATCGAGCCTTTGACCTCGGTACAGTCGCCGACGAGCAGGCATACGCCGCCGCGCGCGTCCACGTCGCCTTCCCAGACGCCGGTTACGATGGCGCCGGGCTTGGCGCTTTTGAGCGAACCGGGCCTGCGGGCGTCGATAGTGCCGAGGCAGCCTTTTACCGCGGCAAGGCATCCGCCGTAACAGACCTCGTTTGTGTTCGCCCCGATACCTTCGTAGAATTTGATCGACGTATCGAGTATCTGCATATCCTGGAACTGGCTTACGATACCGAATGTGCGCTTTCTCAATTCGGGGATCGTTATGTCGCCCAGGATCTTGACTGAATCCGGTTCGATTGAACCGTAGCCGCGCTCCGATGCCTTTCGCAGGTGGTGGACCTGGTCCGGTTTGTATCCAAGGATCTGAGCGGCGACGACGTCGGAGGCGATGGGGTCGTTGCTTATCATCATCAGTCCGAGATGGGAGGGCTTCGCGCAGGATTCGAACCCGTGGCCTATGGTGATCGCGTCGGTGACGACGATGTCGGGATACCCTACCTCCAGTAGATCAACAATTTTGCCGTTCAGACGGTCGTCATGATAAAGCATGCGCTCCTTGTGCAGGAGACAGCCGATGTTCAGCTTGAGCGCATTGGTAATTTCGCAACAGATATGGTACTTGAGCTTGGGCATCCAGATCTTGAAGTCGGCTTCGTGGATGAGCCGCGGGACCAGAAGAGTCTTGTGGAACTCTGCGCGCATCAAGGATGTCTTGACATACTTGTCCTCGTCGAAGTCGGTTATCGAGACCTTGTAGCGTCTGCCCATTTCATAGTAGCCGGACTCCTTGAAGCTCATGCGCGTGGGCATTCCAAAGCCTCCCGACTCGCCTATGTCGAGGCGGGTGATGCCGGGGAACTCTCGCACACGGTTGGCCACCAGGCCGACCAGGTCCGGGTTGGTGAAGGCGTCTATCGAGTATTTCTTGTTGGCGAACACGACATTGGGCTTGATAAGCACCTTGCCCGTCGGTTTGCGGCCGAGAAGTTCGAATCCTTCGTTTACGACCTCCGTCATCTTGGCGTTGTCGTAACGGTCTACACTGCGCAGCAAAACCCAGCGTTCCTCAGACATATATGCCTCCGCTTAAGTGGTTCCCTGGTCCCGGCAATTGCCAGGAAATTCAGCCTGTTGGCATCTTATGATCCTGCGACAAGATTGACCTGATCTGCAAGAAAGGGCTGGCTCTCGAAGGGATTGAATGCGGCAGGGACCGGACTGTGCACGCCACTTTCACGTTACTTCGATGTACGGTTACTGAGTAGAGTTCGAGTCCCTCCGGGGGTATGCAGGGAAAATCGTCGTAAGTCGTTGAAAATCAGAGGGAGAAAACTGGCGTTCCCAGAGGGACTTGAACCCCCAACCTCTTGGTCCGTAGCCAAGCGCTCTATCCAATTGAGCTATGGGAACGCAGAAAAAGAAATATAGCATAAAACCGGCTTTTAGCGCAACTTTTGCCTTTCGCCGGGAAAATCCACCGGGAGTATTCCGGCAAATTACAGAAACGATGTTCGGTTATTTCCAATAGCTCCGTTTTACGTTTTCCACGAGATCCTGGAGGGGTTTATTGGGGGATTGAGGTTAAGTGTCCGCACTCCAGGGGAAGGCGTGAAGCACGAATGGCGGCACCGGCGGGTCGGTGAGGGTGAATGCTTGTTTTGCATCGGCGCTGAAAGCGGTGTACACCGGCCGAACCACTTGGCCTTCCGCGCCGGATGCGGAGGCTTGCAAGGTCAGGATTTCACGTCCGTTCTCCGTATCCCAAATCTTGAAGGTGCCGTCGAGGCTTGCGGTAATGAGCCGTTGTCCGTCCGGGCTGAAGGCAAGGTCCGTGAGATTGCTGGCATGCCCGGCCAAGGTTAGGGGCTGTGCGTCATTGGTTAGATTCCAGATCATGGCGCTGCCGTCGTTGCTGCCGGAGGCCAGGCGTGCGCTGTCGCGGGTGAATGCCAGACAGGCCACCTGAGACTTGTGGCCTTTGCGCACCGGCGCTGCGGTGTTTTTCGTCATGTCCCACACATACACCACGCCTTCGCTGCCATCATCGGTTTTGGCTTGTGCGCCAACGGCCAGCCATTTTCCATCCGGGCTGAATACGAGCGAGGGGATCATGCTGACACTCGCTTTATACCCGGTATCCACGGTGAAACGCGCGGTTTCTTCGTGTGTATCCGCATTCAAAAGGGTCACAGGAATAGTTAAGGTGTTGGCATCCGCTGAAGTGGCGCCCGTGGCGATGATGCTGGAACCATCCGGCGTGAAGGCAATATTGGACATACCGGAAAGGGTCCATTTTTCGTCTCCGTTGTCTAATGCGCGAAGCGACACGTGTGTTCCCGTGTGCGCCGCCAAATAGGCCGGACTGAACACTAAATCATGATGTGCCGCGCTCACGCTGATCGTCCAGCGCTCCGCGCCTGTTGTAGCGTCGTGCAGGTGGACTTGATCCGTATCTCCTTCGCCATGCCCCACGACAGCCAACAATGAGCCATCCTGATTAAAGGCCAGATCGATCACTTTTTTTTCTTTGCATGTTATCGTGCGGGCAAGGTGCCCGGTATGCGTGTCCCAAAGACCAATGGTAGTGCCCATGGCCCCGGCCATCAGAGAATGTTCCGGACAAAACGCCGCTTTTTCCACCGGCGCGGTATCGGCTTCCGCGAGCATGTCCCACACCTTAGTGCGGTTATCGAATCCGCCAGAGGCCAGCCGCGTATCATCCGCATTAAACGCGAGGGCGAAGATGGATTTGTCATGGCCGCGCAGTGTTTTTTGCGCGCGTAGGCCTGGTGCATCCCACAGCTGCGCCACCCGGTCAAATCCGGCCGTGGCCAGGCGTTTCCCGTCATGACTGAAGGCGACCGCGCGCACGACGTCCTTATGCGCTTTGGCCACGTGCGTTTCCTGGCCTGTTTCCACGTTGCAGATCATCACGGTGCCATCGATGGTGCCTCCTGCCACATACCCGCCATCGGGACTGAACGCGAGGGTGTCGGGCTGTCCGAATCGTGCGGGGAATTCGTGCCGTTTCGACCATGGCGCAGTATTCCAGACTTGCAGGCCATCGTCCGTGCCCAGGGCCAACCGCGCACCATCGGCACTGAAGGCCGCCGCGTGGACGGACAACGGATCGCGCAAGGTGTCTTTGCCCAAACTCTGCCCGGAAGGAAGCTGGACGAGTTCGAAGGTGCGGATCCATCCGGCATCGCCGAATTCCGAATACACCACCAGTGCTCGATCTCCCGATGGGCTTAAATACACGCCAAAACCCTGAAGTTGTTTCACCGGCAGACTCCATACCGATTCCTGCTGGCCGATCTGCCACGCCCGCGCCATGCCATCCGTGTTCATCGCGGCCACTACCGCGCCGTTGGTGGAAAAAGCCAGATAATTTCGCCTCAGCGGGTTCTTAGGCTCATCAAAACGGAAGACTTCCTCGCCCGTGACCGTATTCCAGACCACCACGGCGTTTTCGCAGCTTATGGCAATGCGCGATCCATCCGCGGAAGCAGCGGCGGCATACCCCGTGCCGGATTTCTCCACAAACGTTCGCACGGTCTCGCCCGTCTCCGGATTTTGCAGCGCCACGGTGCCGCTCGCACTACCGGTGATCAGGCCAATGCCTTGTGCGAAGGCGGTAAAGCGGCCGCCTGCTTTCAGCGTCATACGATCCACGTTGCACAGTGCCTGCAAATGCCCCCATTCCCATGCGCGGAACGATTCAGGACATGTGGACAACAGCGTGCGCGCCTGAGCCATCTGCCGCTCATCCACGGAGCGCTGGGCTAGCGCCGTGTTGGCGTAATACAACTCGCGCTGGGCCTTGGTGCGCTCGGTCTCCGCCGTTTTTCGGGCTTCTTCCTCCTTGGCCCGCGCCGCTTCCGCCTCCTGTTTCTTTTCCACGGCGATCTTTTCCTGTTCGATGGCGTAATCCCGTTCCTGCGTGACGCGGATATACGAGTACACGCCCAATACCAGCAGTGCCACGGCCGCCACCGCCATCGTGGTCAATACCGTGCGATGGCGCTTGACGAAACGCTTTAGAAGTTCCGAGAACCTGTATTCATACGCACTTACTAGGCCGCCAGCGAGGAATTTTTCGATTTCCGCGGCAAGTTCCTTCGCGGAGGGATAGCGATCCTCGGGTTTTGCGGCCATGGCCCGCGCGCATACCGCGGCGAGTTCCGGCGGCGCGTTCGGTTCGAGTTCGCGGACCGGTTTTGGCGGGAAACTGGTTACTTTCTGGAGAAATTCACGGACCGTGCTTCCTGAATACGGCGTTTGGCCCGTGAGAATAGTATAGAGCACCGCGCCGAGTGAATAGACATCCGATCGCTCATCGACTTGATCCATGCGCCCCTGCGCCTGTTCGGGCGGCATGAAATACGGAGATCCGATGGTTTGCCCGTAGACGGTTTTCGCCGTGGCCTCCGCATCGCCGATGCGCAACGACTGCACTGTTTCCTCAATCTCCTTCGCGTGGATATCCTTATGTCCCCGGATTTTTGCGATGCCCCAATCGATCACGACCGTTTCGCCGAACTCGCCGATCATCACATTGAGCGGTTTGATGTCGCGATGGACCACGCTGCGGCTGTGGGCATAGGCAATCGCCTGACAGAGATTGAGAAAGTGATTCAGCAGCGGCAGGCGCTCCTGGAAGGTTTTCTTTTCTTCCAGCACGCTTTGCAGAGTGCGCCCGCGGACAAATTTCATGGTGTAATACAAGCTGCCATCCGCGCGGTAGCCCAATTCATACACCGGCACAATAGACGGATGTTCCAACTGCCCGGTGACGCGTGCCTCCTGTAAAAATCGCGCAATAATGGGAACCGTCAGCATTTCCACGGTGGGCGCGCCGGTTCGCGTAGCGCCGGGGAGACGATCCGGGAGCAGTTGTTTCAAAGCAATATCGCGGCCCAGATGTTCATCGCGCACCAGCAGGATTTTACCCATGCCGCCCTTGCCGAATTCCCTCAACAGCGTATACCGGCCTTCATGCTCCTCTACCGCGGGCACCGTGGCGCCGGGGCGTGTGGCCGCTGCGCCCATCGTGTCCAAATGCACCCGGTCGCGGGGATCCGTAGGACGGGTTGCATGGAGGTCTTCCCCTCCGAAAAGCGAAGAGGACACCGTGGCTGCATCTGAAGTCAGCGATTGAATCGCGGCGGAAGCATTTCCGCCATGCGCTTGCAGGGTCTCCTTGACCATGCTGTCCACCGTGGCGCGGTCTTCTTCATTGATCACGCCTCTCTCCACAAGATATTTCCCGGCGTCCTCAGGCTGCGCCTCGGACACCTCGGTCAGTTGATGGGGGCTCAGCTTCCCTTTCTGGATCGCCAGCAGGGAGAAGATCCGATTGTATTCTTCCTTCATGTTTCGTACCCCGGTGGTTTCCTCTACCGAACATTAATAGGGAAAGTATGGGTTGCATATTGACCGGTTCGATCCTTGACTTTCAGCATCACAGGATAGCGTCCCGGTTTTTCAAACGCATATTCCACGCGTTTTTTCTTGATCTTTTTCCCCGTGCCGAAATCCCACACGGCTTTCTTAATCGATTTGGAAGCATCATAGGGGATACTCAGCCCTGAAGGAAATTCCGGCGAGATCGTTACGGGCAGGTGGCCGGACGGCACCCGGACAACTTCCATCACGTCGAAGACCCGCGTTTCCTTGAGGCCGAAGGTAACTTCCCCCTGGGGTTCCGCAAAACGTATCGGCCCCGCCCCCATAATCACATCGGCCACCGCATTCAGGGTCTGCGCATAGGCCGTCGGGTCGCAATACCCCAGCACTATGGCGTCCGCGGCCGCCAGTTTTGGCAGGTGCGTGGGATATCCGAGCAAGACCGCCACAACGGTTTTCCCCGCATCTTTCAGGGCATTCACCAACCGGACCTGGCCTTGCGCGCGTGGCGCATCCGTAAGGATGCACACGGCAGTGCGATAGGATTCGAAATTCTTGATTATGCGATCAATTTCAAAATCTTCTATATCGCCAATGTGTTTGGCGGTAAGAATGTTAAACCGCGCTACTTTCCGTGTGTACTTTACCAGGGCTTCTTTAAAGTCCACCGTGTCCACGGTCCCGACAGCCACGATCGGCAGAGAATCCGGTTCCCCAAGCGGCAACACCTGACCCCGGTTTTGCACCACCGTGATGGAATGACGCTCGATTTCATAGGCCTGTTTTCGCAATGAGGTGTCTTTCGTGATGGCCCGGAAATGTTTCTTTATTTTCGATTTTTCCAAATCGGCCGGATAGTCCACCTTAAGCGCCATAATGCGGCGCACCGACGCATTGATGGACGACTCGTTTAGCCGGCCCTCCTGCACCCATTGCACCAATCGGTCCACCACCCGGATGATGGAATCATCACTGCCGCGCCAGTAGAGCATGTCGGCCCCCGCCTGAAGGGCCTGTAATGCGGCGTCCGCCTGGTCATACGTCCGGACGATATCCTCGCTATCCATCGGTCCGGCGACAATGATTCCTTCGAAGTGCAATTTTTCCCGCAGGAGACCGGTTATTACCGGCGGAGAGAGGCTGGCCGGCCGGCTCAAATCATCCAGGGTGGGCACTAAGGTATTACCGACATGGATCATCTTCGCCCCGCTTTCTAATACCCGGGCATAGGGCAGCAAATCATTTTCGAGCAGCATCTGTGCAGGAGTAAGCAAAACGGCGGGCGTGGCGCCATCGGAGTTATTGCCGCCGCCGGGAAATCCCAACGGCATCGTGAGCAGGTGTTTTTCAGCAAATGCGTCCATGATGGCGCACCCCACCGATGCCGCAAACACCGGGTCGCTGCCAAATGTATCCAACGTGCCGGGCGCATCCTCCAGGGCGGGGGCCAGTTCCAGTGAAGGTCCCAGAATAAAATTAAGGCCCAGTCCTTGAATATATTCCGCAAGCAAGGCGCCAAATTGTTTGGCCCAATCCGCTCCCGCCGCGGATACGGCCAATAAGGAAGGCACTTGCGGAAAATTGCTGCGCGGGAGTTTTTTGGGTTCCGTAAGTTCGTATAGATCCGCGCCCACCAGCAACGGCGTCTTGGCGCCCGCCTCAATGCCGCGGACGAGTTTTACGTACTGCTCCGCAATCCCCGGCGCCAGCGCCTGCCGGATGACGACGCCCCCCGGCGTATAGTCCTTCAGAAACGACGTGTCTTCTCCGGAAGGGCCGACTTCTCCTTGCATGGTGTACAGCATCAATTGGGCGATGCGTCTTTTGAGATCCATGGTTTGCAGGCTGTTTTCCACCGGATCGGCGGATGCATCGGCCTCCGCCTGCTTGTCCTCCGCCGATTTCTCCTGCCGTTGCGCGGGCACATCGCCCTGCAGCCCAAATGCTGACGGCTGCGCCGTTGCGGGATTCATCGTCAACACCACCATGCATACGCCAATTGCCCAAACCCATCCTGTTTTCATCGGCCGTTTCCTTATAGTGACAATGGCAGGTCTGACCCGCCATTCAGCATGATTCAACCTGAAATGGGGTGCAAAGCGCAACCCGGCAGTGGGTACAAGTGTGGAATACAAAAAGTTCTTGCATATTAAGGATCAGGTAGCAAACCTGCCTCGAAGCCGTGTTCAACATCAAGGAAGCGACAAACGGCTACATCAAAGCGTTACAGGAAGACAACCTCCCAGTACCGGAGGAGCATTTCAACATACTAGTTAAGGCGGTATGATCTCTTTACCCGTAACTTCCGGACGGCAACTCGAAAAAGTACATCAAAGAAGAAAAGAAGAATTGACAATATGTGAATACAGTGATAAAGTGGTTTTACTGGGTGAAGTCATGGGTAATATGCTAAGGAACTTAGCAAGCGAAACGAGGGTAGATCTTCTTGGATGATAAAAAGACATCGCGTGTGACAAGCATTTAATGTCAAGGTGTCGAATTGCAGTAAAACGGACAAAGGGAGATGAATATGGCGGTTTGTGATATCTGTAATGCACCAGGCTGGGGTAAAAGGCTCTCCGCTGACGAAATTCGGCGATGCGCTTCACAGGGTTTCAATCCATACACCGAATGCGGCGCGCCAATGAATCCCATGGCCAGGATGATGGGTATGTCGGCAAGCGACCAGTTTGAAGGCTGGAAAGAGTTTGTAGTCCGTACCCAGACCGATTGGAACGTGTGCCCTAAGTGTTTGGCGGTGCTTGAGTCTTACTTGTAGCTTTAATACGCAGGTATACGAAGCGGCGCAACTACCATCGTATACAAAGGCTTGGTTGCTGTGGTGCCTGATTACAGCGCAGAGAGTTTTAGCTAAAACTGATTTTTACAAGTAAACAGGTTCATATACGTGAAAAGATTGTCGGCGTTCATTAAGACGCTATAAGATGGCTCACGGGTGTACGCGGAGTCATATATCTCCGTCCGGCCGGGAGTATGCTTTTCATCGTCAGAAGGCCGGTTTTTAATGTGAATATTGTTTTGTACATAAACAGAAAGGGAAAAAGCTGTCATGATTCTGTCGATGCTCTTTGTATGTTCTCAGAATAATGCATGTGATGCTGTTGAGGGCAAAATGAAATCAAAAAAGGACATGATCTTGCGGTATTGGAATCAGGTTCAGTGCCCTCAAGAGGATATTACTAATTGTTTCATTATTGATGAGCCATCATACAGCAATCTCGTCAGGGTAGGCCTTTCCAGCAAAAGCACCAAAGAGATAATGGCTGCCATTCTTTCATGTATAGGGCAACAGACGTTCCAATCTCATTTTCAGGCAACAAATTCTTTGGCACAAAGACTCGGAATCCAGGGATTTACGTTCCGTGTGACAGAACTTAATCATCCAGAAGGCTTTCCTTATCTTGTGATAGGTTTCGTGGTGGATTAAACATGAAGAGCATATGGACAGGAGAGTGTCTGCATGAATTACGATGAAGCCACGAAGGCTCGGTTTCACAGAGCAGGCCGCGAAAACAATGTAGAACCGGCGCTTGCGCCAATGTCTGATTTCATGCGTCAACACGTAGACAGAATGTACAGGGATAATCGTTCCAATCCGGCAATCATGGATCTGAATATATGCTTTGAGACAATGCGACGGCCCGATGTTCTGAGCGAGACAGGGCTGATCATATGGAATATATGGAACAATTCGCAGAAAGGACGCGGGGAACCGGTGCTCTGGGATTACGGCAATGTGGTTCTCTCCATCGCCTGCTGTGCCTATGTAGATCCTGCGCAAATCAAGACGGTCTACCCGGAAAACTACGAGGTCTGGATCAACGATCTACTCGATAACATTCCGCCGGACAAGGCCATTATTGATGTAATGTTTGGTTTGGAGGGCCAGCGCATGGCAGTTCATATGTCGTTCATTGCTCCGCAAAAGCAGGGGGCAACGAAGCGCGGTTTCTGTATTCTCGCCACAGATCTTGTGTCCCGACCGCGCCGGAGTTGACCTCTTGACCGGGAAGAATGTGCAAACGACCAAGAAAGAGCCAGTTACGGCAAGCATCTCAAGCGTTCTACGGCGGAGGAAAAGGTTCCTTCGGATTCACCCGGCGCAATCATTGGAATACGAAGCGGCTAACGATAGTCGCTCAGAAAGGAGAATTTGAACTATGGAGTCAAGATGTTCCAACTGCGGCCATCTCTTTACAGATGTTGGCGAACTGAATGCGAACAACTTCATTGAAAGAAAGGCGCTGTTGACCGTCATGGGTATACTAGTGATGCCAGACCTAATACATGATTTTTCAATGATTGAAAGAAACGGAAAAGCCTACTGTCCTTACTGCATTCGCGACATTTCAGATATTCAAAGGATCGGCCGTACGGTGCCCGTGATAACGGAAGAAAGTAAGCCTCCGGAACAAGAGAAGGTATACTTTACGCGGGCCGAGGCGGAACGGTTCCCGGCTGAACCAGGTGGGCCAACATACAAGAATGCGAAAGATGGCACCCTGATGGTGTTGATTCCGGAAGGCGAGTTTCTGGCGGGGGGTACTAACAGTAATGAAGGTGGCGGGCTATTTAAAGTTCGTTTGCCGAGATATTACCTAGCGTTGCACCCAGTGACGAACGCGCAGTACAAGTTGTTTGTGGATGCGACGGGCCACCGTCCTCCGGATAAGGCAGACTTCGGAGATCCAGTGTGGCAGGGGAAGAGTTTTCCTGCGGAGAAGGCGGACCATCCGGTGGTCTGCGTGAGTTGGGAAGATGCTCAGGCATATTGTACGTGGTCTGGTCTGCGACTGCCGAGTGAACTGGAATGGGAAAAGGGTGCAAGGGGCGTGGAGGGCTGGGAATATCCCTGGGGCAATGCCTGGGACCCAAACAAATGCAGAAATGTCAGGAATAGAGGGAATGAGGCGACCTGCGGCATCTGGTCGTACCCGAAAGGGTGCAGTCCTTGGGGCTGTTATCAAATGGCAGGCAATGTCTGGGAATGGTGCGCGGACTGGTCTCACTCAGAAGCGTACGGGAGGTACAAGAAAGGCGATTTGACGCCGCCGTCGAGTGGCACTTGGCGGGTGTTGCGGGGCGGTTCGTGGTGCATCGACTCTACGGACTACTTCCGGTGTGCGTACCGCGACGACTACCGCGGCCCTACGTTTCGCCACTACGCCTACGGCTTTCGTTGTGTCAGGACTTTTTTATGATTACCCTTTGTTCTTTATCTCTTTTACCCTTTGTACCGCGAGCAAAGCGAGCGGTCGAATATGAACTGTACTGCTACATCTTAATTTGCCCCAGCAACTGTCGAAAGATGGGGGTAAGCTCAGGTATCCGAATCTGGGATTGAGTCCCGATATCTGGAAGGATGTTCGATATAGAAGATAATGGCGGTTGTGCATTACCTTTTATACTATGGACCGTTTTGCCTTGGCGTTTAGAGAAAGGAAACACAACACATGAATTGGCTTAAACGACTTTTCAGCAAACAAGTTCCTTCTGATGCCGGGAGTGTGTCCCGATCGCTTTCCGGTAAGCGTGTCGCTCTGGCGGTGGTCGACAATCCAAAAGGGTCGATTATCATGGACATGTCTGGCGGAGATACAGGGGGCGCCGGGGGAGTCACTCCCAAAATGATTCACGATTTCATTAAGCAAGATTTGAGCCGATACCCTCATCTGCGGGCGAAAGCCGCTGCTATCCAGGAAATTGTCATTCTTTCCGATGAACATGTCTCCTCGGGCAACTACGCTCAAGACATGACACAATGCTACTTGAAGCACATGCGTTCCGGGGGGTGGGCGGAACCGGAAAGTCTGCACATTTTTGAGATACTTCTCGCTGATGTCACAGTGTATATTGCATACGCGACATAACATGACTGCCGCGAACAAGAAAAAAATAGGGAAGGAAACAACTCATGATTGGAACATACTGGACTTCAGTGCATGATATGGCATCAAGAGCGATGGCGCACGGCGCTCAGTTATTTTTACCTGGGAAAGAAAGCATCAATGCTACGAATACGAACGGCTTCTGTCTATTGCATTTCGCTGCCATGCTTGGCTCTACGGCAGGGGTAGAGGCATTATGCTCTGCTGGTGCGGACATAGAGATTCGCGAATCCAGTGGATTCACTCCTTTAGGACTTGCTGTTGTGAAAGATCATGGGGAGGCTGTCAAGTGTTTGCTCGCCCGAAAAGCTGATGCCAATGCCTATCTTGAAGGCAGCTCGATTTTGTTGCTTGCGCTGTCGGGATCTCCCCCCGATGAAGATATTGTCTGTGCACTGGTCAAGGCTGGGGCAAACGTCAACCATTGTGGCAAAGACCGGCGATCCCCTATTCATTTAGCGGCGGGGAAAGGCTTGTTGGAAGCTGCAAAAGAAATGATTGCCCATGGAGCAAATACAGGAGCATTGGATGATGGGGGGCGGACCCCATTGGATGTTGCGAGCAACTTCTGTCCCCCGTCAAAGCGCACGGATATGATGCGCATTTTACAGGGCCATAACGAGGGCAATACGATTCCACGATATACAGAAGAGCAGCATCGTTCATCCGCACAAGTTTGCTCTTCGTGCGGGAAGCCCGATCCTCAGGGCATGTATCAGCTTGCAAATAATGGGATGCGTCTATGCCGGTCTTGTTCAAATAGAAGAGGTCCCCTGATGGATTTATGAGAAGAAAGCAGTTTGTACGCCTGAATCAGAAATAGAAGGATTTTCTTTCGGCAGACTATAGTTGTCCTGTACCTGAGAAGCATAGAAGAGGTTTTCAAACGGCGGTCCTTCACTGCGAGGTCAATGAAGATAGTTATCTTTCATTGCATGCCTATTCGCATATTCTTTATAATTATGTTCCCCGAATGGCTAAGTGGCTGTGATGTCGGGTTTTGGATGCGCTTAGAGGAGAAACTCGTTAATGGAAAACATTCTCATTATCGGATCGGGACCGGCCGGGTGTACGGCGGCATTGTATACGGCGCGGGCGAATTTGAACCCGTTGTGTCTGGAGGGCGAACCCAGCAAGGACATCTTGCCGGGGGGACAACTCATGACCACGACCGAGGTGGAGAATTTTCCAGGATATCCGGAGGGGGTAAGCGGTCCGCAGCTCATGGAGGATTTTAAAAAGCAGGCGGAGCGGTTTGGGGCGCGGTTTGAATATAAAACGGCCACGAAGGTGGATTTTACCGGATGGCCTTTCAAGGTATGGTCAAATGAGGAATTATTTGAGGCGAAGGCCGTGATTATTTCGACCGGAGCCACGGCCCGTTACCTGGGCATTGAAGGCGAGGAGCACTTTTTAAACCGAGGGGTGTCGGCCTGTGCGACGTGTGACGGGGCATTGCCTCGGTTCCGGGGGAAGCCGGTGGTGGTGGTAGGCGGCGGAGACACGGCGATGGAGGAAGCGCTCTTTCTGACGAATTTCGCGGGGGTGGTCCATGTGGTGCACCGGCGGGATAAGTTCCGGGCCAGCAAGATCATGGGGGATCGGGTGGTAAATCATCCGAAAGTGAAAGTGGAATGGAATTCGGTGGTGAAGGAGGTTCTGGGCAATGACAAGGACGGGGTAACCGGGGCGGTTTTGAAGGATGTTCACACCGGCGCGGAGCGGGAGATCGCATGCACGGGGTATTTTGCGGCAATTGGGCATCAACCCAATACCGATCTTTTCAAAGGCGTTCTGCACATGAATGATACAGGGTATTTAATTACCCGTCCGGACAGCACCTACACCAATATCGATGGCGTGTTTGCTTGTGGCGATGTGCGCGACCCCCAATACCGGCAAGCCATCACCGCCGCGGGTAATGGCTGCATGGCTGCACTGGATGCGATTCGTTGGTTGGAATCGCGGGAAATGTAGGGGTTATCCGCCGAAGCTATCGGTCAGGAATTTTATCATTTGCTCAATGAAACTGACGAATTGCGAGAAGATACCAATGATTTGCTGTATTACATACAAAATGGCATCCACGCTCTCTGCCAAGGCTGGCCGGGTTTTTTGCATGACTTCCCTCTCCTTTATTTCGCCAATTTTCCACACAGGAACATACATTGCTGGGTTCTTTCCAGCCAAAACATGCGCTTAGTATACCAGGATTTAAGAAAAAAAACACCCTTTTTATCTTGAGAAGGAATTTGTAACAAGTTATGGGCAAACATGTGGTCCGTTTCAAATGTCATCATTGCGGCCATTGCTGCAAAGATGTGGTATGCCTCCCCACCCCCGGGGATGTAGTGCGGATTGTCCGGGCCACCGGGCTTGATCCACACATGTTTTTGGAATTCATTACCGGGGACGAAGTGGATGAAGTGCCGAAAAACGACCCTGCTTGGCTAAAGGTGAACGGAAAGAGGTACCTGATGGCGCTTCGGCGCGGGAGAACGGGCTGTTTTTTCCGGGAGCCCCGGACCAAGAATTGCCGGATTTATAAGGCGCGCCCGCTTCTCTGCCAGCTATATCCCTGCCGGTTGCATCAGAGCCGGGATGGCGCCTACAAGCGGTTTTCCCTTCATAACGACGTGGGCTGTCCGCGTCATCGGGATGGTGAAATCAAGGCGGATCCCCTGTATAAGTTATATCAAGAAGACCTGACGCACCAGAGGGATTATCATGACTTGGTGACCTATTTTAACCGTCAGAAATCCCCGGACAAAACCCCGGAGGACTTCATAAAAACCTTTATCACTATTGTACGTTCCCCGCATCGGGAAAAAGACCGTGTTGTTGTTAAAAACTCGATCCCATAGGAGATCTCAGTTATGAATGACAGCATCCTGTAGCTTCTGGATCCGGAACTTTTTCTGTGGCCATGGGGATTATACCCTTGAAGGGACAAATTGAAATTGTCAGTTTTAGCACTATGGAAGGAGCGGTATTTTGATTGACTTGCCGCAAAAGGGCATGCTATAGTGCCGGAGCGGGAGGAAAGGCGCTAGTAAAATCCTCCCCAAAGCAATGTAATAGTGGCATGGTAGGGCGTTGTTTTGACAGTCAGCGCAGTCCCATATTCCGGCGGCTCTTTGTAACAGAAGAGGCACAAATTATATGAAGAAATGGACGGTGATGCTGATTCCGCAGGATCGCGCGGGAACGCATACCCTTACACTTACCAATCTTCATTTTGGCGTTTTAATCAGTTTTTTGGTGTGTCTGACCTTTTGCGCCGCCTTTTTTTATGCCCGCCATCAAAGTGTGTCCCTGCGGCTGGAAGAGTTGCGGGAAGCTAATCGGGCCCTGGAACTCGAATATGCACGCCGGATGCAATTGACCCCCCCTCCAGGATTGAGTGAGGAGCAAGTGCGGGAAGTGGAAAGCCGGTTGCGCGCGGAATATGAGGCGAATCTGGCGGCGATTAATGCAAAATTGAGCGAATTATTTGCAATCGAGAGCAAAGCGCGGGATATTACCGGGTTGGCGCCCCGGACCAAAAAGAACGTCCCGGTGCGGGCGGATGGCGGCGGCAAGGGCGGTCCCTCGAATGTTCCTGAGGTGTTGGCTTCCAGCCGTATGGATGAACGGCTGCGCCCGCCGCAGGTGATCTATGGGATGTCCAGCCCCTCCGCGGACCTGATTCTTCAGGAGATCCTGGTGCGCACACAGAGTTTTAAAGATCTCCTCAATGACATGCAGGCCAGCATAGACCGGATCGAACGGGTGCCTTCGGGATGGCCGTTGGCGCGCGGCATGGGCCGGATCTCTTCTGACTTTGGCTATCGGCGCGACCCGATCAATTTCCGGGTGACCCGCCATACGGGAACCGACATTTCCGCCCCGGTGGGCACCAAAGTGCGCGCCACCGCCAAAGGTGTGGTGCGCTTCGCGGCGCGCGATGGAGAATGGGGGAATGTGGTTCGTATCAAGCATGATGGCGGCTATGAAACGGGGTATGCCCACCTTTCACGAATATCTGTGCGTCCTGGACAAACCGTGGGCCGGAATGACATTATTGGGGCCGTTGGAACGACAGGACGGACCACGGGTCCACACCTGCATTTTGAAGTTCACGTCAACGGGGTCCCGAAGGATCCGGAAAAATATTTGGATTAACCATGCTCGACACACGCAAAGCCAAACCCTATAACGAAGCGAAAATTGTAAGCATCATCGGCCCGGGAACCATGGTTCAGGGTGAAATCAACTCGAAAGGCACTATCCGTATTGAAGGCGCGGTCGCCGGGCGCGTGCAATGCGAAGACAGCATCGTCGTTCAAGAGACGGGCAAAGTCAAAGGCGATTTGATGGCGGCCCAGGTAATTGTCAGTGGCGAGGTAAATGGCAATATCTTTGCGCAGGAACGGCTTGAGATCACATCCACCGGCAAGGTTATTGGCGATATTTGCGCGCCGCGGGTGAGCTTTACCGGCGAGTTATTCGAGGGCAAGTGCACCATGAAAGCGCCGGGTCAGGCGGGTGGGCCCGCCACAACGTCCGCGGCGCCACAACCCGCATAACCCGGATTGTTCACAGGATACGCACGCACGCGTGATCAGGGGTTGGTGAGATATGTGGTGAATACACACGATGAGAATTGAGTTCTGAGATTCACAAAGGGGCAGCAAGGGTATGATGTTTTCATAATGGTTTCAAACACGCAAGACGTAAAGAGGCATTGCCCTTCCCCTTGTATTCAGACGCCCTTCCCGGTTTCAGAGCGGCCCAAGGTGCTGGTAGGGATGAGCGGCGGCGTGGACAGTGCTGTGGCGGCGGCGATCCTGACGGAACAGGGCTATGACTGTGTGGGCATAACGCTGCGTTTGGTGCCGGAACCTCCCGGCAAGCCGGTGTTTGAACCCTGCTGCGGATTGGAAGCGGCGCAAGAAGCGGGCCGGGTTTGTGAATCCCTCGGCATCCCCCATCAGGTGGTATATGCCGTCGACCGCTTTGCCGAAGCGATTATCGATCCGTTTGTGACGGAATATGCGCGTGCGCGAACCCCGAACCCCTGTGTCGTATGCAATCGGAAAATTAAGTTTGCCGTGTTGCTGGAGCAAGCAGAAAAGCTGGGCGCGGCATACGTTGCCACAGGCCATTTCACCCGGCTGGAAACACGCGAAGGACGCGCCGTGCTGCGCCGGGCCGGATACCGCGACAAAGACCAGAGCTACATGCTGGCCGCACTAACGCCGGAACAACTGGCGCGGTGTTTGTTTCCATTGGGCGGAATGACGAAGGAGGCGGTCCGCGCCTACGCGCAGGCCAAAGGATTGAAGGTAGCCGCGCGGCCTGAAAGCCAGGAAATTTGTTTCATCCCAAGCAACGACTATGGCGCTTTCATCGATGAACGTATGGGTGATTCCGCGCCAGGACCGATTTTGTCCACAGAGGGGAAACCGTTGGGCGAACACAAAGGCTTGATCCACTACACGGTGGGACAGCGCCGGGGTTTGGGCATTGCGGCGCCAAGACCCTTGTATGTGGTGCGCCTGGATCGTGACCGCAACGCATTGATTGTTGGATTCGAAGAAGAAACCTTCTGTGAACGCTTCACGACCAGTGAACTTCATTGGAGCGGCTGTGATCCGCAAACAGAACCCCTGGAATGCCACGTTCAAATTCGCGCACGGCACACCGCCTCGCCATGCCTTCTAACGCCCACATCCGCCGGGGCAGAAGTTCACCTGCCCGAGTCTCAACGCTCGGTAACACCGGGCCAGTGGGCCGTATTCTATGATGCCGATGACTACGTGCTGGCGGCAGGCATCATCGATGAGTTTAGCTCCATTAAGTAGCTCTCATTTCCAAATGGGAGTTCTTATAACCCTTTCTTTTTCTGCTTGCTTTTGCCGATATCGTCTCGTCCGTAGCCTTTTTTGTAATCGGCACGGCAGCGCTGTTCGATTTGATCGGGTTCTTTGCCCAATTCTTTCACAAGAGCGGCGTGCATTGCGGCGCATTTCTCTGCGTATTCTGGTTTGCCTGCAAGATTGTGAAATTCCTGCGGGTCCACGGCCAGATCATACAATTCGCGTTCCGGGGGGTGAGTCTCATCTGGCCGCGTGTGATAGGTATATTTGAACTGGCCCATTCGAATCATGGCGTAGCCCGATGCGATGTTGTGGGCGTAGTATTCGCTGACGGCCTGGTCTTTCCACGGCGCTTTGGGATCTTCCAGCCAGTGGATCATGGAATCGCCATTCCAGTCTTCCGGAACCGTTGCCCCGCCCAATTCCGCCACGGTGCGCGCCACATCCACCAGGGAACATGCCTGGGTGCGGTGCTGTGCGCCTTTCCATTTCGCCGGCCAACGTACAATTAATGGCACCTTAGTGGCGGAATCGTAAAGGCAGTTTTTCCACCAGAGCCCATGTTCGCCCATGTTTTCTCCATGGTCGGCGGTATAAATGACAATAGTATTTTCCGCAAGCCCGGCATCTTCCAGGCTTTGCAATACCTTGCCGATTTCTTCGTCCAGCCACTGCACCAGACCATAGTAGAGTTCACGGCCCTTGCGGACCATGTCTTCAGGAGCATCTTCGACGTTGAAACCAATACGCAGGTGTTTGTAATTGAGGGGCAATGCGTCGAGCAGCCCTTCCGGAATATTGGGCATGGGAACTTTGCCTTTGTACGCGTCCCAATATTTTTCCGGAACAATCAACGGAAAATGTGGCGCGACATAACCACTCAGCAGGAAGAACGGTTTGCCGGCGTCTTTTCGATTCTTGAGAAATTCGAGGGTTCCCGCGGTGACATCCCGATCATGATCAAGCACATGCGAATGGTCGCCGGGATGGAATTCATCAAAGCGCTTTGATATTCCCGGTTCCGGGGCCAGGTCGTCTGGGGCGCGCCGTTCGCCCTTGCCGTTCATGTGGCCTTTGTTCATCTGGCCGCCAATTTCCGTAAACCCGTACCGCTGGGTTGCATCGTAGTGCATTTTGCCGCAGAGGAACGATTCGTACCCCGCAGCGTTCATCAGGCGCGCCACGGAGGGATAATCGGGGCTCGGCAGCCAGCAGTTGTTGTTCCATGCGCCCACGCGCGACACATATTTTCCCGAAGTGAATGCCAACCGTGAAGGAACGCACAAAGGCGAGTTGCAGTAGCAATTGTCAAAGACGATGCCGCCTTGGGCCAGCCGGTCGAGTGCGGGCGTCTGAACAATTTTATTTCCGGTGCATCCGAGTACGGAAGCATTGTGCTCGTCCGACATGATCACCAGGATGTTCGGACGGCGGTTTCCTTCCTCAGCGGCAAGAGAGGAGGAAGGCAGAGCCAATCCCGCCGCTGTGATCCCCAGAAGTTCCATGAACTGCCGCCGGTTGTAGGAATGTGGGCTCATTGCAGATCCTCCCATTGGTTTTCGGATCACTAATTTATTCGCCGAACGGATTTTAGCGCTACGACAGCTCCCATTTCCGAATGGGGGTCTAAAAAATCGGGTTATCCTTCTACTTTCCGCCGAACAGATTTTATGGCACATCAGCGCAATTTTAGACAAAATAAAGCAATCCCGGTTATTTATGCAATGCCCGGTTTGGGTACATAATACCGGAATCCCTGGGCTCTTTTCCCTGAAGGGCTATTAGAACAAATGGGGCATCCTGCTTATTGCATTGGAAAGAGAAGTGATTTGAATCCAACCACATAACATAATGTGGTCTTAATTAAGAGTTAGATAAGGCGGTGCCATCTGCGCTCTCTAGCATAAGTGGAGTAGTTGATCAGATTATACCCTCGTATAGATTTATTGGAGAAAAAAGAAATATGGTGGAGAAAAAATCCATTGATTGGAAAACCATCAAGGCCGACTTATTGCGTGATCCGAAGACGGCCAAGGCCTATGGGGAACTGGCCGTGGAATATGAACTGGTGCGGCAAGTGATCGCGGCGAGACACGCCCAAGGGCTGACCCAGGCCCAATTGGCCAAACGCATCGGCACACGTCAAAGCAATATATCCCGGTTCGAACGCGGCGATTATAATTCATCCCTGGCTTTACTCAAACGGGTGACCGAAGGTTTGGGAAAGAAACTGACCTTTGCATTTCAATAAAACCGCGTGATTCTGCACCGGGAGTGTGGTATGGTGGAGTAGATGCAGGTGTTCCGCCGTTGGCGGGCAGTGATTGGATGCTAAACAAGTCCATGGGTTCTCAAGCAGCGAGGAAAGAGTATGCGAATCAGGGTGATCATCATTGAGTGTGTGCTGATTGCGGGGTTGTTCAGCGCCGTGGGGGCATGGGGGATTAATGCGAACCCGCTGCCGGTGAAACTCATGCAGCCGGATGGCACGCCTATCACGTTACGCGTACACGGTGACGAATATTTCCATTGGCGTGAGGATATGAATGGCTATACGGTCGTTGTGGATAACGGTGTGTATGTCTACGCCACTCTGGACGCAACGGGGCGGTTGTCACCGACACCGTGGGCGGTTGGAAAAGTGGATCCGGCAGGGAAGGGTCTGGCCCCGAAGATCCTGCCCAGCGGGAAGGTGCAAGAAACATACTATCCGAACTCGCCGCCGATGAAAGGAACACCAGAAAAATCCGCCACCGGCACACGGAAAAATCTGGTGGTGTTGTGCATGTTCAGTGATCACACGTTGGCGGACCACACGCGTCCGGCAGCGGATTACGAGGCGGTGTTCAATACGGTTGGGGGCGATCCGTCCATTGCGCCCTCGGGCAGTGTGCGTGATTATTATCTCGAGGACTCGTACGGACAATTGACGATGGAAAGCACGATCGTGGAGTGGGTGACGCTGCCGCATGAGGAAGCGTATTACGCGGCCAGCACCGACGGTCTCGGCGGGACGTATCCCAACAGTTCGCAGGGTATGGTCGAAGATGCGCTCAATTTGGTGGACCCGCTGGTGGACTTCAGCGAATTTGATCAGGATGAGGACGGCTATATTGACGCCATAGACATCATCCACTCCGGGTATGCAGCGGAAACTGGTGGCGGGGAAGGAAACTGGATCTGGTCGCACAAAGGCATGTTATGGCAAATCTCGCCGACCGGCTGGACCAGCGCCGAAGGGGTCAAGGTGTTCGATTATCATACGGAGGCGGCTTTGTGGGCAACAAGCGGTCAAGACATCCTGCGTATTGGCGTGGTGTGTCACGAGACGGGCCATTTTTTGGGACTGCCGGATCTCTACGACACCGACAGCACGCCCGGGGAAGGGATAGGCTCGTGGGGGTTGATGGCAAATAGCTGGGGATTCGATTTCACACAATATCATCCACCGCATAACTGTGCGTGGAGCAAAATCCGGCTCGGTTGGATGGCGGCAACGCTGCTGGATACGCCGGGAACCTACTCGCTGGACCAGTTGGAAACCACACCGGTGGCCTATCGCATCGATAAAAACTTCCCGCCGAATGAATATCTGCTTGTCGAGAACCGGCAACCGGCGGGATTCGAGACCGACATACCCCATGGCGGGCTCGTGGTATTTCATATCGACGACACGGCCGGTTACAACACGCAGGGCTATCCAGGCCAGGAGGGCTGGCCGCTGAATGGCAACCACTATCGGGTCGCGGTGCTCCAGGCGGACGGAGACTATGACCTTGAGAAAGGATACAACCGGGGGGACTCCGGGGATCCGTATTACTCGGGCGGTGTGGATGCGCTCACCTCCATGACGACACCAAATACGGATGCGTATCAGATCGGTAACGCACATCCGACGGACCTTGAACTTTCGCAGATTAGCATTGCCGGCTCGGCCATGAGTTTCTTTTTTGGCACAGGCGACGATTTGTCATTCAGCCCGCGCGAACATTATGCGGCAGGCGGCCCGATCGGCGGGCCGTTTGAACCCGCTTCGAAGAGCTATATGCTCACGAATTCAAGCGAAAGTGACCCATTAAACTGGAGCGTCACGGCCACGAACGGGGCTTGGCTCGACGTGGATCCGTCCTCTGGAACGTTGAACCCGGGCGGAAACGTGGAGGTAGTCGTCAGTGTTAACGCTGCAGCCAATACGCTAGATTCCGGTCAATATGATGCGGTGATCACGTTTCACAATCTCGACAGCGCCTGGCTCCGCTCGGTCGATGCCTCGCTCACCGTTGCGGCGTTGTGGTTCCCAATGGACAATGACCCCGGCTGGGAAGGAGAGGGTGGATGGGCGTTCGGAGCGCCGATGGGCGCGGGCGGTGCACACGGTGCGCCCGATCCGAGCGCGGGCTACTCCGGCGCAAACGTGTGGGGCTACAATCTGGCGGGCGACTATGAAAACGGGCTTGCCGCGCCGCACTACCTCACCACCACCGGCCTCGATTGCCGGAACTTCGAGAATGTGCAGCTTCAATTCCGGCGCTGGCTCGGCGTCGAGAAGCCCCAGTACGACCACGCGTCGATTCAGGTGAGCCGTGATGGGCAGCATTGGACGGACGTTTGGACGAACACCGCGGAAGTGGTGGACCGCGCTTGGACACTTGTCACGTACGATATTTCATCGGTGGCCGACCACCGCATCATCTTCCTGCGGTGGGGCATCGGGCCGACGGACCGCACGTGGGCATACTGCGGATGGAATATTGACGATGTGGCGCTGCTTGGCGCCCCTGTTCCCGGTGAAGGCGAAGGTGGAGACGAGGGCGAAGGTACGGTTGAAGGCGAGGGGGAGGGCGGGGGTGAAGGCGAAGGGGAACTGACGCCAATAGACGTGGATTTCTGCCTTGCGTTTAGTCAAGTCAGGAACAACCCGCTTCTGGGGCAGATCGGCGACCAATACCAGGACCTGCTCGATCGGCTCGATCCCGCCATGGCCGACATCAACGGCACGTTCAATGTGGATCTTGAAGGGCCGATCATTATCGAGGTCAACGGCAATGGCATCCTCGATGCGGCGAATGAATTGGGCCTGCTTGCGTTTATTTTGGGCGACCCGTCGTTCAATAACGGTGTGCTCTCGCATGAACAGGTGCGTTATGCCTGGGAGCAGAATACGGAACAGCTTATCAACAAGAACATCGGGGCGCCGCTCAACAGTATACTGCCCCTGCTCGCAGCGGGGCTTTCCGAGATTCTGGTCGGGATGATCACCCTGGGCGACGGCGACCTGATGTCCGTGTCCGGGCAATCCGCCTCCGGAAACGGCTCCTTCGGGATTGTGGCCGGACTCTTCGCCCTCGTGGCGGATTATGTCGGTGCGCTCGGTTTCGGGGAGTTCAACGCACCTACATTGATCAAGGCAGACTTTGTTACCCTTGAAAACCTCACGCTCAATGGCGACGCCGATGGCGATGGCTACACAAACTCCGAGGAATACACCTACTTCACACCAGTGGCCTGCGAGGAAAAATCAGAGAGCCCAATCGACTATGTGACCGCCGCCCTCAATCCCACTATCTATCCCGGTTTCGTACCTGAAGGTGAGGGTGGTGGCGAGGGTGAAGCCGAAGGTGAGGCCGAAGGTTACGCCGAAGGTGTAAGTGAAGGCTCTGTAGAAGGCGTCCTGGAAGGCGAGGGAACGGTGGAAGGCGAGGAGGAGGGCGTGCCCTCCGAAGGCTCGCCGGAGGAGGGTGAAGGCGATGAGGAAGGAGAAGGTGAAGGCGACGTGGAAGGAGAGGGAACGGTGGAAGGCGAGGAGGAGGGCGTGCCCTCCGAAGGCTCGCCGGAGGAGGGTGAAGGTGTCTTGGAAGGCGAGGGAACGGTGGAAGGCGAGGAGGAGGGCGTGCCCTCAGAAGGCTCGCCAGAGGAGGGCGAAGGCGGCGTCGAAGATGAATTTCTTACCGCCGACCAGGACCAGGACAACCTCATCAGCCTCTCCGAATTATTGCGCGTGATCCAGTTCTTCAACTCCGGCGGCTACCATTGTGAAGCGGGAACCGAAGACGGTTATGCGCCCGGCCCCGGCGATGAAACGTGCGCTCCGTATGATAGCGACTACAATCCACAGGACTGGGAAATCAGTTTGTCTGAATTGCTGCGCGTGATCCAATTCTTCAATTCCGGCGGCTACCACGCTTGCCCCGGGGAAGGCACCGAGGACGGATTCTGTCCCGGGCTGTAAAATTAGCCGCTAGCCTCTGGCCGCTAGTGGGTATGATGGGAATTATGCGAGGTTTAGGAAGTATGGGTCCCGGCTTCCTCCTTCGCTCTGTGAGCTTTGGAGGACACGTCGCCTTTCGGGCTACACCGCAAATTTTTTCTTTGTTGTGTGCTTTCAGACGTGTCACACGATTGTGTTTCGTGGGGAAGGGTGCTATAGTGCTTTACGTAAGGCGCTGGAGTATGGGAATCGCCGTGAATGGCGGAGAGTAAGGGTGATCTAGCGCCAAGGAGGTATGTTATGAATATGTTCTCTTCTTCACTATCCCGAAACGCAGCCTGTTTGCTTATGATCGCCATGGGAGCACTGCTCGCAACGTCCAACGCATCCGCGGCGTTTCTGATCGTCACCTCAAATGCCGATTCAGGGGAAGGGACTCTGCGTGACGCCATTCTGACGGCGAATAGTAATGATGAGACGGACATTATTACGTTTGAGATGCCCGCCGGGCAAGATACGATAGCCCTTTTGTCTGAACTGCCCGCGTTAACGGAAGCCAGCACTACTATTTCCCGGTTTGAGGCTTCCGTTGTGCCGGACGCGGTTGTGCTGGATGGTACGAACGCAGGAGATGCAAACGGCCTTGTCATTCAAGCGCCGGCGGTTTTTATCAACGGCCTGACCATCATCAACTTCAATCGTTCTGGAATTGTCGCGGACGGCGCCGATGCACAGATGTTCCGGATCAGCAATTGCTTTATCGGCAATGATGGCTTCGAGTGCTTTGGCAATCGTCATCACGGAATTCTTGTTCGCGATGGCGCCTATGGCGGGGTCATCGGCGGGGAGGATGGCGGGAATGTAATCTCCGGCAATGGATACGATGGTATCCGCATTATCGGCGCGGAGACCACATTCCACTTCATTTCAGGCAATAAAATCGGCACAAACCGTGACGGCGCCGAACCCATCGGCAATGGCTGGCGGAGCGATTATTTCCAGGGGATTTGGACTGCGCCAAGGCCTGAGGAAGGAGAACCTCCCGCAGAAGGCGCTGTTGAAGGCGAGGGCGAAGGCACGGTGGAAGGCTCTAAAGAAGATAGCGCAGCGAAGGAAACCAATGCCGAGGGTGTGGAACTCATCGACGGTATCGCACGAGGCGGCGGCATTCTCATCGCGGAAGGTGCGTGCGCTAATGGCATCACCGGCGGCACGGAACTGGAGCCGTCGGTCATTTCGGGCAACTACTGGTATGGCATCAGAATCCATGGCGAGGGCACGAATTCCAACTCCGTCAATGGTTGTTTCATCGGAACGATCTATGACGGTTCGCGTACACTGCCGAACGAAGAAGAAGGGATCGAAGTTCAGAATGGGCCGCAAGGAACGAATATCGGCTCTGCCACCATGGACGAAACGTACAGCAATGTCATTGGCGGCAATAATATGGGCATCAAGGTAACAGGCTGGGGCGTTGATGGAACCACTATCTACAACAACGCCATCGGCGGAGTTCCCGGCACGTCCGGGGATATCGCCATACCCAACCGTCTCGCGGGCATCCTGGTGGAAAACGGCCCCGTCAATACGGCCATCGGCAGCGATTACGATCCCACGCTGGCAAACCGCATTCAATTCAACGGAACGACCGGGATTAGAGTGAAAGGCGCGGGCACAACAGGCGCCTCCATCCGGCACAACGTGATCAGCGATCATCCCGGGAAAGGGATTCTCCTGGTCGAAGGCGCTAATGGCGGCATCCTTCCTCCGGTTATTACAGAGGCAACAACAAACCAAATATCGGGAACCGCAGGCGATTATCAGATGGTCGAGGTCTTCAGCGACAGTGATGACGAAGGCCGCATATTCCTGGGCAGCACCTCCTCGTTCACCGGGGGCGTTTGGATTTTGTCCGGCACGTTTGATGGTTACCAGGGAACGAATATCACTGCCACCGCCACAAACGGAACCAACACTTCCGCCTTCAGCGAACCCGTCCCGCTGCAAGTCTCCGTTGAAGGCGAGGGAGGAGCCGAGGGCGAAGGAGAGGGAGAAGGGGAGGGCGGAACGGAGGGAGAAGAACCGGTCAATGTTGATATTGTCAATGACCTGTATACGTTGCGTAATAATCCGTTGCTGGGATACCTCCCTGAGCCCTATAGAAGTTACCTCCTGGGTCAGGATATCGAAACCGGCGATTTTAATGGCGGAATCAACCTTACGGTCACCGCGCTTCCAGGGAAAGACAAAGAAGGCCTGGTGGACGGTGTAGAATATATCGGCAATGGCATCCCGGACGCGCAGGAATTCGGCGTGATCAAGTTCCTTGCAGCGCACCCCGAGTTTAATAACGGCGTTGTTAAAGGCGCGAATGTAGGCCAGGCCTTTCTCCACAATTGCAAGGAAATCACGGACAATATACTCGGCGAAACCTTTGGCCCGATTCTGCAACACAACATGCCCCAGGCCATCAATGTAATTGCCGGGTACACGCTATTTGGCGATGGCGAGATTTCTTCGATGACGGCGAAAACCCTTAGCGCAACGGGTTCCTTTGGCAGTATAAGTGGATATTTCGCATTCTTTGGCAACGGGATCAACGGCTTCGGATTCGGGCAATTTAAAGCCATGAATCTGGAGGTTGGCAACTTTACGACCGATCCACAACTGCTCCCCTCCGGGGACATCGACGGTGACGGCTTTACCAATAAGGAAGAGTGGGACGCGTTCGGCCCGGATGGTTACTTGACCGCCGTTCTGGATCCCAAGATCACCCCGGAAGGCGAAGGCGCCGCCGAAGGCGAAGGTACAGTAGAAGGGGAAGGCGCCGTGGAAGGCGAAGGGATGGCGGAAGGCGAGGGTATGGCAGAAGGCGAAGGTACGGCAGAAGGCGAAGGTGTGGCGGAAGGTGAAGGCGCTTTGGAGGGTGAAGGTGTAGCAGAAGGCGAGGGTATGGCAGAAGGCGAAGGCATGGCAGAAGGCGAAGGCGTGGCGGAAGGCGAAGGCGCCGTGGAGGGTGAAGGTGTGGCGGAAGGTGAAGGCGCCGTGGAGGGTGAAGGTATGGCGGAAGGCGAAGGCGCGGCGGATGATGGAATACATACGGCGGACCAAGACAAAGATCTTCAGATCAATCTCTCGGAACTGCTGCGTGTAATTCAGTTCTACAACTCCGATGGATTCCACTGCCAAGCGGGAACTGAGGATGGCTATGCCGTGGATCCTGGAGACATGACTTGCACGCCGCACGATTCGGACTACAATCCCAGGGATTGGCGCATCAACCTTTCGGAATTGCTGCGCCTGATCCAATTCTACAACTCTGGCGGCTATCACGCCTGCCCCGGTGAAGGCACGGAGGACGGCTACTGTCCCGGACTCGCATAAAACATGAAAAGAAATGATCAGGGCGGAATACCTGTATTCCCGGACCTAGCCCGCGATTTCACGCCTGAAGAAAAAATGATATACTAGGTTTTGAACTTTCAGGAGGAGGGTTTTGGGAGTGCTTTTGCGCTGCCGGCTGCGGGTGAAAAAAGCATTGCGGGTGAAAAAAGCATGATGAAGAGGCGTCTGGCATGACAGTCCCGTATTTGGTCAATGTTGCATTGGCCGTAAGCGCCACACTTGCCATGTATCTTGCATGGTATAGCTGGCGGAAAAGCACGATTCCCGGCAGATTATACTTCTCGTGGCTGATGCTCGCCGTGGCGGAATATTCATTGGCCGTATCCATGGAATTATTGAGTTCGAGCATTCCCGCCAAAGTGTTTTGGTCCAAGATCGAGTTTGCGGGCGCGGCTAGTGTTCCGACCCTGTGGCTGCTTGTGGCGCTTAGTTTCGGGCAGCACAATCGCTTTCTCACCCTGCGTTGGGTCCTGTTTGTTTGGATTTTTCCCGCCATCTCATTTATCTTGGCGCTCACCAACGAATGGCACCGGCTGATATGGACGGATGTTCGGATTGTAACTGCCCCGTTGGGACAAGTGGCCGTATATGAACATGGCCCGGCGTTTTGGCTTTCCATGGCCTGTTGCCAACTGGCGGTAGTGTTGGGTTTTGTGACCCTTATAGGCGCAGCGTTCAGGAGTCCACGCCATCAGAGAATGCAGCTATTCATTCTGGGGGTGGCCGCACTGGCGCCATGGTGCGCAAATATGATTTCCCTGGCTGGATTACACCCGCTGCGGGGGCTGGAGCATGCGCAATTTGCCTTTGTGTTGACAGGTGTCCTGCTGGCGTGGAGCATTTTGAGGTACGGCATGCTCCAAATCATGCCTTTGGCATACGACGTGGTGTTTCGCAGCATGAGCGAAGGCGTGATTATGGCGGATGCCCATGGCCAGATTGTGGAAATCAACCCCGCCGTGGAACAAATCCTGGGACTGCGCCGTGACGTGATAGGGAAACCGGTGAACACCGTCCTTTCAAAATGGCTTGGCCTGTTGCAGCTCAAGACAGGAACCATTGAACTGGAACCGTGCCCCTCCGGCTCATCCCCAGAGGCTCAGTGGCTGGAGGCAACATCAAGCGCCTTGACAGATACCCACGGACAGATTATTGGGTCACTGTTGCTTATCCGGGACATCACCGAACGAAAACAGACCGAGCAGCGTCTCACCGAGTTGCGGAATGCACTGGCCGACCGTGTCCGGGAACTTGAAGAGGCCTCCGCCCACATTAAAACACTGCAGGGTATCGTGCCCATCTGTATGTACTGCCATAAAATCCGCACCGATCAGGAGTCTTGGCAGCAATTGGAAATCTATATCCAGCAGCATTCCGATGCCCAGTTCAGCCATGGCCTGTGTCCGGAATGCGCAAAAAAGCACTTTCCGAAGAAAAATCCCGCGAATTGATAAAACATCTCCGGGAAACCAGCGTCTCAAAGTAACGGAAAAGCAGGCAAATGGTGGCGAATTGCGTTGCGCCAAATGTCTCGCCAGTTTCTGGCAAAACATGTGTGTTTATCCTGTGAGAAATCCAGGGGAAGAGTATTCTGGATTGAACGCGGCGATTACCTCCCATCTTTGGCCTTCCTCAAACGGATGGCCGAAAGCTTGAGAAAGAAGCTGACCTCTGCATTTCAATAACACTGCCGTGGGGGGGGTGAGGATTATGTGCGGGTACTGGGTAATCTTAAACTGCCTCGCCGATTATTGGCGCCACATAGGCTTCTCCGAGGTACGAGGAAGACCCTTCCCCTTTGAACATCATGTGTTATCATATATGCATTGAGACAGTATCAGACGCAATAGGAATCAGGAGAGGAGACTGGGTATGGAGAGTCTGAGAAGACTTCTTGGCATGCCACTATCCCGTTCCATGTTAGAAAAAATAGTGTCGGACCACAAGAAATGGATCAAGGGTGAAGGTGGTGAAAAAGCTGAACTCAGCCACAAAAACTTAAAAGGAGTTGATCTCAGCCACAAAAATCTCACCAAGGCAAACCTGAGCAGATCGACCCTGCGTGAGGCGAACCTGAGCGGGGCATGTTTGAGAAAGGCAAACCTGTACAAATCAGATCTGAGCGGCGCGGACCTGCGCGATACGATCCTGCGCAAGGCGGATATGCTCGAGGCGAACCTGACCGGAGCCGACGTGAGCGGAGCAAACCTGACCGAAGTAATTCTGCGCAAGGGAAACCTGACTGGGGCTGACCTGAGAGGGGCCGACCTGAGAGGAGTGAACCTGCGCGAGGCGATACTATGCAAAGCGAACCTGAGAGGGGCGAATCTATACAAAGCAGACCTGAGCGGAGCAGATCTGCGCGAGGCGATCCTGTGCAAGGCGATCCTGATTGAAGCGAATCTAACCGAAACAAATCTGAGCGGTGTGAATTTGACCGAGGCAATCCTGCGCGAGGCAGACTTGAGGGGGGCAGACCTGCGCACAGCGATCCTGAGCAGTACAGACCTTAGCGAGGCAAAGAGGCTGTAACAGGGCATCTAATTCACATGAGCGTTGACCCATCCCTTACCGGTGAGCGTGATGGAGAAACTTCCGGGCAACGTGCTAACGCAGAGCACATGCCGAGCGGCGGAAAAGGCGCAGAGGAAGAATATAGGACAAGAAAGAAGCTAGCCGTCATTTGGTTTCAGGGTTGCACCTTGCACTGTCCCGGCTGTTTCAATCCGCCAGGGTTTGAATTTAGAGGTGTGTTCGCAGTTGCATTTGTTGTGGGTTTTTCAACCGGGTCGCAAGATCATCGGTTATGCCTGTATAATGACAAGAAGGATTCTCTTCACTGACGAGGATGTAGACATAGTGGAAATTGCTCATAAGCACCCCTTTCTTCAAATAGCTTTTTAGAACCTTCCTTTTCTCCGCACCTTTAATACATATTGCCCGGCTTTGTCCGGCTACGTTCCGCGTGGCGCGGAACTCCGCCGGGACTACGCCGTGGCAGTCTTCGTTCTCCGCTACGGCTAAGCGGACTGGCTCGCCAAGGCGTAGTTCGGAGCGTAGCGGAGAACGAAGACTGGTGGGCCCTGCAGGACTCGAACCTGCGACCAAGTGATTATGAGTCACCTGCTCTAACCAACTGAGCTAAGGGCCCACGGGGGGCGAAGATTCACTTCGTTGATTGTAGTGGTATTTTGATGCTGTCGTCAAACTGATGGTCAGATTTGCAGTAGGCTCCAGTCGACGAAGGATTTCAGTTCTCGCGCGCGTGTGGGGTGGCGCATCTTGCGCAATGCCTTCGCTTCTATCTGGCGGACGCGTTCGCGGGTGACGTTGAACACGCTGCCGACTTCTTCGAGGGTGCGTGGATATCCGTCGCCCAATCCAAACCGCAGCCGCAATACTTTTTCCTCGCGTTCCGTGAGGGTGCCGAGTACTTCGTCTAGTTTTTCCTGAAAAACGCTGAAGGCCGTGGCGTTGGCCGGGCTTTCGGCGCCTTTGTCTTCGATGAAGTCGCCGAAGCTGGAGTCTCCGTCGTCGCCGACGGGGGTTTCGAGGCTGATGGCTTCCTGCGCGATCTTTAGAATCGACCGCACCTTGTCGGAGGACATTTCCATGGCTTCCGCGATTTCTTCGGGGCTGGGTTCGCGGCCATATTCCTGGACGAGGCGGCGGCTGGTGCGGACGAGTTTGTTGATGGATTCGATCATGTGCACGGGGATGCGGATGGTGCGGGCCTGGTCCGCAATGGAGCGGGTAATGGCCTGGCGAATCCACCATGTCGCGTAGGTGCTGAATTTATAGCCGCGCTGGTATTCGAATTTGTCCACGGCTTTCATGAGGCCGATATTGCCTTCCTGGATCAAATCGAGGAAGGACATGCCGCGGTTGGTGTATTTCTTGCCGATGCTGACGACGAGCCGGAGGTTGGCTTCGACAAGTTCCATCTTGGCGGCGTAGATCTTTTCTTCTTTCGCCTTGATCACGTCGATCAGGGCGCTGATTTGATCCGTATCGAGCTTGGCATCGGATTCGATCTGGTCGATGCGGCGGTGGGCCATGGTGAGGCGCCGCTCCGCGTCGAGGATGACGTCTTTTTCCACGCCGAGTTTTTTGGCCACGGCGGGGCTGCGGCGGATTTGCACGGCCATCTTGTGGATTTTGTCGGTGGGAAATCCAACTTCGCGTTCAACGCGGTCAATTTCATCGCGCGCGGAAGAAATGCGCCGTTTAAGGCCCTTAATCTTTCGCCCGATTTTCATGATTTCCTTGGATTTCAGGGCGAATTGGCGGATAATTTCCACCTGATGCTTGCGGAATGTGTTGATCCGCTTGGCGATATTGTCACGGCTTTTCCGGGAAAGCCCGGAGCGGCGCAGGCGTTTTTCCTGGGCTTCGATGTGGGTTTCCATCGATCCGATCTTGCCCATCATTTCGGGAAGCTCTTTCACAAACTTGTGCTGTTCCCGCGGCTCCTCGATATCGCTGATCTGGATAAAGCTAAGGCGTCCCGCCAGAATGCGGGCGGCGATCATCTGGGCTTCCTTGATGGTATACGGGGTGTTGAGCAGCACCTCGGACAGTTCCTGTTCCGCCGCTTCGATGCGCTTGGCGATGGCGATCTCCTGGTCTTTGGTGAGCAGCGGCACGCGGCCCATCTCCCGAAGGTACATGCGGACGGGGTCGTCGGCGCGCTCAAGACGGTGGGCGGCATCCTTGCGCAATTCGGCTTTCTTCGCCTGGACCGCCTTACGTTTTTCGTCCTCTTTCTTCTCGGCGTCGATTTTGAATTCATCGATAATCTGGACGTCTGTGTCGCTCAGGGCAACCATTACCTCGTCGATTTCCTCGGCGGTGGCGTCCACGGGAAGAATTTTTTCCAGTTCATCATAGGTGACCGCGCCTTTTTCCTTGGCTTTCGCAATCACTTCCTTTGCGCGATCCGTTTCGATGAGCCGTCTGCTTTTCTCTGCAACTGCCATGGTAATCCTCCACGGATGGTGTACTGACTACGCGGGACGCGAATGAACCGTGTCCCACCGTTTACTCTGTTTATCCAAAGCCGCTTTCTGGGCGACCAGTTCCATCATGCGGTCCTGATCCTTGGCCCGCTCCGCATCGCGGATTTTGTTCATCAAGTCTTCCGCGCGCGACCGCAGGCTGTCCTTTTGAATCCGGCTAATTTGTTTTAAGGCCAATGTTTCCGGATCTTTCACACTTTCCAGGTCCATGGTGGCCGCTGCCGCGAACAACTGCCGCGCGGCCTCGTCTTCTACATCCTGGAGCAGTGTTTCGGGGCCGCTTTGAAACAGCGCCCGGAGTATCTGGGCCAGGGGGGTCTCGCCGAAGGGCGTGTCTTCCAGTTCTTCTCTGGCCTTGCTTAATAAGGGTCCATTAGTAAGTAACACCGCGACAAACACACAATCATCCCGGCTGAATGGGCGCGGCTTGATGGATTCCACTTCGGCGGTGGCTGGCCGCCGCGCGCTTTTACGGCGGAATGCATTAAATTCGCTCCGGCACGCCCATTCCGTTAATCCCAATTCCTGGGCAATCCGTTTCACATACTGATCGATGCGGAGTTCATCGTCCAGACCCCGCAGGATCTCGAACAATTCGCGGGCTACATCGCTTCGGCCTTCAATGGTGGCCGTCCGCGCGCCGCTCATCCGTGCGTAAAACGTGACAAAGTCCTGGGCCTGTGCCAACAGATCGCGAAACGCTTCCGCGCTCTGCGCTTTGATATAGTCGTCTGGATCCTGATTGTCGGGCAAGGCCATCGCACGCACGGTGAGCCCGGCCGCGCTCAAGATGCCCGTGGCCTTCACCGCCGCCTGAATACCCGCCGCATCACCGTCATACACGATGACCACTTCCGGCACATACCGGCGGATCAGCGCGGCCTGTTCGGGAGTAAGTGCGGTGCCGCAGGTGGCCACCACGTTTTCAATGCCCGCGTCAAAACAGCGCAGCAGGTCAAAATAACCTTCCACCAGAATGGCGAATTTCTCACGCCGCATCGCATCCCGGGCCCTATACAAACCATACAGTGTCCGGCCCTTTTTATACACCGGAGTTTCCGGAGAATTAATATATTTCGCCGGACTGTCGCCCATGTCGCGCCCGCCGAAAGCCACCACATTGCCTGAAACATCCTCGATTGGAAACATCAGGCGGTTGCGAAAAAAATCGTAGAGCCGGCCGCCGTCGCCGCGCTTAAAGAGACCAGAGGCTTCCAGCACTCCGTCTTTAAAGCCCTGTTCCCGCGCCGCATCGAGCAAATTTGACCAGCCTTCCGGAATATAGCCGAGGTTAAACTTCTGGATTGTCTCATCTTTCAACTGCCGGGTCTTTAAATATTGGCGTCCGGCGCTTCCACGCATCGGATGCCTTAATAACTCACGATAATGCCTACCGGCGAAGCGGTTGAACTCCAGAAGCTGGGTTCGGAGGTACTCTGTTTTGTCATCCCGCTCCGTAAGCGCCGGCAGCCGGATTCCCGCACGATCCGCCAGTTTTTTCAGGGCTTCCACGAAACTCAACCCTTCATGTTCCATCAGAAACCCCACGGCGTCACCCCCTTTTCCACACCCAAAACAATGGAATATCTGCCGTTGCCGGTTTACCATAAATGACGGCGTTTTTTCGTGATGGAACGGGCACAGCGCCTTCAGGCGTCCCGTACCCGAGGGTTTCAACTCAAGGGCGGCTCCCACTATATCCACGATGTCATTGGCAGCCAATACTTCCGCCACTATGTCGCGCGAATACTTATGTCCAGCCATGCAGTTACCATAACTAGTTATTATTGCTTGACTTATCAATTAACACAAAGCAAAAAAGCCCTGGTCAAGAGTCCCCAGGGACAGAACACCCCTCGGACCTGTCAAGGTAAATGGAGTGTACCATATCCTTTCCCCATTGTCAATAGATTCGCAAAAAAAGATCAGGGATTCCCGCGGGTGACTAGCCGCCCTTCACGAAGCTCGAAGGTGAGATCAGGATGGATGCGATGCAGATGCTGGTGCGAAACCAATAGCACCGTCGCGCCTTCCGTTCGTGCATGTTCGAGGAGATCGAGCACGAGTCCTGCGCTTTCTTCATCCAGATTGCCGGTGGGTTCATCAGCGAGGATGATTTCGGGATGATTCAGCATGGCGCGCGCCGTGGCCACGCGCTGCCGCTCTCCCACGGACAATTCGGCGGGGCGGTGGCCGGCGCGATGGGTCAGCCCCAATCTCACCACCAGTTCATATGCGCGCTCGATGGCTTCCGGATTCCGCCGCGCCAATGTGGGAAGGAGCACATTTTCCAGTGCGGTAAGATACGGTAACAAATGAAACATCTGAAAGACGACGGCGATACGATGCGCGCGTAATCCCGCGCGCCGCGCGGGCGGGAGTTGCTCGATGTTTTGTTCCGCCACCAGCAGCCGGCCTGAGGTGGGGAGCATCAGTCCGGCCATCAAATGGATTAAGGTGCTTTTGCCGCTGCCCGACGGGCCATGCACCAGCGCCAGCGTGCCCTTGTGAATATGCAGGGATATGTCATCGAGCGCCTTCACCACTTCGCCGCCCCGGACATAATGTTTACTGATGTTTTCGAGCCGGATCATAGTTCGCGATCTCCCAGTACTTCGGCGGGCTCTTGCATCAGCCCCCCGACGATAGGGGGCAGGGCGAAGAGCACGGCGGCCAGCGGTGTGCACACAATGATCGTGAACAATAATTTCGGCGGGACCTCCAACGTGACCTCGGACACATTTAGGAGCGTGCCCAGGGGGTTGCCTAATGCACATCCCGCTACAGCCCCCAGTGTGGCATACAGAAGAATTTTGCCGAAGAACAACGCGGCAATGCGCGTACCCGGAACGCCCAGCGCGCGCAATACGCCAATTTCCCGCCGGCGGTTACGAACGTTTTGATAGGTTAGCCCCCAGATGGCCGCGGCAGCAACCGTCATGACAATGCCCAGTGCGGCAAGAGCCACGCGGCTGATCAACACGCGTTGTTGATGCCGCGCCAATAAAATGGATTGATATGGATGCACTTCCACTTCCGGAAGTACGGCATGTATGCTTTTAACAATCGCGGCTATGATGTCTTTGATCGAGGCCGGGCATTGGCACGCCAGC
>Ga0116156_10000051_pt1 | contig 116661 bp, 92 predicted proteins | sample AD_UKC045_MetaG_FD_89891 | JGI IMG/M metagenome (GOLD analysis project Ga0116156, IMG submission 89891) | Active sludge microbial communities of municipal wastewater-treating anaerobic digesters from USA - AD_UKC045_MetaG | ecosystem: Engineered > Bioreactor > Anaerobic > Digestate | place...
CACAAACATCCTTATCCGCGGCCTAGGCTCCAACGTGTCGCTGACCAATGACGGCTTCGAGAACGGCGTCGGGTTCTATGTCGACAACGTCTATTATGGGCGGCCGGGACAGACGCAGTTCGATCTTGTCGATCTGCAGCAGGTCGAGGTTCTGCGCGGGCCGCAGGGCACCCTGTTCGGGAAGAACACGACTGCGGGCGCGATCAACGTCACCACGCGCAAGCCATCCTTCCGGCCGGAGTACTCGGCCGAGGCGTCTGTCGGCAATTACGACTACAAGCAGGTGAAGCTGTCAGCGACTGGACCGCTCTCGGACAACATCGCTTACCGTCTCACGGGCTCATACACGGATCGCGACGGCTTCGTGGATAATGTCCGCACGGGCGAGACTGCGCAGTCCTACGAGAACGCCGCTATTCGCGGGCAACTCCTGCTCCAGCCCGCCGACAATCTCGAAATCCGGCTTATCGGAGATTATTCGGAGCAAAATTCACGCTGCTGCGTGAACCAGGCCGTGTCGTTCTTCGGAACCTATGACAACGGCGCAGTCATCGCGAACAACTATCAGGATCGCATCGCACGCTCGGGCTACACGCGACTCCCCTATGCGCCATTCGACAGGCAGACCGATGCTGACGCGCATTATCAGGCAGACATGAAAGCCTATGGCGCATCCGCCGAAGTGAACTGGGATCTGGGCGCCGGCAAGGTGACGTCGATCAGCGCCTATCGCTGGTGGGACTGGAACCCGTCGAACGACGCCGATGGCATCGGCCTTCCCATTATCACCGTCTTCCAGCAGGAAAACCGCCAGCGCCAGTTCAGCCAGGAGGTGCGCTACGCGTCCGAGCAAGGCGGCGCGATCGATTACGTCGTCGGGGCATACTACTACTGGCAGCTCGTCAGCGGCGCAGGCGCGGCCGCATACGGTCCCAACTTCGCCAACTGGACATACCCCGCACAGCCAGCGGCCGTTACCAATGCGGCCACCAACGGCTTCCGCGCCGAATCCCGTTCGGCCCCGCGCACGCAGAGCTACGCTGCATTCGGACAGGCCAACTGGAACATCAGCGAGCAACTCAAGCTGACCGCCGGTCTGCGCTTCACGCATGAAGACAAGGAAGGTTACTTCCTGCAGCGGCATGTTGCCGGCCCCAGCTTTGCTGGACTGACCGCAGCCCAGGCTGCGGCCGCGCTCGCCATCCGCAATCAGCTCAACCCGGCGGTCTCCGTCACGAGCGAACGCCAGGACGACGATCTCGCGGGTCTGCTCAGCTTGTCCTACGCGGTTACGCCAGACGTGCTGGTCTATGGCTCGGTTGCAACTGGCGGCAAATCGGGTGGCCTCAACCTCACCAATCTGCCGGCGGGCATCTCGCCTGATGTCGAGCCGGAATCGGTCGAGAACGCTGAGCTCGGGCTGAAGAGTACCTGGCTGGACGGCGCACTGGTTGCGAACTTCGCTGTCTTCCAGACCGTGATATCCGACTACCAGACCACGATCGTGGAGCAGGTGCCGAACACGGTGAACCTGCGGCAGTACATCGCCAACATCCCGAAGGTGCGTTCGCGCGGCCTTGAAGCCGACTTCATCTGGTCGCCGCTCGATAATCTGAGCCTCACAGCGTCTGCCGCCTACACCGACGCCAAGTATGTTGACTATATCAACGCGCCTCAGGCGCCCGAAAATCTCAACATCACCGGCCCGCAGAATCTCTCCGGTAAATCGCTCGCAGGTGTTCCGCGTTTCTCCTATTCGCTGGGCGGCGACTACTTCGTTACGGTCGCAGCGTTCGGGCCGACCAACGAGCTCTACCTGCATGCCGACTACGCCAAGCGTACGTCGTTCTACACGACGGCCACCAACAGCCGCTATTCCCGCGTTCCGGGCTACGCCTTGCTGAACCTGCGCGCGGGCCTTCGCTCATCCGATCGCGGGTGGGACGCTTCGGTCTGGGCGCGCAACGCTCTCGACGAGGAGTACTTCCAGACGCTGGGTGTGGCCAACACCGGCCTCGTCACCGGCAATATCGGCGACCCACGCACCTATGGCGTGACACTGCGGACGAGGTTCTGATCGCGGCAAACCGGGTGGTGGAGATCGTTTCGCCATCCGGAAAGCCATCAATTCGTACGGTTTTGCGCAAACTTGCCAGTTGGACTGGGACGGGCTAACAGGCCAGCGTCTGTAAAGGCAGGGGACGCAGTTCCCACCCTTGCAGCGCGCCAGGGTTGGAAGTTCGGGCGGTTAGCTCAGCTGGCAGAGCATCTCGTTTACACCGAGAGGGTCGGCGGTTCGATCCCGTCACCGCCCACCATCTTCCCCCAGCGCCGCATTCATTGCGCAGCCGCAAATGAAAAGGCCGGGCAATCCGAGTGGATTGCGCCGGCCTTCGTCATTCACGCGTCTGGTCTGTGGCTAGTTTTCAACCGGCGCGCCGCGGCCTGAGGGGCGCGACTGCGGTCCAAGAGTTTTCACCACGTACTTCGCAACAGCCTCGATCTCGTTCGGCTGGAGTGCTGCGGCTAGTGCGGGCATCTCGCCCTGGCCCTGTGCGATTACGCGCGCGATGTTGGCGTAGTCGGTGCGGTTGGTGATCGGCGGGGCGCTGCCGCCCGAAATGCCGACGCCGCCCGGGCCGTGACAGATGGCGCACATCTGGTCGAACTTGCCCTTGCCGAGCGCGAGCTCTTCCGGCGTGGCAGCAACAGCTTGCGCTGCCAGCTTGGTCGAGGGCGGGGCCGCCGCGAGTGGCACGCCGCCGGCAGGCGCTGCGCCATTCTCGCTCGCGCCATCAAGCGTCAGCGCCACCATCTCCGCCGGCTCGCCGCGTTTGGACACGGTGAACACGACGTACTGGCGGCCATTCAGCTCGTAGGTCATCGGCGCGCCGGTGACGAGGTTAGGCATCTTGCCTTCCCAAACCACCTTGCCGTCGCGCTTGTCATAGGCGCGGAACATCGGTCCGCCCGAGCCGCCGCCGATATTGCCGGACTCGCCGAGGAACAAGAGCTCCTTGGTGAGCAGCGGACCGGGGCGCACGTCGAACTTGCCCATCTTCGAGAAGTCGAGGTTGAGCCCCTTCAGCGCCGGATGGTTCTTCACGAAGTCATCCGCATCGCCGATCGGCATGCGCCACTTGTGCTCGCCCTGATCCATGTTCGTGACGATCACTTCCGAATACGGGGGCTTCATGATCGGCAGGCCCTGCGGCCCGTTGATCGGCGCGCCGCCGCCGCCACCGTAGAATGGCATATTGGTGGTCTTCGGATCGCCAGCGCGCAGGCCCGCATATTGCGGTTTCAGGCGCACGGGCGTGTAGAGCATGTGCGTGTCGGGATCGAACGCCGCGCCATTCCAGTTCGGCCCGCCGCCCGTTCCGGGATACAGCCACGTGCCCTTGTTGGTCGGCGTCACCATGGTCGGCGTCGTGTAGAGCGGACCCTTGGTGTATTCCGACGCCAGCTTCTTGGCCTCTTCGCGCAGGGCAGGCGTGAAGTCGATCAGCTCGTTCTCGTCGTAGCCGAGCGTCAGCATCGGTCCCGGCTTGGTCGGGAAGGGCTGCGTCGGCGAGGGACGCTCGCCGGGAATGTTCGAGCCCGGCACTTTACGTTCTTCGATTGGCCATACCGGTTTGCCGTTCATGCGATCGAACACGAAGGTCAGGCCCTGCTTGGTCAGCAGCGTTGCCGCCTTGATCGTCTTCCCGTCCTTCTTGATGTCGTGAAGAATCGGCGCGGCGGGCATATCGTAGTCCCACAGGCCGTGGTGCACGATCTGGTGGTACCACACGAGCGCGCCCGTCTTCGCGTTGATCGCGACAATGCTCTCGCCATAGAGGCCATCGCCAAGGCGTTGGCCGCCATAGAACTCGTTCGTCGGTGTCTCGAGCGGGATGTAGACGTAGCCCAGCTCAGGGTCCGCGCTCATCATCGACCAGGCGCCGGCCTGACCGGTGTAGAGGTTCGAGCCATCTTCCCACGTTTTGGCGTTGGGATCGCCCGGCTGAGCGATCGGGTTGAACGTCCACACCACCTTGCCGGTGTGCACGTCGAAGCCGCGGATCTTGCCTGGCGCGCCTTCCTTGTTGCGGCTGCCGCCCGGGATCACCTGCACGACGATGACATCGCCAACGACCAGCGCCGGTGAAACGGATGAGACGTCCGTGGCATCGGTACCCTCGATGATGCCTTCACGCAGGTTGATCGAGCCGTTCTTGCCAAAGCCCGCGATGGCCTTGCCGGTCACGCCATCAACCGCGATCAGGCGTCCATCGCCCGAATTGTGGAAGACACGCTTATCCTTGCCGTCGGTCCAGTAGGCGAGCGAGCGCAAGCCGAGCGAAGCGGCGCGGCCGCCAATGTCGGCGGGCTGCGGCTCGAACGTCCACACGGTCTTGCCGGTGCCAGCGTCGATCGCCGCCATGCCGTTGTTGAGCCACGGAATGTAGAGCATGCCGTCATCAAGCAGCGGCGTGGATTTATAGTTGGCCGAGCCCGGATCGCCCGACGTATCGGCCGTCCAGCGCCACGCCACCTTCAGGCGGTTCACCGTCTGCAGGTTGATCTGGTTCAGCGGCGCATAGCGGGTCTGGCCGGCGTCGCCGCCCCAGTACTTCCACTCGGTGGCGTCATAGTTGGCCGCGCTGGCCAGGCTGGAGGATGACGATCCGGACTGGCCGCCCGGCATCGCACACGCGAACGCCAAGGCGACGGCCATCGCGCAAGCGGCTGCGCCGCCCGCTAACCTGCGGTTCAACATGACTGATCTCCCTCCGCCTAAGCTCAGCGTTGGATCGCCGAGTCTCTATGCTGGGGGCAAACTAGCCTCATCCCGTGCGGGCGCAATCCGCAACGGTAACGCGGGATTTCACAAGGTGAGGAGGGAATTTGATAGCCGGAATTGGGCGCAATCCACGTTTGAACCCGCTTCAGGCCAGTTTGCGCCCGATGGCCTTGCCTGCGGCCACTTTCGCGAGCGTCTGAATCGTAAAGCCAGCGCCCCGCAGGTCGGACGCCAGCAGTTTCGCCGTCGTCAGAAGCTTGCGGGATTTCAGGGCATCCGTGACAGCCACGAGGCGGTCGACATTGCGGAGTGTCCGCTCGCGGCGGGCGCGGGCAGCTTTCTCGTCGGGCGTAAGATGCGCGGCGTGGCGTGCTGCGAACTGCGTCTCGGCGGTCAGCCAGGCGCGGGTCTGCTCGGGCTTGAGCCGATAGGAAGTCGAGCTGCTGGAGCGCGTATAGAGATAGCTGAGGCTCGGCGTGTAGACCATGAGCGCCTTGGCGGCGAGCAGGTCCGCGATCAGGTAATAGTCTTCGCTGTTGCGAAGCGCTGGATCGTATTTGATGCCGGTTTCGGTCAGCTTGCTGCGCCGGATCATCGGCTTGAGGTAGCCAAGCTTGTCCCCGCTCGTCATCGGGCTGTTGTAACGAATCCAGTCGACCAGACAGATGGTGCGGCCCTTGGAGAATTCCGGGGACTGCAGGAATGGATTGTCACTCAGCTCAGCGCCGGACTCATCGACATTCTTCATGTTGTCGACGGCGATGTCAGCATTCTGGGCATCGGCAAGCGCGACCAGTTCAGCGAAGCGTCCGGGCAGGATCGCATCATCGGCATCCAGTACGGCGATGAAGCGGCCACGGGCGACTTCGATCGCGCGGTTGCGCGCGGCGGATGGGCCGCCATTCTGCGACAGTCGCAGCGTAATCACGCGCGGGTCCGCTTGCGCCAGTCGAGACAGCACAGCGAACGTGTCGTCAGGAGAGGCATCGTCTACCACGATCACCTCGACATTCACGCCGGTCGAGGCGAGGGCGGAAGCGATCGCCTTTTCGATGAATGCGGTCGCACGCCAGGCGGCGACGATGACGCTGACGTCGATCGCAGCCGTCATGACCGGGGCGCGCCAAAGCCATAGCGGGTGAAGTTGAAGATCGGCCCGGTTTTGACGGAACGTTCGTTTCGAGCGCCCGCGATCAACAGCAGAACCGCCGTACCGGAGTACTCCAGGGCCAGATCGACCTCGCTGAACGTGCGCAGCAGGATCAGCAGCGCAAGCACAAGGAATCCGCTGTTGACGACGGACTGATTGCGCAACCAGGTCAGCGCTGCGCTGATGCAGGCCCAGGCGACGACGATCACCGTGGCGATGTAGCCCGGATACCCGTAGTTCACGCCGTTCTCGAGATACGAGTTATGGAAGGAGAAGTTGATCAGCTTCTGCCAGCCCATGATAATGTTGGTGATCGTGTTGGCCGTGCTGTTCTCGCTGCGCCAGTAGCCATTGGCGCCAAGCCCGGTCAGCGGGTGATCCTGCATCTGACGTTCGGCGATGCTCCACAGCATGGTGCGGCCGGTGAGGGTCGAATCCTTGCCGAGCGCTTGCAGGATTTCCTCCTTCACGTCGATCTGCAGGATGCCGATGCAGACATATCCGGCCAGCAGGGCGCTGATCACGATCACAGCCGCAATCAACGTGCGTGCGTGTTGAAGTCGGGCCGCGGGCTTCCAGATGAAGGCGTAGCCCAGCATCGCAATACTTGCCACGATCGTCAGCGCTATGCTGGTGCCTGACTGGGACATGACAATCATGAACGCGGCGAACGGCAAGGCAGCGAGTGCGACAAGCCGCAGCCAGATCTTGTTGTCCTTGTCCAGGGTGATGGTCATCGATGCGATGAACAGGATGAACATGTGGACCGCGAAGTAGTTCTTCTGGTTGTAGATCCCGCTCCAGCCGCCGCTGTCCTGAGACCTGTTCTCGGTCAGGCTCATCAGCGCGGCGATGAGTTCCACGATGAAGTAGGCAATGAGGATGTGGCGGCCCGACAGGCGTCTGGCTGCGTAGACCGCGACGATGCCGGTCAGGCCGAGCGATAGGCCCTTCCTTATCGCTTCGGCGGAAGAGGGAGCCCAAAGCGCCGAAAGCGTACACAGGAACGGCAGGAGCAGAAGCGGCCAGGCGCGTCCGATCGCCGGCAGGATCTGCGGCGCAAAGATGAATACGCCAAGCGCGAAATAGCCGGCGGCGATGTAGCGAAGCGGGCCCAGATAATCCATCGGCAGCATCGTCGATGCCGCCCACATGAAGATCATGATCGGGTCGAGACGGCCCCATGCAGACTTCTGCTGCTCGGCCTGGAAGCCGGCAGGTATCTGGTTGGGCGGGAGGCCCATTGCGCCAGAGATCATCGTCTTCATGCCTGGGGCCGTGCGGTCACGGGCGGGGTTTGCCTTGGTTTCACGTGAGCAATCCGCATACCAGCGAGAGAGGCAGTCACGGGAAGGCCTCCTGTTGGGCGAGTTGGCGGCGTTAACTACATCCGGCTTTCAAATGCTAGGAAAGCATCGCTGATATACGCAAACTGGGTAAAGGAAGGCTTGGCCTCGCTGCTGGCCGGCCAAATAGAAGGGTCTCGCAATGTCCCAAATCAGGGTTGCCTGCGTCCAGATGCGGTCCGGCACGGACGTCGCCGAGAACATCGCGACCGCCAGCGCCCTCATCAGGGAGGCAGCAGCCGGCGGCGCCACCCTGATCGCCACCCCCGAAATGACCACGCTACTGGACCGCAAGCCGGGGGCGGGGTGGGAGAAATCCACGACCGAAGCCGCAGACCCCGGCGTGGCCGCCTTCCGCGCTCTGGCCAGAGAACTCGGCGTCACGCTGCTGATCGGCTCGATCGCGATCCGCGCCAGCGAAGGCAAATGCGCCAACCGCAGCTTCCTGATCGGACCAGATGGCGAGATCATCACGACCTACGACAAGATCCATATGTTCGATGTCCAGTTGAACGCCGGAAACATCTACCGCGAGTCCGACAGCTACGTGGCCGGCGGCGCAGCGGTCATCGCCGACATTCCGGATGCTAAGTTGGGCCTCACGGTCTGCTATGATGTCCGCTTCCCCGATCTCTATCGCACGCTCGCGTGGGCCGGCGCGAAGATCATCGCCGTTCCCGCGGCCTTCACGCGCATCACCGGCGAAGCGCACTGGCATATCCTCCTGCGCTCCCGCGCCATCGAAACCGGCTGCTTCATCATCGCACCCGCACAGGGCGGCAAGCACCAGGATGGCCGCGAGACGTTCGGTCATTCGCTCATCATCGATCCATGGGGCGAGATCCTGGCTGAAGGTGGTATTGATCCGGGCGTCATCAGCGCCACGCTCGATCTTTCCAAGGTCGACGAAGTTCGCGGCAAGGTGCCGTCGCTGAAGCATGTGCGCCCGTTCAAGGCAGCCGGCGCATGAACCCGGTCTACGCCGCTCTCGGCGATACCATCTTCGACGTCATGTCGGGCCTCGCGCGAGAGACAGGCGCGGTGAACCTGGGTCAGGGCTTCCCCGAATGGGATGGCCCGTTGGACATCCGCGAACGTGCAGCCCGCGCCATCATCGACGGTCCGAACCAGTACCCGCCCATGCGCGGGCTTCCAATTCTGCGCGAAGCCATCGCCGAACACTACAAGCGCCTGCAAGGCATCGATCTCGACTGGCAGAGCGAGATCACCGTCACTTCCGGCGCCACCGAAGCGCTCGCCGCCGCACTTCTCTCAGTCCTTCAGCCCGGCGACGAAGTCGTCCTGTTCGAGCCGATGTACGACAGCTACCTGCCCATGCTGCGCCGGGCAGGGGCCGCAGCCCGCTTCGTGCGCCTCTCGCCACCGCACTGGCGTATCGATCCTGAGCAGCTCGCCACAGCCTTCACGGCCAAAACCCGCGCCGTCGTCCTCAACACGCCGCTCAATCCCACCGCCAGCCTCTTTGGCGCCGAAGACCTCCACCTTATCGCCGAGCAATGCATCAAGCACGATTGCATCGCCATCTCGGACGAAGTCTGGGAGCATTGCGTATTCGATGGCGCCTCGCACCTCTCCATGCTCAACGTCCCCGGCATGCGCGAGCGCACGATCAAGATCGGCTCGGTCGGCAAGATGTTCTCGATGACCGGCTGGAAGGTCGGCTTCGCCTGCGCAGCGCCCGCGCTAACGACGATGTTCGCCCGCGCCCACCAGTTCCTCACCTTCACCACGCCGCCCAACCTGCAGCAGGCCGTCGCCTACGGTCTCTCGAAACCCCGCCAGCATTTCGACGACATGCGCGGCCAGCTCACCCATGGCCGCGACCGCATCGCCGCCGCTCTCAAACAGGAGGGCTTCCATGTCCTCCCCAGCGCCGGCACCTACTTCATGGGCGTCGATCTCAACGCCTCCGGCATCGACATGACCGACGCAGATTTCGCCGTGCGCGCCGTGAGGGAGTGCGGCGTCGCCACCATCCCGTTCTCGGCCTTCTACACCAGCGCCCCGGCGTCCTCCGTCGTCCGCCTCTGCTTCGCCAAGTCGGACGCCACCATCGACAAGGGCGTCGAAGGCCTCGCCAAAGCCCGCAAGCTGTTCGCCTGACCAGACTTTCCCCTTGCGCTCCGGCCCGAGCCCGGTTCGATAGGCGCATCAATGGAGAGCGACATGGCGTCCATCAGGGTCACCGCACGGTTGATCGCCAAAGGCGACCGCGCCTTCGGGCCGGGCAAGGCTGAATTGCTGGAACACATCATAGCCGAAGGCTCTATCTCAAAGGCCGCAAAAGCGATGGAGATGAGCTATTCCCGCGCCTGGCAACTCGTCGACGCCATGAACAAGGACTTCAAGAAACCCCTCGTGGAACTCTCCACCGGCGGCAAGAAGGGCGGCGGCGCCGTCGTCACCAAGATGGGCCAGGAAGTACTGACCATGTTCCGCAAGATGGAGCTACAGCTCATCGCCCACACCGACACGTTCGTCCCGGAATTCGAAAAGCGCCTGAAGTAGGGTCACAAAACAGGAAACGCCCGAAGGGGCAGGACAGACAAATCTATGGCGACGCGCCTCTCCATGCTGCGGTAACAGGCGTGGCCGCGGGTCTGGGCGCGCTTCTCCTTGCCGCCATCGTGTTCTTTCGCGTACGGGTGGATAAACGCTAGCAGTCTCGGGGCCCGAACATGGAACACGCAACTGGCGGAACGGATCTGGGGCTTGCGGTCGCCCTTCTGGCTGCGGGTGTCGTGGCGGTGCCGATTTTCCGGCTGCTCGGTCTCGGTGCGGTGCTGGGCTACCTGACTGCGGGCGTTCTCGTCGGCCCTTATGCGCTGAAGCTTTTCAATGACCCGCAGTCGGTTTTGCACGTCGCCGAATTCGGCGTCGTCATGTTCCTCTTCCTGATCGGCCTCGAAATGCGCCCCGCCAAGCTGTGGGCGATGCGGCGCGACATCTTCGGATTGGGCCTGCTGCAGGTGATGGCCTGTGGCGTCCTCCTGTCGGGCGTTGGCATAGCCTTCGGCCTGAACTGGGCAGCCGCCGTCATCGGCGCGTTCGGCTTCGTCCTGTCATCCACTGCCGTCATCATGAAGATGATGGAAGATCGCGGCGAGGTCTCATCGCCCGCAGGCCAGCGCTCCGTCGCTATCCTCCTGCTCGAAGATCTCGCCATCATCCCGCTGCTGGCGCTGGTCGCCATCCTCGGCTCGCTGATGCCGGGCGCCGAAGTCAACGAACACGCAGCTCCCTTGTGGCAAACGCTGGCGCTCGCAGTCGGCGCCGTGGCGCTGGTGTTCGTGGCTGGCCGTTACCTGATGAACCCGCTCTTCGGCTTCCTCGCCTGGACCGGCGCACGCGAAGTCATGACCGCCGCCGCCCTGATGGTCGTCCTCGGCGCAGCGCTCTTCATGCAGTGGGGCGGCCTCTCCATGGCGATGGGCGCTTTCCTCGCCGGCGTGCTGCTGTCTGAATCCACCTTCCGCCACCAGCTCGAAGCCGATGTGGAACCCTTCCGCGGCATCCTGCTGGGCCTGTTCTTCCTCGGCGTCGGCATGTCTCTGAACCTCACCGTCGTGGTTGAGAACTGGATGATCGTCGCCGGCGGCGTCGCCTCCTTCATGATTGTGAAGTCGCTCGGCATCTACATCGTCGCGCGCATCTTCAAGGCCAACCACCGCGAGGCACTCCATCGTGCCGCCCTGTTCGCGCAGGGTGGGGAGTTCGCCTTCGTCCTCTATGCCGGCGCACTCACCGCAGGCGTGATGGATGCCGAAACCGCCGCCACCATGACTGCCATCGTCATTCTCTCTATGGTGCTGACGCCGCTCGCTGTCATGGCGATCGAACGCCTCACGCCGGCCGAGAAGGAATCCATGGACGGTATCGAGGAGGCCTCGAATCTGCATGGCCGCGTGCTCTTCGTCGGTTTCGGCCGCTTCGCCCAGGTTGTCTCGCAACCGCTGCTGGCCAAGGGTATCGACGTCTCGATCATCGAGATCGATATCGAGATGATCCGGGCCGCCGGCCAGTTCGGCTTCAAGGTTTACTACGGCGATGGCACGCGCCTCGACGTGCTGCGCGCATCCGGCGCTGCCACGGCAGAAGCCATCCTCGTCTGCGTCGAGAAGCCGGAAGCCGCCGACAAGATTGTCGAGTTGGCAAAGGCGGAATTCCCCCAAGCCAAGCTCTTCGTGCGCGCCTTCGACCGCGGCCATGCGCTGCGCCTGATCAATGCCGGTGTCGATTATCAACTGCGCGAGACGTTCGAATCCGCTCTGGCGTTCGGCAAGCACGTGCTGGTCGATCTCGGTGTCGAGGAAGAAGAGGCCGACGAATACATTCTCGACGTTCGCCGCCGCGACGAACAGCGCCTCGAAATGCAGATGGCGGGCGGCCTTGCTGCCGGCCTGTCGCTCATGCGCGGCAACGTCGCCACCACGCAACCGGCGCCGCTGGTCGTGCCGCGCAAGGAAGCCAAGGCGCTCAACGAAGAAGCCGCCGACGTCATCAGCGAAAAAGCGAGCTAAGTTCAGGGTAGGGATTATTGGGGGAACATATGGGTTCGAAACTTCTGGGTTTTGTGTCACTGGCCGCGCTGGCGCTAGCCGCCTGTTCCGAGAAACCAGCCGAGCCGTCCGCCGCTGCGCCAGCGCCGGCAGTAGAGGCTGCCGCAGCTCCCGCGGTCGCTCCGCCCTCGATCGAAGGCCTGCCGGCCGGCGACTACAAGATCGACCCGTCCCACGCCACGCTCGTGTTCACGGTCAATCACCTGGGCTTCTCGCACTACACCGCCCAGTTCACGCGCTTCACCGCAGACCTGAAGCTCGACCCCGCCAATCCCGCCACAGCCCAGCTGTCAGCCACGGTCGACCCCGCCTCGCTCAGCCTCCCATCGCCGCCCGCCGGCTTTTTCGACGAACTCATGAGCGAGCCGTGGATCAACGCGAAGGCGTTCCCGCAGATGACCTTCAAATCCACCAGCGTCACCATGACCGGCCCCAACACCGCAGACGTCACCGGCGACCTCACGCTGCGCGGCGTCACCAAGCCGGTCACGCTGGCGATGACGTTCAACGGCGGCTGGAAGGGCATCCCGCAGGACCCGCACGCCCGCATCGGCTTCTCGGCCAAGGGCGCGCTCAATCGCTCCGACTACGGCATCAGCACAGGCGTTCCCGCGCCGGGCTCCACGATGGGCGTCAGCGACGAAGTGACGATTGCGATTGAGGTGGAATTCACCGGCCCGCCGATGGCGGACAAGCCTGCGCAGTAATCTGCGAGGCTGAGTAGTCCGGGGAGGCGCTCGCGCAGCACTCCCCGGACAATCCAGAAACTAGTCCTTGGCGCGTTCGACGTACGTGCCGTCTTCCGTGGCCACAACGATACGCGTGCCCGTGCCGATATGCGGGGGCACCATAACGCGGATGCCGTTCGACATCTTGGCAGGCTTGTAAGAACCCGAAGCGGTCTGGCCCTTCACAACCGGTTCCGTCTCGATGATCTCGAGCGTCACGCGCTGCGGCAGTTTGATCGCCACCGGACGGCCATCGAACATCAGCAGGTCGCAGTCCATGTTCTCACCGAGATAGGCTGCGTCGTCGCCCAGCATGGCGGCCGGCACCATGACCTGCTCATAGCTGGTCGGGTTCATGAACACGTACAGCTCGCCGTCCTTGTACAGGAACTGGTGCTTCACCTCTTCGACGAAGGCGAGCTCAAGCTGGTCCGTTGTCTTGTAGGTGTCGACGACCTTCACGCCATCCGAAATCCGGCGCATGTCGATCGTGGCGGTTGGCGTGCCCTTGCCCGGGCGATAGGTCTCCGCCTTGAGGACAGTATAGAGCTGGCCGTCTTCTTTCTCGAGCACGTTGCCTTTGCGAACGTCGCTGGCGATGACTTTAACCACGGGAAACGCCTTTATCTTTGAAGTAGCGGCGGAGTATGAATCGGCCGCTGGGAAACTGTTGGAGCGGCGCGGTCATACAATGCCACGCCGCGACGGCCAAGCCCGGCTTTATGCGGCGAGTGGAGTGCCGGTTGCCTGACGCAAGACCTTGGTGGAACAGGGATTTCCACGCGGATCGCCGCCCCTTCCTTGAGGGGCGGGCCAGGATCAGGGACGCATCCCGGGCCTGGTTCCGCTCCCAGGGCTTCACAGAGGTGGAGTGCGGAGCGCTCCAGGTGTCCCCTGGGAACGAGGCCCACCTGCACGGTTTTCGCACCGATTGGGTCGGCGAGAACGGCCAGCGCCGCCCGTACTACCTGCACACGTCGCCGGAGTTCGCCGCCAAGAAATTGCTGGCGGCAGGCGAGACCAAGATCTTCGACTACGCCCGCGTCTACCGGAATGGAGAGGCGGGCCCGCTCCATTCCTCCGAGTTCACCATGCTCGAATGGTATCGCTCAGCTGAGCCCTACACCGCCGTCATGGCCGATTGCGTCGCCCTCTGCCGCCTGGCGCTGAGCGAGACCAGACGCGAAGCCCTCGAATGGCGCGGCCAGTCCTGCGATCCCAACCCCGAGCCCGAACGCCTTCCCGTGGCCGAAGCCTTCCAGCGCCACGCCGAGATCGACCTCGAAGCCACCTTCGGCGATGCCCGCGCGCTCGCCCGCGCCGCCCAGTCCATCGGCGTGCGCACCTCAGCAGACGACAGCTGGTCAGATATCTTCAGCCGCATCCTCGTCGAACGCATCGAGCCAAAGTTGGGGCAGGGCTGGCTCACCATCCTCTGCGAATACCCGTCCGAAGAAGCCGCCCTCGCGCGTCCGCTCGCCCGCGACCCGCGCTATGCCGAACGCTTCGAACTTTATGCTTGCGGCGTCGAACTCGCCAACGGCTTCGGCGAACTCACGGATGCTGCCGAACAACGCCGCCGCTTCGAGGCCGAGATGGACGTGAAGCAGGCAACCTATGGCGACCGCTATCCGCTCGACGAGGATTTCCTCGCAGCGCTCGCCCACATGCCGCCCGCCAGCGGCGTCGCCCTCGGCTTCGACCGCCTGGTAATGCTCGCCACCGGCGCCCGCCGCATCTCCGATGTCCTCTGGACGCCGCCCATCTGAGCCCACCTATCTGAGAGGAACACTTGGCAGACCGCCACGGTTCACCCTAGCCTGAGCCAAAGCAGAGCAGGGGATCACGCCATGGCCCATCACATCCGCACACGCCTCGCCGCCCTCGCGCTAGCCTGCCTGCCAGCCCTCGCCAGCTGCGCCTCAACGCCCAAACCCTGCACATCCGAATGGGTCCACTGGAAGACCGAGCGCTTCGTCTCCAAATTCGTGAAGGACCACCAGAAAGAGTTCGCCGACGCCCGCAACACCAGCGTCATGTTCTCCGGCATGGGCGGCATCGACACCTCCGGCGGCATTCCGATGATGCTGCTCGCCGCCGGCGGCATGCTCACCCTGGCGTCCGATTTCATGAACGACCTCTACCCCGAACTCCGCGACGCCGTGTCCGAATGCGACACTGCCCCGCGCGCCACCCAGCTTTTCGCCAGCATTCTGCGTGATCAGGGCGTCGATGAACGCGCCGCCAAGGCGGTCGAGGATCTGGGGATGCTGCTGGACAGGCAGAGCTGAGGGGGCGATAGAGGCCCCGCCCCAAAGGGCCCGCATCGAAGGCCGCCTTGACCCGACTTGTTCACCTTAACCAGGCTTCCAGAACGCTGCGCACCGCTGGCGATCTCGCCAGCGCAGGCCTCGTCACGCCACAACAGGCGCAGGACCTCGCAGACGTCACCGCCGCCTACGCCACCGCCATCACGCCCGCGCTCGCCGCCCTGATCGACCGCGAAGCCGCCAACGATCCCATCGCCCGCCAGTTCGTGCCCTCGCGCGCCGAACTCGATATGCAGCCCGAAGAGCTGCCCGATCCGATCGGCGACAAGACGCATGAGCCCGTCGAAGGCATCGTCCACCGCTATCCCGATCGTGTGCTGCTGAAAGCCGTCTCGGTCTGCCCGGTCTATTGCCGCTTCTGCTTCCGCCGCGAAATGGTCGGCCCGGACAAGGACGGGAATCTCTCGCCCGCCGAACTCACCGCCGCGCTCGCCTACATCCGCGCGCATCCCGAAATCTGGGAAGTCATCATCACCGGCGGCGATCCCTTCATGCTCTCGGCCCGCCGCGCCGCCGCCCTCACACGCGAACTCGAAGCCATCCCGCATGTAAAGGTGATCCGCTGGCACACCCGCATGCCGGTCGCACATCCCGAGCGTATCACCGATGATTTCGTCCAGGCGATCCGCAGTTCATCGAAACCGGTCTATGTCGCCGTCCACTGCAATCATGCCAACGAACTATCGCCCGCTGCACGGGCCGCCTGCGCCCGTCTCATCGACGCCGGCATCCCGCTGCTCAGCCAGACTGTTCTTTTGAAAGGCGTCAACGACACCATCGAGACGCTGGAGCAATTGATGCGCGCTTTCGTCGAACTGCGCATCAAGCCGTACTATCTGCACCACGCAGACCTCGCCCCCGGCACATCGCATTTCAGAACCACAGTAGAGCAGGGCCAGGATCTGGTGCGCCAGCTGCGCGATCGTGTCTCCGGCCTCGCGCAACCTCACTACGTCATCGATATTCCGGGCGGCGTCTCGAAAGCCCTCGCATCGCCCGCCGACGTCGAAACCGAAAGCGGTACAACCCGCCTGCGCGGCCGCGACGGCCTCTGGCGCGATTACGCAGGCATCTGATCACCTCGTCAGTGAGGACGCTTCGGCGCACGTGTGACTGACCGCACACGCTCCATGCTCATGAACGCCAGCCATTCGCGGCCTTCGACCTCCATGCCGTCATAGAGGAAGACGCAGTTCATGAACGCGATACTCTCGAATTCATCGAATCGAACAGCCGGCCCGCCGACGACAATGCAGGAGATAAGCTCCAGATTTTTCCAGTGAGATCGATCCTCGACCTTGATGAGTTTACCCGCGATCCTGCCCGTAATCATCGACATGCGCTGCTCCTCCATCTGGGACTCAACGCGCGCCCACGACCCCGGCTCCCAACCGTCAGACAGTAACATCGCAGCGCGCGATGGAACCTTTTTGAAAATGGCATGGATGCTTGCATTGGCCGCAGTTGCACCTTGTGCGGCGCCGCTGCGGCACGATGTTTGAAATTGGCCAACAAAAAAGGGCGGCCAGCTCGCGCCGACCGCCCTCCATTCCCACATGACTAAAGCGACTACTCGCCCTGCTTGCCGTCGCCAGCGTCCCGGCCTTCGGCCTCTGCAACGCGGGCGCCTGACAGGATGCCGTGCATCGCGTAGTTGCCTTCGTGGCAGGCGTATTCGTAGATGCCTTGCGACGGGTTGAACGACATCTCGCCCTTCCACACCTGACTGTAGATCGCCGGATCATTGACCTCGAACTCGTACAGCACCTGCTTGTCGTTATAGCGGGTGAAGCGCTCGATCAGCTTGCCGTCCTTCGACAGCGGCACGCGACCCATGGCGACCTGTGCATTATTGAAGTGGACGGTCTCGACCACCAGCGTGTCGCCCTCCCACCAGCCGATCGAGTCGCCCATGTAAGGCGCCATCACAGCCGGAAGATGCTTGCGATCCTTGCCCAGCGGGATGATGCGCGCATCATGGTTCATCTCGAGCAGGATCATCACCGCATCCGGTGACTGCACGATCTGGAAGTTGTCATTGTAGTACCGGCTGTTGTTCATGATCGGACCGGCATGGCCTGCGAACGAGATCACGCAACGCTCGCCGAGGCCGCGCTCTTCCGGGTTGTTGAAGCCGCCGCGCGGCAGGCCCTTGGCCATTTCGGCTTGGAGCTTGCGGCCGTTGGCGGTGATCGGGATCTGGCCGCTCGGAGGATCGACGATCCATGACGTGCGGAACGTGCCTTTGACATTGCCATAGCCGTCGCCGGGGCTGATCCAGAACGCGTTGTAGCCGCGGCCCGAGTTCAGATCCTTGCCGTCCGACTTGGTCAGGTTGTTGTTGCCGGCGTCGTCCGTGCGTTGGCGAACCGTCAGCGGGTTGGTTTCCGTGGCGTGATGCGCTTCGTCATCGGTCAGCACCAGCTTGTTGAACTCGGACGGGCGGGTGAGGGCGGTGATCGACGCGTTGGTCCACATGCCCTGCAGGTCGGGCTGGCCGAAGGCCAGGCGCGGGGTCTTGTAGCCCGGCTCGGTGCGCGGCTTGGCGATCTCAGCCTGGGCGGCGGCAATGGCTTCAGCCGAAGGCGGGTTGGCGGGAGCGGGCGTTTGCGGCCCCTGGGCGTGGGCGGCGGAGGCCCCCAGGATGCTCGCAAGCATCGCAACGCCTGATAGTGCTGTCGTGCGGATTCCCAATGCAACTCTCCCTGATGCCCGGCATTCGCCGTGGTTGTGTTCGCGACATCTAGCAGACTGAGCGAAAAGCCTGTTTCCCAATCGCGTTACCGCAGCGAAAATAAGCAGAAAGTTTGCTTGTAGAAACAAGGGCTGGGGGAAAGATGTGGCGTCTTGTCAGCCAAATGCGCGAGTCAAAGCGGCCGGCAGAGGCGGGGCCGCGCGGCGTGCCGGTCACCCCTCCAAAGGGCGAGTCGTCGCCCTCCCGGGGAAGGCGCGGACGAGCTTGTCATTGTCAGGCGCGCTTGATGGGCAACTGACCGCGCCACCACGCGACAACCACAGCGCGACTATCTCGAAGGCTTCGTGCCGTTCAGTCGAATCAGAGATGCGCCTTGATCGCCACCCCCCACATGGCGGGCTGAGATCTGAACGTATTGTAGCCAACAAACCCATAGCCTGAGACGGCATAATCCTCATCGAGCAGGTTGCGTCCCCAGATCTCGAAGTCGAGATGATCCGAAGGCGACCAGCGTAGCGTGCTGTCCAGCAGGGTCACGGGGCCTTGCCGCCTGTCAGCGCGCCCCTCTGCATCAAGGAAGTATGCGCTCTGATGTTTGACGAAGACGTCCAGGCCAAGGCGCGCATCGTTCGGAAGCGACCAACTCTCCTGCAGCCCGAGCGTGACCGACAGGTCCGATGCAAAGGGTAGCGGCTTGCCGTCGAACGTGGCGGCGTTGTCCGCACCGCTCGCGCTCGCAGGCTGATTGATCTCGCTGTCTAGCGCCACCACGCCGCCTGTGATCCGCAAGGTATCGCTCGCGCGCCAGACGGCCGACACATCGACCCCGCTGACCCGCGCTTCGTGCAGGTTCGCCAGCGAGTTGGATGTAATAAGCCCGCCGCCGGGCAGGGGGAACGCCACAAAGATCCGCGCTTGCGGCGCGTCGATCGTCTGCCAGAAATAGGCAGCTTCCAGCGACACCCTGTTGAACAGATCGCCCTTGAAGCCAACTTCATACGCATCGACGGTCTCGGCGTGGAACAGGCCCTCGTCCTGATAGTGCGTAACGTTGTTGGCGACCTCGCCATTGAAGCCGCCGCTTTTGTATCCCTGTCCGAACGAAGCGTAGACGTTCCCGAAATCGCCGATCCGCCGTTGCAGGGCCAGCATGCCGGTGAAGTGGTTCTCGTCGATTGCGTTTTCGCCTCTGGCGAGCCCGACGCCCGAGCGATTATTCAATGCACGAATGCCATCCGCATAGATGTGTTCGCCATAGCCTGCGCCCTCTATGCGCTCCACGGTCTGGCGCCCGCCGACCGTGAGCGTGGTGTCGGCATCTAACGCAAGGTCGAGCGACGCGAAGAGCGCCCCCATGTCACGCTGCTGGTCGATATGAGTCAGCAGCGAAACGGCGGGGGCAGTGGAGGCCGGTTGCGGACCAACGCGCCCGGCAGCGCCCGGATAGGCGCACGTGCCAGCAAGCGTTGATGTATTCAGTGTGCCGCACCAGATCAGATAGTCTTGGGCAAAATCCTCAGTCGCGAGCGACACGCCGACGATCAGGCTGCCGCCGGACCATCTCGTCGCGCCCGTAATTTCCTGGCTGATCTGCTGGAAGTCCCGATCGTAAGACAGGTTGGCAAGCGGGGTAGGCATGCCATCGAAGTCAAAGCCATACCGCTGCCGGAAAGCCTCAACCGCCGTCAGCGACTTGATCGTCCAGCTGCCCAGCGTCGTCGCGTACTCGGCGGATGCGCCGGAGAACGAATTGTCGGTCGGCTGGACGCCGTCAGCGCCGATCGACAATTCATGATCCTGCACAACCACGCTCGAGTTTCGTGGAGCGGGGTTGATGCCCTTGTCGATCTCCGCATGCGCGCGCAGCAGAAGCTGGCTGTCGCCCGCAAGATCGAAGTCGAGTGCGCCACGCAAACCCAATTGCTTCGAGCGCCCACCCGCATTCGCCGGGCCACCAACATTCTTCAGCGCCGGGCCTTCAAACAGCATGCGCCCCGCAATCCGGCCGGTCACGCCATCCGCCAGCGGCCCGCTCAACGCGCCTTCGAGACTCTTGTGTGCATAGAGACCGGCAGACGCCTTCAGATAGCCCTCCGTCGTGTCGGTCGGTGTCGCCGTGAATACGTTCACCGACCCGCTGGCGGCATTGCGGCCCTGGATCGCGCCCTGCGGACCTTTAAGCACCTCAATGCGCTTGAGGTCATAAGCGAGCGCACTGGCCTGCACATTGGTCGCGAGGAACACGCCATCGACATGCACAGCAGCAGCGCTCGGCGTCAGCGCCTGGTGGTCAACTGCGCCAAGCCCGCGAATCTGGAATGTCGCCTGCGAGCCGTTGGAAATCGCAACTTGCAGCCCGGCGACTCGATCAGCGATCGAATCGAGACTGTCGATTTCGCCAATCTCGCGCTCGCCCAGAACGGCCACGCTGACGGGCAGGGATTGCGCCGATGCTTCGCGCCGCGTCGATGTGATGATGACGGTGTCTTCGGGCGGTGTCTGTTGCGCAAATGCGGGCGCGCCAGTGATTGCAGTCACGGCCAAGCCAATGCAGCCGGTCGCGCGAACGGAAAATGCCACGGGTACGCCTCTTCGACAGATTCAGAGGCGGTGCTGATACGCAATCGGATCAGAAAACGCACGCAGGCTTTCCTGAAGCCAGGCTTCAGGGCGAGGGCGATCCGTGTGCGGACAAGTGTTTTTGCAAAGTAGACACTGACAGGTGCGTCATCGCGTCCGGGAGTAGACCTCCGAATGCGATCAGCCTGCTGACCTCAGGTTTGGAGATCTTGCGAATCTCCAAACCATAAAGTCAGCAGGCCAGCTCACACCGGGTAGTGTTCAGTACTAGAACGTTTTAGAGACTTTCGCGAACAGCTTGCGGCCGAAGTAACCAACCGGGCTTCCGGAGACGTACTGGCGAAGGCTGTTGTTGAAGCGCTCCGCTTGGTAGTCCCAGACCGCCTGCGGGATTTTGCCCGGGTACTGGTTGAACACGTTGTCCGCGCCAACCGTGATCCGGAGGTCATCCGTCGGTTTCCAGGAGGCTTCGATATTGAACAGCGCCATCTCGTTGATCTGATTCTTGTAGTAGTCGACGTTCTGGAAGCGAACGATGTCCAGCTGGCTGCGAACCGCCGGCGGCAGAGCGGCCGCCGAGGTCAGCGAGTAGGACTCGCCATAGATCGTCTCGCGCAGGTTGACCGTGAAGTCGCCGAACGAGATACGCGCACCGAGGTTGACGCGGTATTTCGGATCTGACGTTTCCATGTTGCGGAGCGTCAGCGGGCTGTACATGACCGCGCCGCCGAGAACCGCCGGAGCAGCCTTCGCGTCGATCACTTCCATGTCGTTGTAGTTGGCCGACAGCGACCAGGCGATATCACCCCAATCGAACTGCGTGTCGTAGCTCATCACCCAGTCGACGCCGCGGGTGCGGGTCGACAGCGCGTTGTTGAACAGCGACACCGAGATGTTGGAGCGCGCAGTCGGGTCAAGCGAGCCACCGGCTGCTGCCGGGTTGTTCCACTGGCCGATATAGCCGAACGCCACGAGAGCTTCGCCGATTGCGCGGTTGTATTCCGCGTCCGGAACGCCATCGCCGTTGGTGTCGGCCGGGTCGGGCATGTTGGAGTTGGTTGCAAGACCGGCGCGGCCTGTGCGTGTATTTGCGCTCTGACCGGTGGAGTAGGAGAAGCTGCCGCGGCCGATACGATCTTCGATCGTGATCTCGTAGGCATCAACCGTCATCGTGAGGCTCGGGATCGGGTCCCGCATCACGAAGCCAATGCTGTAGTTTTTCGATGTCTCCGGCTGCAGGCCCCCGCCGAAACCAAGCGTTGCGGCGCCGGCTCCGTTCGGTTGCAGCTGCGGGCTGGCGCTCGTCGGGCCGACGTTGACGGCCGAGTAGAAGCCTTCACCCAGCGTCGGAGCGCGGAAGCCCGTGCTCGCCGTGCCGCGGATCGCGAAGATGTCGTTGAAGTCATAGCGGCTGGTGATCTTGCCGATCGTCTGTTCGCCGAAGTCACTGTATTTTTCGTAGCGAACGGCAAGGTCGACCACCCACGAGTCAACCGGCTCGAAGATGGTGTTGACGTAACCAGCGTAGCTGTCGCGGTCGTACGAGCCGGTGTTCACCGCCGGGTTGTAGCCCGGGAACGATGAAGCGCCTGCGCCATAGTACGAAGCCGGTTCACCCGGCTTGATGCCGTATTCGTCGATCCGGTATTCCAGGCCCGTCGCGAAGGTCATCGGGCCGGCAAGGCCGATGTCGAAGTCCTTCGAGAAGTTGGCCGTGTTCGACCAGTTCGACGACCAGTAGGTGCCGTCGTAGAAGTTCTCCGGCGACGTGCCGGTCTCGTTCCACAGCGTGAAGTTCATGGAGTTCGTCGTGAAGACGTCCATGCGGCTGCGGCCGTACACCGATGCGACGTCGTAGTTCCAGCCCGCGAATTCACCGCGTGCGCCGCCAGCGAATTCCCAGTCGCGCTCGTCGGATTCTTCGAACGGCGTGAAGCCGTACGGGTACTTGTTGACCTGGCTCTCGCGGACGCCGTTGACGGTGTCGGCGCGATCGCCGTCCTTGTTGAGGTCCACGCCGCCGTCCTGGGTCGGACGACGATAGGTCTCGTGCGACTTGGCTTGTTTCGTGCCGAACGAACCGTAGGCATACAGTTCCAGCGCGTCGGTGACGTGCCAGCCCGAGTTGAACATGAAGCTCTGGCGGTGGATCTCCGGCGGGTCGCCGACGTGGTTCACGTACGGGAATTCCGGATTGAAGACCATGTTGACGTCGTTGCTGGCGAGGTAGCCGGCCAGCGCCGAGTTCCGGTAGGTCGAGCCATATTTCAGATAGCCCGTATCGAGATAGGCTTGGCAGGCCACGCGGTTCGCCACGCAAGCGCCGGGGCCGTACGGGGCAGGGCGCGTCACCGATTCGCGGTTCTCGATGTCGAAGCCGACGTTGAAGTAAGCCGTCTCGCTACCGAAGCCCCAGTTGCCGGACCACGTGTCGGTTTCACCGCCACCGTCTTCGTAACCGGAGTAGCCGGCGCCGAAGCTGCCGCCTTCATAGTTGTCCTTGAGGATGACGTTGAACACGCCGGCGATAGCGTCCGAACCGTAAAGCGCTGCGGCGCCGTCGGTCAGCACTTCGACGCGTTTGATCATCGAGGTCGGGATGTGGCCCATGTCCGCCGCCATCGAGCCGCTGCCGGCGCCGACGTTGGAGGTGATGTGGCGGCGTTTGCCGTTGATGAGGACAAGCGCGTGGTTAGGCGAGAGAGCCCGCATCTGCGCCGTCAGCGTCTGGCTGGCCATGTCGCCGCCGGTCTGGTTGGCGTTGAACGACGGCGTCTGGTTGGCCAGCGCGTTGATAAGGTCGGACGCGCCCGTCGAAGTCAGGGCTTCTGCGCTTACGACCTGGATTGGAGCAGGGCTTTCTTCGATCGTCAGGCCGGTCACGCGCGTACCGGTCACGATGATCACATCGTCCTTGGCCGGCGGCGGCGGTTGATCTGCGGTCGTCGTCGCTACCGTCTGTGCGTGCGCAGCGTTCCCCAACGTGGCGGCGCAGATGGCTGTAGCAATGGCGATAGACGGCGAAAGCGCGCCGCGTAATCTACTCTTGAAATCCTTGGCTTTAGGCGGCGCGACTTTCATTCTCTTTCCCCGACAATTAGGCAATAAAAATTAGGCAATAGGAGGCTCGTGCATGGCGGCGTACCGCCATGCAGAGTTATGCTCGTTCAGTTGGTGACTAGTTCTAGATGAGCGTTAGTAGCTGCCTTGCAGCGCCATCAGCCCGTCCACCCCATTCATGAAGCTTGCACGCTGAAGCGTCGCGCCCGGAAGTTCCAGGCTTGCGCGTTGGCGTGTCTGCGGCTCGATCGAACCCATCTTGCCGGCCTTGACCGCTGCGAAGGCTTCGCGGAAGCGAGCCATTTCCGCTTCGGTGCCGACGCTCACGCGCGGCCAGTTCTCGTAGCCGACCCAGGTGCGGCCGATGTTGACGCCATGCGTCGCCAGGGCAGCCTGGAATTCGCGGCCCGGGCTCTTCACGTCAACGAGGAAGCAGTTCGCTTCCGACTTGGAGCAGGCGTAGCCTTGCTTCTCGAGCCACTTCACCGTCTCGGTGCGGCCGGCCTTGATCATGGCGCGGCGCGAGGGAACCAGTTCAGCGTCGGTCAGGCTGGCGATGCCTGCGCCGATCGTGGTCATCGCGACGATGCCTTGGCTACGGCCCGAGCCGCCGTTCATCTTCACGAGGTTTTCCGGGCTCGCAACAGCGTAGCCAAGACGCAGGCCGGCCATGCCGTAGAGCTTCGAGAAGGTGCGCAGCACGATCACGTCTTCGATCGTGTTGACGAGGTCAGCCGCCGTCGTCGCATTGTCCGAGAAGTGGATGTAGGCTTCGTCCACCACCAGAACCGAGCCCTTCGGCTTGTTCTTCGCGGCGAACTCGATGTCCTTGCGAAGGTTGATGCCGCCGGTCGGGTTGTTCGGGTTGCAGATGTAGATCATGCCCGGTGCGGCTTCGGCTTTCACCATGCCTTCGACGTCGTGGCTGTAGTCCTTGCGCTGGTTGACCTTGGTCAGCTTCGCGCCGACGCGTGCAGACGTGCGCCAGGCTTGCTCATAGGTGACGTCAGCGGTGACGAGCGGCTTGCCCGGGCCGGTGAAGGCAACGGTGACGAGGTCGAGCGGCGTGCCCGAGCCCGGGTAGACGGCGATGTGGTCGGTCGGCACGCCGAGTTGTTTCGCGATCGTCTCGACGAGCTCGCCCGACTCGCGGCCGCCGTATCCACCAGCTTTCACGGCGTACTTGCCAATGGCTTCGAGAGCCTTGGCTGAAGGTCCGATCGAGAGGGTGTTGGCGCCGAGGTTGATGACCGGCGGCAGTTCAACGGCGGGTGCTTTCACCTGCATCGGCGCCTGGGCGAGTGCTTGTCCCGCGCCGAGCTGGATAGCGGCGCCGGCGGCGCCGGCCGTGTAGAGCGATGTTCTCAGGAAATTACGTCTCGAGAATTCGTTTTTCATGTAGTCCCCTTGGTGTGTGAGCCGTGTGTGTGTGAGCAGTGTGAGTGGACAGTCTGGGTACGCGTTGAACTAAAGAGTGCTTCGGTCAGGTAGAACTTGAGTGCTGGGTGGTGCTCTGGCTTGCAGTCCAACTCCGATGTGTGGCGGCACACGTCCTGCCGCCGGTTAGCCAAAAAGAGCGAGCACGCGTCATCGTCGGCCGGGCTTGCGCTTGTCGCAAGGCAGGCGTGGAAGGCGCGGGTCTCAGTCCCCTGTGCGCGTCCACAAGTGGCGCGCACTCCCATGGTTACCTGACCTCTGAAGCGTCTCTTCCCGTCGAGCCGTGTTCTTATTTGTTACCCAACAGTGACGAACAGCCCTGTGGCCGCAACGTTAAACTCGCAATTCTTTACGCGGCTGCAGCAAACGACTGCCCATTGTGCAAACGGCGTTCGCAGCTTGTGCAAACCGTGGCCGGAGCTCCTCACGCGGCGGTGAAGAGCGACTAACGAACAGGCGGCGTGCGCATTATTGTGGCTGTCCATCAAGGGTGTAAGAGGGGGCCGACCGCTGTCGGGCCGTGTTTGTCGCTAGCGACTCGCGCCTGACTCGCTCAACAGCCGTCTCGTTGTTGTTTCGAAAACAGAGTGCTTATGCCCAGCAATCCCGTTCCGCAGATGAAGCTCTATCGCGACTGGCTGGCGCGTGAGCGCGGCCTGTCGTTTGCGGATTATGGCGCCATGTGGTCGTGGTCGGTGAGCGACCTCGAAGCCTTCTGGCGCAGCATCTGGGACTACCACACGCTTGCCTCCCCCACGCCATGGGCAAGGGCGCTAACCAAAGAGCAGATGCCCGGCGCGGTTTGGTTCGAAGGCGCACAGATGAACTATGCGCAGCAGGTCCTGCGCCATGTGGGGCCAGCACACGCCGCCGGCCAGCCCGCCATCATCGCGGAGAATGAGCAGGGCGAATCCCGTGAACTCTCCTGGCCCGAGCTGCGCCGCCAGATCGCCTCTCTGGCGCTCACCCTCCGCGATCTCGGCGTGAAGCGCGGCGAGCGCGTCGTCGCCTACCTGCCTAACGGACCCGAAGCCATCATCGCCATGCTCAGCTGCGCCAGCATCGGCGCAGTCTGGAGTATCTGCGCCCCCGACATGGGCACGCCCGCCGTGGTCGACCGCTTCAGCCAGGTTACGCCGAAAGTCCTCATCGCCGCTGACGGCGTCCACTATGCTGGCCGCCCCATGGACCGCAGCGCCACGGTCGCGGGTCTTCGCCAGGCGCTTCCCACCATCCAGAACGTCATCCTGCTGGAAACGCCCTACGCGACTTCAAAGCTGAAAGCCGAGCGCACCTTCGCCGAAGCCGTCTCCCGCTCCGGCGCAGACATTGATGCCTTCGAGCCGGAATGGCTGCCCTTCGATCATCCGCTCTGGATTCTCTACTCCAGCGGCACGACCGGCCTTCCCAAGCCACTCGTGCACAGCCATGGCGGCGTCATCCTCACCGCGCTCGCCGGCGGCAAGCATGGCGACCTCGGCGCAAGCTATGATCCCAACACGCTGGGCGAACGCTTCCACTGGTACTCATCCACCGGCTGGGTGATGTGGAACTCCCAACTCGCCGGCCTGCTTAGCGGCACAACCATCTGCATCTACGACGGCAGTCCCTCCGGCCCGAAAGACAAACCTGACTGGAGCGCCCTCTGGCGTTTCGCTGCCCGAAACAAAGTGACCTTCTTCGGCGCCGGCGCAGCCTTCTACACAAACTGCATGAAGGCCGGTCTCGAACTGAAAGACTGCGGAGACCTCTCCCGCATACGCGCCATCGGCTCCACCGGCTCGCCTCTACCGCCAGACGTGCAGGACTGGGGCACGGCGCAGTTCGCCAGCATCGGCACGCCGAACATCTGGTGGTCCAACATCTCCGGCGGTACAGACATCGCCGCCTGCTTCGTCGGCGGCAATCGCGAACTCCCGCTCGACACTGGCCGCATGCAATGCCGCCAGCTCGGCGTCGCCACCGAAGCCTGGAACGATGAAGGCAAGCCCGTCATAGGCGAAGTCGGCGAACTTGTCTGCACGCGCCCGCTGCCCTCCATGCCGATTTACTTCTGGGGCGATGATCGCAACGAGCGCTATCTCTCATCCTACTTCGACACCTATCCCGGCATCTGGCGTCACGGCGACTGGCTCACCATCCACGATGATGGCAGCTGCTCGATCACAGGTCGCAGCGACGCCACCATCAACCGCAACGGCGTGCGTATGGGCACCAGCGAAATCTACGCCGCCGTCGAACGCCTCGACGATGTGCTCGACTCGATGGTGATCGAACTCGAACGCGGCAATGGCGAAAGCGACCTCGTCATGTTCCTTGTCCTCCGCGAGGGGGTGCCGCTCGACGCAGATCTGCGCGCCAGCATCGCCGCTTCGATCCGCGCCTCGCTATCGCCGCGCTTCGTGCCCGACGAGATCATCGTCGCCCCCGGCATCCCGCGCACGCTCTCCGGCAAGAAGCAGGAACTCCCGATCAAGCGCCTCTATCAGGGCCGGCCAATCGAGAAGATCATCAACCGCGACGCCATGGCCAATCCAGACGTGCTCGACTGGTACGCCGCCCAGGCAGCCGCGCGCGCCAGCTCGACATGATCTGAGGTCGCCCTAGACCTCGATCTTCTTCGTCGGCTTCGTGTTTGGATAGATCAGCTCAACCGGCTGCGGATCATGCCCGCCGCCTTTCATGCCGTAGCCATTCACCGGCTGCGAACGATTGATCCATAGCGTGTAGTACAGGTGATCCGATCGCGGATCATCCGTATTGGGATGCAGCAGGATCGTCAGCCCAAGACTGTTCAGCTGCAGCCACGGCACGAGCACATGCAGCAGGTTGTTCGTGAATCCGAAATAGAATGACGGCGTCACGTGCGGTCCACGCGGCGTGTCATTCCAGTCGCCAAGCTCGACCTCGAACCGCTCCGCCACCCAGTCGCGCAGGCGAACGGCTTTCTCGAACGTGTCTTCGTCGAAATAGATATGGGCGTGATAGCTCTTGATGTCGGTGTAAGGCCGCGGCTCGCTTGGCAAGCTTGCCTCATGCGGACGAATACCGGCCGGCTGAGGCGTCGCCTGCGTAGTGGTCTCATAGCCCCACGGGCTGCGCCCACCCGCCGGAAGCGGAGGCTGCTCCGCCGGCGGCGGGATAGCCTTGCCGGATGCCGTCTTGGCGTCAGGCGCAGCGTCTGCCTTGCCGCCCACGCCAAGGCTCAGCGCAGCGAGACCGCCCGAAACAACAATCGCACGCCGCCCCGGAGACGAGAGTCCTTCATCATCGCGCTTTGCGTCTTTGGAAAGCTTGGTGTCGGTCATTGCCATCTCCAGAAAGGGCGGTCGCGCGAGACGCTGTCGAGTCTTTGGTTGAACGTAGGCGGTGGTTGAACGTAGGCGGCAGATGCCTCAGCTCCGTCGCCCCGCCACCTAGGTAGACGTTCATTCCAAAGTCGCGACGCTGCTCCGCTAAAGCGACTGATTAGCTGGAAGCCGGTATTGCGCCGGAGGCGCGGCGCCTGAACCACGCCATGTGCCGCAAACGCCCAGATTCAAACGCCCCCCACACCAGAGCCGCAACTATATCGCCTCCAGTCATTAGCTATGCGCGAGATGTTCGATCCTCCAACGATTGAACGCGCCGCTCAGTGAGCTCCGCTCAAGTGGCGATGACCGGTTTGTGGGTAGACGAAAGTCTGCCCCGCACGCCACACTCACGTCGGGTAGGGGGATATTGAAAGGATGACTCATGACCGAACGACAGCTTCACCCGGAAACCCTCGCCCTGCATGCGGGCTGGCGATCTGATCCGGCAACCGGCGCGGTCGTTCCACCGATCTACCAGACAACGTCCTACCAGTTCCAATCCAGCGAGCAGGCGGCCAACCTTTTCGCGCTCAAGGAACTGGGCAACATCTATACCCGCATCATGAACCCCACGACCGACGTGCTGGAAAAGCGTCTCGCCGCGCTCGAAGGCGGCGTCGCAGCTCTCGCAGTCTCCTCAGGCCAGGCCGCATCGGCCCTCGCCATCCAGAACCTCGCGCGGGCAGGGGACAACATCGTCAGTTCCACCGATCTCTACGGCGGCACCTGGAATCTCTTCGCCAACACGCTGCGCGATCTGGGCATCGAAGTCCGCTTCGTCGATCCCGCTGACCCGGAAGCCTTCCGCCGCGCCACGGATGATCGCACGCGCGCCTACTACGCCGAAACGCTGCCCAACCCGAAACTCACCGTCTTCCCCATCGCAGAAGTCGCCGCCATCGGCCGCCCGCTCGGCATCCCGCTCATCGTCGACAACACCGCGACGCCCCTGCTGGCGCGCCCGTTCGACCATGGCGCAGCCATCGTGGTCTATTCGACCACCAAATACATTGGCGGCCACGGCACATCGATCGGCGGCGCCATCATCGACAGCGGCAATTTCGATTGGGGCGCCAATCCGGAGCGTCAGCCGCAGCTCAACACGCCGGACAAGTCCTACCACGGCGCCGTCTGGAGCGAGGCTGTAAAGCCCCTCGGCCCCATCGCCTACATCCTCCGCGCCCGTGTCGTGCTCCTGCGCGATCTCGGCTCGGCCCTCTCGCCGTTCAACGCCTTCCAGACGCTGCAAGGTCTCGAAACCCTGCCGCTCCGCATCGCGCGTCATTCGGAGAACGGCCAGAAGGTCGCTGACTTCCTCTCTGAGCGCTTCGAGATCGACAAGGTCATCTATCCCTCGAAGCAGGACGGCCTCTCCCGCCAGCGCGCCGACAAGTATCTCAGCGGCGGCTATGGCGGCCTCGTCGGCTTCGAACTGAAGGGCGGGCTGGAAGCTGGCCGGCGCTTTATTGACAGCCTCAAGCTGCTCTACCACGTCGCCAATATCGGTGACGCCCGCAGCCTGGCCATCCACCCCGCCAGCACCACGCACTCGCAACTGTCGGCTGAAGACCAGATCGCCTCAGGCGTCTCCCAGGGCTACATCCGCCTCTCTGTCGGCCTCGAGCACATCGACGACATCCTCGAAGACATCACCCAGGCCCTCGTGAAATCGGCCGGCTGACCTCACTAACCCCACTGACATCGTAATCGCATGAGCAGCCCTGCAACCCAGGGCTGCTCACATCGCCCGCGAGCGTGGGGTGATCACCTGACGCACCCCAGATCACAGGATTGCGCTGAGAATGCGATTGACTTGCAACTAGGCGCTATCTACTCGCTATCGGTGGACGGTGTTTGTTTGCCAGCGGGGCGAGTCGTGACTTCTGCTAAATCCTTGAAAAAATACGGACTTCTAATTCTGGCCACCGGCTTCGGCAGCGGCGTTGCCGTCGCCCAGGAAGCAGGGCCGCAGACCTCGGCGCAGGCCTCCACCGACGTCGTGGTGATCACCGCCACAGGCCAATCCACCGCCTCATCGAGCACCAAGACCGACACCCCGCTGATCGAGTCGCCCCAGTCGATCTCCGTCATCACCCGCGAAGAGATGGATATCCGCGCCGTTCACACGGTCGCCGATGCGCTCTCCTATTCCGCAGGCGTGCAGGCGGAAGCAGCCGGCATCGACAGCCGCGTCGATGAAGTCAGCGTCCGCGGCTTCGGCGCTGGCGGCTTCTCCAGCAACAACAACTTCGTCGATGGCCTGCGCTTGCCCTCCGGCGGCATGTGGACCCGCCCCGCCTTCGATCCGTTCGGCCTGCAACAGGTTGATGTGCTCAAGGGCCCCTCCAGCGTCCTTTACGGGCAGGTCGCCCCCGGCGGCATCGTCAACCTCGTCAGCAAGCGCCCCTCCGCCACCGCGCGTAACGAGGTCATGCTCCAGACCGCCGCCTTCGCGGACTTTGACCGCTGGCAATCGCAGATCGGCGTGGACGTCGGCGGCGCCCTCGATGCCGATGCCAACGTGCTCTACCGTCTCGTCGGTCTCGCCCGTGACGGCGAAACGCAGATCGATGAAACCGAAAACAGCCGCTACTACCTCTCGCCCAGCTTGACCTGGCACGTCAGCGACGCAACCGAGATCACCTTCCTCGGCCAGTATCAGCAGGATCGCGGCGGCTCGACCTACCAGTTCCTCCCCGCGCTCGGCACGCTCCGTCCCAGCGCTGGCCGCACCATCGACCCCACCGACTTCATCGGCGAACCTGACTGGAACAAGTTCGACCGCGACCAGTATCTGGCCGCCGTCTTCGTCGAGCACGACTTCACGGATTACCTGACTTTCCGAGTCAACGGTCGCTACACCCACATTGAATCGCTCTACCGCGCCACCGTGCTCGCAGGCGACACGCTCACCGCCTGCGGTGTCATCGCTGGCTGTGTTGCGGGCCAGACAGTCAACCGCCGCGCCGTGCAGGGCGAAGGTGAAACCGATGGCTGGGCGTTCGATGCGCAGCTGCAGGCCCGCTTCACCACCGGTCCGCTGACCCACAAAATCCTCGTCGGCGCCGATCACTTCGACACCGACTGGAGCCACGACCGCGACAACGTCGCGCCGGCGCTCGTCCTGCCCGTGCTCAACATCTTCAATCCGGTCGCGCGTGGCTCGGCCGGCTACGCGGCCGGCGTCACGCCCGCCATCTACACCGACACAACCAGCGATCAGACCGGGCTCTACATTCAGGACCAGATCAGCGCCGGCAAATGGCGCTTCTCGCTCGGCGGTCGCCATGACACGGCGAGCGATGAAACCAATAACGTCGCGAACGGCGTCACGCGCACACGCACGCAGACGGACGCCGAGGCGGACACCTGGAGCGCGGGCGCCGTTTATCTCTTCGACGCTGGCCTCGCGCCTTATGTGAGCTACGCGGAATCCTTCCTTCCGTCCCCCGGCTCAACTTTCGACGGCACGCCGTTCGAGCCGACCACAGGCACGCAGGCGGAATTCGGCCTGCGCTATCAGCCGCCGGGTTCGGGCGCCTACATCACGCTCGGCGCCTACGAGATCACGCAACAGAACGTCACCACGCCCGACCCGGACCTGACGCACGTCTGCGGCGGTGGCCGCTGCTCGGTGCAGACAGGCGAGGGCAAGATCCGCGGTGTTGAACTCGAAGGCCGCGCCACGCTGCCCTTCGGTCTTGCCGCCATCGGCACCTTCACCCGCACCGACGCCAAGATCACCGAGACCAACACGGCGGGCCAGGCCGGCAACCGGCTGCCGCAAACGCCTGACAAGATGGCCTCGCTCTTCCTCGACTATCGCTTCGAAGATGGCCTGTTCAACGGCGTCGGTCTCGGCGGCGGCGTTCGCTATATCGGCGACAGCGTCGGCGACACGGCCAACACGCTGCTGATCCCCGACTACACGCTCTTCGATCTCTTCATCCGCTACGACCTCGGCGGCATCAATCCCGCTCTCGACGGCGCCGTTCTATCGCTCAATGCGCGCAACGTGACCGACGAGCAGTATGTGGCGACCTGCAACACGACGGCCTCTTGCTACTACGGCTCCGGCCGCGCCGTGACCGCTCGCATCCAGTACCGGTGGTAATCATGAAACGCTCTTCGCTTCACACGCTCCTGATCGGCAGCGCCATGGCGCTCGCCATCGCAGCCTGCCAGCCCGCCGCGAACGAACCGGCCGCCGAGCCCGCCGCTGCAGCAGCCACCGCCGTCACCATCACCGATCTGCGCGATCGCTCGGTCACGCTTCCCGCTCCCGGCGCCAAGATATCGATCGACGATGGCCGCTATCTCGTGGCGCTCGCGCTCATCCATCCCGATCCGGTCAGCGTCCTCGCTGCCTGGTCGGGCGACGCCAACCGCCTTGGCGCGGAAACGCACGCCGCCTACGTCGCCAAATTCCCGGCGCTGAAAGACTTGCCCGTCACGCCATCCTCCGCTGCCGAATTCCTCGTCGAGCCCGTGCTCGCAGCAGCCCCGGGCGCAGCCGTCGTTTCAACCGGCGCAGGCCCCAGCGATGCGCAGATCGCGCAACTCGAAGGCGCCGGCATCCCCGTCGTCTACATCGACTTCTTCACCCACCCCTTCCAGAACCAGGCCAAGAGCCTCGAAATCCTCGGCCAGCTCACCGGCCGCACGGAGCAGGCCGCCGCCTACAACGCTTTCCGGCAAGCCAAGCTCGATCTCATCGCCTCGCGCGTGAAGGACATCCCGGAAGACAAGCGCCCCACCGTCTTCATGGAAGCCCACGCCGGCAACGGTCCCGACTGCTGCAACTCGCCGGGCAAGGGCAATATGGGCGACTACATCACCTTCGTCGGCGGCCATAACATCGGCGCTGACGCGATGGACACCGCCTTCGGCAAGCTGAACCTCGAATTCGTCATCGATCGCGATCCCAACATCTACATCGCCACCGGCGGCCCGCACCTCGAGAAAGCCGGCGGCTTTGTTGTCGGCGAGAAGTATGACGTCGCCACCTCCGCCGCCTCGCTCAAGAAGGTCGCCAGCCGCCGTGGCATCTCCACGCTGAAAGCGGTCAGGGAAGGGCGCACCCACGGCCTCTCGCACCAGCTGATCAATTCGCCGATCGACATCGTCGCCACCGAAGTGCTGGCGAAATGGATTCACCCCGAACTCTTCGCCGATCTCGACCCGCAAGCCACGCTCAACGAGATCAACACCAAATATCTCGCCGTGCCTTACCCCGGAACCTACTGGGTCGACCTCCCCAAAAACTGACCGCCCAGATTTTCAGAAGCAGGAGCATTACCGTGAACATCATCCGCAAGCCGAGCATCTGGCTCTCGCTGACATGCAGCGCCGCTGTGCTCGCCATGGCCGGTTGCGCCAGCACCGAAAGCGCCGCTTCAACGGAAGCCGCTCTCGAAGCCGTCACCGCCAGCACGCCAGTCGTGGAAAAGTCGGCCAAGGCCGGCGCAGGCCTCTACGAGGTGATCTTCAACGCAACCGATGGCGACCTCTACGTCGCCGCCGTCGGCCCGCGCGGTGAGAACAAGGCCAGCATCGTCCGCGTCGATGGCAAAACGCTCGCCGTCAAATCCTCGATCGACGTCGCCGCATCGCCCGCCTACGGCCTCGGCTTCAACAACAAGACGCAAGTTCTCTACGCCACCGACACGCGCCAGGGCCTTCTTGTCGCCATCGACGTGAAAACCGGCAAAGTCCTCGGCACCGACAAGCGCGGCGACAAGGCCCACGTCCGCGAAGTCATCGTCGATGAAACCACCAACAAAGCCTACGTCACCATCGTCGGCGGTGCGAAGGAAGATGCCGACATCAACCCGAACCAGATCTGGGTTGTCGACGGTACAACGCACAAGATCGAGCGCGTCATCACAGTCGCCACCTCGCAGCTCACGGCCGTAGCCATCGACACCAAGAGCCAGCGCCTGTTCGCCACCGGCATGGGCGGCAACGAGATCGCAGTCGTCGACCTCAAGACCGACAAGACCATCGCCAACTGGCCAGTCGGCGGCGAGCGCCCGACCAACATCGCCTTCGACGGCGCCGCTAACCGCCTGTTCACCGCCAACCAGGGCACGGGCGATCTTTCGGTCCTCGACGCCAACACCGGCGCGATCCTGAAGACGGTCAAAACCGGCGCCGGCGCCCTCAGCGTCGCGTACAACCCGAAACACAACCAGATCTACGTCGCCAACCGTCAGGCCGGCACGCTCACGGTCGTCAACGGGAAAGACTACAGCATCGTCGCCGATCTCAAGACCGGCACCTTCCCGCAGACCATCGCCGTCAACGCCGCCGCCAACGTCGTCTACCTGACGAACAAGGCCCGCGGCCTGCCGCGCGATGCAGCTCCGGGCACGCCCGTTCCGGATGACGCCGAAGGCGACACCGTCACGCTCATTCGTCTCTAAGCAATCGATCGCCGTCTGGGGCTATTCGGCGACTGAAGAAGCAGGCGGACCGGGATCTCCGGCCCGCCTGTTTTCTTTTCAAATCTCGCTGTCGACCATCACCAACAGATCATCACCCCCACGCGCCTCCACGCGCGCCCGCACATGATACACCGCCGCCAGCATCTCCGGCGTGATCGCATCCCGCGGCGCGCCCGCCGCCGCAATCTCCCCGCGCGACAACACCACGATCCGGTCCGAACTCCGCGCCGCCGTGTGCAGGTCATGCAACACCACCAGCACGATCATCCCACGCTCGCGCGCCACCTCCCGCACCAGGTTCATCACCCGCAACTGATAGCGCAGGTCCAGCGCGCTCGTCGGCTCGTCCAGCAGCAGCACGCGCGGCGCCCGCACCAGCGCCTGCGCCAGCGACACCAGCTGCCGCTGTCCGCCCGAAAGCTGATCGAGCCGCTGCATCGCCAGCGCCTCGATCCCGATCCGCTGCAATATCTCCAGCGCAATGCGCGGATCATCCGCCACGCCCGTCGCCACCGAGTGCGGCGATGCCCGCAGCGCGCCAATCACCGTCTCCAGCACGCTCAACGCCACGCCCTGCGGCAACGTCTGCGGCATGTACGTCACCAGCTTGGACCGCTCGCCCACCGGCATCCCCAGCAGGTCTTGCTCACCAAGCAACACACTCCCACGCGCCGACAACAACCCCGCCAGCGCCCGCAACAGCGTGCTCTTGCCCGCGCCATTCGGCCCGATCAGCGACGTCACCTCGCCAGCCTTCAGCTCCGGCAGCGACACATCCCGCACAATCGGCGTCGCGCCATAGCCCGCCGACAGCCCCGATACCCCCAACCCGCTCATGTCGCCCGCCCGCTGCGGAAGATCAGCACCAGGAACGCCGGCACGCCCACCATCGCCGTCACGATCCCCACCGGCATCAACACGCCCGGCACCAGCGCCTTCGACGCCGCCGAAGCCAGCGCCATGATCAACGCGCCCGACAGAATGCTCGCAGGCAGGTGGAAGCGATGATCCTCGCCCACCAGCAGCCGGCTGATATGCGGCCCCACCAGCCCGATAAACCCGATCGCCCCCACAAACGCCACCGCCGTCGCCGACAGTAAGCTCACGCGCAGCAGCGACAGCATCCGCAGCCGGTCCACATGCACGCCAAAACTCCGCGCCCGGTCCTCGCCCAGCCGCAACGCCGTCAGCGACCGCGCCGACAGCATCGAGAACGGCGTCACGATCGCCAGCACCACGGCAAGGATCGCCACATTCTCCCACGTCGCCCGCGACAGCGATCCCATCGTCCAGAACACCAGCTGCTGCAACGCCTCCTGCGACGACACAAACTGCACCAGCGCCGTCAGCGCATTGAACGCAAACACCAGCGCAATCCCGAACAGCACCAGCGTCTCCATCCCCGATCCCCGCAGCCGCGACAAAGCCTGCAGCAACAGCACGGACCCGAACGCAAACACGAATGCATTGAACGAGATCAGCCAGTCGCCTGCGATGAAGGGCAGGCTGAGATTCAGCACGATCGCCAGCGACGCGCCAAACGAAGCCGCCGAAGACACCCCCAAGGTGAAGGGGCTCGCCAGCGGATTGTTCAACACCGTCTGCATCTCCGCGCCCGCCAGCGCCAGCGCCGCCCCCACCAGCAACGCCATCACCGCATAGGGCAGGCGCACCTGCCAGATGATCGCGTACTCGGAAGGCGAGAGGCTCGCCGGATCAAACACGCCCTGGAAAATCCGCCCCGCAGGCAGCCCCGAAGGCCCCGTCACCACATCCAGCAGAAACGCCGCAAGGCACATGACGCCCAGCGCCACGACAATGCCCAGGCGCCGCATCACCAGCCGGTTGTACTGCCCGAGCACGCCCGAACCCGATGTTGCCTCTGAACCCGTCACGCCAGACCTTCACGCTGCGAATAATTCGCAATACACCGGTCATCCCAGGCAGGCTAGAATTCAATATGACTTCAGGACGAAATGCAGCACCGCCCGCAAACGCCCTCCCCAATGACGGGACAGGGGGCGACTGGCGCCCGCTCGTCCTCGCCAACGCCTCCGAATGCACGGTTGCCCACGAAGGCCACGCCTACGCGCTGAGCCTCTACATCCCCGAAGCCCCAGCCCCCGCTACAGGCTTCCCCGTCATCTGCATCCTCGACGGCGACGAACTCTTCCTCTCCGCCGCCGAAGCCATGCGCCGCCTCTCTCGCTTCCCGGAGCGCACCGGCGTCGCCCCCGCCATCATCGTCGGCGTCACGCCCCGCAGCGATGGCGACAGCAAGAGCCGCTACCGCCACTACACCTTCGGCCCACCCGCAGACCCGGCAAGCGTCCCCGCCGGCACGCCATCAGGCGAGGGCGAAGCACTCCTCGCCTTCATCACCCAGGCCCTGCCGCGCCTCATCACCCAACGCGCCCCGATCAACACCGATCGCATCTCTCTCTACGGCCACTCCCTCAGCGCCTACTTCGCGCTCAACGCAGCCGCCATGCGCCCCGGCGCCTTCCACGCCTGTGCCGCTGTCAGCCCTTCGCTCTGGTGGGACGAGCAACGCCTCCTCAACCAGTCCGCAAACCTGAAAGCCACCCGAACCTTCCTGGCCTGCGGCGAAAGAGAAATCGAAGCCGCAGACCCCCGCCGCTCCCACCGCGCCATGCTCCCCCGCCTCAAGGCGCTGGAAGCAGCCCTCGCCACCACCACCCACATCTTCCCAAACGAAGACCACGGCTCCACCGCCACCACCGCACTCCCGCAGGCGCTACGCTTCATCACCGCCCCGTAACGCCGTAGGGCGCATCAACGAGGCGCCACGCCCCACCCACCACAACCAGTTCCTTGTCCCGCTCCTCCCGACGAAAGTCGGGACCCAGGAGCGGCTTGTCCCGGCGCGCGTAACTCTGATCCCGACCTTCATCGCGATGAGCAGGTGTCGAACTTCCGCTGAATTCAACACGCCAAGTGTAGGATAAAGCCTGTTGAAACCACGCGTTTCCAAGGCCCTCCCCACAATCCGCTGTAGGACGGCCAAATCCACCACCCCACACCCATGCCAGCGCGCCCCATACTCCCCGGCATGAAACACGCGCCCGATCTCATACCCGTATCGATCCGCGCCCTCTGGGACGACGCGATGAGCTTCATCGCGCACGTCCTCTATCGCTTCGACCGCACAAAACTGATCACCGGCATCCGCCGCGCTTCAGGCGTCCGCATCTCGATCGCACTCAACGGAGCCGAAGGCGCGCTCCGCCGCCTCATCCTCATGGCCGCCCTCGCGCTCACCCCAGCGTCACTCAAATCGCGCGCACAAACCCAAACCCCATCGCCACGCAGCAGCACCCAACGCCCACTCACCTTCCGCGTCTTCAAACTCCACGGATCACGCCACACCCCAGGCGCCACGCCGGGCAGGGCGCCGGCCCAATTCATCCCGCGCCCGCCACACGCGCCGCGCGGCTCTGCAAGCCACATCCCCTTCCGCGCCGATCCACTCCTCGCGCTCGGCCGCTTGCCTGTGCGTCGGCCAACGCACCGCCACAATGGCGGCCCCGTCCTGCCGCGCCCAACACCGCGCCACGCACTCGACCGCTGGGTTCGCCTCTCGCGCAATGATCCAGACTGGCGCGAACCGGAACCGCCCAATCCACTCACGCACCTGCTCGACTACTGCGTCGTCCACGGCTTCGAGTTCATTGAAGACGACGACGCCGAAAAGCCAAAACGCAAACGCCGCAAACCGCTGCGCCTCGACAGCACAGCCGACTGGCGCCGCTGCCACGACGAATGGGAAAAGCTCGTCCCCGCGCCACATCTCGCCGCGCGCCTCGAAGCTCTCGCGCGCGCCCATGCCAATGCCGACGCGCTCATCCGGCGCACCGCCCGCCGCCTGCAATCACACCGTGAACGTACAATCGCACTGGCCCGCGCTGCATGGCCCGCGACCAACCTCCCGCGCCGCGCGCAACAGGTAGAAACATCCGGCTTCAGTCAGGACACAGCCGTCGGCATTCATGCAGCCTTCGACAGCAGCTAGCCGCACATTCCCATGGTCAAACGTCCAGCCCCGCACCTGCGGGATCGCGACCGCATGCCTTGCGCTAACCGGTCTGGCCCACCAGCATGTCAGGTTCCAGCATCAGGCAAGTGTCATCAAGCTGCTCAACCAGCGCAAACCCGTTGTCCGATTGCGGCAGCATGTACCGGAAATAATACCGGCACGCCGCCAGCTTGCCCGCATAGAAGCTCGATCCCGGCGCCTTGCCCAGTCCGGCATTCGCCGCGATCGCCTGCTTCAGCCACAGCCAGCCAACCACAACCAGTCCAGCCGCATCCAGATACAGTGTCGCGTTCGCAAGACTCCGTTCCGTATCCGGGCAGGCAAGCGCAGAAACCGTCGCCGCCTTCCACGCCGAAACCCCGCGCGCCAGTTGTTCCGCATAAGGCTTCAGTTCAGCCGATCCACCGGCTTCCGCAATCGTGCTCTCGATCTTCGCGAACACCAGCTCCAGCCCACGCCCACTCTCCATGCGGACTTTCCGCCCCAGCATGTCGATGCCCTGAATGCCCAGCGCTCCCTCGTGAATATGGTTCAGCCGATTGTCGCGGTAGAAGCGCTCGACAGGATGGTCAGTCGTATAGCCAGCCCCGCCAAGAATCTGGATCGCCAGCTTGTTCGCCTCAAGGCAGTATTCCGAAGGCCACGATTTCACGATCGGCGTCAGCACTTCGAGCAGCAGCTCCAGTTCATGCCGCTCATGCTCACTCGCAGAGATCGCCTTCTGATCCACCAGCGTCGCCGCATAGCCACACAGCGCCATCGCCCCCTCAACCTGCGCCTTCTGCGCCAGCAGCATCCGCCGCACATCGGCATGCGCAACAATCGGAACCTGCGGAGAGGTAGGATCTTTCTGAACCGGCTTGCGCCCCTGCAGACGATCGCGCGCGTATTCGAGCGAGTACAGGTATCCCGAAAGGCCAGACATGGTCGCGCCATGGCCCACCGAAATCCGCGCCTCGTTCATCATCTGGAACATGTAGCGCAGCCCCTGATTGGGCTCGCCGATGAGATACCCGACAGTCGGCCCGCTCTCGCCAAAATTCAGCATGCAGTTCGTCGTCGCCCGCTGGCCCATCTTGTGGTTCAGCCCCACCAGCGTGACGTTATTCAGCTCGCCCACAGCCCCATCGGCGCCGACAAGGCGCTGCGGCACGATGAACAGCGAAATGCCTTTCACGCCCGGCGGCCCACCCGGAATTTTTGCGAGCACGAGATTGATGATGTTCTCGCTGAAGTCATGCCCCGCGCCCGAGATCCACATCTTGGTGCCCTTGGTGGTAGGTCCCGTCACCCACTTCCTGAGCACGGGTGGTGATGTCGGAGAGGGACGACCCAGCCTGCGGTTCGGACAGGCACATCGTCCCCGTCCACCGACCTTCGATCATCGGCGCAGCAAACGTCTGCTTCTGCGCGTCGGTGCCGAATGTCTGGAGCAGGTTGGCCGCGGCGGTGGTCAGCAGCCAGTAATTGAACAGAGGCAGGTTGGCCGTGTTGAACATGCCGTTAATTGCCTGGGTCAGCACGAACGGAAACTGAAGCCCGCCCTGCTCATGGTCGAAGCCCTGGGCCGGCAGCCCAGCCTCCGCATAGGCCCTCAGGGCGCGGGTAATGTCCTCGGACGCAGAGACCTTGCCGTTGACCGCGACAGGAGGGTTCTGATCCAGCTTCGAAGCGCTCGGCTGAAAGACCTCGACCGCAATCGCCTGTGCCGAGTCCATCGCCTGGCCGATCACAGTCCGGTCCAGATGGCTGAACCGCTCATGCTGGATCAGCCCGTCGAGCCCGAGCACCTCGAACAGCAGAAAATCCACATTCTGCCGGTCAACAATCGCAGCCATAACGCCATCCTCGTTCAGAATCCGAGGCGTTGTTATCAGGCTTGGCAAAGAGTTCCAGAGCGTTCGCTCTGGCGGGCGGACCTCTACTGGGTCAGATCAGACCGGCACGGCCACATGCTTGCCGGCAAACACCGCCTGCCAGCTTTCGATCTCGTTGATCACCGTCTCATCCACCTCGCGGGCGAGCTCAGCCACCTGACCATAATCAAGCGCCGCCTCGGGCCCCTCCAGCAATTGCGTAATGCGCGCATGAATCCCCGACAGTCTTTCTGCCGTGACTTCAGAGATCGACGAGAACCGTTCGAAGTCCCCGAAATAGCGCAGGCCCGCGATAGCGGCGCCAAGTGTGGGCAGGGCAACGCCCAGGAAGGTGAAGGTGTACGAACTCTTGTCCGCCAACGCCTTCGGCCACCAGTGCTGAACACCGCCGAACTTGAGCACGAGGTAAGTCGACACCGAAAACACGGCGAGCGCGAACAGTGCTTCCGAAAGCTTGTCGAGGTTGTGGTGAGCCGCCGCAAGACGCGCAGCCTTGTAACGATGATAGTCGCGCTGCTGCACGACGTGCGTATCGAGCAGGTTCTGCAGGGCGGAACGCAGATAGGGTTGAGTCAGCTTCGCGCGCGGCAAGCCCGGCTCGCGCAGGCTGCGGCGGGCATACCACTCCGGCCACGACGTCTCCGCTCCCTTCGGCCAGCGGCTCGGCGGCCTCACAACCCCAAGCGGCAGCATCACCAGCGCATGCCTCACATACTCGGCAACACGTCGCGTCTCGAACCAGCGCGTGTGCCACCGGCGTCGTTGGCCGATCATCGTGATGGCCAGAATGCTGCCGAGCAGCGCAAGCTCAAGCGCCGCGAATATCCATTTCTCGTTCGACGAGGCGAAGGGCAGATAGGCAACACCTCCGATGATGGAGAGCGGCGCCAGGATGAAATTCAATGTCATCCCACCACGGTAAGCGTCAGAGAGATACGCCGACACGCCGTCCGCCCAAGCGAAGCGGCGAATGGTGCTCGTCTCGACGGCATCGACAAATGCGCTGTCCTGCCCCGGCAGGCTGCGGACATGGGCGAGCCCCGGCGCAGCGCTGCCCTTGGAGATCGCTTCCGGCGTCTCATAGGTCTGCCGCAGATTGCGGAAGCGTCCCTTCCAGTTGTTCGCGCCAAACAGGGCCTCAACCCGACGATAGCCGTGGAAGAGCGGATTGCTCTTTTCGCGCCAGCGCTCGCGATTGAAAGCCTCGGGACCTGTCTCATGGCCATGGCCGCCGCCGTGCTGGCCATGCGCCTTCCGGGCGGGAGCTGGGCTCATCGAAGCGCGAACAAGCGCGTGCAGCTCGGCCGTACGTGTTGCGCCGGACTTGGTCGGCACATGGATGCTGGCCAACGACTCGGGATTGTAGAGTATGCGCCAATTGTCGGGCGCATTCGCATCGATCCAGATAACGGGCGCGCCGATCTCCAGCGCCAGCTGAACCGTGTGGCCCGTGCCGCCGATGAAGGCGCGCGTCACGCCGTCCCACACCCCGATCAGAATATCCGAGTGCTCGATCATCACGCGCGCCGCGTTCTCTACGCGCAGGGAGGACTCGGCTGCGAACGTATCGGCCTTTCGCCGGTCGTCGGGATACTGGAGCCCGGCGAGAAAGAGATTGCCGATAATCTTGTCGCGCTCGGCCAGCTCGAACAGCAATGCCCGTTTCGCCATGCTGCGGATCGCGTCAGCCCGGCGCTTCACATCGATACTCGCGGGATCGCCGCCAGCAATCATCGCGCGGGCATCGTCGGCGGTTGCGGGCAGGGCGTTGATCGCGATGTTCAGATCAAGCCCGAAGGGAAGCGGCGCCACCAGCTCCCAGCCGCGCGCCAGCGCCTGCTCCGCGGCCATGAGATCGAAGCCTTCAGCCAGCATCGAATGAAGGCGGGTCGCGGCCACTGGTTCATGCGCCGCCTCGGCTTTGACCGCGTCAGAAATGATGCCGAGGATTTCCGTCAGCACAACCTCGACCCGGCTACGGTTCGCAGCGAAGGCAGGGTTGCCCTCCCGGTGACCGGTTACGGCAAGGTTGAGGCGTGCGGGTGGAACCGGCGGGGCGGCGATCACAGGGGTGAACTCATCGACTGCTCACTTCGGTCCCGCTGCCGAACGCGTCGTATGAAGGAATATCCCGCCCATTATTCGCCCTTGGCCGCGCGGGGCTGCGCCCCAGATGCGTTGTGCCCGGATTTCCCTTTATCGGCAACGCCTTGGCTCTTGAGGGCGGCAACCCAACCGCGCAGAAGGCTATTTGATCTTTTTCGGCAGGGTGAGCCGATAGATCAGCAGGCGATTATCGTTGTCGATGTCGGAATCACATGGCTGGCCGGTCATGGTGCAGCTGCGCGCTGTGAAGTCATTGTCGTTGCCAACGACGAGAAAATAGTCAGACGGATGATCCGGCTCCAGCGCGGGCACGAGATCCATCGCTTCCCACTTCTCCGACAGTGTTTCGATACCGAGCCCGAAGCGACCGAGTTGCACAGGATTGAGCATGTTCACCAGCTCGACCTTGTCAGCCGGAACAATCTCCGGCTGCAGCGCCGTGGTCGCCGGGTTCTGAAGCAGGGATTTGGCGCCGGTTTCGTAAGCGGCGCCGGCAAGGTTGGTCGCATTGGCGACGTCGACCAGCAGGATACTCTTGTAAACCACAGGCGCCTTGCCCGCCCCGACGCCAGCTCCATCGCGCGCGAGCATCAGGAAGCTGTGGTCGCTGATCGCGCGGATCTCGCTCTGAGCGGCCGTGCGATCGGCAGCGCCGCCTTCGCCCTTGCTGCTGTAGGCGGGCAATTGAACCACATAGTGCGCCTTGGGTTGCTTGGGCGCGGGCGTGCGGCTCACATCATAAACCAGCACGCGCGTATTGATGCGGCCCGCGGCATCGCCGGTCGCGCTGTCCTGTATCAGTGCGCTTTGCAGGGTCACGATCAGCGTGCAGCCATCAGGCGACAGCGACATGCCTTCGGCGCCCTGATTGTTGCGGCGTCCTGTTTCCGGCGGCTGAAGCGAGCCGAAATCCGGCTTGCCTTTGCTGCGCGGCGTAACTGCGGCGGGCGGCGTAATCACGCCCTGCAAATGTCCGCGCTTGTCGAAATAGTACACGTTCGCCGTGTACTCATCGCCGATATAGAAGCCGCCATCGCGCGTGAACTGGAGCGCCTCGGCATCCAGCGAAATCTTGCCTGCGCCTACGCCGCTGGCGGGGGAAGGCAGCGGGATGCCGCGTTGGACCAGCGTGCCGTCGCCCGGATCTGCTCCGGTGAAAGCCTTGCCGCGATAGTCGCGCAGTTCAAGTCCGCCAGCGGGTGTGAACTCGACCCGCCCATCCGACGGCGTGAAGCGGATACCAAATTTGTGCAGTCGCGCCTGATAATCGAAGAACAGATTTGCCGATGGGTCATTGCGGCCACGATCCGGCAGCGTCCAGAGAATGCCTTCATAGTGATCGCCAACGCGTTTCCAGCTACCCGGCGCAATCTGCAGCGAGGAGAAGGACCCAAGCGTGTCGCCAAGAAAATCGACCGTGCCCGCGGGCAGCGAGCCAGCGCCAACCAGGCCCTGATTGGTGAAGGCTTGGCCATGCAGCGTGACGGTGGTCGCGCCGGCTGTCTGGTCGATATGCGGCCGCCTTATCGGCTCCTCCGCCGCCGCAAGGGCAGGGAGGAGCCATATGGAAATCAGGGCGGCACGTAGAAGGCGCTTAGAAATCATATCCGATCGTAGCAAAGATCTGACGCGGCGCCGAGGAGTGGAAGACCAGGATCGAACCAGTTGCATCATCCGGAGCGAACACGCTGCTGTCGAAGTTCGATGCATAGCGCTTGTCGGTCAGGTTGGTGACGTTGAGCGACAGTTTCGCACCTTCCAGCGGGCCCGGCTCGCTGAAGCGATAGTTCAGGCCGAGATCGAAGGTCGTGTAGCCGGCGAAGCTCTGGTCGTTGGTGAAGGTGTAGTAGCGGCGGCCGGTGTATTTACCCATCAGCGAGGCCGAGAAGTCGCCAAGGTTAAGCGTCAGCACGGAGGATGCGAGTTCCTTCGGCGTGTCGACTTGCTGCTTGCCGGACGTCGCCTTGACCACGCAGGTGGTGGTGCAGAAGTTCAGGTTGCTGTCGTAGATCGACTTGTTGAACGAGGCCGAGTTGTACCAGGTGAGCCACGGCGTCGGGTTCCACAGAAGGCCCACTTCCACGCCCTTGGTTTCGACGCTTCCAGCATTGTGGAAGGAGTTGCCGCAACCCGGGTTCTGCTGCTGGTTGGTCGGGCAGGGGTTGTATTGCAGCAGGCGGTTGTCGAAGTCGACGATGTAGGCCGCAACCTGAAGCTGCACGTCGCCGCTGATGAAGCGGTAACCAGCATCCCAGCTGGTCGAGGTCTCGGGCTTCAGCGTGTGGCCCTGCGCATTCCAGACCGTTTGCGAAACCGATTGCGGCCCGAGTTTGAAGCCGCCCTGGAACATCGCCATGTTCTCGGCATAGCTGGCGTAGACTTCGTGCTGCGGAGCGATTTCCCAGCGCACGCCGATTTCCGGCAGGAAGGAGTCGCTGGCTTTCAGAGCGCCGCTGGCGAACTGGCTGGATGCGGGCGGAGCCGAGACGGCGATGCCACGAATGGCGGCGGCGTCGGATTTCGCATGCGTGCTCTTGAAGCCGAAGTCGATGTTCAGCGTGTCGTCGAACAGCGAGATCGTGTCCTGCACGTAGAACTGCTGCGAGGTCCAGTCGGTTTCCTGCACCCACTGTGCGTTGTTCGGCTGGCCTTCGAGGTATTGCGCCAGATCGAACGGACCGGTGACGTTGGTCCAGATATAGCGTGCTGCGCTGCTGGTGTTCTTTTCCAGCCAGAAGCCGGCCTGGATGTGGTTGAAGCCGATTTCCCAGCCGACGCTGCCGAGAATGCCCTGACGGTCGATGGTGTAGCGCGTGTCGCGGATCTGCACAGGTACATCGTCAGCGGTCGACGGCGTGCCCTGCGTGGACCAGCCCGTGATCCAGTTGTTGCCAGCGCCCTTGTCGGTGTGGCTGTAGACCTGAAGGCGCGTCGAGATCGTGTCGGTGACGTCGAAGTCGCCGGCGAGATAGTAGAGGTCGTCGTTGCGCAGGATCTGGCCGTTCGTGAACGTCACGTCCGAGTTCTTCTGCGGCGTGGGTGCGGCGACGCAGCGCGTCGGGGCCGTCGGAGCGGTCACCGAGCAGTAGGCGCGGCTGACATAGGTATCCCAGTCCGGCGCATAGCCCGCCCAATCCGGGCCGAGGCGGTTCAGCATGTCTTTCGACAGGTAGGTGTCGTCAGCCTGGTTGGTGCGCGAGATGTCGGCGAAGGCCGTGATCTTGCCGCGGCCGAAATCATAGATGGCTTTCGCGTTGTACTGCTCGCCGGTCGATTTGTTGAAGGCGGGCTGGTCAACGAACAGGTCTTGTTCAGCGTACTGGCCGGAGACATAGGCCGAGAAGCCGGCGTATTCGCCGGTGTCCACGCGCAGGAACGAACGCTGGCTGTTCTCGCTGCCGACGCCGTAGTTGATCGTGCCGCCGAACTCCTTGGCCGGATCGCGCGAGGTGTAGATGAGTGCGCCGCCGAGGTTGCTGGTCGAAGCGATGCTGAGGCCGGCGATGCCGGTGGCTAGATCGGCGCGGGCGAGGTTCTCGGAGATAAGCGCACGGCTGACCGTGAGGCCGTTGTAGTTGTTGTATGCGCCATCGCCCAGCGGCATGCCGTCAAGCGTGTAGCCGAGGTGGGTGGTGTTGAAGCCGCGTACCTGAAGCGACAGCGATTGTTCGTTGACGCCCAGCGCGTCGATCGATTGCGCCATCACGCCCGGCAGCATGTTCAGCGCTTTCTGAATGCTCGTGCCAGGCGGCAGGACGTCGAGGTTCGAGGGAACAAGCGTCGAAACCGAGCGCGTCTCGCCCATGCCGACGATAACAACGACGTCACGCCCTTCAACATCCGTGTCGACGGCCGGGCCTTGCGTGCTCGTCGCGCCGGGCGAGGATTCCTGAGCGATCGCTTGACCGGTCAGAGTGAAGCACGCGGCGAGAGCCAGCGCGGACGCGGAGAGTTTCAACATATGCAGGACGTCCCTTTGGCAGAAGCGCCACACGAACGTGTCCCCGGCGCCAGTTTCAGGGCGTCGCTATTTCATGCGTACGCGACAGTTTTGCTACGACGCAGAACGATCATTACGGCTGTGATCAATTGGACACTGTGGAAAAGGCGACGGTCGCAACGCGTTTGATTGCTCAGAGCTCTGCGCAGAGGGGCGCAGGCTCAGGCGATTTGTTGCGGTGCATCATCCAATTGCGCTGGCGGTCTGTTGTAAATCTGTCATCGTTTGATCATGAAACTGTTACACGCGATGATTGCAGCCGGGGTGGCGAGCGTTCTGCCGACAGCCTCAGCTGATGAGCGGGCTGAGCCCAAACCCTTCACCATTGCTTTCAGCTCGGACATAAAGCCGGTAGCGCACGCCGACTTCAGATATCCAAGCCTTGCAGGCTCGCGCGATCTCAGCGGGCGTTGCGATGTCAGCTTCACGATCAGTGTCGCTGGGGAGCCCGATGCGATCCGCATTGGCGACTGTTCGTCCGATGTTTTCCGGATGGCGGCCAAATCGACAGTTGAAGGCATGACCTTCGCTCCGCGAGTGGCGGCCATTGATAATGTCCGGATGCAGATTCGCTGGTCGATGGGTGATCAGCCGCCGATGCGGACAGCCAGCCTCGACTAATCAGTCGTCGAACTTCTGAAGCAGGTCGTTGAACGCGCTGAACCACAAGCGCTTCACGTCGTCCGGCCACTTTGCATCATAAGCAGGAAACTTTGCGACCAGGTCCGAGAGGGCTTGGTCGCGATTGTTTTCTGGCGACTTTGACGCCGCTGCTTCGTTATCGCCCGTGTCGCGGCGATCGATGCGCCGCCCTTCCACCCAGCGGGACCGCGAAGTCGTAAGAAGGAACGGCCCGATATCGAGCGCTGCTTCGCGCCCGGCATGCACGAAGAAGCTGCAGCACTTCCGGGTCGCCTCGCTTGGAGTGCGATAGATTCGCCGAAACATGTGCAACAGTCCGCCGGCGGTCAGCGAAGACATGCTGCTGGCGAGAAGGGGCGCATATGCTGTCTCCAGTACGCGCCGCAACTGGATCGGCCATGCGTCCGTCTCGATGGATTCCAGAAGATCCCGGTAGAGGTCCGTAGGCCGGTCGTCGCCGTCGATCAGCTGCAGGAAGCGGTAGGCATTGATCATGCCGTGCAGATCCAGGCCGAACAGCTGGCTTGTCCAGACGCTCCGGTCGATCCGTTCAGGGATCGCGCCTAGCTCCTTCATGTTCAAAAGCGCAACCTTGAAGGCGCGAAACGGGATGGAGGCCGGGAGGAGCTTTACAGGCGAGGCGGATGCGCCTGCTTCAGGGGCTGGCGAGGGGTGCGCTTCTGCAGGAGCTTCCAACGTCTCTGTGAGATGATCATCCATCTTGCGGCGGGCTGGCTTTGCCTTGCCGGCCGGAACGGGACTCGTCTTCTTGTGGGCGCGGGACATCAAACGTGTCCGCTCTTCTGGGCGAGCCACACGATGAAGATCGCGCAAGCGAGATAAGGGCCGAAGGGAATATAGGCGGCCAACATCGGTTGCTTCGGGGTCGATCGCATTTGAATCGCGGCCAGTAAGCCGATTGAGATCAGGCAGGTCAGCGATGCGATCAGGATAACGAAGGGCAGGGCGGCCCATCCAAGCCAGGCCCCTGCAGCAGCGAGCAGCTTGGCGTCTCCCATACCGAGCCCGTTGCGGCCGCGTACACGACGGTAGATCCATGCAAGGCTTGCGAGCGATCCGTATCCCAGAACCGTCCCGAGAATGTACGGCCGAGCTGCATCGATTCCGCTCGCAAGCGCGAGACACAGGCCGAGCACAACAAGGCCAAGGGTCAACAGATCGGGAAGAATGAATCGATCAATGTCGACGGCGGCGGCCCAGGCGAGTGCAAACGCAAGCACTGCGCCCACAAGCCGGGCATCGGGCGTCAGCCACACGCCGATCAGCGCTGCGGCTGCGCCGACCGTCATGGCGATCATGGCTTTGCGCGCGGGCAAGGCCAGTGATGCAAGAGGAGAGGGGGGATTCAAATCCGCAGCAGACATGTCTATCGCGCAAGATCAGGATAACGCGCGCCGGAACACGGTTTGGTGGACGACAGAAAGATCATTCACGCCTCCGGTGTGCGCCAAGGCTTCATCGCTGCAACATGCAAGCTACGTTTTTATGACAGTCACGCAGTCGTCAGACATCTTTTTGCGAACGACCACGCGCTGATCGCAACGATGCCGCGCGATGCAATGTGACGATGTGGTGCGCGCTGTGATTTTCACCCGGACCAGTGTGGCGCGATGATCTCAGTGGCGCAGAGATCGAGCCTGCATCAACAGCGCTGTGGAGAATGCGACGTGTAATGTCGCCTTTGTCATTAAAACTGTAATCAGCAAACTTAGTACTCCGCCCATCAAGGGACGTGGGCAGCGCACTGCTGCTCGTCAGTGATATCCTGGAGGGGCTGCATGAGAATGCGTACGTTATTGATGTCGAGCATCGCCGCGATGGCGATGGCCATGGCTGGATGCTCGCAAGGTTCGTCGATCGCGTCGCCTGGCGCGACCAACCCGGGCACGGGCGGCGGCAGCACCGGTGGCGGCACTGGCGGTGGAACGGGCGGCGGCACGGCTTCGTGCCCGACCGGCACCTCGAACCAGGGCGCGCTCGGCTCCAACACGATCTGCCAGCTCTCTGGCGAAATCCTCTCCGACCTCTCGCTGCCCAACACGGCCGGCGTGGTCTATCGTCTCAACGGCCGCGTCGACATCGGTAAAGACGTCGGCGCTTCCGGCACGGCCACGGGCGGCCAGGCTGCGACCCTTACGATCGCTCCGGGCGCGCGTGTGTACGGCACAGTCGCCGGCGACATGCTGATCATCAACCGCGGCAGCCGTATCCTCGCGAACGGCACGGTTTCACAGCCGATCCTCTTCACCAGCGACAAAGACATTCTCGGCCAGAACGACGCTTCTGTCTCGAACCGTCAGTGGGGCGGCGTGATCGTCCTCGGCCGCGCTCCGATTCGCGGCTGCAACACCGCCGGCGCTTCGGGCACGGCGACCTGCCAAGCCGAAACGGAAGGCGTCACCAACGCCACGGGCCGTCCGGCCCTGTATGGCGGCGCAACGCCGGCCGACAACAGCGGCAGCCTGCAATACGTCCAGATCCGCTATCCGGGCGCGTTCCTCACGTCGGCTGCAGCCGGTGATGACCTCAATGGTCTGACCCTCGGCGGCGTCGGTTCGGGCACCATGATCAACAATCTCCAGGTCCACAACTCCGGCGATGACGGCATCGAGCTGTTCGGCGGCACCGTGAACATGAAGCACGTCGTCATCACCGGCGCGCTGGATGACTCCCTCGATTGCGACTCGGGCTGGACCGGCAACGTCCAATATCTGGTCGTGAAGCAGACCGCGAACGCGGGTGGCCCGGATGGCCTCGTCGAATGCTCCAACCTTGTTGGTTCGAGCACGAGCGGCACGCTCCAAACGAACCCCACCATCGCCAACTTCACCATGGTCGGCCTCCCGACCAGCTCCACGGGCTCAGCGCTCAAAGGTATCGGTCTTGACGCTTCGTCCGGCACGCCGGGCACGTCGGGACGCTTCTACAACGGCATCGTCGTCGGTTCGACGCGCTGCCTCTCGGTTGTTCAACCGGAAACCGGTTCGGGTCGCGGCGACGCCGCCACCGGCACGAGCGCCCCGACGTTCAACTCGGTGATGTTCGACTGCGTGAACCAGCCGACCACAGTCGCTGCTGGTCTCATCGCTGCGGGCGCAAACAACACGACCACCACGCTCAACACGCTGGCCAGCGGCCTCTTCCCGGGCTCGGCCGAAGCCGCCCGTACGGCTGTCAATATGCCGACGATCAACGCGTTCTTCGACGCTGCCAACTATATCGGCGCTTTCTCGCCGACGGAAAATGCTACATCGAACTGGGCTGCTGGCTGGACCATCCAGCTTCTCCCGGCTGCAGGCTGCCCGTCGGGCACCTCGGACTTCGGCGTTGCCCTCAACGGTCGCAAGCGTTGTGTCCTTTCGGGCGCGCTCGGCGCAAACGGCGTTCCTGCTTCGGTTCGCCTGACCGCCGGCAACTACTATGAAATCAGCGGCCGTGTGGACGTTGGTGTTGATCGTGGCATCGCGGGTACGGCTGGCGTTGCTGCCTCGCTCACCATCGATCCTGGCGTAACGCTGTTCGGCAACGACGCAGGCGACATGCTTCTCGTCAACCGCGGCAGCCAGATCTTCGTGAACGGCACGGCTTCGGCCCCCGTCATCATGACTTCGCTGCTCGACATCACGCGCACCAGCGTCAACCCGCTTGCCAACCGCGAATGGGGTGGCCTCATCATCGCAGGCCGCGCAAAAATTCGCGGCTGTAACATCGCTACTGATCCGGGCTCGGCGCTTTGCCAGAACGAAGTCGAAGGCGTGACGAACGCAACCGGCCGTGTCGCCCTGTATGGCGGAACGACCGACACCGACAACAGCGGCCGCATCACCTACCTGCAAGTCCGTTATCCGGGCGCCTTCCTGACCTCGGCTGCTGCTGGCGATGACCTCAACGGCATCACGCTGGCGGGTGTCGGCTCGGGCACGCTGATCGACAACGTCCAAGTTCACAACTCCGGCGACGACGGTATCGAGATCTTCGGCGGCAAGGTGAACATGAAGCACGTCATCATCACTGGCGCGCTCGACGACTCGCTTGACTGCGACTCGGGCTGGGCGGGTAACGTGCAGTTCCTGATCGTTCGTCAATCGGGTACGGTCGGCGGTCAAGGCGATCTGGCTGGCGGCGCTGATGGTCTTGTGGAATGTTCGAACATGCGTGGTTCGGTTGATCAAGCCAACGCAACCGACCTGACAGACCCGAATGTTAACCTGCTGACTCGCCCGACGATTTCGAACTTCACGATGATCGGCAACGCAACCAGCGCTACGGGTTCGGCTCTCAAGGGTATCGGTCTGGACTCTTCGTCCGGCACGGGCTCGTCGGGTCGCTTCTTCAACGGCGTTGTCATCGGTGCGACGCGCTGCCTGTCGGTTGTTCAACCGGAAACGGGTTCGGGCCGTGGTTCTGCTGAAACGGCCACGCCGCCGACCTTCAGCTCGATCCTGTTCGACTGCCTGCAGCAACCTACGACAACGGTCATTGGTTCGACGACCGTGTCGGCGGCTTCGCTGATCGCCGGCGGTACGAACAACTCGACCACCACCGCGAACACGCTGGCGCTCGCGGCTTCGCCGTCGACCGCTCGCGCGAACTTCGTCAACGGTGCTAACGAAACGGCACGCACCGCTGTCGACCCGACCACGCTGGGTTCGTTCTTCTCAGCGGCGCCTTATATCGGCGCTGTCCGGAACTCGACCGACAATTGGTGGCGCACCTGGAGCTGCGGACTGGAAACGGCATCCTGCTGATGTCCCCGGGGCGGCGGAGAAATCCGCCGCCCGCTTCCTTCCGGCTCCCGAAATTCTTGAAAGTTGAAGCACCATGAAAGCCAAATTGTTGCCGTGGCGCAGGCTAGCGCTGCTGACGACCTTCCTGATCTCCCCGGCAGTTGCCGTCGCCCAGGAAACACCGTCCGAGCCGCAGGAAGACAACGACGTCGTCGTCGTCCTTGGCAAATACATTCCCGAACCCCAGCAGGAATCGACTGCGGTCGCGAGCTTCCTCACGGATGAGGATCTTGCGCGTACAGGCGATTCGAATGCTGCGCAGGCTCTTACGCGCCTTACCGGCCTCTCGGTCGTGTCGGGCCGCTATGTCTATGTTCGCGGTCTCGGTGATCGCTACTCGGCAGCGCTTCTGAACGGTTCCGCGCTGCCCAGCCCGGACCCGCTGCGTCGTCAGGTTCCGCTCGATCTGTTCCCGTCGAACATCCTCTCTGGCGCCACTGTGCAGAAGACCTTCTCACCCAACTATCCGGGCGAGTTCGGCGGCGGCATCATCGACCTGCGCACGCTGTCGAACCCAGACTCGCCGTTCCTTACACTGAAACTTGGAACAGGTGGCAACACCGCCTCGACGGGCAAGACCGCGCCTGTGTACCGTGGTCACAAGGAAGACTGGTACGGCTTCGACCATTCCCTACGCCGCATTCCGGACGCGCTGCGCCTCGCAGTCGACACCGGTCGTCGCGTGAACAGCAACAACTTCACGCCGTCTCAGTTGGAAACGCTGGGCGAAAGCCTGGTCAACTCGCCGCTGACAGTTCTCGAGAACAGCGACCTGTCGCCGGACTTCGAAGGTGAGATCACGGGCGGCAACACGTTCGACCTTGGCGGCATGGAACTCGGCCTCGTTGGCGTCGTTGGCTATGATAGCGAGCAGCGTCTCGAGAAGGCTCACCGCCAGGAAGTCAACGGCGGTATCATCCGCCGTGACTCGCAAGTCGAAACCAGCGACTGGGATATGGTCTTCAACGCGTTCGGCAGCGCCGGTCTTGAGTGGGGCAACAACAAGGTTGCTACCAACGGCCTGTTCGTTCGTAGCACGACCAAGAAAGCCCAGATCGGCGAGAACGCCTTCGATGCCAACCGCGCCGGCACGCCGGAGGTCCACTCGGAAGCAACGGCCTGGTACCAGCGTGAGCTGGCCTCGCTCCAGTTCACCGGCAAGCATGGCTTCGACGACTTCCAGCTCGACTGGCGTACAGCCTACGCTGAATCGACCCGTGATGCGCCTTACGAGCGTTTCGTAAACTACATCCGTACGCCGCTGTTCCCGCTGATCTACGATGCGGGTGCGACGCAGGATAACGGCACCACCTTCTCCGACCTGACCGATCAGGTCATCAGCGGCGGCGTGGATGGCACATACACGTTCTGGCTGGATGATAACCGCAAGGTAGTCATCAAGGGCGGTCTCGAGTACTCGAACTCGGTTCGCGTTTACAACCAGCGTGCGTTCACCTTCGACACGCCATTCCCGGCTCAGCTGGCGACTGGTTGTGAAACGCCGATCGATAATCCGGCCACAGGTTGCAGCCTCGCTGCGCGCGTCGATTACCTGTTCTCGCCGGACAATATCCGAGCCGACGGTTTTGTCCTCACGGAGAACACCACGGCCGACGCGAGCTACAAAGGCCGCATGAGCCAACAAGCAGCGTACCTGATGGCTGATATCGACGTTCTGCCGCTCGTTCACGTCAACGTCGGCGCGCGTTATGAAGATGCGACGGAAGTGATCCGTACGTTCAACTCGTTCGGAGAACCGCCGCGCGCACCGGCCACGCAGCTCAGCAACTCCTACGTTCTGCCGTCGGCTACGCTGACCTGGAACTTCGCTGAAGATCTGCAAGCCCGCTTCGCTTACTCGCAGACGATCGCCCGTCCGCAGTTCCGTGAACTGGCCTTCTCAGCTTACTTCGACCCTGAGACGGACCGTGTCTATCGCGGCAACCCGTACCTGCGCGATAGCGAGTTCGAGAATTTCGATACGCGTCTGGAATACTATTTCGGCAACAACCAGTTCACCACGCTGAGCGCCTTCTACAAGAAAATCCAGAACCCGATCGAGGAAGTCATTAGCTCCAACTCGGGCGGCGATACGACCACGCAGTTCCTCAACGCCCCCGAAGCCACGCTCTACGGCATCGAGGCTGAGTACCGTACCAAGTTCGACGCGCCATTTGCCGTCCCGTTCATGGAAAATGCGCAAGTCATCCTTGGCGTGAACTACACCTACACGTTCTCGGAAGTCAGCGGCACGACCGAGCAGGTCGTTGACGTCACCCAGCTGCCCAACCTGGTTTACGTGCCGGCGTCCAGCTTCCAGCTGGATGGTACGCAGCTGCAAGGTACGCCTGAAAACATCGCCAACATCGAGTTCGGCCTTGAAGGCGACGGCTCCACGCTGTCGCTTCTTGTCGGCTGGGTTGACGAGCGGATTGCACGTCGTGGTCTCGGCGGCATTCCCTCGGTGATCGAAGATCCGGGCGTCAACCTTGATCTCGTGTTCCGCAAGGACCTCGATGTGATGGGCAACACGGTCACTCTCGGCTTGAGCGGGCGCAACCTGCTCAATGAGGATCATGTCGAGTATCAGATGTCGTCCGCTGGCAAGACAAGCGCCAACACCTACGAGCGCGGCCGCTCGTTCTCAGCTAGCCTGACGGCCAAGTTCTAGACGAAGTACAGTTGAGTGAAATGGCCGTAGGGCAGGGCGCAGATTGCGCTTCTGCCCTGCGGCTTTTTCGTCAGTAGGCGAGAGGTGGTGGGGCAACATATGCGGAAATCCACGCCGAATGTGACAGTACGCAAGCGCTTGTCATAATAGGTTCACGGGCTACGTGCATCGCGATGGGGGATGGTAAGTAGAGGCAGAAAGCCTCGACGATACATGATGGGTCGCGATGGGGCGGGTGATGAAAAGGTCGAGCCGATCGCATGCGCACAGCGCCGGGCGCTGGCAGTCAATCGCGACTGGACTTGTCCGTCCTGGCGCTGAAGCGGTGCTGCTTGCAGGTGTTGCGTTCGGATGCGCGCAAATCGGCTGGCGGTTGATCGAGCCCGCATCCGCTGGCGTTCCGATGGCACCGGCTCCACTGGATATTGTGTCTGCGGATACGATGGCGCGCTTCCAGTCGCCATTCGCGCCAACTGCCAAGGTCAGCGACGCTGCTATTCCCAGCGCTGTCAGCTCTATCCGCGTGGTCGGCGTCCGCATGGCCGAGCAACAGAACTACAGCGGAGCGGTTCTTACGTTTGGCGATGACCTTCAGCGCCCGTTCCTCGTCGGCCAGACAATCACCGATGGCATTCAGCTCGCGCAGGTTCACTCGGATCACATCGTCGTCTCTTTTGGCGACAATGAGCAATCCATTCCGCTCGCTCAGGGCAATGGCTCGCCGCCCTCATTTGCGTTGGCGCTCATGGGCAAGGCCGCGCAACCAGATGTCGGCTTGATCCAGCAGGCGCAGAGCATGCCCGCGGCGCCAGCGGCTCAGGCGGTTTCGCTGTCTGACGCGGCTGCCGCACCAGCAGCGGCACAGTGGCTGCTTTCGACCATGGGTTCCGTCGAAACCCGCAACGGTGTGGCTTATGCCTGGCGCGTTTCGTCTGCTCCGCCAGCGGTTCTCACCGAACGCGGTCTTGCGACCGGCGATTTGATTCTTTCAGTCAATGGCGTCCGCCCGGGCGATCCATCTGCGGTCATGGCGGCTGCCCGCTCGGGTCGGCTTGAGCTGGCAATTGAACGTACGTCCGGTGAACGAGCGACCCTCACCATTGTGAACGGCTCTGCGTCATGAAACGTGCAGTACGGCTTGCGCTTGCGCTGATGTGCAGCGCGTCCAGCGTCCAGTTCTTCCAGAACAATGAAGCTGTCGCGCAGCAGACGGGCAATGGGGCCGTCTCGCTCCGTGAAGTCGATATCCGCGCCTTCATCGAAGACGTTGCCAATGTCACCGGCCGTACCTTCGTGATTGATCCGCGCGTTGCCGGCAAGGTCACGGTGATCGCCACGGAAGCGTTGTCTCAAAAAGAGCTCTTTGACGTTTTCCAGGCCACGCTCAGGGTCAACGGCTTTGTCGCTACGCCGATGTCGTCGGGCGCCTATCGGATTGTGCCTGACGAGGTAGCGGCGCGCGATGCCACCGCAGCGGGCGGGCAGGATGGCGATCGCTACGTGATCGACGTCATCCCGCTCAGCCACGCGGATGCCGAGAACGTTGCTGCTGCGATCCGGCCGGTCCTGTCGGCGCGTGGCTCGGCCACAACGATCCGCCGTGGCAATTCTCTGGTGGTCGTCGACTTCGGCTCGACTGTCATGCGCCTGCGCACCATCATTAAAAATCTGGATCGCGACCCAACCGAATTGCGCTCTGTCCGCCTGACGAACAGCTCAGCCGCAGAAATGGCGCGAGCGCTGCAGGCCGTCCTGACCACCGAAGGCCAGGCTCAGTTGCAGGTTGTGCCGATCCCAAGCAGCAATACAATCGTGTTGCGTGGCGAGAACAGCGCACTGAACCGCTATGCTGGGCTCCTGCAGGAGCTCGACGTACAGGCGACCACCCGCAGGGATGTGGTTGTGTTGCCGCTGAAGTTCGCCGTTGCGGATGAGGTTCTGCCGATCCTCCAGCAGATATCCGCTTCGATGGAGGGGCCGGCAACTACGGGCGCGGATGGCGCTCCTGCCGCAGGACGCCGCGCTAACATCGCCACGCACAAGGCTACAAACTCCCTGATCATCAGCGCCGAGCCCGCGCTTCAGGAGGCATTGTCCGATGTTGTCCGCTCGCTCGACACGCGCCGCCAGCAGGTGCTTGTCGAGGCCGTCATCGTTGAGGTGTCCGATGCTGCTACCAAGGAGTTGGGCCTGCAGTTCCTGGTCGCCGGTAATGGTGACAACGCCGTTCCGTTCATGTCTACCAGCTATGCCAATACGGCTCCGAACCTGCTCGCGGTAACTGGCGCGCTTCTTCTTCCGGGGCAGGCGAGTGGCGAGAACGCGAACCCAGCCCTGGCCGACCTGCAAAGCGCCGCAGTTGAGTCTCTGCTTGGTGTAAGCGGCGGCCTGTTCGGTGTTGGTGGCAAGACGAGCAACGGAACGATCCTCGGTCTCATCGTTAATGCACTGAAGCAGGATCGCGACAGCAACGTTCTCTCGACGCCGTCCGTGATGACGCTGGACAATGAGAAGGCCTCGATCCTCGTTGGTCAGCAGATTCCCGTCACTACGGGCGAAGCGCTCGGTTCGAACAATCAGAACCCCTTCCGCACAATCAATCGCGAAGATGTCGGCGTCCAACTCGAAGTCACGCCGCAGATCAGCGCCGGCGGCGCGATCCGCCTGTCGATCCGCCAGGAAGTATCGAGCATCTTCGGGCCGGTCACCACAACATCGACCGATCTGATCACCAACCGCCGCGAGATTAACACGGTGGTTCAGGTCGATGCGGGCCAGATCATCGTCCTTGGCGGCCTGATCCAGGAAGACGTGCAGAAGAGCAAGGACGGCATCCCCGGCCTGCGCGACATTCCGGTGGTGGGTGGGTTGTTCGGTAGTGAAAGCACGTCGCGCCGCCGTACAAACCTTATGGTCTTCCTTCGGCCCACAGTGGTCAGCTCGCCTGAACAGGCGCGAGAGGCCACCATGCGCCAGTATCAGGCCGTGCAGGGGTTTGATGGACTCGATATGGCGATCCGCGAACGGGTCGAGCGGGAATTCCTGCAGACGCTGTCGTCTCCGCCAGTGGCCGAAGTTCAGACAGCGCCTCCGGCTCCCGCGCCCAACACGGCGTCCTCGAGCCAGCCATGACCGAAGCAGCCCATGTGGTCGAGGAAGGTGCGTCGCTGGAGTACGGCTTCGCCAAGGCCCGTGGCGTTGTTGTGCTGTCCAATGGCGCGCCCTGGCGTGTCGGCATGCGCGCTGGCGTCGATCCGATGGCATTGGTTGAAGTGCGTCGCGCCCTCGGGGCTCCTTTCGAGATCGTCGAGCTGGATGCAGCCGCGTTCGATGACGCGTTGTCCCAACGCTACGCTGTCACCAGCGAAGCGGCCCGTAACATCGCAAAAGGCTTCGATAGCGAAACGTCACTTGACACACTGTCGGAAGAGGCTGGAGCTACGGCAGATCTGCTGGACAGCCAGGACGACGCGCCCGTCATCCGTCTTATCAACGGCCTTATCTCGGAAGCGATCACCCAGGGCGCTTCGGATATTCACATCGAGCCATTCGAAGCTTTCGTTATCGTCCGCTTGCGTGTCGATGGCGTGTTGCGCGAAGTTCTTCGCGTACCGGGCAAGGCGAAGGCCCGCCTTGTGTCGCGCATCAAGGTCATGGCTCGCCTCGATATCGCCGAAAAGCGTCTACCGCAGGATGGGCGCGTCTCCCTTACGCTCGGTGGTCGTGGCGTCGACGTGCGTGTCTCGACCCTGCCATCGCAGCACGGCGAGCGCGTCGTCATGCGCGTGCTCGACAAGGATCAGGGCCTTCGTAGCCTCAGCTCACTCGGGATAGCCCCGGCGATGCTTGAGCGGTTCAAAGCTGGCCTTACAGCTCCCAACGGCATTATCCTCGTCACTGGCCCCACCGGTTCGGGCAAGACCACCACGCTCTATGCTGCCTTGAACCTGCTGAACGACCGCACGCGCAATATCCTCACGGTCGAAGATCCGGTCGAATACGCGATCGATGGCATCGGTCAGACGCAGATCAATCCACGCATCGGAATGACGTTTGCCGTGGGGCTCCGCGCCATTCTTCGTCAGAACCCGGACGTGGTCATGGTCGGCGAGATCCGCGACGTTGAAACTGCGCAGATCGCTGTGCAAGCCAGCCTCACCGGGCACCTCGTCTTCTCGACAGTGCACACCAACAGTGCTGTCGCCGCCATCGCACGTCTGCGGGACATGGGCGTCGAACCTTACCTGCTGGCGTCCACGCTCCGCATGGTCCTTGCTCAACGGCTCGTCCGCCGGCTGTGCGACGTGTGCAAGCGTCCAGGCGTCATCGGACCGCGCGAAGCCGCTCTTCTCGCGACCATCGGCGCGCCGCCGCATGCATTCGAGGCTTATGGCTGCGCTGCTTGCGGAGGCTCGGGCTACACCGGCCGTATCGGTCTGTACGAATGCATGACCGTGGACGACGAAATCCGCCGCATGATCCACGCCAATGCCACCGAGCAGGAAATGGCAGCTCACGCGTTCGTGGACGCTGATCAGCTCGTTGCCAGCGGCCTGAAGTATGTCGCCTCCGGGATAGCCTCGCTCAGCGACGTTCTGCGCAGCGCAGGCTCCGGGGAGTTTGCCTAGGTCATGACGCGGTTCGACTATCTCGCAGTTGACATTGATGGTCGTGAGAAACACGGCGGGGTCGATGCAGCGAACGAGCAAGCAGCCCGCACGCTGCTTGCTGGCAAGAAGCTCGTGCCCGTCCAGATCCGCCCCGCGAGCGGGGCGGCGACCGCGAAACGCGCGCCCGCCTCGTCCACTTCGTCCATCAAAGGCGTGCTGAAGCACAAGGATCGCATGCTGGTCACCCGCCAGCTGGCGGCCTTGGTCGGCGCCTCGGTGCCTGTAGACGAAACGTTAAGCATTGTCGCCCAGCAGCAGGAGAACCCTACAGTCAGAAAGATTGTCCTGGACGTTCGAACAAGTGTCCAGGAGGGCATGCGCCTCGCGGATGCGCTGGGGCGCCACAAGCAGAGCTTCTCCGGGGCCTATCGTGCGGCCGTCGCGGGCGGCGAGCGTTCGGGCAATCTTGGCGCAGTATTGGTCCGTCTTGCAGACCACCTGGCGCGTGAGCAGGCGCTCCGCTCCAAGATCACCACCGCCATGATCTATCCGGCAGCTCTGATGTTGGTCGCCACAGCTGTCGTCACCAGCCTGATGATCTTTGTCGTTCCGGCGCTCGTTGAACAGTTCAAGGCGTTCGAGGGGCGACTGCCCTTCCTGACTACCGCTTTGATTGCTGTCTCAAATCTCATCAGCGGCTACTGGCCGATCTTGCTGGCCGGGCTGTTCGGCTCGGTCGTCGTTATGCGCATCGCTTTCGCCTCTGAAAGCATCTGCCTGGCAATCGATGGCATGCTTCTGCGCATGCCTGTGATCGGCAGGTGGGTGAAGAACGTAAACGCGAGCCGCCTTGCGCGTTCAGTTTCCATGCTCAACGCCAGCGGTTTGCCCGTCCTTGAAAGCGTTCGCATCGCCCGCGACTCTGTACCCAACCGCGCCATGGCAAAGGCTGTCACCGTGATGGGCGACCGGATCGAAGAAGGGGAGCCGCTCTCCAACGCCATGCGTCAGAGCCAGCTCATCCCGCCGATGATCATCTACATGGCGGTCGGCGGCGAGAATTCGGGCGAACTTCCGGCCATGCTGGAGAAGGCGGCTGACCAGCTGGATCAGGATTTCGAGTCCTTCCTTCAGGCTGCACTCAGCCTCGTCGAGCCCGCCATCATCGTCCTCATGGGCGGCATCGTCGCAAGCATCGTGCTGGCGATCATGCTGCCCATCCTTCAGCTCAATCAACTCGCCATCGGATAGGAGACGCGCGTGTCCCAGAACGCAAACATTCGAGACGAGATGAAGGATGCCGATCTCCGCCCGGACGCTGGCGTGACGCTGGTTGAGATGATGGTGGTGATCGTGATCATCGGTCTAATCACCGCGATCGTTGTCATCAACGTCCTGCCCAGTCAGGACAAGGCGCGCGTCGAGAAGGCTGCGGCCGACGTCGCGACGCTGCAACAAGCGCTCGAACTCTACCGTCTGGAATACTCGCAGTATCCGACAGTAGAGCAGGGACTGGACAGTCTGATTAATCCGCCCGAACACGCCGGAACCAAACGCGCTTCCTTCATCCGCAGTCTGCCGCAGGACCCGTGGAACCACCCCTATCAGTATGTCGTGCCCGGCGAGCGCGCTGCCTATGATCTGTATTCGCTCGGCGCGGACGGTCGCGTCGGCGGGGAGGGGCTCAATGCCGACATCGGCAAGACCCAGTAATTTCGAACAGTCATCCGAAGCCGGCTTCACCCTGGTCGAGGTCATGACGGCGCTGCTCATCGCCAGCATGTTGGCCGGCGCGGTGATGCTGCTATGGCCAGGCGAGAACATGACTGTCCGCTCTGCTGCGGAAAGGCTCGCCGCACGCATCTCCGCTGCAAGCGATGAAAGCGTGCTTGCCAACCGGCAGATCGCGCTCGTTGTGACCAACCAGGGATACGGCTTCGATCGTCGCGAACCGACGGGATGGCGCCGTTTGGCCGATGGCTCTCCATTCGCCTTCCAGGCCTGGCCGGCCGCGATCGGTGCGCAGATCGAGAAGCCCGCGGGGACATCCCAACCCGGCAACCGGATCGCCGTCTTCGATCCCCTTGGCGGCGCGACGCCCATGCGGATCGTTATCGGCAACACCGTCAAATGGGTTGTGGAGATTGACGAGAAGGGAGCGGTCCTTGCCAGCCCCTCAGCCTGATCCAGCGTGCGCCAGCAGCGCAGGTTTCACAATCGTCGAAACGCTTGTCGCCCTGTTCGTGTTTGCACTAGCGGGCGTTGCGCTGATCACCATGCAGTCGCAGTCGGCAAGCGCTTTGTCGCGGGTTGAGGCTCACGCGCTGGCCAATCTTACTGCCGAAAACAATCTCATCGACACTCTCGCCAAACGTTCTGCGCTTGAACTCGGCACGCGGAGTGGCGAAGTCGAGTTGGCAGGGCGGACTTGGGCCTGGACCGTCGACATTGCACGTACCGACGATCGTTCGACGCTCCGCCTCAAATCCGACGTCACGGGCCCTGATAGCAATCAGGTCAGCGTAACCGCCTACGCCACCGCGGGCGGTGCACAATGAAACGTGCTCAGAATGCAGCTGAAGCTGGCTTCACGCTCGTCGAAGCGCTCGTATCTCTTTTTGTGTTCGCACTCGTTGCCGGTGGTTGCGTGGCCATGCTTGGCCAAAGCGTGCAGGCGCAGAGTCGTGTGGGAGAGGCGCAGGAAGATCTCCGTACGCTCCAGTCAGCTCGCGCGCTCTTGGTCGCCGATGCCGCGCAGATGGCTCCGCGTATCCTCCGTGCTGACGGCAATCGGGGCAGGATCTTCACTGGCGTTGGCGGCGTCCGTCCGGAGCTCCGCTTCGTCCGCGCCGTAGGGGATGCCGGATCGGAAGACCTTCTCTCGACTTCTCTGGTCGCCGTCGAATATTTCCTGAGCGACGAAGGCCACCTTATCCGCCGCACTCGCGACATCCTTGATACCGGCACTACAACCGAAGTCCGCGAGCGCGAACTACTCGTCGGCGCGCAAGATATTCGCTTTGAATTTCACGATGGTTCGGGCTGGCGCGAGGATTGGGCGGCTACTGGCATGCTCACGCCCCGGGCTGTCGCCATCATCGCTACCGTGCCGCGCTATGGCCGCGTCCGCTTGCAAGCGTTGACGGGGCTCTGATGCGCAGAAACGCTCCAGCCAAGGCTCACACGAAGGAAGGCGAGCGCGGCGCTGCACTCGCCACCGTGCTCGTCATGGTCTCTGTCATGAGCATGCTCGCCATCACTATTGTTGAATCCGCACGCTTCGGAATTCAGCGCACGGCCAACCAGGAACAAATGGATCAGTCGCGCTGGTACCTCCTCGGCGCTGAAGCCTACGCGACCAGTCGCATCAACCAGTATCTTTCGCAGGCTGACCGCAACACGCTCGGCCTGTCTGACTGGTTCGGTCAAACGCTCACCTTGCCGTTGGATCAGGGTGCAATGCAGATCAGCGTCTGGGACGGTGACAACTGCTTCAATCTCAATAGTCTCGCGGAACAATCTGAGGACGGCCCACTGGTAGCTAGTGAAGCCGGGCAGGCGCGCCTCACGCACCTCCTCGAAATGCAAGGCATCCTCAACGCCCGGCCGCTCGCCGTCACACTGTCAGACTGGATTGACACAGACACAACGCCCGGCATGGGTGGTGCGGAGGATGACGCTTATGGCGGTACTACGGCCACCTACCTCCCGCCCAACCGCCTTATCGCCGACCCGAGCGAACTCCGCTTCATCCGTGGCTTCGACAGGTCCGTCATCGCGCGGCTCTCCTCGCTCGTTTGCGTCCGCCCCGCTGCGGGCCCCAACACGGTTAGTATCAACACGCTCCGTATTGATCAGGCCGCGCTTCTCTCTGTCATGGTCGGCCGTGACCTCACGCTTTCCGCCGCAGAGCGCATCATCCGCGACCGCCCGCCGGGTGGATGGACCAGTGTCGAGCAGTTCCTGTCTCACCCCAATCTCGCTATCCTGCCGCTCAGCGACGCGACCAAGGCTTTATTCGTTCTTGCCCCGCGTTGGTATGTCATCTCCATAGGCGTGTCTTACCGCGACGCTTCGGAGACCAACGTCGCTCTTCTGGATACTGCCACTGGTCATGGACGTATCGTGCGTCGCGTCTTCGGCGCAGATCCGAGGAGAAGCCTGCTGTGAGTTCAACGCTTCTCATCCTGTTCGGCGGCGCCAGCCCCGAAGCACCTTTGAACTGGACACGGGTTAGCCGCAGCACAGGTGAAATTCTGCAACAGGGCGTGCTCAACGCTTCGGATACGGCGCCCGCGTCTACACCTGCCGATACAGTTCTGGTTGTCCCCGGCTCCGAAGCGCAGTTGAAAAGCGTCCAGTTGTCTGCCGGATCTGATGCGCAAGCTCGCGCCGCTGCCGCTTACCTGTTTGATGGTGCGCTCGCCATCGAGACAGAAAACGCCGTCTTCGCCATGGGCGCGGAAACCAGCGGCCGCCGACTTGTCGCTGCGTTTGACCGCCGCCGTCTGCAACGCTGGATCGATCGCTGTGCAACAGCAAACGCCAATCCTGGCGCCATCCATCTCGACAGCGCCATCTGGCCCGTCCGCGCGGGTGTCGTGCAGATCATCAATCTCGGCAACCACGCCATCATCGCGGGCGGCGAACAAGGTTCCTTTGCCATAGAGGCTGACCTTGTGTCGGCGCTCCTCCCGGCGTGGATCGCGCAGGCTCCCGGTAGTATCACCGCGGTCGAAACCTTTGGCATCGATGCTCCCGGGCTCACGACGCGTCTTCCCCAACCCGCACCCACCCTAACGCAGTTGCCAGACCAGAACCTGTTATCCACGCTCTGCCGCGCGGCCTCTGCGCCCCCAGCTTACGCGCCCAATCTGCGGCAGGGCGAGTTCGCTCTGATCAAGCGCAAGGCTGCATCCGTCGGCGCCTGGGGGCTCGCTGCCGGCCTCGCCATCGCCGCCGCGGCTCTCCAACTCGGCGTCATGGCCGCTGACGGCTATCGCGATGCACAGGCCGCCGCCGAACTCTCCGCCGCCAATGAGGCCGCATTCCTGCAGCTCCGGCCCGGCACAAAGCGCGTCGCCAATTTGCGCGCACAGGTTACCGCAGCCCTCAACGCTGCCGCGCGACCAGCCATCAATCCCGCCATCTCCAACAGCAATGTCGTCGCTGCCGTCCTGCGCTCCCACCCGGATGTTCGGCTCGAAGAGGTACGCAACGACGGCCCCAGTCGCCTCGTTACTTTACGCTTCTCCAGCGCCCAGTCGCCCGCGCTCGACGCCGCCATGATCGACCTCAGCGCCTCCATCGCCAATCTCAAACTCGGCCAGATGCAGACCAACGATGGGCGCGTGAACCTTACCGTGTCGGTGGAAGTGTCATGAGCGACAGCTTGGTCTCTTGGTTCAATTCACGCACGGGCCGCGAACAGCTTTTTCTCAAGGTCGCCGCTTTTGTTATCGTTGGTGGCGGTGCACTGCTCTTCGCTTATCAGGCGGCCGCCGCATATCGCGAAACGTCCTCCGCTGATCTCTCGAGCGCACTCCAGATGCGTGACGATCTCGCTCGCCTCAGGTCGCTCGAAGGCAGTGTTGCCGCTACGCCAGTTCCCACGAGCGATGGTTCAGTACGCGGCATCGTCGTCGCTGTCGCCAATCAGTTCGGCCTAGCTCCCGCGCGGATCGAGCCGGATGGCCCCACAAGCATCCGCGCTACGTTTGAGCCGATCGACGCAAAATACGTTTATCAATGGCTCGATACTGTCGAGCGCGCCGGACTCATCGTCAGCCGCATCTCGTTGGTGCGGGTAGGTGAGGGTGACATCGTCGGAGCCGAAGCGACGATCGCGTCACGATGAAAATTCGCATCTGGCATATCGTTATCTTTGTGATCGCGTTGGCTGTTTTCGCCATAGCGCTTGCCCCGGCGCAGCTTCTTTTCCGCGGCTCGGAAGGCGTCCTCACTTTCCATCGGGCCGAGGGTACGATCTGGCGCGCCACACTCCGGCAGGTCGATCTCGGTGGTCTAAATGGAGGCGACGCCACGGTTACCGCTTCGCTATTTGATCTGATGCAAGGATCAGTCGTCAGCGACATCGTCTTTGCTGGTCCCGACCTGTCGGGTCAGGTTCGTCTCCACGCGGGCTTGAATGGCGATCGCCGTCTAGAAGCGCCCATACTCACCATTTCCGGCCTACACGCCCAAGGGTTTGGGCGCGTGCCCGGTGCAACCCGCGTCACCGGTCTGGATATAACCTTCCGCCAGCAGGTTTGCGCCGCCGCGCAAGGCCAGATCGATAGCGATGTACTGGTCAAAGTCGCCGAGCAGACCGGAGGGGAGGCGCCGCTCCTCACTGGGAACGCAGCCTGTATGGGACAGATCGCTCGCCTCACGCTTCAAGGCGAGGCGGCAGGCGACAGCGCCTTGGCTTTGCTAGACCTCTCCGGGAATGGTACGGGTAGCTGGAGCGTTACCTACAGAACCTCGAAGCCACCTCTGGCTGCGTCTCTCATCGCTGCTGGCTTCATGCCGGATGAACAGGCTGCGGCTTTCAACAGCAAGGGTGACATGACATGGCTTCCTTATTGAAGCGCGCAGTTTTAGCCGCGGCCATCACCCTGTTGGGCGGCCCGGCATACGCCCAGGGAACGTCCAATCAAATCGATATCGGCGGCATAAAGCTTGAGGCCTTGTCCGCGCAGAAACTCTCGCCAGGCCGTTGCGGGCTCTTCCTGTGGAGTCGTACGCAGCAACCCGTCTTCATCATGTTTGCTTCCGAGTCGCCCGCCAGCGCCACGGTCCGCATCGGCGGCCGCGATCGCCAACTCGCGCGGAAGACGACCGGTGGAGAACGCGTTTTTGGTCACTTCGAAAAGCAGACCTTCTCGAGCAATCAGTACAGTTTTGACGTTGAGCTTACCTACGATACCTCCCGCCCGATTCAGGACGGCGCCATCATCAAGCAAGGCGTCATGCGTACAACCGACAAACAGGGCTTCGCAACCGTCCTTCCGGTCGGCGGCATGATCGGTTGCCAAAAGGCAAAGTAGTGCGAGGCGGACGTGCGGGCCGAGATATCGCTGTCAAAAGCGACGGCCGTGGCGTGCTCGTCGATCTGGCGCTTGTGACTGGAATTCTTGCGCAGACGGCGTGGTTCAGATCAAACGATAGCTCACCTGAAATTGGTTCGTGCATACGCCTCCGGCGACGCTCACACCTCAATCACCGATGCAGACGGAGATGTCATGATCAACCTGTCCAGGCGCGCAGCTTTGAAAGCCACGTCTGCTGCCGCTTTGTTGCTTCAGGGGTGCAATACGTTGCGTGATGCCAAGTCGCTGAGCGCAGGCAACGTTGATCCGTCCAGCTTGGCTGCCGATGAATCTTACTGGGCAAAAGTCGCGTCACTCTACGATGTAACTGACGAGATAACCCAGCTTGAGAACGGGAATTGGGGTATCGTCGCTAGACCAGTGATGGAGGTCTACAAGACCAAGATCGATTTCGTGAACCGCCGCAACTCCTTCTGGCAGCGCCGCGAGTATCCAGCCGAATATCGCCAGATCATCGCAAAGACGGCAGCCATGCTGGGCGTACAACCCGAGGAAATCGTTTTCACGCGAAACGCCACCGAGGCGTTGCATGCGCTTATCAGCGGCTACAACAAGCTGAAGCCCGGCGACACGGTCATGTACGCGGATCATGACTATGACAGCATGATCCCGGCCATGAACTGGCTGAAAGAGCGGCGCGGTGTCGATGTCGTCGGTATCAGCCTGCCGGAGCCTGCAACTCGGCAAGGCGTGATCGATACCTATGCCGCGGCACTTCGCGAGCACCCGAAAACGAAGCTTCTCCTGCTCACGCATCTGGGTCACCGGAGTGGTCTCGTTATTCCTGTAGGCGAGATCGCCGATCTCGCACGCGCGCAGGGCGCAGACGTGATTGTTGATGCGGCGCACTCCTTTGGGCAGATCGACTTCAAGTTGCCAGACCTGAAAGCCGATTTCATCGGTGTGAACCTGCACAAATGGATCGGCGCGCCGCTTGGTGTGGGGCTCGCTTACATCAAGCGAGATCGAATCCAGGACATCGATCCGCACTTCGGGGCGACCACCACCTATCGCGCCTCGATCGAGTCCCGCGTTCATCCGGGCACCGTCAGCTGGGCATCCTATCTCAGCGTCCCCGCTGCGATTGACTTCCACGAATCCATCGGTGTCGCCAACAAGGCCGCGCGACTCCAACACCTCCGTGACCTCTGGGCCGAACCCGCCCGCGCAAATCCGAAGATCGAGGTACTTACACCTACAGATCGATCGATGTATGCGGGCATCACGTGCTTCCGCCTTAAAGGCAAAACGTCAGACGCTGATAACATCGCCCTAGCCAAGCGCCTCCTGGACGAGTTCGGCATCTTCACAGTCCACCGCATTGGATTGGCGAAGGGCGCATGCATACGCGTCACGCCAGCGCTCTTTAACTCCGATAGGGACGTCCTGAAACTTAGGGCGGCGCTAGACGTCATCGCGGCGTAAGCCGGAAAGCTCCAGCAGCGTGTTTTTCTTGGTCGCCATCATTGATGGCGGTGCGAGCCCTTAACGCTGGCCAGCGCCAGACGATCTGGTATCAAGCCGGCAGGGAAAAACGGAAACGCAAAAAAATGAAAACTCAAAAGACCACTCTGCTCGCCGCGCTGGCGCTGGGCTTTGCTGCCTGCGCTACGCCGGCCGCGAATACGAACGCACCAGAAATTGCTGTCGCTGATCAGGGCGCACCGCGCGACGTGGGCACGCGCGCCACATGGATGACGCAGAAATTCAATGCAGCGGCTTTCCAGAATATCGAGGAGATCTTCCCCTCGCGCCGCGTGGCTGCGGCCACCGGACAGGTTGCGCCCCTGATCGCATCGGGCCGCAGCTTTGCTCCGCGTTATGAGTTCAACGGCAAGACGTTAGGCGCGGATGATTTCATCGCCAGCAATCACGTCTCCGGGCTTCTTATCCTGCACGGCGACAAAGTCCTGTACGAGCGCTACGCTCTGGGAGCTGATCCGGCCACGCGCTTCATCTCGTTCTCGATGGGCAAGTCGGTGGTCTCGACGCTCGTGGGTGAGGCGGTTGCGGACGGCAAGATCGCCAGCATCGACGACATGGTCACGCAGTATCTCCCGGACGTCGCCGGCGGAGCCTATGAGAAGGCGACGATCCGCAACGTGCTGGAAATGTCGTCCGGCACCAGCTTCGACGAGAGCCAGGCGACAGCTGACTCGGATCTGGCGCGCTTCATCGGTGTGCTCGCGCGCAATCAAGGCGGGCTCTACGACTTCGCGAAGGGCTTCAAGGCCGTGCGCGAGCCGGGCGTGAAGTTCAACTATGCGAGTGCGGATACGGAAGTTCTAGGCGCACTGCTCGCCAAGGCGACGGGTGAGCCTCTCGCCAATTATCTGTCCCGCAAGGTGTGGCAGCCCATGGGCGCAGAAGCCGATGCCCGCTGGATACTCGATGCGCCGGGCAGTGCCGGGCGTGAAGCAGCAGCCGGTGGCATTTCCGCGCGTCTGCGTGACTATGGCCGCTTTGGTCTGATGTTCCTTCACAATGGCAAGATCAACGGAAAGCAGGTTGTTCCGGCTGATTGGGTCAAGGTCGCGACGAGCCCGCAATCGCCGCACACACAGATCGGGGCGCTGGGCACCAACGCGCCGCGCGGATACGGCTATCAATGGTGGCTGCCGCCGGGCGAGGACGGCGTCTACATGGCAGTCGGCATCCACGGCCAGTACATCTTCGTCGACCAGAAGCGCGACCTTGTCATCGTGAAAACAGCCGCCTGGCCAACGCCGGGCGGTTCGCGTGCGTTGGTTGAGGAAACGCTGGCTTTCCACGCTGGTGTTGCTGCTCAGATCGATCGCGGCGAGGGCGGTTGAGAAGGCGCGGCGGCGTCGCAACCGGTTCGTTGAAATTCAATCCAAAGGCGCCACGTCCACCGCTTGCGCGCTGGACTGGCTGCCCGCGGTGCGGACGATGCCGCGGACCGGCGCCACGTCACCATAGTCGCGGCCATAGGCGACCACGATGTGATCATCGCCCGCACGGATTCCATTGGTTGGATCGTACTCGATCCAACCCGCCGCTTGTCCGCACCACGTCCGCGCCCACGCGTGCATCGCGTCGGCACCTTCCAGTCTGGCCTGTCCTGGTGGTGGTAACGTACGCAGGAAGCCGCTGACATAGCCCGCCGGAATATCGATCGAGCGCAGGCAGGCGATCATGATATGCGTGAAGTCCTGGCACACGCCGTGACGCCGCGCGAAAGCTTCTTCAGGCGGCGTATCCACATCGGTTGCCCCAGGATCGAAGGTCATGTCGCGATCCAGAGCCTTTCCGATTGCCTCGACAATCTGCCAGGTCGTCGTCATGTGAGGCTCGATCTGTTCGAGCGCATAGGTGCGAAACTCCGGCCGCGCACGTACGCGTGGGCTATCGGCGAGGAAATGGTGCGGAGAGCTCGCGTCGAGCGTCCGCAACGCGGCGAGTTCGTCGGGCAGCGCTGCAATTGGCGTCGATGCGTCAACGTTCGGCGGTCTCATCGATCGTTCAACACGCGAGCGCATTCTGAATTCGATCTCGGCGTGCGGCGCGCGAAAGGCGACTTCGACCAGCGTGTTTCCGAAGAAGTCAGTTCGCGCGCTGCGCTCATCCGGCGCGGGCGTGATGTCCAGCAGCGACGTTATTGGTCGTTGGTCCGGCGTATCCCCCGGCGTCATGTAGAGGATGTGTCGCCCGCCCGCAGCCGGCGCCTGGTATTTGTAGCGTATGGTGAGGCTGATGTCGTACCGCATGGCTATCGCAAATACGCGTTGGTGATCAGGTCCGACAAACCTGCGAGCCCCTGACGGATACTCAGCAGGGCTTGCGCATCAAGCGACTCCGGCTTCATGACAAGCACGTCTGCGTGTAGCTTCAGGATCGCGCGCGACAGCGAAGACATCTGTCCGTCTTCCAGCGCGCCTGGAAGATGTTCAATCTGCTCCCTCAGCTCGGCAAGCTGATAGCTGATCGAACGCGGATTCTCACTATCGCAACCAAGCAAGTCGACTACGGTTGAACGGCTGGTCGCGACTGCAAACAGGCGACGATGAGAAAGCACGCTGTCGCCAAACTCGACAACGAAATCCAGAGACCCTTCTGGCGCCATCTCTTCCGCAAACCATGCGAGCGCCTGCGCCATCATTGCGGCGCGCTCCAGCGAACGTCCGATCGACAGGAAGCGCCAGCCGGCAAAGCGATACATGTTGTTCTGCACGAGGCCCGAGAACCCCGTGATCTGCCGCAACAGCAGCCCAAGCGCTCGCGCAGTGGCGTCGCCGGGGCTGATGTTGGACAGTTCGATGCGAGCGCTCGCGGCGAGCTCGTTCAGTGCCGCCCAGCCATCAACCGAAAACCGGTCGCGCACTTGGCTCGCACTCGCCGTTGCAGCCCGGATGGCATCGTTAAGGTCCCTGGGTATTCCATCGGCGGGGTTAGCATCAAAGAAACCCGGATAGTCGCCCGCGTAGGCAAGCAGCGGCGTATCGTCCCGCCCGCTCTCGGCGCGCCGCACGTGCCAGGCGCGCAACAGGCGGATCAAGCCTTCCGCACGCTCCACATAGCGGCCCATCCAGAACAGGTTCTCGGCCGCCCGGCTTGGAAGTTCGGTCAGGCGCACCCGCTTGTAAGCGGCCGCAGGAGAGGGGAGGAGCGTCTCGTTCCGCACGGGCCGGTCCGACACCACCCACACGTCGGCCACCGATCCGCCGCGCTGCATCGCGATCGCTGTTGCGTCCTGCGTGCGTCCCACACGCGCATAGCCGCCCGGCATCACGCGCCAACCGCGCGATGTGCGCGCCAGGAAGACGCGCAAACTCATCGGCCGCGGCGCCAGTAGCCCATCGACCAGAACCGGGGCCGTCGATAGCGTGACTGCTTCCTGACCAACGAGCATCGAGCCTTCGGCATCCAGCAGATCATCCACGACGCCGCCCGGTGCGTTTTGAAGGCTCGAACCGAGCGTGGTAGAGTCGTCGGCGTCGAACAACAGGCGTGTCGATAGCGCCGGCCCGATCATCATGCGATGGGCGTTCTGGCGCACGTGGGCGCGCTCGGACTCTTGTCCGCACCACCACGTCGCGATGTTTGGCAACTTCAGGGGGCCACCCAGAAGCGCCTGTGCCAGTCGTGGCATGAATGCCAGTAACGCCCGCGTCTCAAGAATGCCGGAGCCAAGCGCATTTACCATCGCCATCTGTCCGCGGCGGATCGCATCGACCATGCCCGGCGTACCCAGGCGCGAATTCTCGTCCAGCTCGAGCGGATCGACATAGGATGCGTCCATCCTGCGCCACAGCACGCTAACCGGCACGAGGCCAGCAATCGTTCGCACCATCACCTGCCCATTCTCGACGGTCAGATCCTCGCCTTCCAGCAGCATGAAGCCGAGATAGCGGGCAATGTAGGCGTGTTCGAAATACGTCTCGTTCAACCGGCCCGGCGTCAGGATGCCGACACGGCTGTCTGTATCGCCGCGAAGATCGTTCATGGTGTCGCGGAAGGTGCGGAAGAATCCCGCAAGGCGGTGAACATTGGCTTGCGTATAGAAGTCAGCGAAGGAGCGCGCCGTCGCCACGCGGTTCTCTAGCGCGAAGCCTGCGCCTGACGGGGCCTGTACGCGATCGCCAAGCACCCACCACTGTCCATCAGGGCCGCGCCCGATCTCGAACGCGATGAAATTGAGGAACTGACCTGAACGCGGCCGCACACCCACCATCGGTCGCAACCATTCCGGCGACATGCCGATGAGAGAGACGGGCAGGTGTCCCTCCTGCACCAATCTCTGCTCGCCATAGAGATCGCTGACGATCAGTTCCAGCAGTTCGGCCCGCTGGATCAGGCCTTCCGAAATCGTCTTCCACTCACTCTCGTGGATCACCACCGGGATATGACTCAGTGGCCACGCCCGCTCGGTCTGTTCCTCGTCGTACTGTCGGAAGAACACGCCTGCATCACGGAGGTACTGGTCGCCGCGATCAATCCGCCCCTGAAGCTCCTCCGGGGCCATCTTGGCGAGGTGATCGATGAACGCGCGCCAGACCGGACGCACCTTGCCCTGCGCATCGAGCAGCTCATCGGACACGCCGGGCAGGGGCCTGTATGCCGCCAGTAATCTGGCGGCAGGATCGGAAAGAATTTGGCTCTTCACAGCCACTTTGTCGTCAGACTCCCGGCGGCCGTCTTAGATCGAGTGTCATGGGAAACTCGGGGTGCGGCGTTTCATGGCCAAGTTCATACATCCCGGGCGAATGTCCATGGCCTTCGAAACGGGCTAGCCGCCGCGCTTCCGCTTCATTGCCGTTGACCGGGAAGGTTTCGTAACTGCGCCCGCCGGGGTGCGCAACGTGATAAACACACCCGCCGATGGCTCGATTGGTCCATGTATCGAAAATATCGAAGGTCAGCGGCGCATTCACGGGCAATATCGGGTGCAGCGATGATGGCGGCTTCCATGCCTTGAACCGCACGCCTGCCACTGCCGATCCATTCCCCGTTTGGACAAGCGGTACAGGTCGCCGGTTGCATGCCACGCGATACCGTTCCGGATCGTTCGCCGTCAGCTTTACCTGCATCCGCTCGGCCGAGCTGTCAGCATAGCGCACAGTACCGCCGATCGCGCCTGTCTCGCCTAGAACGTGCCACGGCTCCAGAGCCTGCCGCACTTCCAGATTGACGCCTTCGACCTCGATCTCGCCGCAGAACGGGAAGCGGAATTCCAGCTGCGCTTCATACCAGTCCGGCCGCAGATCGAAACCGTGAGTCTTCAGGTCGCGAAGCACATCGAGAAAATCTTCCCAAACGAAATGCGGCAGCATGAACCGGTCGTGCAGTGTCGTTCCCCAACGCACCATGTTGCCGGAGATGGGGCTCTTCCACATGCGCGCGATGATCGCCCGCACCAGCACCTGCTGAGCGAGGCTCATGCGCGCATCCGGCGGCATCTCGATCCCGCGGAACTCCACCAGTCCAAGCCGTCCCGTCGGTCCGTCCGGTGAGAACAGCTTGTCGATACAGATCTCGGTCCGGTGCGTGTTTCCGGAAACATCGATCAGCAGGTTGCGCAGTAATCTGTCCACCAGCCAGGGCGGCGTATACTGTCCCTCTCCGGGCGGAGAGATCTGCGATAACGCGATCTCCAGCTCGTACAGCGTGTCATGCCGCGCCTCATCGATACGCGGCGCCTGGCTCGTCGGTCCGATGAACATGCCTGAGAACAGGTAAGACAGCGACGGTCGCTTCTGCCACAGCAGCAGCAGGCTTTTCAGAACGTCTGGTCGCCGCAGGAAGGGGGAGTCCATCGGAGTCGCGCCGCCAACCACCACATGGTTGCCGCCGCCCGTGCCTGTGTGCCGTCCATCGATCATGAACTTGTCGCAGCCGAGCCGGCACTGACGCGCCTCGTCATAGAGCGTCTGCGTTATCTCCACGCATTCACGCCAACTCGACGACGGATGCACGTTAACCTCGATCACGCCCGGGTCAGGCGTCACGCGCATCACATTCATCCGCGGATCATGCGGCGGCGCATAGCCCTCGATATGAACGGGAATACCCAACCCCTTCGCCGCCGCCTCGGCCGCGGCCACTAGTTCGAGATAATCCTCGATCCGCTCCACCGGCGGCATGAACACGCAAAGCCGCCCGTCACGCGCTTCCACCGACATCGCGGTGCGCACTGTTCCCGCAACTTCCGAAAACGCCGGTTGCTGCATCTGCTGTCCAACTTCACGCGCAGTGAACCGTGCCCGCGACTGGGCCGGCGCTCCAAAGTCCGGCAGCGGACCACGCTCTTCTGCGGGATCGGCCGGGATCACATGCGGATAAAGCGAAGGCGCAACCCACGACAGCGATTCCAGCGGCAGGCGATACCCCACCGGACTGTCACCCGGCGCGAGGAACATATAGCCACGCCGCAGCTTCCATTTTTCCGACTTCCATCGCCCCGGCGCCGCAATACGTCCCGGCGCGTCTTGCGTGGTCTTCGCCGTCTTCGGCGCCCCTTTGCCGACTTTCTGTTTCGCAGATGCCTTCGCCTGCCAGCGTTGGATCGGCAGGACGTATCCTGTCGGCTCCGTCAGTCCGCGCCCAAACACTCGCGCTATCCGCGTCCGCTCTTCAACATCCTTCAGCTTCGAATTTTCGGGCGACACATTCTCCGGAAGATTGCCTTCCTTCAGTATCCAGCTTGCCGTGTCTTCGTAAGCGGGGATGACCATCTCCGAGCCAACGTTCAGCTCTTCGGCGATGGCCTGCAGCAGTTGCTCAGCCTGAACCTTGGTTGCCTTGCCGTCGCCATTCTCGCCCGCGACCAGATCCGGGTCCTGCCAGATCGGTTTCCCGTCGCGCCGCCAGTAGAGCGAGAACGTCCAGCGCGGCAGGGTCTCGCCTGGATACCACTTGCCCTGTCCGTAGTGCAGGAACCCGCCCGGCGCGAAACGATCGCGCAGACGCTGAATCAGCTTGTCCGCCAGTTTTCGTTTGGTCGGACCATCCGCTCCGGTGTTCCACTCATCTCCCTCGAAATCATCGATCGAGACAAAGGTCGGCTCTCCGCCCATGGTCAGGCGCACATCGCCTTCCTTGAGCGCCGCATCCACCTTTTCACCCAGCGCATCCAGCGCCGCCCAGCTCTCATCCGAGAACGGTTTGGTGATGCGCGGGTGTTCCGCCACGCGCGCCACCTTCATGTCGAACTCGAACTCGACCTTCGGATTGCCCGTCAACCCGCCGGAGATTGGCGCGGCATTGCCATAGTGCGGCGTCGCCGCCAGCGGAATGTGGCTCTCGCCCGTCAGCAGCCCCGACGTGGGATCGAGCCCGATCCATCCTGCGCCGGGCAGGTACACCTCGCACCACGCATGCAAGTCCGTGAAGTCGACACTGGTTCCCACCGGCCCGTCGAGTGCGATCAGGTCCGGCTTCAGCTGGATCAGATACCCCGACACAAACCGCGCCGCGAGTCCGAGATGCCGCAACGCATTCACCAGTAGCCAGCTGGAATCCCGGCACGATCCAGACGCCTTCTTGAGCGTCTCCTCTGGCGTCTGCACGCCAGGCTCCAGCCGGATCAGGTACTTCGTCTCGTTACTAACCCGCGCATTGAGGCCAACGATAAAATCCACTGTGCGTATCTTCTCGCGCGATACGGTCGACAGGAATTTCTTCAGCAGCGGCCCAAGCGGTTCGGGCTTCAGATAGATCTCGAGGTCGTGCGCAATCTCCGGCGGATACGCAAACGGATAGCTCTCCGCAGTCTCCTCAACGAAGAAGTCGAACGGATTGTAGACCGTCATGTCGGCGACTAGATCGACCTCGATCTTCAGTTCGCGCACTGGCTCGGGGAAAACGTATCGCGCCAGCCAGTTGCCATAGAGGTCCTGCTGGTAGTTCACGAAATGCTTGGCGGGCGAGACCTTCAGTGAATGGGAGATCACCCGCGTCCGCGAATGCGGGGCAGGCCGCAACCGGATGATCTGTGGCCCCAGCACGACCGGACGGTCGTACTTGTAGTGGGTCAGGTGATAGACGCTGGCTTTAATCGACATCGTCCCGGTTCTCACACGATTTTGGAGCCAGGCAGTAGCGCCTCAGGTGTCTACGACAAATCGAGACGGGCTGCACTGGATTTGCGCGCACAGTTCATAGCAAGCCCAACATTCGTGCAAAGCCCGCCCTGACGACCCACAATCCACGTCTAAACGCGGTCCGCGACGACCTGCACGCAACACGCGAAATTGTCCACAAAGCCGCGATACGTCAGTCCGACACATCGGTGAAATCGTAAGGTCCGGATTCCCCGGGGATGAAGGCCTCGAGCGTACTTAGATAAAGCCTGGTCTCCATCGGTCGATCAGACAGATCTCCGATCTTGATCGGGGTCCGTGGTTTGCCTACGGGCACATGCAGCAGCTCATTCCCTTCATTGCCGAGAGCGGGCCGATACAGTGTCGCGGGGAAGCCCAGATCGACCATGGCGCTGGCCACTTGCCAGGCGGGGATAGCAGAGCCGCCATTGTTCGCGAGATTGAGCACCAGCGAGCCGTCTTCGCGCACCAGGCCAAGAGATTCGACAAGGCTATCCACCGTCGCGAGCGCCTCGACCGCTCCACGCGCATCGCATGTGTCGATGACAACAGCGTCGAACTTGTCGGGGCATGATGTGAGAAACGCCCCTGCGTCCTCAGTGATCCACTTTACGCGATAATCCAGCCCGAAATAGCTTCGCGCTATGTCCTCCGCGACAGGGTCGATATCGACAACCGTGACGTTCACGCCGCGGCGCGCCAGCATGGTAGCAAGGCTGCCCCCGCCACCGCCGAGCATAAGCACGGTGCTGACACTTCCGATCAGCAGCTTGATTGCGTGCACATACCCAAAAAGACTGGTTCCGTCGGGCGTCGACATCGTCTGTACGCCGTCGCCAACGCAGTAGAGGCGAGCACCGTCACGGCGACGTTCCATTATGCGGATCTCGCCGAATTGCCCCTGCCTTGTGTCGATCTCTCGCATCGTCACAGTCTCCCAGTCTGGTTAGGCGACAGCGTCTTTGGCCAGTTCGCAACTTGCCATGGATGACGCGTGACCCGCTTCGTTGAGGTCACGGTGACCAACGCCGTCGCGCGCGACGCCTTTCTTGAACGCGCCAGCCGAACCAGGTGCGTGAAGCGGTCATGGCCGATTGCCGGAGCGACATCTCCATCTCACGCAGGCATCTTTGTGCGTTTGCGGCGCGGGCGGGGGCCGGCGTTCGGTCGCGAGCGCGGCGCGCGCATTTCTGGTGTGGCTGGATCTTTCAACCGCACCCCGCGCCCACCTCCCGTGCTCATGCTGTTTTCGCTGATCAGTTCGATGCCCGCATCTTCGAGTGCGACCACCACCTTGATCAGCGTATCGACGACGCCACGAACATAGCCATCGCTGCCTTCCATGCGCTGAATGGTGGGCAAGGAAACGCCCGCGAGTGCGGCAAGCGCCCGTTGGTCGATGCCGAGAAGAGCGCGGGCGCCGCGGAGCTGGGCGGGTGTAAGCATCTAGACGATGTATAAAACATCAGTTTTGATGTCAAATAGAACGAATACCCCGCCACAAGCGCCTTTCAGCCCTGGGTCGCAGAGATCGCTGCGCTGACCCAGTCCAATGCCGTGTGCTGGTGCTACGGTTCGGAAGCTGAGTGGGGGCTTGCGCAACAGCTTGTCGATGCGGGGTCGCTTCGCCGTATCGATCCCAAAAAGCGGCTAAACTCCTACTGGGCCGCATCTGATCCAAAGGGATGTCGCGCGCGTCGAGAACCGGACCATCATCTGTTCGGAAAGCGACGTCGACGCCGGTCCAATCAACAACTGGGTCCCGCCAGCCGACGTGCGAGCGCCTGCCGAATGCGCTAGGATCGCAACTTGGTTCGCTCGTCATGCGCGCTGTTGCAAACGAAGTGCATCTGGTTGCACTCGTTTGTTGGTCGTCAAAATCCGGCATCGGATCACTTTCCGACACAAGTCCACTTTGTTTGCCGCGGCAGTTTGCCGTGTTTGTGCAGATCGCAATCAAACTGTCGCGATCGTCCGGCAAGGGGCTGGACCGTAGAGGGGCGAATGGATCGCCCGGCGTACGGGACTTCACGGTGGGCGTTGCGAGCGAAGAAACGATAGCGGGCCCACCTGCAGAAGCGGCGCTTCTTCGGCGCAATCGCGTCGATCGACTCTATCGAGCCTATGCATCGGCGTTGATTGCCTGGCTGCGGCGGCGGTACGGCGGAGGACCGCCGGAGCCGGAGGACGTGGCCCAGGCTGCTTTCCTGAGATTTGCGGGGCTCGCTTCTGCGGATCATATCGAGGATGAGCGCGCGTTCCTTTTCACCATCGCCGCCAATTTGGCCGTCTCTGGCATCCGAAAGCGGTGCAGCGGCGAAGCCTTTATCGCTGCTGAACTCGCCACGATGGGCGGTGAAACTGAAAAAATAACGCCCGAGCGCGTCTATGCTTCGAAGGCTCGGTTCAAACGCTTATCAGTGGCGTTTGCAGCGCTATCGGAGCGGCAGAAAGACATGGTGATCCGGTGCCGCATCCGCGGGCAAACCTATGCGGAGATTGTTGCCGAAACCGGCTGGAGTCTCGGTGTTGTGGCGGCCGACGTGAAGGCGGCGATGTTGGCGCTGGCGCGCAGTGACGGTGAGGAGTTGTGAGGGCCTTGCCGTCGTGACCGTACAGAATGAAGTCCTCGCCCCGCCAGAACTGGGGACGAACGCGCCGCTCGACGAGGTGGCGGCGCAATGGTCCGCGTATATCCGATCCGGCGCCGCCAGCGATAAAGCGCTGGCGGCCTTTGAAGTTTGGTTGGATGCAAGACCAGCGCATGCCAAGGCCTTCAGGCGGATCGAGCAGGCGTGGAGCGACGTTGATCTTGCAGCGGTAAAGGCGATTCTTGCCGCTGAGGACGGCCTCTCGGATACCGAACCTTTTCCACGTAAGGTGGATGTGGCGGGGCGGGCGCAGACCGACGCATATCCCGGAAGCATTGACGATCGGAAGGCGTCCTCTGTCTCTTCGTTTCAGTGGCGCAGATCGCCGAGTTGGAACCGGTTCATACCTGTTGCGATTGCTGCATCCCTGTTGATCATGGGGGGGGCGGGCATCTTGATGGTGCTGCGCGATTCACGGACTGAGTTCCACTACGCAACTGTCACAGGCGAAATTCAGTCATTCGTTCTTGATGACGGCTCGACGATCACGCTCGGCGGCTCCTCGTCGATCTCCGGAGTCTATTCAGCCAATCGACGCGATATCTCTCTGACTTCAGGACGTATCCACGTTGATGTTGCGTCAAACCCCGATCGCCCCTTTGTTGTTGCCGTCGCAAACACCCGTGTCCGGGTGGTTGGAACGGCGTTCGATGTGGAGCTTGGTTCTGATGACGTCCGTGTTGCGGTCGAGCGCGGCATCGTTCGTGTGACGCCCGCCGATTCCGATGTGGGCGCGCAATCTCTTAAGGCGGGTGAGGACTTGCGCGCGGCGCTCTCTGGTCAAATCGCAGAGGTCGGTGCCTTTGATCCCGCGTCGCTTCAATGGCGTACTGGTCGGCTTGAGTATATCGACGTTCCGCTCGACGACGTGCTCGCGGAGGTCAATCGCTACCGTGAACAGAAAATCCGGCTGGCCGATACCAAGCTGGGTGATCTGCGCGTAAGTCTTGGCGTTCCTACAAGCAACACCGATCTGCTGCTTTCAGGATTGGAAGCGACGTTACCGGTGCGTGTGACCCGCTCGGGGATCGATGTCGTGATATCCAGCGCGCCTATCGCTCCTTCTCTCCCGTAACAGATAGATCTTACTGCAGGTGTTTCCGCACGACGGTGCAGATTTCTGCGCGCCGTTCGTCTTGTCGGCTGCTCGCTGCTGCCGCGCGTGAAATTTTCGTGAAAAGCGTTCGGACGCCTGAATCTTTGGCCTCCTCGAACGACCACAGGACGAGAGCCCAGCGCAGCACGCGTCTGCCGCTGGCGGCTTCAGTCTTTGATCGTTTCAGGCGAAGGGTATCCCGCAATGACTATTGTGCAGTCGGCAAAGCAACGCGCTGGTCGTGTTTCATCCGTGAGGTCGAAAGCGCGTCTGGCGGCGGCATCCGTCTTGGTGTTGGCCGCATGCTTGCCATCGGCCTGGGCGCAAAATGCCTCGGGTGATGTGCGAGCGATCTCGATCGAGAGCAAAACCTTGAGCGCAGCGCTCGTCGAGCTTTCGCGAGAGACTGGCGTCTCGATTTTTGCCTCTTCAGATCTCACGGCTGGAAAATCTGTCCGCCCGCTGAGTGGCAGCATGACTGTCGCGTCGGCTGTGGAGCAGCTACTGGCTGGCACTGGTCTTGTTGCGCGGGCTGATCAGAGCGGCGCATTTATCGTCACCGTCGCCGCGCGACCGGTTGCCGCCAGAGATGTTGCGGTGGCTGCCCCTCCTGAGCGCAAAGCGGCAGAAGAGTTGGACAAGGTTGTCATCATCGGCTCGCGCCGCACGGATCGCACCGTGACGGATTCAGCAGCGCCAGTCGATGTTTTCACAGCCGCAACACTCGAAACGCAGCCCTCGGAAGATACCAACGAAATCCTGCGTAATCTCGTGCCGTCGTTCAACGTTGATCGCTGGGCAGTTAACGACGGAAGCACCTTCATCCGTCCGCCGACGATGCGTGGACTCCCGGCAGGGCAGGTGCTGGTGATGGTGAACGGCAAGCGGCGTCATCGCGCCGCCATCGTGCACTATGCCAACGGTGTTCAGGGTGTCGATATGGCGATGATCCCCGGGGTTGCGGTGGAGCGCCTCGAAGTGTTGCGAGATGGCGCGTCAGCCCAGTATGGCTCCGATGCGATCGCGGGCGTGTTCAACTATGTTCTCAAGAGCCGGACGGATGGCGTGCAGCTCCGTGCGCGCTACGGCCAGTATTATGAAGGCGACGGCCAGAACACGCAGATCGCCACCAATGTCGGGTTGCCGCTCGGGGACGACGGGTTCTTCGACGTGAGCGCTGAGTGGGCCCAGACCGAACAAACCAGCCGCGGCGCACAGCTGCCTGGCGCATACATTCTGTCGACCACCAACCCGACAAACTATGGCGCTATTCGCAATCCCGGCCAGATCTGGGGAAATCCGGAGAGCGAGTCGATCCGCACGTTCTTCAATTCCGGTATCGATATCTCCGATGACATGCGGATCTACGCATTTGGCAACTACGCGGAGAGCGATCAGGAGTACGATTTCAACTATCGTCAGCCGATTAACGTCACCGGTCCCGACAAGTTCGGCAACGGCAACTCTACCGTCTATGGTCAGGCCGGCAGCATCTTTGCCAACCTCTATACGCAAACGATTCCGGGCCTGCGGGATGCCTACGGCAATCCTGTCTTCGACGGAACTGGCCCGACTTATAACCTGCGGTCACTGTATCCCCTGGGCTTCACTCCGCGCTTCTTTGGACACATCAATGATCTTTCATTGGTCTCCGGGTTCAGCGGAGAGCGCGACAACTTCACGTGGGACATCAGCGCCGCGTTCGGTCGCAACCAGATCGAGTACCGCCTGAAGAACACGCTCAATCCTTCGCTCGGCCCGGATACGCCGACCGATTTCTACCTGGGCATGCTCGAGCAGCGCGAGACGAACTTCAACGCAGACTTCACTTATGAACTCGAGGCTGGCCTTGCCTCGCCCATAACTTTTGCCTTTGGCGGCGAACACCGCAAGGAAGCTTACGCAATCTACGCAGGCGAGCCGGCATCTTACGAAAACGGAATCTACGGCTTCCAGACCGTGCGCCGCGCCGACGGCACGACGTTCCGTAACTCGGCCCAGGGTATCGGGTCGAACGGTTTCCAGGGTCTGTCGCCGGACAACGCAGTTGATCGTTCGCGTAGAAACTACGCCGTCTACGGTTCGGCGGAGGCAGATATTATCGAAAACCTGTCCGTGGGCGCCGCGCTTCGCTATGAGAAATTCTCGGATTTTGGCGACACGACGAACTGGAAGGTCAGCGCGCGATATCAGCCACTTCCTTGGCTGGCCTTCCGCGGCACCGCAAACACTGCGTTCAGCGCCCCCACGCCCGGCCAGACCTATCAGACCAACATCAGTTATTCCTGGGTTGGGCAAGACCCGCTGGAGTCGGCGATCTATCCGGTGGAAAACGTGGCTGCCAAGGCATTCGGCGCAGTGCCGCTGAAGCCTGAAAAAGCCAAAGCGCTTTCGGGTGGCGTGATTTTCATGCCCAGCGAGGATATCTCCCTGGCGATCGATGCCTTCCGTATCGACATCGACGACAGACTCGGTCTTACCGGCTTCTTCGACATCAACACACCGGCGCGACGCCAGATCCTGCGTGATGTTGGTCTTGCAAACGCCGAAACTCTCTATCGGCTCCGCTATTTCACCAACGCCTATTCGACCCGGAACGAGGGTGTTGATATCGTTGCCTCTTGGCGGGCGGACACGGATGTAGGCGTCTTCAACACGACGCTGGCCGCGAACTATACCCAGTCGCAAGTGACCGATACCGTCGCACATACCGTGCTTGGCCAGCCCTACTACGTGATCAATCCCACGGTTGTCGGCAACGTTACGGAGGGCTCGCCCAAATGGCGCGGTTATCTCACCGAGAACTGGTCTCACGGACCGTTCGCCGTAATGGCCCGCGCCACCTTCTATGATGGCTGGTCGGTCTACGACGTGCCCGCGAACGGCGGAACCAGAAGCTTCCATGGCGCCGTAACCGTCGACATGGAGATGAGCTATCGTGTGAACGAAGGCATTCAAGTCGCGCTGGGCGCTTCCAACCTACTCGATAAGTATCCTGACAAGGACATAAACGCAGAAGGCGGTGGTCAGAACTACTTCTCGTTCACCGGCGGCCTGAACAATGGCCGGGTTTATCCGGAGAATTCTCCGTTCGGCTACAATGGCGGCTTTGTTTACGCTCGCCTGAATCTCGACTTCTAACCTTCGAACTGAAGCTGGCTTCGCGATCTGCGCGGAGCCAGCCTTCTCGTACCCGATCACCGCATCGGCGAACCTACCGGCATTTGGCGCGACATGGCGTGCTTCAGCCCAACTAAAAAGGACTAACCAGTATGCGACGTCTCGCGACACTTGCTTTCGGCTTCGTCTGGCTGACCGCCGCCACCTTCGCGCAAACGCCGCCGGTCAGTGTTTCGCCCGAGGCGTCCCAATCGGATCGGCGCTTGATCCTGGTGACGGTTGATGGAGTGCGGTGGCAGGAGATTTTCCGCGGTGCTGAAGAGCGCATTGTGGAGGACGGTCTGCGTACGACCAAGATGGCCGAAATAAAGAAGGCCTTTCTTGCGCCACGGGATCGTGTGCGGGCGCTGACGCCGTTCATTCAATCAATACCTGGCCGCGGCGGCGTTGTTGCCGGTAACCGCGACGCCAATTCCTGCTTCCGCGTCGGCAATCGCTACTGGTTTTCCTACCCCGGATACAACGAGATCCTTACGGGTCGGATCGATGGCTACGCCAACAGCAATGATCCGGTGCCCAACCCGGACATGACCTTCCTGGAATGGCTGAACCATCTGCCAGGTTTCGACGGAATGGTGCGTGCCGCGGCTGGCGGGACGGGCTTTTTCGCGCCGATTCTGAATGTGGCGCGCAGCCGCATTCCACTTAACGACGCGGGTGGGGCGGCGCCATTCACCGAGCAGGGCGATGCGCTGACGCATGCCGCTGCGATTGCTGCGCTTCAGAAACCTGACGTGCGCGTGATCTACGCAGCCTATGGCGAGACAGACCATCTGGCTCATGAGGGGAGGTATGACGAATACCTGCTGGGAATCCGTCGGTTCGACAATTGGCTGCGAGAGCTGTGGGAGACTGCGCAATCCAGCCCGGATTGGGCCGGCAAGACGACGCTGATCGTCACGACCGACCACGGACGCGGCGTATCCGATCTGAACAACGAGAACTGGCGCCATCACGGCAGCGGCTGGTATCCCTATCGCTCATTCGAGCCGAAGTCGAAGACGCCAGACTTTGAGCCGACCTGGAACAACAGCGGCTACTTCCTGCCACAGGAACTGGAGTTTGGATCGGACCAAACCTGGGCCGTTGTGCTGGCGCCGCAAGCGGTCCAGGCGTTGCCGCCCGGCGGCCTTTGCCTGACGGCCAATCGCATCGCATCCACCGCAATTCAATCGCTCGGACTCGACTGGCGCGTGTTCAGCCCTTTGATGGGTGAGCCGTTCGTAAAATTTAAGCCGGAGTGAGGAGAGAATCTCAACTAGGGCTCACGCGGCTCCGTAGCATCCCGGCTCGCACACCGGTTCAAGCGTGAGGCCATACCGTAGAAGCGCCCTGTCCGTGGTTATGTCTTCGGACAGGGCGAAGTTGTCTAGAGTTCCCGTGCCCGGGCGGCGTCGCGACGGTAGGTGAGCGACGACATGAAGAGGCAAGCTATGCTCGCCACGTTGAATAGCAGCATGAACTCCAGCGCACGCTTTAACGAGATCGCGGGGCCATCGGCCGAAAACGAGGTAGACAGAAAGCCTGCCAGGGTCGGTCCGCCGCCGATTCCGAGCAGTGTGAGACAGAACAAGGTGAAAGCGCTGGCGGTTGCGCGCATTTTGACTCCCACCAGTTCCTGCGCAGCTGTGTAGGCGATGCTGGCGTAGATCAGGCCGAAGAAAGACGGCACGGCATTGTACAGATAGGCTTCCGAGACAGACGACGCCCGCAGGAAGCTCCATGCGAAGGGCAGTGCAATTACGGCGCTCGCAAGAATGGTCCACGGACGCCAGCGCAGATCGCGTTTCGACAGGCGATCGCAGATCATGCCGATAAGTACGGCGCCAAGCCCCCCCAATCCCCCGACGAGAAGTCCGAGCGCCAGGCTGACTTCGCCGACGCTGACCCCGTGGGTGCGGATAAGGAAGGGTGATGTCCATGCGAGGAAGGCGTTTGCCGAAACACAGATCAGCATGCAACCAGCGAGCAACCACAGGAACGAGGGTTGGCTCAGCATGAAGGCGAATGTCGCTTTCACCGTGGGGCGATCGGCATCGACACGCGCTTCGGAAGCGCCGCGTTTCGGTTCCCGGATTGTCAGCCAGACAACGAATGCAAGCATAAGTCCTGGTGCGCCTGCCACGAAGAACGCGGCGCGCCAGCCATAGAGTTCGTACACGTAACCGCCCAGCGGGAAGCCAGCGAGAATGCCGAGGCCGATGCCGAGCGTGTACACGCCAAGCGCTGTTGCGCGCTCGGAGGGCGCGTAGAGGTCGGCGATCATCGATGTGGCGGGCGGCGTGCCTCCAGCCTCTCCGAGCCCAACACCCATGCGCGCGAGAAGAAGATGCCAGTAGGTCTGGGCAAGGCCCGACAGGACGGTCATGAATGACCAGATGCCAAGCGAGAGCGCAACGATGTCCCGTCGGACGCCGCGATCTGCCCAGATCGCAACAGGAATGCCGAGGGTGGAATACACGACGGCAAAGCCGAGGCCGGAAAGCAGCCCGAGATGCCAGTCCTGAAGCTTCAGATCATTGCGGATCGGCTCCAGCAGGATAACCAGAACCTGCCGGTCAATATGGTTGAAGGCATAAACCAGCGTGAGGATAGCCAGCACGTAGTAACGCGATTGAGCAGGTTCACTATCAGCCTGGTTCATGCGGCGCCCGGTAAGGAGGGGCCCGGATGCGGAGGAGCGCATCCGGGCGAGGTCATGTCTGCAACTAGGGGAGTCTCGGGGTATTGCCCGATCGGCTAGAACTCGTTTGTCAGGCTGACCCACCATGTGCGGGGGTCGCCGTAGAACGCCGTCAGTGTTCCTTCGCGGCCCAGCGTAGGCGTGAACACACCAGTCGTCGGGTTCTGCGTCACGAAGTTGTACCCGGCGACCTTATAGCGTTCGTCGCTGAGGTTCTTGCCGTGCACGCCAATCGACCAGCCTTTATCGCTGCGGAATATGAGACTCATGTCCCACAGCGTGTAAGCGGGTTGATCGAGAAGCGGCATCGGCGTCTCGAACTGGCTCGACTCGCTACGGTATGACAGCGAGTTGACGAAGGTGAGATTTCCCGGCGTGTTCACGAGCGTGAACGGCGTGTTGTAGTTGATGCGCCAGCTCGATGTCAGCTCTGGAGTGTTCTGGAACACGCGCTGATTGGCGACGTCTACACCGGTCGGGCCAAGGAACTCGTCGTACTTCGCGTTGATGTAGCCAACCGACACTACGGTTGAAAGTTCGTCGCCCGGGGTGATCCAATCCTCGCCAACAACAGCGGTTCCGTCAAACTCGATGCCCTTCAGTGTCGCGGCTGCGGCGTTGGTCGTCGCGCCGGTGAACGTGTCGTTGATCCCGTCATTGTTGGTGTCAACGCCGATGGAAGAGGGCACCTGCACGTCCTGGTAGTCCATCCAGAACGCGGCAAGATTGGTGGTGAAGCGTCCACGCTCCCACACAGCCTTCCAGCCGACTTCATAGCTGTTCACCGTTTCCGGCTCGAACTGCATGAAGTCGAAGATCTCGTTGGGTTGGCGTATGCCGTCCCGGTTGACATCCGGCGCTGCTGACGTCTGACCGCGCGGGTCGAAGCCGCCGCCCTTGAAGCCTTTTGCGTAGGTGACGTAGACGTTGTGATCCTCGGCGGCATCCCACGCCAATGACACGCGCGGAGAGAAGTCCGTAAAGCGGTCGCTGCCGTCAAAGTTCGAAGTTGTCGAGATAGGAACAGCTGTTCCGCCGAAGAGTGGTGAATAGCCACCCGCGAAGGTGCGGCGAAGAACAACCGCCTGGCGTTTGTCGTCCGTGTAGCGTCCACCAACAGACAGGTGCAGCGTGTCACTGAAGTCGTAGGTGAAATCTGCGAACACCGACCATGTCTTGGTATTCACGTCCCCATAGGTTTGCGCATTCAGGCCCGGCACGCTGATCAACGCGCCGGTGGTCGCCAGCACGACATCAAAATAGGTGAGCGCGTTTGCATCGAGATAGTAAACACCAATGAGGCCGTTGAGGTTCTTGCTGCTGTAGAGGAACTGCAATTCCTCGGAGAACTGGTCATTCTCGTAGATCGCCGGAACGTCGACATCGATTGCGGGTAAGGAGTCAAAGTCGATCGGCGTAGTACTTTTGTCTTCGCGGTAGGCGAGGATGTTTTTCACCGTCCAGGAGTCATTCAGTTCCCACGTTCCGACGAGCGAGCCGCCATACGCTTCAGAGCGCTGATCGGGCGTAATAAGGCCCGCCTGCGTATCATACACGTTGTTCAGCACGGGCTGTCCGCTTTGCAACGAGCGAATAAGCCTGTGGCCCTGCTTGGGATCGGATTTGTCGAGCAGCCAGTCCGCCGAGAAGCGGAGATCGATCAGATCGCTGACATCCCATTCCGCCTGCACGCGTGCAGCGCTTACGTCTTTGTTGTAGTTCTCAACACCGTTCTGCACGAGATTTCGGCCGTAGCCGCCGCGCGTCAGCTTGGCGACGCTGCCGCCGATGCGGAAGCTTTCGCCGATCGGTGTCGAAGCGCTGAGGATTCCATCCAGCCGTTCATAGCCGCCAGCGTTCACCGTCAGCTTGGCCGCGGGCGAGCGCTCAAGGCTCTTGGTGACATACTTGACGGCGCCGCCGATTGTGTTGCGGCCATAGAGCGTGCCTTGCGGGCCGCGAAGAACTTCAATCCGCTCCACATCGAAAATGTCGAGTACGGCGCCCTGCGGGCGGTTCAGGTAAACGTCATCGAGATAGATGCCGACACCCGCCTCAAAGCCGCCGACGGGGTCCTGTTGTCCAACACCGCGGATAAAGGCCGACAGCGTTGAGTTCGTGCCGCGGGACACCTCAAGCGTCACGTTCGGCGAAAATTTGGCCACCTCCGTCACGTCTACGGCGCCGATATCGGCAAGATCGTCGCCCGAGAAGGTGGACACAGACAACGGCACGTCCTGCAGGTCCTGTTCTCGACGCTGCGCTGTGACCACGACAACATCGCGTGCAGCTGGGTCCTGTGCGTCCTGCGCATAAGACGGCGCACTGAAGGCGCCAACGATGAAGGCTGATGCGCCTGAGAGCAGGGTGGCTTTCGTTTTTGGTGACACGGTTTCCTCGCCTCTGTTTGTCTCATTGGGCGAGATCCTCACGATCCCGTCCCGAACCAGACCACCAGAGAAACCCGTGTCCTTCAGAAGCGCTGCTAGCGCCTTGTCGAACGTGTAGCGCCCCGACAGGGGAGCCACGCGTACTTTCTCGGCCATGTCGTAAGGAAAAAGAAGTTGCACCTTCGTTTGCCGGGCGAGCTCGAGGAGCGCGTCGGCAAGCGATGAATCCTGAATCCGAATGTCGTACGCGGTCTGGCCCTGTTGGGCCGCCGCTTCAGGCAATGCAGCCAGTCCGCCAAAGGCGAGCACGCTGCACAGCACTGCTGTCCGGAGCCAGCTCTGTCTGTTTCCTCCTGCATGGCGCGACTGTAGGACGTCCTTCAGGAAATCTCCGTCGGCCTTGCGAGACACGACAAACGGAGGTGGAAAATCCTCCATGCGATGACGGCCGCATTTCAAAAAAACTTTGCACGACGCGTAAGAGTCACGTCCTGACGTAGGGGCGGTATGGGGAATTTCGGTATGCGCGACGTCATCCGTCGCCGCCACACGCTCAGGGATTCTTGCGACTGACGCGCACGAGCTTGTCGCCGACGTGTTCAACACGCACGTCAAAGTTTGTTTCGAGCGCTTCGAGCATGTCGTCGACTTCACCCAACCCGAATACCCCGCCAACCCGCATGTCGGCTAGGTCCTGACTGGCAAACGTGAACTCGATATTCGTGTAGCGTGCAATATCGGCCACAACGCTCGACAAGGGGTCGCCCGAGAAAACGAGCTTCCCCTCCGTCCACGACAGTTTCCGATCGATTGCTTCTTCATCGACGCGATCGATAACGACGCTGTCTCCAAACCGCGCAGTTTCGCCCGCGCCGACATAGGCGATGGTTTCCGGTTCGGCGTTGTCCTCTACGCGCGAGTAGGCCACGCGCCCCTCCGAAACGACAACGTCTACCGTGCGCTTGTTCAGGCGTACCGAAAAGGCCGTGCCGATGGCCACTGTTACGCCATCGCCGGCATAGACGCGGAACGGGCGTGTGGAATCATGGGCAACTTCAAAAAAGGCCTCACCCTCCAGCAGCCGTACCGTGCGCTCATGCGAGTTGATCCTCGCTTCGATGCGGCTGGCCGTATTCAGCGTCACGATCGAACCATCGGCGAGCACGACCTTCTCCTGATCGCCAATTTTCGTCTTGTACAAGCCGGGAGTTGGCGCGTCCGCCACAAGGCTCACGCTCGGCTTTCCGAGAACACTCACGCCGAGGAACACGCCAACGACAAGGCTCGCAGCCAGCCCGAGGCCCGCCCATATTGCGGGGCGGCTCAGTGCGGGCTTTTCCAAAGGTGTGTCCGACAGGGCCGCCAGGGCATCCAGGTCGTTCCAGTGGCCCGACATCCTCTCGAGCGCTTCTACATGGGACGGATTCGCCTGCTTCCACGCCTCAAACTGCGCGCGTTCAGCCGAGGAGAGATTGCCGGTATCGAGGCGCACGACCCAGCGTGCGGCTTCTTCCTCGATGGGCGAGCGATCCGGGAATGCCAGAATGTTGCCGGACGGGCTCATTCGCTGTCTCCCGAGCGAAGCCGGCGCAGCGTCCGCATATCTTCCGGCGGAGGCGGATTGCTCTCAGAATGTTCGTGTCGGTTCATGAAGTCACGGGTCAGCAGGAGCGCACGCGCCAGATGCTTCTCAACGGTGCTTTCAGCAATCCCTAGTCGCGCTGCGATATCACGCTGCGACAAGCCATCTATCTTCTTCAGCACGAGAACCTTCCGGCACTGGCTGGGAAGTGACGCAACGGCATCGGCAAACAGGGCGAGACGACGCCTGCCATCGACTTGTTGTTCCACTCCGGTCTGGTTTCCACTCCCAACGACATCTGGCTGGTCGAAATCCTCCATTGCGTCGGTCGAAGAATTCTTCCGGCGAGCGATCTCATTGAGGGCGACGTGTTTGGCGATCCGGAACAGATAAGCTCTGGGCAGCAGGATCGGCCCACGCATTTCGGCAGTATAACCACGCAAAAAGACTTCCTGCAGGGCGTCTTCGACATCCTGCGAACGCGTGAAGAACCGCCGCAGGTACTGGCGCAAAGCGGGCTTGCTCGCCGCGAATTCGTTGAAGATTCTGGACATCGATACGACCGTTTGGGGCAGATTAAGGCTGCTCCGCGCGCCTGACAACCGCGGGTCAAAAGGTCGTCTGTACGATCTCCCTAATTTTTACGGGCTCACTCACGGGGATGCGGTTCAGCGCCGCGTTGCCGCGAATCCGGTCGGTGAGCTCTCTAATTCTTGGGGGCGGTCACCGATTTGATGTAGGCGATCAGTGCGTCAGTCGCTCGTACATCGAAGTCGAACAGCGGCATCTCATCGTGCCCCACACGCACCGCGTCGATAAAGCGGTAAGCGAGCTGTTCCGAGTCATCATAGAGCGCAAGCACGTCCCGCAGGGGAGGCGCTGCCTTGTTCGGGCTTGCCGAGGCGCGATCGATCGCATGACAAGACGCGCATTCTCGCTCAGCAATGGCGCGCCCCGCTGCGACTTGTCCCGGATCGGTCTTCTCCAGATCGACGCCACTCCAACCCGTCATCTCGCTTTCGGAACGCTTCAGCGCATCCTCGAGGTGGGTCTCCGCCTTGTCCGCGCATGCCGCGAGCAGAAGGGCAAGCGTCAGCGTGATGATTCCCACTTTCCGGTTTAGGTTACTTCCAAAGTCTTTCATTATCTGCTCGCGCCGATGCTGGGAATGACTCTGAAAGTAACCGTAGCTCACGCTGGGTCAATGCATGACCCCAGTGTACCGCGGTGGTGGGCGCTACATAGACGTCATGCCGGAACGGATCAGACCCAAGTTCGACAGCGAGGGGCGTATTTCTCCTCCTGCAGTGCGGCTGCGTCGGAGTTGATACCCGCGTGGCGGCAAGCGCACGCACCAGAAACTACTTTCATCGGTGACGACAGTGACCGGATTCAGGCGCGCGCCGAGGACTGATGAATCCGTATCTGGCTTGTCGCCGGTCAAGGCGCGAGCGCTGCATTTCCTTCTCTTGGTGAACAACAGGAGATCAACATGCAGTCTGAAGTGCTCTGGGTAGTTGCAGTCGATGGCGCGGCGGCGCGGTTCTTTGTTCGTGAACGCTCGGGACTACCGCTGAAGGAACTCACTGAACTTTCGGAAAACAGCACGAAGCACCATGGAGGTCATGATCATGTTGGCCATGGTCACCAAACGCCGGTGGCTGATCGAAACCCCCGCCAGCAGGATGAGCATGTCTTCCTGCATAGGGTCGCGGGCCAGATCGACCGGGCGGTCATCGAACACGCGGTCGGGCGGTTGATCCTTTGCGCGCCGCCGCAGGCCATGGGGCTTCTTCGCAGCATGCTGTCCGCCAACGCACGGCAAGTCATTGTGCGCGAATTGACCAAGGATCTCGTGCGGGAAACCGTTGCCGAGATCGACGCACGCCTGACGGATCACGAGGTCTGATCCCGACTGGCGCGTGTTCGCCTTGTGCTGAGACGCCGATGCAGGTCTGTATGTAGTGCAGGTCTGCATTGGCGTCGAAGCTCGCAGCGGTCAGTCAGTCGTAGATGCAACGACGATCTCAGTCGATCCGCGAACGCGCGCAGGGGCTATCGAAAGATGGCTTCTCGCCATGCCGAGGTTGGCGCGAGGGCGATTTTCCCTCGCGCGCAAGACGTCAAGCGTCAGGATGCCCGGCGGGGAGAGCAATCGCCCGCGTCTCCACCGGCCGCCAGATCTTGCAGTGCAGACCTGTGCAGGATGCGGCAGTGATAGAGGGAGGCCATTGCGATCCAGCCTCGACGCTGAAATTCGGTTATCTTGCGTGACACCGTCTCAAGACGAAGCCCGAGGAATTCCGCCATGTCTCCGCGGCGCATCGGCAAGTCGAATTCGCCGTCATGGCTCACATCGCACAAATCCGCGATCGAGAGCAGGAATGTGGCCAGCTTCTGCTCCGCCGATTGTGTTCCCACCGCGGCCAGCTGCGCCTGCGCGGCGCCAAGTTGCCTGCCGACCTGGCGCAGCAACTGTTCCGCGAGCTTGCCATCAGTCAGACAAAGCTCGGTGATGCTGGACATCAGAATAGGGCGGACCTTCACCGGTGTAATCGTCTCACATCCGTTTGCCTGATATTCATCCGACTCCAGCCCCAGGATGGACCCAGCGCTGGCAAAGCCGACCACCTGTCTCTGGCCGTCGACCAGTGTGCGGTAGAGCTTCACCCAGCCGCACTCGACGATGTAAAGGCAGTTACGGACATCCCCTTCGAAAAAGAGGTGTTCGTGCGCGCCGAGCTGAATGGGCGTACGAGCGCCGGTGGTCATGCGGACGCTGGCCGATTTAGCAGCATCCAGTTCCCCGATCCGTCCGCCCGCGATGCACATGGCAAATGTCCCTGTTCGTTTGAATCTGGGGAGACCATGGGGCCCTCGTGGCGCCCCATGTTGCCAAAGCGTGACAGCGAATGTGACGAAACGTGACACGAACGTTGTCCTCGCGCCGATAATCGGGTTGAAGCGGGAAAGAAGCGTTCGTCGAGGAACCAGTGACATTTCGTCCGTTGCGACGGCCTGTCCCGCCCCGCTGGAGGAGTTGACAGCTACGTTCGGTAATGGCCCTCAGAGGCCGGGGAAGGCTGGATGGCAGCCTTCATCAGGAGATCAGGGCGTGAATACGGCGCAGTCGCAGGGCGAAATCCTGATTGTGGATGACGACCAGGCACTGCGCGAAACGCTGGCCGATTTCTTCGAGATGGAGGGGTATTCCATCCTGCAAGCGGCCAATGCGGCCGAGGCGCGGACAACGCTGTCCCGCGCTGCTCCTGATCTTATCCTGCTTGATATCAACATGCCTGGCGGTGACGGCCTGACGCTCGCCGCCGAAATTCGCCGTCATGCGTCGACGCCGATCATCATCCTGTCTGGTAAGGGCGCCATGATTGATCGAGTCGTGGGGCTCGAAGTGGGCGCAGACGACTATCTCGCGAAGCCATTTGAACTGCGCGAATTGCTTGCGCGCGCGCGCGCCGTCCTGCGGCGCTCAACGCCCAAATCATCGACGGCGATGCAGCCGCAGACAGAGAAGACGGCCGCGTTCGCCGGGCTGATGTTCTCGCCCATGCGCCGCCGCGTCACAACACGCGCAGGTGAAGCGATAGATCTCACCGGCGCTGAGTTTAATCTCCTGGCGGCATTTGTGGAGCGCGCCAACCGCGTGCTCTCGCGCGACTCTATCGCAGACCTGACACGACGCGATGACTGGGATGCGTTCGATCGCAGCATCGATACGCTGGTTAGCCGGCTCAGACGGAAACTGGCGCCCCATGTTGATGCCTCCGACCTGATCCAGACCGTGCGCGGCGAAGGGTACGTCCTCGCTGCCGAGGTGCGCTGGAGCGGGCAGGGCGAACAAGTGGATGGGTCATGACGCCATGCGTCATCGGGCGCTGGCTACTTCGGGCCTATTCCTGCTCGGGCTCCTGCAATTTTCGGCAGTGACAACGCGCCCTTGATCCAGGTCAGATAGGCCTCACGGCTCCCGTGTTTTGCTCGACAAAACGACGGAGAGCCTCATGTCCATGTTCCAGATTGTGATGCGGCTGGCGCGTAATTCGGGCTTCCCGAACGGCGATCTGGCTCAAGGCTACACACTCGTTGCCCCGCTGGATAGCAACGGCAAGCTTGACGCAGAAGAATGGAAAGAGGCGAAAGGCCGTTGCACGGTGATCCGCTTCAAGCCGGGAGAAGAGCACGATGCCGATGGCTATCTGAGCCATCGCGGGTCCAACTGGTATTTCCACTACGATGAAATCGACGAAGGCGATGACGAACCGGTTTTCAAGCTTGGCGACCACCGGCTGCTGCTGGGTGACTACGTCACAGTTCATGAAGCTGACGGCAAGGATCTGACCTACCGGGTGACCCAGAACCTGCCGCTCGCGACCATCAAGGCAATCGATCAGGCATCGGAGAAACCGCAATGACAAGGCACGCGCCGGTTCTGGCCTTCTTGACCCTGTCACTGGCTCTGGCGGCGTGTGGTCCTGTGCCCACCGCCGCTGAGACCGAAGCGCGCGTACGCGAAGCAACTGTCACGGCGCTGCCGGGTGTTTCGGCGTCCGAAGTGGCAATCGACAAATTCGAACGACGTTCTGCCAAGACGACGTGGTCAGCAGTCGTCGGCGGCAAAGTCTACAACTGCGACGCTGACGAGAGTCTACGCTTGCCTGCCTGTCAGCAAATATCGTGACGACGGCAATGGACATCGACGAGGTTGGCGCCTCCCGCCGATAGGCCGCTCTGATCACCATGCGGCGCGGCCAGCGTAGGGGTGATGGGAGAACAATAGCCGAAGCCATAGTGCAATGCACACTCTTGGCCGATGCGATTCGCTTTACGCGTCGAACGCCGAGTGGCATCAACGGCGCACACTGGTATCTGATCGGAGACCCCATGAAATCCGCTCCCGTTCGTACAGCGCTGGCTGCCAGCCTGACCGCTCTGGTTCTTTCCGCCTGCGGCACTTCGGCTGTTGTCGGGCAGGATGCGACTGCTCTCGCTCCCGATCGGTCGCCTGAACCCGCGGGGCCGCTGGTCAGCAACGCGCGGCAGTTGACGTTTGACGGCCTGCGGGCGGGCGAGGGGTATTTCTCGGCCGACGGTTCGTCGATGATCTTCCAGAGCGAACGCGACGCGGCCAATCCGTTCTACCAGATGTATCTGATGGACCTGGGTTCCGGCGATGTGCAGCGCGTGTCGCCAGGTTATGGCAAGACGACGTGCGGCTGGATCAGTCCGGACAAGAAGCGGGTGATCTTCGCTTCAACGCAGGACGATCCCGATGCGCGCAAGAAGATGGCGGACGAGTTGGCGTTCCGCGCGAGCGGTCAGACGCGTCGCTACGCATGGGACTACGATCCGACCTACGACATCCAGGAATTCGATCTGGCGTCCGGCAAATACAAGAACCTGACTCATACGCCGGGCTATGACGCCGAAGGCGCCTATTCGCCGGACGGCAAGCAGATCGTGTTTTCGTCCAACCGCAACATCTACAGCCGTGCCCAGACGGAAGCGGAGAAGAAGCAACTCGAACTCGATCCCGCCTACTTCCTTGATGTCTACGTGATGAACGCGGACGGCTCGAACGTGCGTCAGCTGACCGACGTTCCCGGCTATGACGGCGGTACGTTCTGGAGCCCGGACGGCAAGCGGATCATCTGGCGGCGCTTCTCCGAAGATGGAGCGCACGCCGAAGTCTACACGATGAACCCGGACGGTAGCGATCAGCGCAAGATCACCAATATCGGCGCCATGTCGTGGGCGCCGATCTTCCATCCGTCGGGTGACTACATCATCTTCTCGACCAACGTGCTCGGCTTTGCCAATTTCGAGCTCTACCTCGTCGATGCCGCCGGCAAGCGTGAGCCAGTCCGCGTGACATCGCGCGAGGGGTTCGATGGCCTTCCGATGTTCCATCCGGACGGCAAGCATCTCGCCTGGACGTCGAATGCAACGAGCAACAAGACGTCGCAGATTTTTCTCAGCGACTGGAATGACGCGGAGGCGCGCCGCCTGCTGGGCCTCGATGCCAAGGGTGCGTTGCTCGCCAACTACAAACCGCAGGCCACGGTTGCGACGGCGTCCGCTCTCTCGGAAGACGATCTGCGTCGCCATGTTGAAGCGCTTGCGTCGGATGGGATGGAAGGGCGCCTGACCGGGACGCCTGGCGGTAAGCGCGCCGCCGAATATGTGGCGGCCGCCTACAAGGCTGCGGGCTTGCAGCCGATGGGCGATGCCGGCACTTACATGCAGAGTTTCGAGTTCACGGCGGGCGTCTCGCTCGGGCAGGACAACGCGCTCAATGTCAGCGTCGGGGGCAAGGCCCTTGATCTCAAGGCAGATGCCGATTGGCGCCCGCTGTCGTTCTCGCGCACCGGCGTTGCGGCGCCGGCGGATGTCGTGTTCGCCGGATATGGTGTCGCCGCGCCGAAGGACGGCGATAACTCCGAATACGACTCCTATGCGCACCTCGATGTCGAAGGCAAATGGGTGCTCGTCTACCGCGGTCTGCCAAACAATGTAGACGGTAAGACGCGCGTGCATCTCTCGCGTTACGCGGACGTCCGCTACAAGGCCGCAACGGCGCGGGCCAACAAGGCGGCGGGGATCATCTTCGCCCCACAGCCCGGCGTGGACGCGGAAGAGCTGCCGAAGCTGTCCTATGAATCTGGTTCGGGCGCTTCGAGCCTCGCCGTCGTGGCGGTCGGCAAGAAGACAGCAGACGCCATGCTTGCGCGAGCGAACACCAACGTGACCGCGCTCAACGCTAAACTGGACGCTGGCGATATGGTTGCCGGCATTCCGCTGAATGGCGTGAAGGTCGGCGCCAATATCGCGCTCGCCTATGAAAAGCGCACGGGCTTCAACGTGCTTGCGCGGCTCGATCTTGATGGCGCGACGAATGCGCCGGCTGTCGTTATCGGGGCGCACCTCGATCACCTCGGGCACGGCGAGACATCCGGTTCGCTCGCACGAGGGGATGAACGCGGCCAGATCCATCACGGGGCAGACGACAACGCATCAGGCGTCGCGGCGCTTCTGGAGATTGCGGAGTATTTCGCGGCGGAAAAGGCGGCGGGTCGCCTTACCGGATCGCGCGATATCGTCTTTGCGGCCTGGGAGGGTGAAGAACTCGGCCTGCTTGGTTCGCAGCACTATGTCGATGTCTCGAAACAGGAGAGCGGGAAGGCGACACTGGAGTCGCTGTTCTCCGTCTATCTCAACATGGACATGGTCGGACGCCTGCGGGACACGGTGGTGCTGCAGGGCGTGGGCTCGTCAAGCGTATGGGGGCGCGAGATCGAGCAGCGTAACGCCGTTGTAGGCCTGCCCGTTTCTGCGGTTTCGGATACCTACCTGCCGACGGATGCGACCTCATTTTACATCGCTGGCGTGCCAATTCTCGCAGCCTTTACAGGCTCACACGAGGAGTATCACTCGCCGCGCGATACGGCCGATCTGATCAACTACAAGGGGCTCTACGATATCGCCCGCTTCATGTCGCTAGTTGCGCGTTCTCAGGCACAGGCAGCCTCGCCGCCTGACTACATCAAGGTGGAACAAACACAGTCGCAGGGTCGCGTGGGCAACGTCTTTCTCGGCACGATCCCTGACTACTCTTCTGAAGGCGTCAAAGGCTTGAAGATTTCTGGCGTGGTGCAGGGCGGCCCTGCAGCCAAGGCCGGCGTTCAGGGAGGGGATGTGATCGTCGAACTCGGCGGCGCGCCGCTCGAAAACATTTACGACTACATGAACGCCATGAACGGGCTCAAGGTCGGGCAGGAGACTGGCATTGTTGTCGAGCGCGGCGGCAAGCGACTCAGCTTCAAGATGACACCGGCGGTCCGCGAGTAAGAGTTACTCGTACGGCAAACAGCGTTTTGGGTTCTGATCAACGCAAGGCGTGCACGGGACACGCCTTGCGAAAGCCGTATCAGAAGGCCGGATCGCTGACGCCTTTTTGGCCTGCCGCGTTTAGCGTGATAGAACGCGCTTCAACAGCTGCGCAAGTTGCGTTCTCGTCGAAGGTTTTTGAAGGAACGGCCTGTCGGTTTTTCCGCCGCTCGCTGCCATTCGCGGCGAATACCCGGACGTCAGAATGAGTCGGATGCTGGGAGCAATTTTCTCGATCTCGTCGGCAACCGCATGCCCATCCATGCCGCCCGGCATGACAACATCGATCAAGGCAAGGTCGATAGCGGGTTCGGATTGGACAATCTTGAGAGCGCTAGCGCCATCGACGGCGACTTTGACTCTGTAACCCAGGCTTTCCAGGCGCGAAACTGTGACGAGTCTGACGTCGGGATCGTCTTCCACAACCAGGATCACCTGGCCATTGCCCTGTGGGGTTCGATCATCGAGCGTTTTCGCGCTGACTTGAGCGGGCGTAGGTTTATCTGGGAAGAACAGGCTAACGCGTGTTCCACGCCCCACCTCGCTGTAGAGGCGCGCATGGCCGCCGATCTGCTTCATGAAGCCATAGACCATGCTGAGGCCGAGCCCCGTGCCCGATCCGACATCCTTTGTCGTGAAAAAAGGCTCGATGGCGCGCGCGCGCACGTCCGGCGTCATCCCCACACCGGTATCTGAAATGGAGACGCGGACATAATCCCCCTGCGGAGCATCCTGCTCGATGCGCGGATCTTCGTCGAATGAAACAGTTTCCGTTTCGATCGTGAGTTCGCCGCCCGAAGGCATGGCGTCGCGCGCATTGAGCGCAAGGTTCAGGATTGCCGTTTCGAACTGATCGATGTCGGTCTCGATGCTGCCGGCGATATCACCCAGATACATCCGAACGTTGATATTGGGCCCGATTGCACGCTGGAGAATTTCCGATATGTCGCCGAGCGCGCGATTGAGGTCCACGGATTGTCGGTTCAGTGGCTGCTTGCGAGCGAAGGCAAGAAGTCGCTGAGTGATCCGCGCTGCCCGCGTTGCCGCCTCCTGCGCACGCACAACGGCGCGCCGCGCTGCTGGCGGCAGATCGATATCGGCAATCATCTCGAGATTGCCGCCGATCACACTCAGGATGTTGTTGAAATCGTGCGCCACGCCGCCAGAGAGTTGTCCAATCGCGTCCAGCTTCTGGTGGTGGAGGATTGTTTCCTCAGCGCGCTTCTTGTCGGTGAGGTCGTAAATGATGCCGACAAATATCTCGTCATCACCGGTCCGCGCCTCGCCCACCGACAGATACATAGGGAAAACGGTTCCATCGGATGTGATGCCCTGAAGCTCACGGCCGATGCCAATGATTCGTTTGACCCCTGTCTCGCGGTGCCGGGCGAGATATCCATCATGCGCCTCGCGGAAGGGTGGAGGCATCAGCATCTTCACGTTCTGGCCGATCAACTCGTCTTTCGTGTATCCGAAGAGGGTGAGGCAGGCGGGGTTCACATAGTGAATCGTACCCGACGTATCGATGACGATCAGGCCATCGACCATCGTTTCTGGCACAACCAGGAAGCGCGTATCTGAAATCAGTTCTTTCAAGGTCGACCCGGGAAGCGAGAAAGTGTTCTCGAGAACTACCGGATTGGCGGCTGTACCGCCAGACGGAAGACCTAAGGGCAGGAGCTTTCGGGGCGGGATGCCGTGCACGTATCGGTCTCGATTGCCAGTGACGGCCCTCATTCTCAGAAATCGCCCCCTCGGCGTTTGACGTGGATCAGACGTCTCATTCGCAGGCTGACCTAAATCAGTCTCCTGTCAGGAGGCCTCAGCAGCAAAGGCGATAGTGAGATGATCGTGTTAAAGTCTGCCGTACTTTCGCTTCTGGCGGCGCTGACCCTTTCGGCCTGTGGAAGTCAGTCCCAACAGGATGTCGAGGCCTCGCTGAAGTCGGCGACCGTTACGGCTCTGCCAGGGCTCGATGAAACAAAAATCGCGATCTCCACCTCTGAGCGCAATTCGGCGAAATGGACCTGGACCGCGACTTACGAAGGCAAGGCCTACAGCTGCGATGCCGACGAGCGGATGCGGCTGCCTTCCTGTGTTCCTCAAGTTTCTACTGGAGACGCGTGATGACGATGGACCAAATTGTACCCTTGGCGGCCGCAAGCATCATGGCTTTCTTTGCGCTCGTCCTCGGGATGGTAGCTCTGTATTCGCGCGGGTCGTAGCCGATCCTTGGGGCGCGCAGCGGGCGCGACTCATCCGCGTCTTTCTGGGTTCAGGCTTGATGCCGGGGCCATCCGGTAGAAACAGTCTGCTCCTGCCTGTCGTCGTGCGCGCTTTCGGCTTGGCAGTACGCGAGGAAAGTGCCGTATCGCATCCTAAGGTCAGTATGAGCGAGTGCGCCGACCTATGCGGAGCGCCTCCGCCCCCGGCTGCGGCAACGTTTGATCTGAATCAAATCTCCCTTGGCGCGATAGTTCAAGAATTGCCGCGCTAGGAGGCGAGCCCCATGGTTTCAGCACATGTGCTTATCGTGGCGTCGAATCCCCATGCGGCGCGCTTTTTCCTGCGCGAGCGAGCAGATTGCCTTCAGGAACTTGTTGAGCGAGCCGAGTGCGCCGACTTTCTCGATAGGCATGGCAAACGTATCGATCAGCTCGAGAGGCGCGGTGGGCGAACAATGTTCAAGGCGCATGCGCGATGTGAAGACGCCGAGATGGAGATATTCCTGAGCCGGGTAGCGGCCGAAGTGGACGGCGCCCTGAACGAAAATGCGGAAGCAGATCTGGCCCTCATCGCGCCCGCTCCCGTGCTTCGCAAGCTACGCGATCTGATATCAACTGCGTCCAGGACAAGGCTGGTCCTCGAACGATGCGAGGATGTAGTTCGCGCCAGCCTGGAAGGCATCGCGGCGATCGCGGTAACGCCAACGCGCTGACCCCGAACGCCGGACAAAGCGGCGTTGTTTGGGTGTGAGTCCGCTCTCAGATGGCCAGGCTATGGCGATTGGGTTGCGGCGCGAAACTCGGATCGAAGCAGGCGGCGACATTACGCACATACGGCATCCCGCGAGCGGTGACCGTAATTCGGCGGCCGCTCATCTGGGCTAGGCCGGCGTCAAGTAAGGGAGACAGACGGGCCATCGCATCCGTGCAAATCTCTGCAGGGACGTTAGCCTCGAAGTCACACAGCAGGCGTTCGATGATGCTGGCGACGATCGCGTCCTGTTCCCGCACCGGAACGCCGCGCACCACTGGCAGGCGTCCTTCTGCCAGTGTGTCGCGATAGGCCCTCGTGTCGGGCGCATTCTGGCAAATCAGGTTGGGAAGCGACGAGATTGCAGATGCACCAAGCCCGATAAGGGCGTCCGCGTCGTCATCCGTATAGCCTTGGAAATTGCGCCGAAGTCTGCCCTGCATGCTGGCGGTTGCAAGGGAATCGCCCGGCGCCGCGAAGTGATCAAATCCGACAGGCAGGTAGCCAGCCTGCTCAAGTGTCAGCGCTGCGGCTTCCGCCTGACGGAAACGCTCTTCCGCGGAGGGGAGGTCGGCCGGTTTGATGGACCCCTGATGTTTCTTCATCCACGGGACGTGCGCATAGCCAAACACGGCCACGCGATCGATGTCGTGCGTCGCCGCAAACGTGGCGGCATCGATCACGTGCGCTACGGTCTGGCGGGGCAGGCCGTACATGATGTCCGTGTTGATGCTGGCAATTCCCGCGTCGCGCAACCAGCGCACCGTTCGCGAAATATCTGCTGCGGGTTGAATGCGATTGATGCGTTGCTGGACGCCAGCATCGAGCACCTGCACGCCAAGGCTCGCACGGCTGAGCCCTTGTTGCGCTAGGGCCTCGACAAGCGCAGGCGTGACACCACGCGGGTCGAGCTCGGTATCAATCTCCGCCAGGGAAGAAAAATTGAAGCATGAGCGAAGGTGGCCGAACAACGATTCGATCTGCGTCGGGGCGAGGATGTCGGGCGATCCTCCGCCCATGTGAACGCGCACCACACGGGCCGATGGCGGCATCCGCGCCGCAACAAGCTCGATTTCCTGCTTGAGAGCATCGAGATAGGACTCAAGCGGATCGGCAAACGTCGGCACGCTCGTGTGGCAACCGCAGTACCAGCAGAGCTTCTGACAATAGGGAATGTGGATATAGACTGAAAGCCTTGCATCGGTCGGAAGCGCGGCAAGCGCCGTCGTCGCGATGCTTTCATCGACAGCGCCTGTGAAGCGGGTCGCTGGCGGATAACTCGTGTAGCGCGGCAGCTGCGCTGCTGCGAAATCAGGAAGAAACTCCCACCTGCGCCAATTCGTCGGGCGCGAACAGGCTCGGCTGATCATGACCGCACCCGTTTCGGCTGGCGCTTGTTGGGCCTGATCGACAATAGCGCCCCGATCACAGCCAGACCGCCGCCCAGCAAGAGCAGGGCGCATCCGGGGCAATGCGCATGGCTGTAGGACGCAAACATCGATGGCGGCGTTCCGCCGCACCATGATGTCAGAAGCTCGTCAGGAATACGCGGTGTGCATGATCGCAGGAAAACACCCGCAATCATCGCAATCAGGCCCGAAATAAAGGTGATTACGGACTTCACTGGGGTCTTCCTCCGTGTGGCTGGAGGGGTGGGGATAACCAGCCACGCGCGTTGTCTAACCGTGCGGGGCAAAACGCGTTTGTTCTGGATCAAGGGGCGGCATGCACCGGGATGGCAAGCAGCCCGCATCGCGCTTCCGCGCGCCGCAGATCACAGGATTCGAGAATGGTTCCCCAGGTAGCTCCAAGCTCCCGGATCGAGGCAAGCACCTTCGCCGTCGGCATTGTGCTGATGTTCGTGCTCTTCATCGCCCTTGGCGGTGTAGCAACGGCGGCGGACTCTTCCTTCCGCGTGCATAGCTTGATCTTTGCAATCGCAGCCTTTGCCGGACTAGCCGGGTTGCTTGGCTGGCACGAGGCGGGAGACGTGCCGCGTACCTTCGATCCGAGTCGCTACGAGGAAGGCGTGGTCAAGGCAGGCGTTATCGCCACGATGTTCTGGGGGATCGCCGGCTTTACGGCGGGCCTCCTGATCGCTCTTCAGCTTACCTGGCCAAATCTGTTCTATTTCCCGGATCTGGGCTGGACCAATTTCGGTCGCCTGAGGCCGCTGCACACATCGGCTGTGATTTTCGCCTTCGGCGGCAACGCGCTGATCGCTACATCCTTCTACGTTGTTCAACGTACATGCCGCACCCGTCTGGCCGGCGGGATGTGGCCCTGGTTCGTCTTCTGGGGCTATCAGCTCTTCATCGTGGTGGCCGCGACCGGCTATCTGATGGGCGTCAGCCAAAGCAAGGAATACGCAGAGCCCGAATGGTATGCGGATGCATGGCTCACCATCGTCTGGGTCGTCTATCTGGGGGTCTTCGTCGCAACGCTTCTTCGCCGCAAGGAGCCCCATATCTACGTGGCCAACTGGTTCTACCTGGCCTTCATCGTGACGATCGCGATGCTCCACATCGTCAACAACCTGTCGCTGCCCGCAAGCCTTTCGGGATCGAAGTCCTACTCCGTCTTTAGCGGCGTCCAGAGCGCGCTGATCCAGTGGTGGTACGGCCACAATGCGGTCGGCTTCTTCCTGACCGCAGGCTTCCTCGCCATCATGTATTACTTCATTCCGAAACGCGTCGAGCGTCCGGTCTGGTCTTACCGTCTTTCGATCGTGCACTTCTGGTCACTGATCTTCATCTACATCTGGGCGGGCCCACACCATCTGCACTACACCGCGCTGCCGCAATGGGCGCAGACGCTGGGCATGACGTTCTCGATCATGCTGTGGATGCCGAGCTGGGGCGGCATGATCAACGGCCTGATGACGCTGTCGGGCGCGTGGGACAAGCTGCGCACAGACCCTGTCGTCCGCATGCTTGTCGTGTCGGTAGCATTTTACGGCATGGCGACGTTCGAAGGCCCGGTAATGTCGGTGCGCGAAGTGAACGCGCTGTCCCACTATACCGACTGGGGCATCGGCCACGTCCACTCGGGTGCCCTCGGATGGGTCGGCTTCGTCACCTTCGGCGCCATGTACTGCCTCACGCAATGGATCTGGAAGCGGCAGAAGCTGTATTCCAACAACCTTGTCGAGTGGCACTTCTGGATCGCGACCCTGGGTATCGTCCTCTACATCACCTCGATGTGGGTGTCGGGGATCATGGAAGGTCTGATGTGGCGCGCCCACAACTCATTCGGCTTCCTCGAATACTCCTTCATCGAGACCGTCAGCGCCAAGCACATCTCTTACATCATCCGTGCAACAGGTGGTGGTCTGTACCTGATTGGCGCTATCATCATGGTCTACAATCTAGTGCGTACCGCGCGTGGCGACGTTCCTGCAGACGAACGCCGCCGCGGTTCAGCTCCAACACTTCAACCGGCAGAGTAAGGAAGACATCGCATGGCCGCGCGTCCAGGCTGGTTGTTTCGCAACCACAAAGTCTTCGAGAAGCACAGTTATATCCTCCTCATCGGCATTCTGATCGTGGTCGCGATCGGCGGGCTGATCGAGATTACGCCGCTGTTCTATCTCAAGAGCACAATCGAGAAGGTCGAAGGGATGCGTCCCTACACGCCGCTCGAGCTTGCAGGGCAGAACATCTACATCCGCGAAGGTTGCAACGTATGCCATTCGCAGATGATCAGGCCGTTGCGCGATGAAGTGGAGCGCTATGGCCACTACTCGCTAGCGGCGGAGAGCATGTACGACCACCCCTTCCAGTGGGGCTCCAAGCGTACCGGGCCGGATCTCGCCCGTGTCGGCGGCAAGTATTCCGACGAGTGGCAGAAACAGCACCTCATTGATCCGCGTTCGCTTGTGCCGGAATCGATCATGCCTCCCTACGCCTTCCTCCAGGGGCGTCCGCTCGATCTGTCCACCATCGCAGACGGCATGAAGGCGCTGAAGCTGGAAGGTGTTCCCTATACGGACGCGATGATCAAACGCGCGACCGACGACGCCTATGCGCAGGCTGGCGAAGACTACGACGTGGAAGCGCTCAGGAAGGACTACGCGGCGATCTCCGGTCGCGAAAACGGGGTCGTCGTGCGGGACTTCGACGGCGAGCGCGGCGATCCATCCGAACTCGACGCCCTCATCGCCTACCTGCAAGTGCTCGGCACGATGGTCGATTTCTCGACCTATCAAGCCGAAGACCTCTCGAACCGGAGGTAACGCCCCATGACATACGAAGATTGGTCATCCTTCGCCCAGACCTGGGGCACGATCTACTTCGTCGTGATTTTCGCAGCTGGAACGCTCTATGCGCTCTGGCCGCGCAAGGCAGCTGAGTTCCGCAAGGCCGCGCGCCTCCCCCTTGATGAAAAGGATACCGGCGATGACCGGCCACTCGCCTGAGATCGACGAACACAGCGGCGTCGAGACGACCGGCCACGAATGGGATGGCATCAAGGAGTTGAACAATCCGCTGCCGCGTTGGTGGAGGTTCGTCTTCTGGGGAAGCGTCGTTGTCGCGATCGTTTACTGGGTGCTCATGCCAGCCTGGCCTGCCTTGCCTGGCATGCAGGGCTACACCAAAGGCGTTTGGAATCAGTCGGATCGGGACAACGTCTTCAGCGATGTGTCCGCCGCAAAGGCGGAACGCGCAGTCCTGGGCCAAAAGCTGATGTCGCTCAGCGCGGCCGATGTTCTGAAGGATCATGAACTCAGCCAACTCGCCCTGTCGTTGGGCGAGAGCGCCTTCGGTGACAACTGCGCTACCTGCCATGGCGCAGGAGGCAAAGGCGCCAAGGGTTATCCGCAATTGGCGGATGATGTGTGGCTGTGGGGCGGTTCGCTAAGCGAGATCGAACGCACGATCCGCCACGGCATCCGTTCCAACGACCCCGCCACGCGCACCACCGATATGCCTGCCTTCGGCCGGGACGAGTTTCTTACAGCTGCTCAGATCAATGATCTGGTGGAGTATGTGACAAACGTCTCGGGCCAGAAGGCCGACATGGCGGCCGTGGAACGCGCGCGTCCCGTCTTTGAAGCGAACTGCGCTAGCTGTCACGGCGAGGATGCCCACGGCAACCGTGAGAAAGGCGCGCCTAACCTGACCGACCGCGACTGGCTTTATGGCGGTGACCGCGCAACGCTTCGCCGCACCATCTTTGGTCCGCGAAATGGCGTGATGCCCGCCTGGGGCGCCCGGTTCGACGACGCGACTGTGCGTGCGCTCGCGATCTATGTGCACTCTCTGGGTGGTGGCGAGTAGATCATGGCGTCGACCACGCTCATTAATCTGCGGGATGGACACGGCGGCGGCTCGCCGCCGCCGGGCGGACCGCCGGACAGTGAGCCGCCAATCGTTCTTTATGAACGACGTCGCCAGATCTACCCCAAGCTGGTGTCCGGGTCCTTCAGATCGCTCAAATGGGCGCTGATGGCGATTACGCTTGGCATCTATTACGTCTTGCCATGGCTGCGGTGGGACCGGGGCGAGGGTGCCCCGGACCAGGCCGTTCTCGCTGACTTTGCAAGAGGAAAGTTCTACTTCTTCAGCCTCGAGATCTGGCCGCAGGAAGTCTACTACATCACCGGCCTGTTGATCCTTGCCGCCGTTGGATTGTTCCTCGTTACCGCTGTCTTCGGGCGTGTCTGGTGCGGTTATTTCTGTCCGCAGACGGTCTGGACTGACCTGTTCATCGTTGTCGAACGTTTCTTTGAAGGCGACCGCAACGCCCGCATGAAGCTCGACAAGTCGCCCATGTCCGTCAACAAGGCGACGCGCAAGATTTCCAAACACGTCGTCTGGCTTCTCGTGTCCTTCGCTACGGGCGGCGTCTTCATTCTCTACTGGCACGATGCGCCGACAATTGCCGAGACCTTCTTCACGGGACATGCGCCCGCGACGGCTTATGTCTTTGCAGCGCTTCTCACCGCGACCACCTACGCGCTTGCAGGAACGATGCGCGAGCAGGTCTGCACTTACATGTGCCCATGGCCGCGCATTCAAGGCGCACTCATCGACCGCGACACGCTGAGCGTAACATACCGCTCCGATCGCGGCGAACTCCGGGGCCCCCACAAAAAGGGCGACACGTGGGAAGGGCGGGGCGATTGCGTCGACTGTACACAATGCGTGGTCGTCTGCCCAATGGGCATCGACATCCGCAACGGTCCACAGCTCGAATGCATCCAGTGCGGCCTCTGCATCGACGCCTGCGACGGCGTCATGAAAAAAGTAGGCAGGCCAACAGGTCTGATCGCATACGACACGGACGACAACGTCACGCTGAGAAAGGTTGGAGCCAAAGCACGGCGGTTCCAGCCGTTACGCGCCCGTACGATCCTCTATGCCGTTGTGTTCGCCTTGACCGCTGCGTTGATGGTGTTCGGTCTCGCGACACGCACAGGCCTCGAATTCTCGGCGCTGAAGGATCGCGCGCTGCCTTACGTGCAGCTCAGCAATGGCGACATTCGCAACGCCTACACGCTGAAACTGGTCAACAAGCGCCGCGACACGCTCGATCTGACGCTCTCCGTCGAAGGTCTGCTGGACGCGCGCCTGGAAATCGTCGGGGAAGTCTACACAACCGGCTCTCCACACCTGTTGCTCGTGCCGGACGCGGTCGAAAGCTACCGCGTGTTTGTCACGGCTGCTCAGGGTCAAGCCGCCGATATCCGCTTTGTGCTTTCACAGGGTGACAACAAAACCGCCATCGCCGCGACGCGTTTCCTGGGACCGGAGAACTGACATGGCAGCCAAACCCCTTCGCGGCATTCATGTCTTCTGGTGGATCTCCGGCTTCTTTGCGGTCACCATCGCGCTCGACTCCCTGTTCGTCGTGTGGGCGATCCAGAGCTTTCCGGGAGAGCAGGTCAAGAACTCCTATGTCCTGGGCCTCGACTTCAATCGCGAAGTCGCAAGGCGCAAGGCGCAAGAAGCAGTCGGCTGGAGCGCCGAAATCGGCGTTCGAGAAGAGCCGACGCGTACGCTCGTGATCCGTGTCAAAAGCGCTGAGGCGGGCGCTGTGACCGGCCTGCAAATGTCCGCCAGCGTCCACATTGCCGGCGAGGCGCGCGCACAAACGCTTACGCTCGCAGAACAGCTCCCCGGTGAATACGTCGCGCCTGTCGATCTGCCTTCCGAAAAACGGATCGATATTGAGGCCAAGGCCGTTAGGCAAAACTCCGACATTATCTTTGAAGCTGCCAAGAGGCTTGAGCTGTCATGAGCGTCGTTGCCGCGGGGTGTCCCTCAAGGTTGACGCCGCCCGAGACCGGCAGCGTCGCTTCGAATCCCGCCCCCTTCGTGACCGAACGCGGTGGGCGTAGCGCGCTCGATATCGTGGTGCGTGGCGCATCGTGCGGCGGATGTCTCGCCAAGATCGAAAAGGCGGTTGGCCAGCTCGACGGCGTCCAGTCGGCTCGCCTCAACCTTTCAAACGGCCGTCTCCACGTTGAATGGATCGGAAAGCTCGATCCCCGCCGCATCACCGATACGCTGACCGGCCTGGGCTATGGCGCCGCCGCCCTCGATCCCGGCAATCCCGACAAGACTTATGCGCGAACCGAGCGACGCCTTCTGATCGCTCTGGTCGTCGCGGGCCTCGCGACGGTGAACGTCATGGTGGTGGCCGAACCGCTCTGGTTCAGCCCGGACGTCGATGCCGCGACACGTACGCTCTTTCACTGGCTGTCCGCGCTGATTGCAATCCCGGCTTCGGCTTTCTGCGGACTCCCTTTCTTCGAATCCGCCATCTCGTCCCTGCAACGCGGTCGCCTCAATATGGACGTGCCGATCTCGTTGGCGGTCATCCTCGCAATCGGTCTCAGCGTTTATGAAACCATACGCGGCGGCGAACACGCCTATTTCGATGCGTCCGTCATGCTGCTGTTCTTCCTGCTCATCGGTCGCTTTCTCGATGCGCGATTGAGGCGCCGCGCCTACGCTGCCGCCAATGCGCTGGCTGCGATGCAGACGTCCAGCGTTACACGCATCGACGGCAAGGGCGCCGCCGAAGCCGTCAAGGCCTCCGATATCAAGCCCGGCGAAATTCTGCTTCTGACAGCCGGCGAGCGTCTTGCTGTCGATGCCGAGGTGATCGGGGGCGAAAGCGACATCGATCAGCGGCTTGTGACCGGAGAAGTGGAGCCCGTCGCCAGCTTCCAGGGCCAGACGCTCCACGCCGGCGCAATCAATCTGTCGGGTGCATTGCGGGTCCGAGCCCTCGCGCCGGCAAGCCGCTCGCTCATGGCCGACGTCTCCAGGCTCCTCGAGGCTGGGGAACAGAAGAAGTCAGCCTATCGGCGCATCGCGGACAAAGCCGCTGAGGCGTATGTCCCACAAGTTCACGCCGCCGCATTGCTCGCATTCATCGGATGGCTGCTATTCGGCGCCACGGTCGAGCACGCTGCCTTTGTCGCGATCACCGTGTTGATCATCACCTGTCCGTGCGCAATCGGTCTCGCTGCGCCGCTTGTTCAGGTCGTCGCCGCAGGCCGCCTGTTCCAGCGCGGGGTCTTCCTCGCTTCGGGTGACGCGCTCGAACGTATCGCCACCGCAGATCATGTGATTTTCGACAAGACAGGCACGCTCACACTCGGTGATCCGGTGTTGGTTTCCGGCTATTCACCGGGAGATCTTGAACTCGCCGCGCGTCTCGCGCGCGCCAGCCGCCATCCCTTTTCACGGGCCATTGTCGCTGCTGCAGGCACGGGGTCGATTGCGGCGAGCATCAAGGAGCACCCGGGCCGCGGGGTTTCCGGCATGATAGATGGCCGCCTCGCTCGCCTGGGTTCGGTGGATTTCGTCGGCGCGGGAGCAGGGCATAGCTCCGAACTGTGGTTTGCCATCGAAGGCTCTGCGCCAGTCTGTTTCCGTTTCGAGGACCGCATCCGTCCCGATGCCGCAGCAACCGTTCGGCGTTTGCAGCAGATGGGCTTGTCGGTAGAGCTTCTTTCGGGGGACGGGCATGAGCGCGTCGGGGCAGCGGCGGCCGAAGCAGGCATCACAGTCTGGACCGCCGCCGCCGCGCCGATGTCGAAAGCCGCCCACCTTGAGGAACTCCAGACGCGTGGCCGCCGTGTGCTCATGGTTGGCGATGGCCTCAACGACGCGGCCGCGCTCGCTGGCGCACATGCTTCAATCGCACCGGGCGGCGCGGTCGATGTCTCGCGGCTCGCCAGTGATTGCGTCTTCTCCGGCGAAACGCTCGCCGCTGTCGCCGACGTGATCACCATCGCCCGGCAGGCGCGTAGCCGGATGCGGGAAAACTTCGCATTCGCGGCGCTCTACAATTTTGTCGCCATCCCCGTCGCGCTGGCAGGCTGGGCCACGCCACTCGTCGCCGCAGCAGCAATGTCAGCATCATCCGCAGTGGTGACGCTGAATGCGCTCCGCCTGTCAGGCGCGGGGACACCTGGAGATCCGCGATGAGTGTACTTCTCTACATGATCGCCGCAGCACTCGGTCTGGCCATCCTGGCTCTCGCAGGTTTCCTGTGGGCGCTCCGCTCCGGCCAGTTCGAAGACCCCGCCGGCGCCGCATGGCGCGCCCTTAATGACGAGGACCATCCAGCGCGCGAGTAGGCGGGTTCTCCCAGCCCTGCGTCAGCGCGACGCTCCCCCACGGAGGTTTCCTTCCTGCCGACAGCGCCGGCCAAGGCTTGTCTTGCCGGCACTGTCCCGACATACTTTACGCGCGTCAGACGCGTGGGTGGGAAATGACTGCAACAGCCTTGATCCTCGAAAACGATCGCTACATGCGTCGCCTCATGTGCAATCTTCTCAAGGAGCGTGGAATAGGTTCGACGCCCACGCAAACCGTCGACGAGGCGCTACGAGCGGCTGAAGGCCAGCAGTTCGACGTTGCGCTGGTGGACATCGGGCTGGACGAGGGAAGCGGCCTCGATCTGGTGCGTCATCTTCGCTCGGATACGACCAGCCGTAACAGGGCGGTCCCCATCCTGATCGTATCTGGAAACAATCACAGAGGCGCTATCCTGGAATCACGCGACTGCGGCGTTGATGCCTATTTGGTGAAGCCGCTCTCGGCGTCGGCCCTCATGGCGAAGGTGGATCACGTCATGACACACCGGCGCGCTATCGTCAGCTCGCCAGGCTATTTCGGACCTGACCGAAGACGCGAACGCGCGGACCCGTATTCCGGGCCCGAACGCCGGTCTGTCGCGTATTACCTTTAAGTCCGCTGGCGGGCGGCGCAGCCCGCCCGGCCTGGAACGCTGAAAAGCACTGTCGATGTCAACCACCGCTCCTGTTTCAACGCCATCACTCGCAAGCGCGCTGGAAGCGCGGCGCGACACGCTGCAACTGTCTGACCAGGACCGGGCGCTTCTGCTGGAAACCGTGGATCGCGTCGCGCCCCACTGGCCGGCATTTCTTGATCGTCTCTATGAGCGCTTGGGGCGTCACCCCGAGACCAGCATCCTTCTTCAGAATCCTGAGGTCGTAACCCGACTGAAAGCCCACCAGCTGGCGTACCTGCGCACGCTGTTCACTTCGGCGCATGACGATGAACATGCCAGCCAGCTCATCCGCTTGGGTCATACTCACTACCGTATGCGTGTGACGCCGGACTGGTACATTTCCACGTATGCACATTTTCTCTGTGACCACATCGATCTCATAGCCGACCACGAGCTGCTGTCGTCGAACTCCATTGCTGTCACTAACGCCCTCATACGTTCGGTGTTCTATGACATCGCACTGGTTCTCGACGCCTATGGTGCAGGCGAAGCGGAGGCCGTTTCTCGCCGCCACGCCGAATTGGTCAGACCGCCTTCGGCTGCCCCCGCTCCCATGAACCTCCGACCGACGCCCCCGCCGTTGCCGCCGTCCGTTCCCACAAGCACGCGTCTTCGGGTGTCGGGCGCGCGCGTGACTGAGCGCAAGACGTTTCTGGGAATCGACGCCGAGGCCGGCGATGCGCTCGCGCGCATTCAACCCCAGCTTGCCGCGACAATCCCGACGATCCTGTCGGACTTCTACGACTTCATCACCTCCGAGCAGAACGTCTCCCACCTCCTGCCGGTAGAGGCAGTCGAGCGGCTCAAGTCACAAGTGACCTCTTACTGGCACGAGCTCAGCCGCACCGACTACGGTCGCCCTTACGCGGCTTCGCGCGCGCGTGTGGGCGTCATCCACGAGCGCATCGGCCTCAGCCTGCAATGGTATCTCAGCGCATTGGCGCGCCAACTCGTCACCCTTATTCAGAACGTGCAGCCGGGCTCGTCGGAGATCAAAGCTCTCCTGCGCACGATATTTTTCGACATCTCGTTTGTCATCGACGCCTATATGGATGCGCGCATCGAGACGCTCTTGCGCACGGATGGCTTCGCCAATGAGCTGATTGCAGGCTTGACCGCCGCCGTCGCCGTCGTTGATCCGGCTGGTCGGGTGGTTTCTGCAAATCCCGCAATGGTGGATCTCGTCCCAGGCTCCGCAGCGCTGCTTTACCAGATGCCGATCTCATCGGCCGTTCCCCTCGTCGAGATCGACGCCGTGCTGAGCCGGGTCTCGGAGCAGAACCAGAAGGCGGTCGCGTTCGGCTTTATCGGGCGCCATCAATACAAGATCATGGCCCTCAAGCTCACAGACCGGCCAGGGATTCCAGCGGGCAGTTGCGCCCTCATTCTCGAAGATGTCTCTGATGTCTTGCGCATGGCGCAAAAAGGAGAAGAAGCGCAGCGAGATGTTGATGGCCTGCTCGCGGGCACCAATGCAGTTATCTTCCAGACTGATCCCGGGTTGGTCACCATCCGCTCGATCTCCAGGCCGGTCCTGGCGCTGACTGGATTTCGCGACATCTACTTCCTTGGTCGCAGTAACACCTGGATGGATCTGATCCATCAGGATGACCGCCAGCAGGTTCGCATGGCCACCCAGTCTCTGCGACCGGGTGCATCGACAGCCATCGTCTATCGGATTCGTACGGAATCGGGCGACGAGAAGTGGGTTCGCAGCCACGTCACGCGTTTGGCTGACGAATCCGGATGCGTCTTCGACTACTGGGCAAGCGTCGATATCACCGCCGAGCGGTACGCTGTAGAACTTCGACATGAGCGTGACAAAGCGATCAGTAGTGCTGCCAGCAGGCTCGAGCTTTTGACGCATGTGAGCCACGAAATCCGCACGCCCCTGGGCGTTATCCAGGGCTTGTCGGAGCTTTTGCTCAAGAGCGAGGGAGGCGACAGGCAGCGCGATCTTCTTGAGGACATGGCCGGCGCATCCGGGCAACTTCAGCTGCTAGCGCGCGACATGCTTGAGCTGGCGCGCATCGATCACGGGTCCATCACCATCCATCCTTCCTGGTTCCTCGCCGAGCTCGTCATCGATCAGGCCATCGCGGAGGCGCGTTCGGCCCTCGAGGATCACCGAACGCCTGTCGCCAAAATAATGGCTCCCGCCCTGAAGGTGTGGGCTGATCCACTCCGCTTTCACCAGATCGTCCAGAACCTTGTATCCAACGCTTTGAAGTACGGCGGCGAAAGCGGATCTGTGGCTATTTCCCTCGCACTCGAACAAGACCGGCTCCTGATGCAGGTGTCCGATATCGGGTCCGGGTTCTCATCGGAGGTTATCGATCGCGCGTTCGACCGCTTTCCGATCCATGGGCCTGCCGTTTCGGGAACGCGCGCCGCCGGGGTGGGCCTGTCCCTGGTCAAACAGCTTGTCGAGGGACATGGCGGGCGAGTTGGCGTTCGAAGCACGCCCGGAATTGAGACCCAGATCTGGATCGAGCTACCGTTGGAAAGTGCAGGCGGCGAGCAACCGGGTCCAGTCCACCTTGGCGAGGGTGATCACGGGCCGCTAGACCCGGACCAGATCTTCTAGCTGATGGTCCGAGCGCCGTGTGGTCCCGGTTTCAATTGAAGGGGCCGTCGCGTGATTGACCTGCGCAAAAGCCAACTTGCGGAGCTAGCCCAGGACGACTTTCAGCGAACAACCGCCACATTCTGCGCGCGCACCTGTCGCGCTCCCCAGCTATTCAATCCGTGTCACGCTGAGGTCACATTCAAAACGGAAACACCCCGAAACGGGAGGGGCCGTGAGAGAACGTTGTGATACGGCAATGCAGTCTACTGCTCTGATGTCCCGATATTTTTGATGAAAAACCAATCGCGTAGGTTCTCTGTTGCCCCGATGATGGACTGGACGGACCGGAATTGCCGGGCTTTCCATCGTCATCTGTCACGCCATGCCTTGCTCTATACTGAGATGGTCACCGCCGACGCGGTCATTCACGGGCAGCGGGATCGGCTGCTGGGCTTTGATCCGATCGAGCAGCCCGTCGCGTTGCAGCTCGGTGGCTCCGAGCCGGAAAAGCTGGCGGAGGCGGCGCGCATCGGCGTGGCCTATGGCTATATCGAGATCAACCTCAATGTCGGCTGTCCGTCGGAGCGCGTGCAGTCGGGCGCATTCGGCGCCTGCCTCATGCGCGAGCCCAACCTCGTTGCCGACTGCCTCACCGCCATGCGCGAAGCTGCCAGACACGAGGGAAAGAGCGTGCCGGTCACGATCAAGCATCGTCTCGGCGTCGATGATGATGATCCGCGCGAGCGCCTGTTCTCCTTCGTCGAGACACAGGCGAAGGCAGGCACAACCTCCTTCACCGTCCATGCACGCAAGGCATGGCTGAAGGGGCTCAGCCCGAAAGAGAACCGCGAAATTCCACCGCTCGACTACGAGATCGTCGCCGAGCTGAAACGCGCGTATCCAGATCTCGAGATCATCCTCAATGGCGGCATCGCCGATCTCGACACCGCGCTGCGTGAACTCCCGCGCGTCGATGGAGTCATGCTCGGCCGCGCCGCCTATCACGAGCCGTATCTCCTGCTCGGCGTCGACAGCCGCATCTTTGGCGACGACACGCCGCAACGCACAGCCGACCAGGCCGCGCGCGACTTCCGCCCGTGGATCATCGCGCGACTGGAAGAGGGCGCAGTGCTCCACTCCATCACCCGCCACATGCTCGGCCTCTTCTCTGGCCGCCCCGGCGCTCGCCAATGGCGCCGCATCCTCTCCGAAAAAGCCCCCGGCGCCCGCGGCGCGCAATCGATCACAATTTACGACGAAGCGCTTGCCGCCTTGAGCCCTGCACATGCCCTTGCCAGCTGATGGGCTTGAGGTGGTTTACGTCCACCTGCCTCCGGGAGGCCCCTTGCCGGAATGGACGCATCGCAGGCCGTTCAACGCCGTAGTGGTTGTGACAACCGCTGTTTCGGAAGACTGGCAGGGTCTCGTAAGCGATTGGCTGGTGAGATCGGGCTGCCTCTACATGATGGCGTGGGGCGTGGAGTGCTCGTCCTGGGATGACTCCGTCGACTACGCCACGCTCTCGCTTCACGATTTCAAGGACATCCCGCCGGAGTCGTTTGTTATGACGACATGGCACGAAGATGATCCTCTGGAAGAAGCCTTCTGGTACGCGCTGTTCGTGGGAAATTTGACTTACGGCGACAAGCTCCTCGATCTGACCCTGATCTTGGACATCGGAGACAAGGAGCGCGGCGCCGAGTTACTTGCGCTGTTCGATCAATCGCGGGATTTGGCGAAGCGTTCGCCCGACTGAACCTACTCGTGAATGATGATCGCTTGCGCGGTCACGTCCCAGCCGTCGAGGCGGTTGAGGAAGCTCATGCCGAGCAGCGAGTGCTCAAGCCCTTCCTCGATCACGACAGCCGATACGTTCTTCACCGTGACGCCGTCGATGGTGATCGCGTCCAGCACGGTGGTCGCCGCCTTCACGCGGCCGGCGGCGGTGCGTACTTCGGCATTGCGCTGGAGGTTGTCAGTATCGATGCCCAGCCGCCGCGCATCGCGCTTGCTCAGCGCTACGAGGCTCGCGCCGGTATCGACCAGGAACTTCACCGGCTGGTTGTTGACCCGCGCCGTCGCCCAGTAGTGCCCATCGCCTTCCTTGCGCAGGGAGGCTGTGCGAATCTGGTGCGATGAAATCACCGGCAACGCTTCCGGCTCGATCGAGGCTTCTTCCGCCAGCGCGGGCTTCGCATCGACGCGCATATTCATCGTGTCCCGCAGAGCCACGAGGCCGAGGGCCGCAGCGCCAAACAGCGCCAGAGCAGGAAACAGGGCCTTCCGCACCGACCAAGACTCCCCAAGGGACGTCACGACACAGTTCTTCTAGCAGAAAATCCTCTAGCAAAGAACAAACGGACAGCAGCCCATATTCTTTAGCCTTGGCGCTCTTTTTGCCGGATTTGCCCGATCAGCCCAGTTTTCCCGAAGCTTTCAGCGCATCCATGCGCGCGGACAGGGCGACCATCACGGCATCCCGCTCGGGATCGCTCAGCCGCGCCCAGCGCGCGATCTCGCCCAAAGTCCGGCCGCAGCCCAGACAATTGCCGCTGGCGCCGTCGACGACGCAGACCTTCACGCAGGGGGTTTTGATCGGTTGGAGCATCTCGGCTCTCATATAACCCCAATTCCCACCAATTGCAGCTTGACGTTGCGGCAATGCGACCTCGCGTCCGAAGGGCTTTACGCTTGACGTACCTCAGGTAAACCGGAGCATAGCCAACTAGAATTCATGACGAAGCGTCCATGACGCTACGTCAACCATAGTCGCCCGGAGACCGCCATGGACCTGAGCTTCACCCCCGAAGACATCGCCTTCCGTCAGGAAGTTCGCACCTGGCTCGAAAGTGACTACCCGGAAGAGCTGCGCGGCAAATTCTCGCGCGATGAATATTCGAAGGAAGACTTCCTCCTCTGGCAGCGAACGCTGTTCGCCCGCGGCTGGGGTGCTCCCGCCTGGCCGAAGGCATACGGCGGCACGGGCTGGACGTCGGTGCAGAAGTTCATCTTCCAGGAAGAATGCGCCCGCGCTGAAACCCTGCCGATCCCGCCCTTCGGCATGTCGATGCTCGCGCCCGTTCTGATGGCCTTCGCCTCGGAAGAGCAGAAAGCGCACTACCTCCCGCGCATCGTCAACGGCACGGACTTCTGGTGCCAGGGCTATTCCGAACCCGGCGCCGGCTCCGACCTAGCATCGCTGAAAACCAAAGCCGAGCGCGTCGGCGACCATTACGTCATCAACGGCCAGAAAACCTGGACCACGCTCGGCCACTTCGCTGACTGGATCTTCGTCCTCTGCCGCACCGACCCGGCGGCCAAGAAACCGCAGGAAGGCATCTCCTTCATCCTCGTCGACATGAAGACGCCCGGCGTCGAAGTCCGTCCGATCATCACCATGGATGGCGGCCACGAGGTCAACGA
>Ga0116156_10000055_pt1 | contig 115464 bp, 113 predicted proteins | sample AD_UKC045_MetaG_FD_89891 | JGI IMG/M metagenome (GOLD analysis project Ga0116156, IMG submission 89891) | Active sludge microbial communities of municipal wastewater-treating anaerobic digesters from USA - AD_UKC045_MetaG | ecosystem: Engineered > Bioreactor > Anaerobic > Digestate | place...
ACCAGGGTATCTAATCCTGTTCGCTACCCACGCTTTCGTCCATGAGTGTCAGGTCTGTTCTAGTGAGTTGCCTTCGCCTTTGGTGTTCTAGCCGATATTAACGGATTTAACCCCTACACCGGCTATTCCACTCACCTCTCCCAGCCTCTATTTTGGCAGTTTTTTTCGCAGCTTTAAGGTTAAGCCCTAAAATTTGACGAAAAACTTACCAAAAAACCTGCGGACGCTTTACGCCCAATAAATCCGGGTAACGCTTGAGGTCTCTGTATCACCGCTGCTGCTGGCACAGAGTTAGCAACCTCTTATTCCTTAGGTACCGTCAACGTTCGTCCCTAAGAAAAGATCTTTACACCCCGAAGGGCTTCATCAATCACGCGGCGTCGCTCCTTCAGCCTTGCGGCCATTGAGGAATATTCTTGACTGCAGCCTCCCGTAGGAGTCGGGGCAGTGTCTCAGTCCCCGTGAGGCGGGTCGTGCTCTCACACCCGCTACCCGTCATTGCCTTGGTGAGCTTTTACCTCACCAACTAGCTGATAGGACATAGGCCCCTCTCTGACCAATAAATCTTTACTTGATAAAACTTGTGTTCCATCAAGACCATCGGGAATTAGCTCCGCTTTCGCAGAGTTGTGCCCGAGTCAGAGGTGGGTTACCAATGTGTTACTCACCCGTTTGCCACTATCGTGTCTCGCTTCCACGAGACACGCGCGGACAGACGCAGACTTGGACGCGGACAGACGCAGAAAAAAATTCCGCGTAAGTCAGCGTTTTGTCCACGTAAGTCAGCGGTGTCTCACTAAAGTGAGACACGACCGTTCGACTTGCATGCCTTAGACACGCCGCCAGCGTTCACCCTGAGCTAGGATCAAACTCTCAATAAAAATTAAGAATTTTTTTTAGCTCTTTACTAAATTAAATAAATTAAAGAATAGAAAAGAGAAATTTCTTGCCACTCTTTAGTTGTTAAAAATAAATTTTCAAAGAGCAAATTTCTTGGCTCAAATTGAGATAAGAAAAAACAGTAACATCTATTAAATTAATAAATATTACTGCTTTATCTTAAAAACTTTTTAAAGAACATTGGCAGATGTATTTTTACATATGTTTGCCGGTGATAATTATTGGGTGATATCTTAACTATTGGTTCAATTTTTAAGCTCGAACCTTGTGTTTGTTAGATCAGTCCCAAAAGTCATTATTTTTATCCACAGTTATTATATAGTTCTATTAAAAAGCTGTCAAGAGGGTCAGAAACAGAGAAATAAAGAAATAGAGAAACAAAGGGAAAGACAACAAAATAGTTTTTTAATCCTTCACCTCTTTATTTCTCTATTTCTATGTTTCTGACCTCTTGACACAAAGCCTTGACATTGGTTTTATCCTGTGCTAAGATAATTTATTAATATTTTTATTCTGCCTAATACCCTCCAAGAGACGACGAGCATGGGGATTCTTTCTTAGGTATTTTCCGGCTTTTAGCTCGAAAATCTCTAAAAAGAATTTTCTTCTCTTGGAGAATACTAGGCAGAATTTTTTTTGACACAATTTTAATTAATTTGTGTCCTCCCCTCGCCCGCCTGAACGGACGGGGTTTTTATTTCCTTTTTTACACTTTTGGTGGTATAAATATAATAGAAACTAGAAATTAAGAAATTAGAAATTAAGGGTTAAATTGCAATTTTATGAAAAATTATTCACATAAAACGATTAATAAACAACTAACTCGCTACCGCACGCCGTCTTGGAAAAAAAATTATCATACGCCAATAATTTCCATGTCTATAACTAAAAATTTAGTAAAAAAACAAAACACGGAATCCCGTCGGTCAAATTATCAGTCAACCCTGGAAACTCAATCCTAACCGCTTTGTGAAGTGATTTTAATTTACTCTCAAGCGAATAAATCTAAAGTTTGAGTTCAAAACAACAAATTGTTATAATTTTTTTATGAAACAGATTCATCTAAGAGGTTCTTGGTTAATTAGGGCGCCAAAAGAAAAAATCTATCAGATAATTTCTGATTTTGAAAATATGCCCAAATATTTTCCAGGGGTAGCAAAGTCGATAGAGATAATTGAAAAGCAAGGAAATCAGCAAAAAATGACTGCAAAAGTAAAATCTTTTGGTCGAGTGTTTGAGACAAAAATGCAGACAGAATTGCTGCCTAATATTGGTTTTAAATCTAACAATAAATCTTCCCTTGGCACTTCCGGTCATGAGGAATTTTTAATGGAAGATGCTATGGGTGATACTAAAATTAACTATACATATGATATTGAAATTCATCGCCTAATACTGCAAATTATAGGAACACCTTTGATAAAATGGTTTGCTATGTGGTATTGGAAGCGGGCTTTTATTGATAAATTGAAAAAAATGGTAGAAATATAATTCTACTCTCAAATTGATACAGCTATTTTTTTACCACTTAATTATCTAAAACATTTTCTAATGGCGCCCGCGACGCCAATGAAATTTAAAAAATGAATAATGTCGAACAAATAAAATCAAAATTAGATATTGTGGAATTAATCCAAGAATATCTACCGCTAAAACAAGCCGGCACCAATTTTAAGGGGCTGTGCCCATTTCATAATGAAAAAACTCCATCTTTTATGGTCTCGCGCGATAAACAATTTTTTAAATGTTTTGGCTGTGGAGAAGGCGGTGATATTTTTACTTTTTTACAAAAAATAGAAAATATTGAATTTCCTGAGGCGTTAAAAATTTTAGCTGACAAGGCGGGCGTAATTTTAGAACACAAAACCTACCAACCAGAAACAGAAAATTTAAAAACCCGCCTATATTATTTAATGGAACAAGCAATTAGTTTTTATGAACGCACATTAACTTTGCCAGCTGGCACAACGGCCGCCAGATATTTAGTGCACACCAGAAAAATGAAACCCGAGACAATTAAAGAATTCCGGTTGGGTTATGCGCCAGATCAATGGGAGGCATTGGGACAATTTTTAAAATCACGCGGTTTTAATGAGACAGAAATCCACCAATCGGGTTTGGTGGTCGACCGGACTACGCCAGCTCAATATGGCGGCTTAAATTATTATGACCGGTTTCGCGACCGGATTACTTTTCCAATTTTTAATCCTCATGGCAGTCCGGTTGGTTTGACCGCCCGGGCCATGAAAAAAGAAGAAGCTGCTAAATACATCAACACGCCGCAAACGATTATTTATAATAAATCGCAAGTGCTTTATGGTTTGGATAAAGCCAAAAATTTTATCCGAAAAGAAAACCTGGCTGTTTTAGTGGAAGGCAACATGGATGTAATTGCTTCGTTTCAAGCGGGCGTAAAAAATGTGGTTTGTTCTTCGGGCACCGCCCTGACCGCAGAGCAAATTAATTTAATAAAAAGATATACTAATAATGTGGCTTTGTGTTTTGATGCGGATAGCGCCGGTCAAAATGCGGCGGAAAGAGGGGTGGGTTTAATGTGGCAACTCGGCATGAATGTTAAAGTGGTGTTATTGCCAGTTGGCATAAAAGACCCAGATGAATTAATCTCAAAAGACCCAAAAAACTGGGCGCAGTTGATAACCGAGAGAGTAAATTTTATGGATTATCTTCTGGCTACTTTGATGCGCAATAAAAATTTGAATGAAATAGACACTAAAAACAGTATTACTAATAAAGCACTAGGGTGGCTTGTCCAGCTAATTAATCCGGTAGAACAAGATCATTATTTAAAAATTTTGTCACAAAAATTACAGATTAATGAAAACGCTTTGCAGGAATCAATAAAAAAAATAAAAAGGGGCAATATTAACAATGCGAGCCAAGTTAACTGGGAAAAAAAATCAAATAGCCACGCGCCTTTAAATAAACTGTTAATAATGTCCGAGCGCTTATTGTCGCTTTTAATAGCTCAAAACGATTATCTTAAAACAACTATCGACCGACTGGCGCCAGAAATGCTCTCTGAGCATAGCCGCGATTTTTACAAAGAATTAATTTTTTGGTATACTAAAAATAATAATTTTCTCAAAGATGAGTTCTATCAATATTTAAAAAATGAAAAGCCAATCTTGGTGAGCTTTTTTGACACGCTTAATTTACTAGCAGAAAATGAATGGGAAAATTTAACACCGGTGGAATTAAACAAGGAATTTAAGTTGACTTTTAATTTTATAAAAAAAGAAAATATTATTGAACACTTAAAACAATTAGAAAAAGAATTACGCCAGGCAGAAGAACATGGCGAGCGCGACAGGGCAGATAATTTAATTATGGAATTTTCGCGCCTTTCCCAAGAGCTGGCAGAATTATAATCTAAAAGTATTAAAAATAATAAATCAATAAAAAATAAATACCATTATAGAGTTTATGCCAAAAAATAAAAAACGAGGCAAAACACGGCCACTTCATAACCGGATAGTTAAAGGTAAAAAAGTAAAGAAACAGAAAAAAAATAAAAAAATAATCCGGAAAAAAATAAGCCATAAATTTAAATCAAAGAAAAAAATAATCCGGAAAAAAAGCGGCCGATTTAAAGTTAGAAAAAAAATAAAAATTAAAAGCAAACCAACTGGCCCGATGCCAGACCCAAACCAAATAGAAAATTTATTAAAGAAGGCGCGAGCTCGCGGTTTTGTCACAGAAATGGAAATTTTAATGGCATTTCCAGAGGTAGAAGAATATACGGAAAGTTATGAGGATTTTTTGGGTCAATTGGAAAAAATGGGGGCCCAGGCAGTGGAAGGAGAAGTGGGGCTACTCGGCAAAAAAGAAGACCGCAAAAAAATATTAAATGACATGGGGTTGCTCGGCGATCAAAAAAGAGCAGACTTAACCGACATCTTTGCTGATTCTATCCAGATGTATTTAAGAGAGATTGGCAAAGTACCATTATTAAATACGGAAGAAGAAATGCAATTGGCCAAAAGAAAAGAAAAGGGTGATAAAGAAGCAATAAAAAAACTGATTGAATCCAATTTGCGCTTGGTAGTTTCGATCGCTAAAAAGTTTGCTGGCCGCGGAGGTTTAACTTTATTAGATTTAATCCAAGAAGGCAATGTGGGTCTGTTTCGAGCAGTGGAAAAATTTGATTATCGCAAGGGTTATAAATTTTCCACCTATGCCACTTGGTGGATCCGCCAGGCAATTACTCGGGCTTTGGCTGATCAATCGCGTACCATTAGAATTCCGGTCCACATGGTCGAAACCATTAATAAATTCCAGCAAGTACAACGGCAACTAATCCAAGATTTGGGTCGCGAACCATTGCCAGAAGAAATCGCCGCGGAAATGGGCGAAGAGGTGGATAAAGTACGCCACATTATTAAAATCTCACAAGAAACAATATCTTTAGAATCTTCGGTTGGTGACGAAGGCGATGATGATTCAAAATTATTAGACTTTATGCAGGATTACAAAACAGTTTCACCAGACAAAGCCACGGCACTACAATTACTACGCAATCATATTAAAAATATTATTTACGAATTAACGCCCCGGGAACAAAAAATTTTGGAAATGCGTTTTGGCTTGGAAGATGGAGTGTATCACACCTTAGAAGAGGTAGGCCAGGAATTTGGCGTCACCCGGGAACGTATTCGCCAAATTGAAGCTAAAGCACTGGAGAGAATTAAAGATCATGAGGGGATGAAAAAACTATTAGATTACTAATCGCGATCCCCTCTTTCAATGGGGGGTAAATACTTGCCATTATTTTTTATTTTTGATAAAATTTTTAGAGTTGTTGTTAAAGAAAATAAAAAACGATTAATAAAATAACTTTTTAATCTTAGACGCCTCAACTCCGAGGTAGCTCAGCGGCCCGCCCGCAACGCCTCGCAAGCCATCCCTTTACTCAGTCATTGGCGGGCTGGTCGGCTTGCGTGGCGGGCGGGTAGAGCAGTTAAATATCATGTTTTATTATACTTATATTTTAAAAAGTTTAAAGGATGATAAATTATATGCTGGTTGGACAGATAATATAAAAAGACGTATTATCATACACAACAAAGGAAAAGTGGAAGCAACAAAAAACAGAAGGCCGCTTATATTAATTTACTATGAGGCGTGTTTGCGTAAAGAAAAAGCCATTGCTCGGGAAAAATATTTTAAAACCGGTTTTGGACGAAGATATCTCAAAGAGAGAATATAACTTTTTAATCTTAGACGCCTCAACTCCGAGGTAGCTCAGCGGTAGAGCAGTTGACTGTTAATCAATTGGTCGTGGGTTCGAATCCCACCCTCGGAGTTGAGGCGTTTATTTGTTTATAAAGACGTTAATCTCGATTGACGTTTTTTATTTTTTATTTTAAGTCAATTAACTAAAACTTGACTTTTTATTTAAAATAAGCTAAAATTAAAAGAATCTCTAAAAAGATCCTAAAATTGAAAAAAGTTAAATATGAGACTTCAAACTCAATATAATCAAGAATCTTTGGGAATTGGTCTAACTTCAAGATGTAATTTAAATTGTCCCCATTGTTATGCAAAAAATCTTAGTAAAAATACTTTGTCTTTAAAAACAATTAAAGACATCGTTGTTAGATTCCCTTATTTAAAAAAGGTTAATTTTGGCACCGGAGAAAGCTTACTAAATCCGGAATTATTACAAATAATTGATTTTTTTCATAAAAAAAAAATTAAAATTGCCTTAACATCAAATGGAACTACCATTAATGAATTGCCGGGGGAATATTTAAAGAAAATTGATGAGGTTGACATCTCAATAGATTTTCCAACAGCCAAAGAACATGATTTATGGCGGGGAAAAGAAGGACTTTTCGATACTGCTATATCAGCTATTGAAAGATGTAAAAAATCGGATGTTGAAGTTTCAATTGCGACCGTCTTGATGAATATAAATTACAAGGCGTTTAAAAAATTTAGAAAAATATTAGATAAATACAAAATTTATCTTAGGGTCAATTTATATAAACCAACCGACTCAAATAAATATAGTCTAAATTATCTCGAATTTTGGCAAGCTATTAAAATTATTGCTAAAAATTTTACTTTGGTTTCAAATTCCGAACCAATTCTTTCGTTAATAACGCCACCAAAGGTAGATACCTGCGGTTCACCCTGCGGAGATTCGGTTCGATTACACCCGGACCTTAGTATTAGCCCCTGTGTTTATGTTGATGGCAATAAAATCTCAGTTAAAAAATTTAATGAATTAAAAAAAATTGTACCGGATTTTTGTAAAAATTGTAAATTTTTAAAAAAATGTCGTGGCGGTTGCATGAGTCGTAGAATTTTTGAAGATAGAGTTTATTTACCAGATAGTTATTGTCCTATTTTTCAAGAAAATAAAATTCCAAATATAAAATTTAAAAAAGTTGAAGTTAAAGATTTTATTCACAGTAATTATTTGTGTACATTTATTTTAAAATAAATGAATTTTTAAAAACAACGGGAGGAATCATGACCGGAAAATTAGTTGCTCTTGTCGGCCCTTCTGGAGTGGGAAAAACAACCATTATCTCAGAATTGGTTGACAAAAGAAAACTCTTTAAGAGAATTCTTTTCTATACCACTCGGACAAGACGGTGGTATGAAACCCACGGCCGAGATTATTGGTTTGTATCTGATCAGGAAATAAAAGGAATGCTGGCGACGGATTTGAGTTTAAACGAAAGTTTGCTTGAATTTGGAGGCAATTTATTTGCGGTGAGTCATTCGCAGATAAATTCAATTATTGAGGCTGGCGCGACTGCTTTGTTAGAATTGTACATTACGCGTGTACCTGAATTCAAAGCCAGATACAATGAGAATTTTATTGCTTTGTTTCTGCGACCGCCAACCATTGATATTCTGGTTAAAAGATTGCAAAACTGCCGCGCTCATGAAAAAGTTTTTGTAAGAAAGAGAATGGAGCAGACACAATCAGAGTTGAATTTAGCCGCTGGCGAATTAAAAAACTATTTTGACGGGTTTATTGATTTGCCAAATTGTTTGGAGGCTGCCAGTAATCAAGTTGAGGCGACCATTCGTCGCTTAGCGGACATTTAAAAGGGTGATGATTAGTTAAATAGTTATCACCCTTTAATTTAAATTTTATGAATTTAGATAATAAAAAAATAAAAAATTCTAATTATTCTTTTTTATTTAATGATAAAAAGGGCAACTATGCCATTTATCATTCTTTAAGTTGTAACATTATTTATGGTGATAAAATCTTAAAAGATTTATTTGCTTTCTTTTCAGATTATAATAGGTATAAAAATTTTGATCAAAAAAATAAATCAACCAAGAAAATTTATAAAATTTTATATCAGCAAGGTTTTCTCATAGAGAATAACATCAAAGATGAAAAAAAATTATCTGACTTGCAACAGCAGGTTAGAAAAAAATTTTTTATAAAAACTCTATATTTAAGTCTGACTTATAAATGCAATCTTAGATGTAGTTATTGTATTAGTAATAATTCGGTTGCTTTGGATAATAATCAAAAAATCACGCCATTAAATATGGATCAAAAAACAGCAAAAATGGCAGCTGATTTTTATCTGAAAAATGTTAAAGCTGAAGGAGATAAAGAAGTGGTGTTTTATGGCGGCGAACCGCTTTTGAATTACAAAATCATGAAATTTTTGGTGAATTATATCAACCAAAAAGAAGCGAATAAAATTTTAAAAAATAAAAATTATAAAAAGAGCAGATATATTTTGTGTACTAATGGGACATTAATTAATAATGAAGTGGCTAAATTTTTAAAAGAGAATAGTATTTATCCGGCGGTGACATTTGATGGTGACGAACAGACACATGATAACGTTAGAAAATATGCTAATCAAAAAGGTAGCTATGCGGATGTTTTAAAGGCTTATAAGTTATTACAAAAACATAATTTTCCTATCGGCGTGACTTTAACTTTGGGTAAACATAATATTTATAATTTGGATAAATTTGTTAAATTGTTTGCTCAAAAATTAAAACCATTCACTATGGCGACAAACATCATGGTTGATTATGAGGGTGGCGGAAATGAATATGTTTGTGAGGGTAATGTTTTAGCTGATAATTTAATTAAGGCTTTTAAAATTGCGCGCCAGAAAGGTTTATATTTAGTTAAATATGTGATGGATAACAGAATTAAACCGTTTGTTGAACAGAAGCCCAGATTAAAGGGTTGTACGGGCACTGGTTCACGCATAATGGTTTTGCCAGACGGCTCACTGTCGGCTTGTATGGCTTATGCCAAAAATTCACCGACCAAATTACAAGACGCACCCAGAGTAAAAGATTTTATACCAACTGGCATAGAATATTATTCGCCTTTTTTTAAGAATGAATGTAGGGCTTGTTTTGCTGTTTCGTGTTGTGGCGGTGGTTGTCCTAAAAATGCAGAAAACAAACACGGAACTTTCTTTGCTTTAGATGATGATTATTGCATACAAAGTAAAAAGTTTCTAGAATGGTTAATTTGGGATTTATTCAAGATAATAGCTAAAAAGGAATTAAAAACTAAACTTTTTTTGATTCCAAAATTGGAAGATCGCAGGAAAATTTATGGAAAAATAAAAGTTTTCTCTAACCCTTTAGATTTTCAATATGCCCCAAACATCAAACAAAATGAAAAATAATAATATCAAATTAATCAAGGCAAAATTATCAAAATATGTAAAAGTATTTTATTTTGGAAATACTGTTTGTTTTTTTAATTGTTTGTCGTTAGATAAATGTTATTTTAATAAATCAACAAATAGTAATGATAAAAAAATTTTGAATTTACTAGAAAAGAACAATTTTTTAAGTGATTTTGACTTGCGAGCAAAAAAATTTATTGATAGTTATCGTAAAAAATTTAAACCTGATTTTAGACAACTATACCTAGTAATTTCTGAAGCCTGTAACTTTAATTGTAAATATTGTCGACAAGTTACTCATAACTCAAGAGGAAAAAAAATGATGACTCAAGAAGAAACGAAACAAATAATAAATGATTTTTTTAAACAAGCTAAAAATAAACCCCAAGGAGTTGTGTTTTATGGAGGTGAGCCATTATTAAACAAAGATGTTCTTTTAGAGACTATTAAATATATCCGTCAAAAAGAGAGGGAATTAAAATTTAAAAAACCAACTGATTTAACAATTATTACTAATGGTACAAATATTGATAACCAATCTGCTCGTTTAATTAAAAAACACAATGTTTACATTATTGTTTCCATAGATGGGGCTAAAAAAGAGCATGATAAGTTAAGGGTCTACAAAAATAATCATGGTACTTTTAAAGATGTTTTAAGGGGTTATAAAATTTATAAATCGGCTGGCTGTAAAATTGGTATATCTTGTACTATTGGTAGCCATAATTATCATAGTTTGCCACAAGTTTTTAATTATTTTGCAAAACAACTAAAACCAGTCAACGTTGGCATTAATTTGCCGCACGACAACTATGATAATCCTTTAAATGTAAACCTAGACTTTAAATTGTTTTGTCAAAATTTTTTAAAAATTTTTGAAAAATCAAACAAAAACAATTTATATATTGAACATATAATGAGAAAATTAAATTTGTTGTTTAAACAGGAAATAAAAGTTAACGATTGTCCGGCCTGTGGTGGCAGATTAGTGGTTTTGCCTGGCAAAAAATTAGGTATTTGCGAAGGAGCAATTGGTATAGACAATTTCTTTTTTAGAGATATTAAAAAAACCAGTCAGATGTCATCCGCTTGGTATTTAACCTCGCCATTGTTTGATAAAAAGTGTAAGCCCTGTGTGGCTTTGGGTGTATGTGGCGGGGGCTGCCCTTTTGACGGTTATCTACAATCAAAAAAAATTGGCTGCCGTGATGCGAGAAGGTGTTTATTTATTAAAAATATTATTGAATGGGGTTTATATAATTTTTATTTAATTAATAAAAATAAAATAAAAAATAAAAAAATTTTTATACCGAGTATAAAAAATCAATATGCTTTTTTAAAAGAAATAAAGGGCACGAAACAAAAATTGCCTTTACGTAGTTCGGCCCAGTTTAGTAAAATTAAAAATAAATTTAAGATATGAAAGCCATAATTTTAGATGTGCCTACAAGTCAAGTTTTTATTACAAAAGAATTTTTGAATATTTCCAATCAGTTGAAGAAGTATCGGCTTTACGATCAAAAAATTAAATTAGAAGATAAATTTAAAATAAAATTTCCACCAGCCAATAGCTACAACCGCGGGTTACTTTTTATTGCCGCAGTTTTGGAAGGTATTGGTATTTCGGTCAAATATTATAATGCAGATTATGATAAAAATTACTGGAATAAATGTAAAAAACAACTACTCAAAGCAGATCTATTGTTAGCCTCTGCCAAAACAAATAATTATCATTTAATTTTAGATGATTTTAAAAAAGCCAAAATAATTAACAAAAAAATAAAAACAATTATTGGGGGTCCCCATCCAACTGCCTTACCAGAAGAATGCTTAGAAGATAAAAATGTTGATTTTGTTGTTTTGGGAGAAGGAGAAGAAACAATTAACGAATTATGTTCTTTATTAAAAAATAAAAAAAATAACTTTCAAAACGTCTTGGGCATTGGTTTTAAAAAAAATAGTAAAATTTATATAAATAAATTAAGACCGTTAATCGTCAATCTTGATCAATTACCAATGCCGGCTTATCACTTGTTGCCTGGAGGTCTTAGATCATACCACCCTTATATTGATACTTCGCGCGGATGTGTTTATGGGTGCAATTTTTGTAGCGGACCAAATTATTGGAGAAAAACTATTCGCACGCGGTCGTTTAAAAATTTTTATCAGGAATTAAGATTAATAAAATCATTAATTGGAGAATATAACTTCTTACATATTTCTGATCCCATGCTAGGAGTAACTTCAAAACAAATTGAGATTTTAAATAATTTAAAAAACAAAAAACATGGATTGTATTTTTCCTGTGATGTTAAAGCAAATTATATAAACAAAAAATTGATTAAATTAATGATAAATTGCGGTATAATTTTATTTTCCATTGGTATCGAATCTTTAAATGATATAGCACTAATATTAACCAACAAAAAATGCACGGCCAAATTGGAAATGGAAGCATGTAAAATAATTAAAAAATTTAATAAAGCGTTTATTAAGTCCTATTGGATTGTTGGTTTGCCGGGTGAAAACAAAAAAAGTCTGATAAGAAATAATAATCAAATATATAAAATGCTTAAAACGGGGATAGTTGATCAGGTATGTAATCATATTTTAGTGCCTTACCCAGGAACAGAATTTTTTAGTAATTATAAAAAGTTTGGTATTAAAATCTTACATAAAAATTGGAAACATTATGAGGGTAGATCATATCCAGTGGTTTATAATCTAAAAAAATTACCAGGTAATGAAATTTATAAATATTTTTTACAAGCCAATCAAAGTGAATTACAATATTATGTCAAAAAATATCCTCATTTAATAAATAAGTTAGAAAATTATAATTTGCCAAAAGATAATAATATTTCATTTGGCAATTATAAAGGTAGATTAATTTAAATTTATGAAAAAAGATAATAATAATTTTTTAATCATTCAAAAAAAATTTTTAACAAAAGGAAGAAATTATACGGAACTGTTTAAAACAGTGTGTGGAATGGCAGAAGAAATTGGTTTTGATAAGGCATTCGGCTTTTTAGAAAAGTGTGTGATTCAAAACAAGATCTTGTGGTTAGAACAAAATTTAGATAAAATTAAATTAACAGATGATCCATTAGAAAATGTTATTAAAGTCTTCTATGAGGCATATTTAGGAATTTCGTTTGGTAAAAATGGAAAAATAATTAAAAAGACAAACAAGGAATTGATAACTAGATGTTGGAACAAGTGCCCAGTTTTAGAAGCTTGTAACAAACTAAACCTGGATACTAAAAAAATATGCCGCCAAGCATATCACCGGTATGCTCAAATTTTTGTCAAAAGGATTCATCCTAAATTAAAATTTTATAGAAATTATAATCATATCCGTCCTTACACCCCATATTGTGAGGAAAAAATTATTCTTAATAATTAATTTAAATTTTATGCCTAACCAAAATTTTACTGATCCAAAAGATTTTTTAAACCAAACTGTCACAGTTACAATTGATCGTCCTTTAAATTCCAAACATGATAAATTTGACATGATTTATGAAGTGAATTATGGTTTTATACCAAATACTGTTGCTCCTGACGGAGAAGAATTAGATGCGTATATTTTGGGAGTTAAAAAACCGTTGGAACAATTTACTGGTAAATGTATTGCCATAATTCATCGCATAAACGATGATGATGATAAATTAATAGTTGTGCCGGAAAAACTTGAAATTTCCGATGAGGAAATACAAAAACAAACTAATTTTCAAGAAAAGTGGTTTAAGTCAATAATTATTAGAAAATAAATAATAAAAAAATATATTGGGAGGAAACATGAATGTTTGCGCCATAGATTTTGGAACCAGCAATTCCGCCGTGGCTGTTGTCCAAAACGGTGTGATAAGAGTTGCTGGTTCGGGTTCTAGTGGTAAAAAAACGATGCCATCTTTGATTTATTTTTCTGAAGATGGCGGGTATGCTGTTGGCGAAGAAGCTATTACAGCATACCTAGCAAACACCGGACGGGGGCGACTCGTCCAGTCAATTAAAACCTTTCTGCCGGATAAAGGATTTGACCAGACTAATGTATACGGAAAGTTTTATACATTAGTAGATTTTATCGCCATTATTTTGAAGGCGTTAAAATCAAGGGCAGAAAAACTGGCTGATCAAGAAGTAAGTGATGTTGTTTTGGGAAGACCGGTGAGGTTTTCGGCCAAAGAAGATGAAGATCGGTTGGCTGAAAAAAGACTGCTTGAGGCAGCCAAAAAAGTCGGCTTTAAAAATATTGGCATCCAGATGGAGCCAATAGCCGCTGCCTTGGGTTATGAGTCGTCCTTGGATAAAGAACAATTGGTGTTGGTGGGTGATTTCGGTGGAGGTACCTCAGATTTTACCATTATGAAGTTATCCCCCACCCGTTCACACCTTGTTGACAGAAGGGGTGATATCTTAGGTACAGCCGGGATTAATATTGCCGGCGATGCATTTGACTCCCAAATTATGTGGGAGAAGCTCATGCATTATTTTGGACGGGGTGTCGTGTATGAATCTTCTGCCGCCAGAGACAGAATGATTGAATTTCCGACTCATATTTTAAGAACATTATGCGAGTGGCATAAAATTCCATTTTTAAACACTCGCCAGCACAGAAACTATATTGAGCATGTGAAATTCAATAGCACTGACCCAGAAGCAATGAATCGCCTAAAAAATATAATTGAACACAATCTTGGATTTAATATTTTCCAGGCGATTGGTATTGGTAAAAGCAAGTTGTCATCTGCAGAAAACAGTTCAATTCGGGTGATTAATAATTATTTCGAAATTGTTAAAAGAATAACCCGAACTGAACTTGGCGAAATAATCAAAGTCGAGCTGCAAAAGATTATGGAGTGTTATCTTGATCTATTGCAGAAAGCCGGAATAAATAAACAAAATATTCAAGCCGTTTTTCTGACCGGCGGAACCTCAAACCTGCCACACATTCGTCAAATGTTTATTGACGAGTTTGGTGAAGAAAAAGTTCGCCGTCAAGGGAAAGGATTCACCAGTGTGGTGCACGGTTTGGCTTTAAGTGCACAAAAGCAATTCATTTAACCAAGCAGGGCATAAAACCCTGCTTTTTTATTTTGACAAGCATGGCCGAGAATGAGAGAATTACTGATATAATCTTTAATATGGATAATACAACTAAACACAAAATATTCGTTGGTGCTAAAAAACACACAGAAGAAATTAGGGGGATGATTAAACAGGAAATTAAACAAACGGAAATTGGTATAGAAAAAAATAAAACAACCCTAAAAGAGGGGGTCCGGGCGGATCAGCAATTATCTTTAATGTCTATTTTAAGACAGCAAAAAATCTCTTTGGAACAATTAAACCAACTTTATCCATCGCCATATTTTGTCAGGTGTGATGTTTTTTTTGATAATAAAAAAAAGCAAGAGATCATTTATTTCGCTAAATTTAGTTTTTCAGATCAGGCGATTTATTCTTGGGTGGCCCCAGTATCTGTTATTAGATTTGAAAAGCCGGGTGACTTTTCTTATTCACTTCCAAACGGACAACACAGATTTGGTCGTTTGGTACGCAAAGATCAATTTATGATTGTGAATGGAAAAATTATTTTTATGTCCAGCGAATCTCTCGATCAACCCAGGACATTGATTTATCAAGAAGTATTAAGCAGAAAAAAAACAGAATTTGTTTTACCAGAAATTATTGAGTTAATGGAAAAAGCTCAAGATACTGTTATTCGAGCACACTATCAAGGGCCTTTTTTAATTGCCGGTCCGGCTGGTTCCGGTAAAACAACTCTGGCCCTTCATCGAGTGGCATATTTAATTCAATCGCCAGATTTGGCCGACAAATTTGATCCTCATAAAATTATTGTTTTTGTGCAGGACAAATCTACAAAACAATATTTTGGAGCTTTATTGCCGGATCTTGGTATCAATAATGTAAAAATTACTACTTTCTCTGAATGGGCTTTGACAGTTTTAAAAATTAATAACGCCAAATTTGTAAACAGGTATGGAGATACGGAAAAAGAGAGAGATCTTTATGAATACTCAAAAAACCAAGCCCTAAAAAATTTAAATAAGGTGACTTATGTAAAAAATATATTTGAAAATTTGGAAAATTTTTATAATGACTATTTCTCTGCTGAACAGATAAAAATTCTAAAAAAACAAAAAAAAGAGATCGTTTTGGATCGTTTTGATTTAACGATATTGCTGCGAGCTTGGTTAAATTCACATCAAACTTTTATCACAGAGAACGTGGAATATCAGGGAAATAAAAATTTTAAAATAAGAAAAAAAATTGTCAAAGTGCCACTAAAATATTCACTCGTAATTATTGATGAGATAGAAAATTATTTAGCCGAACAAATTAAAATCATTAATTCCACGGTTGACAAAAAAACTAATGCTTTAATTTTTGTGGGTGATTTAGCTCAAAAATCAGCCCTTTATACCATAAAGAATTGGCGTGAGGTAGAAGAAAGCTTTGAAACAGAGAGAATGGTTAATTTAGAAAAAATATATCGCAACACAAAACAAATATTGAAATACATTAAATCTCTGGGTTACAAGATTGAGATTCCACAGGGAATAAAAGAAGGGGCCGTGGTGCAAGAAAAAATCTGTCGAGATAAAGACGAAGAAATAGAATGCGTCCGGGAAATTGTAAATAAAAACAAAAAAACGATCATTGGAGTATTAGCAAAAAATCCGGAGTACTTAAAAGAATTTAAAAATAAATTTACTGATAATAAAAATATTAAAATTCTAACTATTAATGAAGCCCAGGGAGTTGAATTTGACATTGTTTGTTTGGTTGGTTTAAATAAAGAATTTTTTATAAAACATAGTAATCTCTCTGATTATCCGCCGGAATTAATTGCCGAAAGAATGCGCGTCGATTATGATCTGCTCTATTTAGCCCTAACTCGAGCGATGAACGAACTTTATGTAATAGGAAATCAAACGCTTAAAGATTTAATAGCCCTCTCGGCGGTGAATTAATTTAAAGCGGGTCACTTCCCTAACCCACTGCTTTTTATTTAATTCATAATATGTTAAGATTATTCTATAATAAAATATTATTTTATATTTATGCAACCAAGATTAAAAAGATACCGATACTTTTTAGAAAATGAATATGCGGCTAGTTTAATAAACAATAAGGCACATTCTTTAACTGAATTAAAATCAGACTTAAAACAAAAAATAAAGCGCGGTCAATTTAAAAAAATTGTTTTTTGTGGCATGGGTTGTTCAGCAATTGTAGCCGAGATGATTAAGGTTTTTTTTATTGAACAAAAAATTGAACTGGAAGTAACGGTGGTCAATGATTATGATTGGGTCTATTTGGTGGCACCGGCCACAATTAAAGACAAAAAAACCCTAATAATTGTCAGTTCGGAAAGCGGTTATTCGCAAGAACCGATTAAATTTTATGAACAAATTAAAAGATTAACAAAAAATATTATCTTTCTAACTTCGGGCGGAGAGCTAGAAAAAATTGCAGCTAAAGACAAGGTTTCTCTGGTTCGCTGGCAGTTAAAAAATCCAGACCAGCAGTATGCTGTGCTGCATGCGCCAGAATTTTTTGTTAATTTGCTTAATATCTTTTTTGAATTTGGTTTAACCGCAAATAATTATGAAAGAGAATTGCAAACGGCATCCCAGTTAATCAAAAAAGAATCTACCGCCCAAAAAATAGAAGAAGCCAAGAAACTGGCTAAAAAATTAAAAAATCGAGAGATAATTTTGATTGCTTCGCCATTGTGGCGACCGGCTTTGTTAAGATTAATAGTGATGCATTTTAACGAGCTGTCTTTAACCGCGGCCCACGATAACAGCCTTCACGAATTTACTCACTGCGAGATTTTAACCTTAACCCAACCAAAAACAGGGCAAGCTTTAATTGTTTTCAAGGACTATAATGAAAATGAATATACTATAAAAAAAATACAACTAATGACTGAGATTTTAACTAAAAAGATTAAATTTAACAAAAACAGAGAAGTGGCGGTTATTAATTTAAAATATAAAAATTTCTTGCAAAATTTTTTCCTAACATTATTAAAAATGCAATACGTGGCTTATTTCCTCGGTGTCGATTATAATATCACCACCAACAATTTAATCGCTAAGGCAGCTCTTAAATATGAAAAGTTTAAAACTTAAAAATAAAGCTCGGGCATTGGTGGTGGTGGCGCACCCAGACGACGAAACTATTTGGATGGGCGGGACCATGCTTAGTTTCCCAAAAGTTAATTGGACTGTTTTTTCTCTCTGCCGCCGACAAGACAAAGATCGCTATCCAAAATTTATCAAAGTTATGAAGAAATATCGAGCCAAGGCGATTATTACCAATCTGGAAGATGAAGGAATTATGACTGTTGGGCAATCCGTGCCCATAATTAAAAAAATAATTTTAAAAAATCTAAAAAATAACAAATTTGATTATCTTTTTACTCATAATAATAATGGCGAATATGGCCACGAGCGACACCAAGGAGTGCATCAAGCACTGAAACAGTTGATTAAAGAAAAAAAAATTCTGGCTCAAGAAAAATATTTTTTTTGTTATCATACCAATCAGAGGGGAAAAATATTAAACAATAATCAAATGGCGACCCATAATTTTAATTTAACAAAAAAAAATTGGGCACAAAAAAGGGCGCTGGTGCACAAAATTTATGGTTTTGCTAAAAAATCTTTTGAACACCAAAGTTGTCTAAAAAAAGAAACATATTTAAAAAAATAATATGAAACTAATTATCCTTTTTGAACATCCGTCTAATTTTGGCAGTTTGTCCATCCAAGGCCAACTGCTTTACCAGGGTTTAAAAGAACTGGGGGTTGAATGTTATCCGGCCCACTATCAGGATCGGGTGGCAGAAAAAGAATTTTACTATCAAGGAATTAAGCCCGATGCGGTGATTGGCTTGGGTTGGTGGGTAGATACTCCAAACATTATTCGCCATCCAAAAAAATTTGGTTTATTGCCAGTGCCTTGGCTTTTAGCAGACGGCTGGGTGGCTAATTATCATAGCGAGATTAATGCGCTGCCTTTAGTTTTGGTAACTTCCAGCTGGGTTAAAGAAACCTACCGGCGCGATTTGGTTGACGTCAAAAATTTTGAAGTGTTACACGTTGGTTATGATCCAAAGCTGTTCAAACCAATACCCAAAAATCATGACGGAGTTAAAGAAGTTCGGCGCATGTTTGGGGTAAAAGAGAATGAAAAAATGATTTTAACGGTTGGTGGGGACACCACTTCCAAGGGAGCGCAGGAAATGATTCAAGCACTTGCCAAAGTTGACCAACAATTTAAAAATTGGAAATATATTTGCAAATCAACCACGAGCGAATGCGCGCGCAATCACCACGAGGAAGAACTTAATATGATGGAGAAAGTGGGGTTGGATAAAAGTAAGGTAATCTATTATACTGAAGATTTTTCCCGCGAGTTTATGCCTTTTCTTTTAAATGCTTGCGATATTTATGCGGCACCGAGCAGATTAGAGGGTTTTGGCATGATTCAAGTCGAAGCGATGGCTTGCGGCAAACCCGTGATCTCGATTGATGCGATGGGGCCAAAAGACACGATTATTCACGGAGAAACCGGTTTTCTAGCTAAAGTCGGCGCCACGGTTGAATTGAATGAAGAATTAGTAACAGAAGAGATGGGTTTTGGTGAGGAATTTAAGGTCAAATTTGAAAAACCAAAAATTTTTGGTTACCGAGCCGATATTGATGAATTGGCAAATTATACTTTAAAACTTTTAACTGATGAAAAATTAGCCCAAGAAATGGGAGAAAAAGCGGCAATTCATGCTTTAGCTAATTTTGATTATAAAAAATTAGCTCAACATTGCCTGGATATTTTACAAGAAAAACTAAATTTAAAATAAACAATTTTAAAAAACCGATTGACTAACTAATCGGTTTTTGGTTTGATTAAATTTTTGCCTTAGAAATAGATAACTTTCTTTCTTTTTACGCATTCACAAGCAAAAAGATAAGAACCAGCTGACCAAGCCTGATAAACCGCACCTTTGGGCTTGCCAGTTAAACCATCAAGCCATTCATTAAATTCCCATTCTAGTTCACGGCCAATTTTATTGGCTTGTGTCAAATTCGCTAATTCTTTTTGTGCTGTCCTTAACTTACCCGCTTTAACTAAAGCCGCCACATAAAAAGCCCCGAGATAAGGCCAAATGCCAGCATTAAGATATTGATAAGGATCTTTAGCACCACATTTTTCAAAATATGAAAACCATTCTTTATCTCCTTTTTTCAGAGCCGGGTAAATGGCTTTAACGGGATATGGTTTATTTATTTTATTTCTTTCCACAAAATTTAAAATTTTATTGGCTTGATATTTGTCAGCTAAGCCGGTGATAATGGCTAATAAATTGCCTTGGGCATCAAACCACCCACCCTCTTCTCGATCGCCATCATGATTTTTCCAAACATAAGGTAAATAAAATCCTTTTTTATCGGCAAACATTTTTAAATCTGGCCGGCCGTGACCGTTGACGATTTGTTTAACTTTTAAAGCCTCCGAGTTTTTGCCAGCCATCTTTAGGGCGGCATAATAAAGCGCTTGAGTGGCAATGCAATGACCATATTTATGTGGAAAGGCATCCTGCCAATCACTAGTCGGATGTTGTTCGGGCAAATAATCTTCACCAGTATCTTGGCAAGTTAACCAAAACCAAGTTTTGTTGATAACCGTTTTGTGTTTTTCAAACAAGGTTGAATCATGATAAGCATTTTTATAAATATACTCGCCAATGATAAACCACAAACTGGAATCAATGGTGGTAAAAGTGACAATGGAATTACGGTCAACATTAAAATCGCCAACACAATTAGGAATCTGCCCACTTAGTGGTTGATTATCAGCCAACAATTCCAGACTTTGCTGAAAAGTTTTCTTAAAATCGAGTCCCGAAAGACTGCCGCCAAGCATGGCAATATTTAAATCCCGTGACCAAGTGGCCAAATAGCCATCTTTGGTACCAGAAGCATAAAGTCCTTTTTTATTAATGCAATGCTTAAGCACATTAACAGCCTGTAAATAAGCATGATTAATTAAATTTAAATTATTCATATTATAATTTTAATTTTTATTCAAGACTTAAACGCGCCAATAAATAAGAGATGGTACTTTCCGCGCCCTGATTAAGGTTAACGCATTCGGGCAAAAGGCCATCATAACAGCCGCCAGTAATTTCATCATAAACCGGTTGATTAATTGAATTTTCTCCCAGAAACCAACTAAAAGCAACGATGGCTTTTTCATAATATTTTTTTTCTTTGGTTGTGGCATAAGCACTTAAAAAAACTTGCGTCATGGAAGCGGCATCGACTGGCTGTTGATCATAGAAAGCGCGTTTGCCTTTGTGTTTGTACCAGCCGTGCTGACCAATCAGCACTAATTTATTATTAATAATTACTAATGATGATAAAAAATCAAGAGCTTCTTTTGCAATTTTAAGATAATTTTTATCTTTGATAATTTCATAGGCCAAAAATAAAGCTTCTGGCAAACGTCCGTTATCATAAGTGATATCTTCTTCAAACCAATGCCAATCTTTGGTTTTTTCTGTACGATATAGTTTCACCAATTTTTCGGCTAAAAAAATTATTTGTTCTTTAATCGCCACTTCCGGACAAATTTGATAATAATGATATAGTCCGATTAAACTGAACGCTTGCCCGCGTGGGCTTTTAAGTTGTCTTAAATTTCTAACTGATTTATCAAAAATAAACTTTGCGGTCTTTTTTATATTCTCATGCAAATTACTACTGACCACTACCCCCATCGCCCAAAGGGCGCGACCGAAACAATCTTCACTCCCCCTTTTATCTAAAAAGCGCCGGTCATAATTCATAAAATTATGGAACCAGTTGTCTTTAGTTAAAGCATGATATAAAAAACTTAAATAAATCTTGATAAATTTTAAACTCTCGGCATCTTTAAATTTTTTATAATGCATAGTGGCAACTATTAAAGCCCGGGCGTTATCGTCAGTGGTATAGCCACTGGAACGGTCGTTAATAGAATGTTTGGCGTGTTGAATAATGCCAACATCATCACTAAGATTATAAAGATGATTTAGGTTAAGCGCTGGCAAGTGAAAAGGTTTGGCTTTATTTTTTAAGTTAATAATTTTTTTAAAGGCCACTAAGTGTTTCTCCGCCACACTCGGCCAGTTGGTGGTTTGGCCGTATTGATAAGCTTTTTGTTCCAGTTCTCTTTTTTTAGCTGGCTGATTAATAAGCTCACCAAGCGCGCGAGTAATACCGGGAGCGTCTTTTAAGCCAACCAGCATGCCCCGGCCATCAGATAAAACTTCGCGCGCATGCAAAAAAGAACTAGCGACAATGGCTTTACCAGCAGAAAGAGCATAAGCCAAAGTACCAGAGGTAACTTGGTTTGGTTCAACAGGGGTGCAAAGATAAATGTCAGTCGCTTTTAAATAATCAATGATTTCTTCTAGACTTAGATATTTGTTATAAAATTTTACATTGTTTTCTAAATGAAGTTCAAGAGCCAATTTGATTAATTTGTTGCGATATTTTTCACCCTCGTGTTTGCGCACTACTGGGTGAGTTTCGCCAATAATTAAATAAATAATCTCGGGATGCTCTTTAACAATTGGCGGCAGAGCCTTAATCGCATATTCGATGCCTTTGCCACGGCTTAATAAACCAAAAGTAGACAAAAGAATTTTACCTTCAAAACCAAATTTGTTCTTAAAAAATAAATGATTAGCGGAATCAATAGTTGGCGTACCATGAGGAATAACAACCAACTTACTTCTTTTCAAACCATAATCATTTTCATAGGTGTTTATGCCAGTTTCGGCCATAGTAATAATTTTTTCACAACGACTAGCGATGGCGCGGACAACTTTTTTTAATCTCGGCTCGGGATTAGGTATTAAACTATGAAAAGTGACAACGACTGGTTTTTTAACTATTTCCAAAAAAGCCAATAAATAATCGCCCCATTCCCCGCCAAACAAACCAAATTCGTGTTGAATATTAATTAACTTGATAGAATCATCTTTGTTAACTTTTTTAGCCACATTAATATAATCCTCAATTTCGGTCTGATTAATCTGATATTTAACTTTGGAGCCATAATTATACACGCTGCTACCATTTTCGTTGATCGCCAGTATTTTTGAATCTAAACAAGGAGCAAATCGTTTATCTATAGCCTTAACCAAATCACGGGTATAAGTGGCAATACCACATTCACGGGGCGGGTAACTGCTTAAATACAAAATAGAAAAAGGTGGCAACTTTTTCTTTTGTTCAAATTTGTCTGTGTCCTGATAAAAATCTTTTAGAATTAAGTCACACTGGTTGGCAGGCATGAAAAAAATTAGGCAGTAATTTAAAATAAAAAATTAATTTCCGCTTTTTAAAAGTTCCCTGAGTAAATCATTAAGATTAACTTTAGCCACCGCGATTCTTTTATCAGCGCATCCATAATAGATATATAAATATTTACCAAAAATGGCCGTGCCAGTCGGAAAAACAACATTGGAAATTTCACCTTTTTTTTCATAGCTCTCAGTGGGAGAAAAAAGAGGGTCCCTAAGACGGCCCAAAACTTTTTGAGGATCTTTAAGGTCAAGTAAAGCAGCGCCAGCGTGGTAAACTTTTTTCTGATTGGTTTCTTCAACGCCGTGATAAATCAAAAGCCAGCCCTTATTTGTTTTAATAGGCGGAGCGCCACCACCAATATTTCTTGATTCATACCAATGTTTTTTCTCTAATAAAACAAATTTACTTAATTGTTTTAAATATTTGCGCCAAAAAAGCGGCGTTAATTCTTTAAAATCACGAAAATAAATGATTTGTATTTCTGGTAAAATTCGATGCACGAGTGCAAATTTTCCTTTAATTTTTTCTGGAAACAAAAAAATATCTTTTTCCCAAAGCAACATATCATAGGCAACTTTGTCTTTAAAAAAACTTTCAAAAAAAGCATACTGATCTTTAAGGGTTGATTTACGAAAAAAATCTTCGGCTTTATCATATGTAATCAGCGGGGCGATAATACCCCTTTTTTCAAATTGTTTTAAATTTTTGCTGCTAGCCAAAGCGGTGAGAGCGTTTTTGCCATCAAAAGCGACGTAAGTAAGATAAAAGGTGTCGCCAATTTTAACAATGCGCGGGTCTTCAATGCCCTTAGCTTCATAAGTATACTCTCTATTAATTAACGGGACGGAATCACGTTCCACAATTTTGGTAGGGCCAAAAAGCCGGGCATAACCAATACACGATTCATTTAAATGATTAACGGCACGATAAAAGAGATGGATATTTTTACCATCCTGATAAATTCCCGGGTTTAAAACCGCTCGGCTTTCAAAAGAATTTTTGGTCGGTTTTAATAAAATACCAAGTTTTTTAACTTTTAACATATTTTGTCTTTAAATTTTTTATAAAACAATACCTTAATTTTAACTTGGTTTAATAAAATAGTCAAAAGCAAAAATTAATTACCAAATTAGTTAAAAATAAAAATGTTTACAATTAAAATTATGCTATGATATAATAAAAACATGAATAAAATCAATCAATCGCTAGAAAGCTTAAAATTAAGCACCATCAAACAAAACATTAAAGCTGTTACTTTTGACGTTGATGGTGTGATTGTACCAACTGGCACTTATTTGCGTGAAAACATGGCCGGGACAGAGCTGTTAGTAAAAACACACGAGCTTAGTCCAAATATGATAAAAAAAATTAATCAGCTCAAGAAAGACGTTTGGATTAATATTGCTAGTGGCCGGTCCTTGCTTTATTTACAAAACATGTTGAGTGATATTTTATGGAACAATGTTTCGTTGATCGCCGAAAATGGCAACTTTATTTTACTTAACGGCCAGGTGCAACAACTTTTTTCCTATAAGCAAAAGTATTTTCAAAAACTGACCAACATTCGCCAAGATCTAAAAAAATTAAAGATTAAAAATAATAAAATTTGTGGTTTTGAACCCAAACACTTAATTATTACTATACATACTAAGCGGCCGGTGCCGGCGATAATAAAAATTGTCAAAAAACACGATCCGGAAAAAGAACTTTATTGTTTATGGACCAGCGAGGGTTATGATATTGGCCATAAAAAAGCCAACAAGATGGTGGCATTAAAATTTTTAACCAAAACTTTAAAAATTAAACCAGAACAGATGTTAACGACGGGTAATAATTTAAATGACAAAGAGATGCTGCAATATGGTGTCGGGGTTTCCATGAATCCAGAAAAAGTAAGTGCTAAATATGCCATATTGCCAAAAAAAGGCCAACTCGGCGGAGAAATACTGGTAGATTATTTACTCAAGGCATACAATAATAAAGAGCTGTAAAAAAACGGCTCTTTTAAATTTAACTTTTTATTTAGCTTATCATAGAATAAAATTAAATATGTTATCTTTTAAAGAAAAGGTTTATCAGGTAGTTAAAAAAATTCCCAAAGGAAAAGTTTTGAGCTATAAACAGGTGGCTATCTTGGCTGGCAATTACAAAGCCAGTCAGGCGGTGGGTAATATTTTACATCAAAATCATAATCCGGCTATCCCCTGTCACCGTGTCATCAGGTCTAACGGCCAACTCGGTGGTTATAATAAAGGGGTAAAAGAAAAAATAAAAATTTTAAAAAAAGAAAAAATTAATTTGATAAAAGCCAATAAAAAGCCAAAAAATAGACTTAAGTCTAAATAATGACTGTCGGTTTAAAAAAGAGGATTAGAATGAAAAAAGAAAAAATTGAGAAAGACCTGGAGGCTTGTCAACAAATCGGCGACAAGCTTGGTGCTTTAATCACCTTGTCTTTATTTACGGTTCGTCTAATGGCACAGGAGGAGATTATCACCCCTATCGTGCCGCCGATAATTTTACAAAAAATGTACGAAGATCTATCAAAAACACTGGGTAAGGGTTGCCCGGTGTTAAAAAATTTAGAAAGGATTTTTTCCTTTACCCCTGTGCCGTGAGTTTTTTGTTGCTTTATTACCCCCCGCAAAACAGCGGGGTTTTAATTTGATTTTATTTTAAAATAGTGAGATAATATAAATATATTTATAAAAATATGCAAATTCCAATTATTGTTTTTTTAATCTTATATTTAATTGTGGTGCTAGTTTTTATGATTTTTACACTATTTAACCTCTACCACGCTTGGCGTTTTGGCATGATGAGTTTTACTAATTTTTTTACTATTTTTCTTTATTTGGCTCTTTTGGTGGCCATTTTATTCTTTTCTTATCGTTTTATCGTCGGCGTCGATTGGTCACAAAAATTAGATCCTTTTACCTTTAATTTGTTATAAATGCAAACTAGCCTTTTTAGTTATAATTTGCCGCGCGAATTAATTGCGCAGACACCAAAAAATCACCGCGATCAAGCGCGGCTTTTTGTTTATAATAAAAAAAATAAAACTGTCAAACATGATATTTTTTGTCATTTAAAAAATTACCTGCAACCGGGCGATGTTTTGGTTTTTAATAACACTAAGGTGCTGCCAGCCAGATTAATTATGTACAAACCAACTGGCGGTAAGGTAGAGATATTTTTATTAAAAGACTTAGGAGGGGGAAAATGGGAATGCTTATTAAAAAATACGGGCAAGAATTTTAAATTTTTAATTTTAAATTTTAAAACAATTTTAAATTTTAAATGTCAAATTTTAAAAAGGTTAAAAAATGGGAACTTTATTATTAAATTTAACTATATTGGTAAAAAATTTTTAAATTTTTTAGAAAAATATGGTGTCACTCCCCTACCGCCATATATTAAGACGGGTGATTCTAAAAAAATAAGAACGGCCTACCAAACGGTTTATGCTAAAGACTGGGGTTCGGTAGCCGCGCCAACCGCGGGTTTGCATTTTACCAAAAAATTAATACGGCAATTAAAAAATTACGGCGTACAAACAGAATTTGTCACTCTCCATGTTGGTCAAGGAACTTTTCAACCGGTTAAAACCAAAAAAATTATTGATCACAAAATGCACCCGGAATGGATAAGTGTCGATAAGAACACGGCCCAAAAATTAAACTTGGCTAAAAAAAATAAACAAAAAATCTTGGCAGTAGGCACAACGGTGGTGCGCACCCTCGAAGCAGCCACTAATAATCGGGGTCATTTGCGGGCAATAAATAAACCAATTAATATTTTTATTTATCCGAGTTATAAATTTAAATTTGTTGATGCCTTAATCACTAATTTTCACCTGCCACAGTCAACTTTAATTATGCTGGTAGCGGCGTTTTTAAGCCAAGGAAAAAATAAAACTTATGGCATAAAAAAAATAAAAGAATTGTATAATTTGGCTATTAAGAAAAAATATCGCTTTTATAGTTTTGGCGATGCCATGCTGATTCAATAAATGAGAAACAAAGAAATTAAGAAATAACTTGCCCGCCATTGGCTTCACCTTCAGGCACTTGGCAGGCAGGAGAAATTAAGAAAAAATAAAACAACTCTATCTTTTTGAAAAAGAGGTTGCGTGAGCTAAATTTAGTTATCTTGCCTTTATTTTCTATCTGCATTAATATAATATTACCCTGTGGATAAGCTATCTTGACAAAATTGTCAAAATACGCTATAATACACTAACCAAAATAAAAACCCAAACTAAGTTAGTTTAGGTTTTTTGTTTGGCAAAACAGGCCTTAAATAAGCCAAAAAATGCATTAATCTCATTGTCTTTACTTTTGTTAAAGGTGAATAACCGCCATAGTAGAAATAACAAAAACAAAAGCTGGCAATGAGAAAAAGGCAAAACTATATGAAATTTTTCTCCTTTAAGAGAGAAATAAAAACCAAATTAATCATTATTAATACTTTATTAATTTTAATTTTTGAATTTTGTTTTCCACACCAACTGGTCTTAGCGGCAGAACAAAATATCGATCACAATGGACCTCGAGTTTTAATTTGGCAAAAATCATCAATGGAAAAAAACAAAGACGAAGCGCGCCAACCAAAAATGGTGCGCTATATAACAGTGACGGCTTATTCTTCTACGGTTGACCAATGTGATGATTCCCCTTTTATTACAGCTAATGGCAAACGGGTTTATGACGGATTAGTCGCGGCCAACTTTTTAAAATTCGGCACGGAAGTAAAATTTCCAGATTATTTTGGCGATAAAGTCTTTACAGTTAATGACCGGATGAATAAAAAACACAGCGACCGAATTGATATTTGGATGCCAACCCGCGAACAAGCAATTCAGTTTGGCGCCAGATATATAAAAGTGGAAATTTATTAAATATAAATAAATAAAAAAACCTCCTCCAATTTCCATCGGGGGAGGTTTTGATTTACACAAAATTTGAATCAGCGAGCTTGTTTAGCTCGGTCTAAAATTTCTTTGCTTTCTGAACGTCAAAATTAATAAAATATTTTTTCGCGTGAACTCGCGTGGTTATCCGCGTAAATTCGCGACTTTATACCTCAATCAACACTGGCAGAATCATGGGCCGTTTGCCGGTTTTAGTAAAAAGAAACTGACCCAAATCATTGCGCAATTTATTTTTTAAATATTCATCTTGTAGGGGAAGTTTGGGGTCGCGGCTTTCAATAATTTGACGCACTTTTTTTCGTACTTGTTCAATTAAAGTTTTATTTTCTTTAAGATAAACAAAACCACGAGAAATTATATCTGGGTTTTGCATCAATTTACTACCGCGCCTTCTAACCGTAGCGATCACGACAAGCATGCCATCTTCAGCCAAAATCTGGCGGTCGCGCAAAACTACATTTTGCAAATCAGAAACACCAAGTCCGTCCACAAAAACCGGATCAGTAACGGCCTTTTTATCTAATATTTTTAAACCTTCTTTTGAGCATTCAAGAATTGAACCATTATCAGGTACAAAAATTTTATCAGAAGCATAACCAACTTCTCTAGCTAATTTAGCCGCTTCTTTTAACATATAATGATTGGCATAGACCGGCATAAAATAAGTAGGAGAAATTTGCCGAATAACTTCTTTAAAATCTTCTACCGAAGCATGCCCTGAAGAATGCACATCCATAATTTCCGAATGAATCACGTTGTCGCTTTGACGATAAATTAAATCTTTTAATTTTTGAATTGTACGTTCGTTGCCCGGAATAACCGAGGAAGAAAAAATAACCGTGTCTTGTTTTTTAAATTTAATCTGACGATGGGCGCCATTAGCAATACGCACTAAAGCAGAACGTTCTTCACCCTGAGCACCGGTGCAGATAAGAATAACTTTATTATCTGGAAGATTATTGATTTGCTTAACATCAATTAAATTCTTTAAATTAAATTTTATATAACCAAGTTTTTTAGCAATCTCAATGTTAGTTTTCATACTATAACCGTCAAGAGCCACTTTTTTACCATATTTTTCCGCTATTTCCAAAAGAACTTTCACGCGTTCAATCATAGAAGAAAAAGTGCCAATAATAATTCTACCCGGAGCCTTACTAATAAGCTGTTCGAGATTTTTATACATTTCGCTTTCTGGAACCCTCTCTTTGGTGTGAGTCGCGCCAATACTTTCTAACATTAATATGGTTGGTTTTTTTAAACGTGCCAAAGCTTTATAATTAACAGCCCCGCTTACAGATTCATCTTCTAACATCCAATCACCGGGATGGATAACTGTCATGACTGGGGTTTCTAAAATTACTCCGGCAGAATCCATAATATTGTGAGAAACTTTAAATAATCTTAATTTAAAAACTCCCAGTTGGATAACTTTATCATAAGATTCCACTAATTTTATTTTTAAATTTTTAGCTGAACCTTTTTTATAATCTTCTTGTCTAGCCTGAAGCATGTGCACGGTTAAACGACTGGCAATAATTAAAGGATTGCCAATTTTATCCATAAGGAGAGTGGCGGCGCCAGTATGATCCAGATGGCCATGAGTAAAGACAACGGCACGAATATTTTTTTCTTTGCCTTTTAAATAATCGGTGTTGGGAATAATATAATCCACGCCCAGCATGTCTTCTTCGGGAAATTGCATACCCATATCCACAATAACAATATCACCCGTGGGCAGATATTCAAAAACTGTCATGTTGCGGCCGACTTCTTCACAGCCACCAAGTGGAATAATGCGTAAGATCTCATTTTTTTGTTTTGAAGTATTAACTATTTTTTTAATTTTTCGAGAGATAAAATGACCAACACCACGCCGTTGATTATTAAAAGAAGTTTTTCTGAGGCTAGGCGAAGTGGCAGACACAATCGGAGTCGCTACTGGCGATTGAGCTTCTGAAATTCTGTCTGTCTGGTTATGAAAATCTCGACGTTTTAAATTTCTACGCCTTTGACTGAATGAATATGTTCTTTTTTGATTTTGATTAAATTGTTTTGACATATATTATAAATGTAAATTTTAATTTTTTATTATTTACTATTAAAAGGATTTGAACCTCTAAGAGATCACTCTTAATAGCTTACTTGCCCCGCACCAAATTCAAATCTTTTTATAGATTTAATAGATAGACTTCTGTGCTGGAAGGGGGAGTCTCAATGTCTCCCAGTCCCGCCTTGCGGGACATCGCTCGACTGTTCGACTCTCGTGCCAGTAAAGCAGTTTACTGGCACAAAATGCTGGAAGGGAGAGTCTCAATGTCTCCCGGTCCCGCCTTGCGGGACATCGCTCGACTGTTCGACTCTCGTGCCAGTAAAGCAGTTTACTGGCACAAAATGCTGGAAGGGAGAGTCGAACTCCCATGATCTTGCGATCACTAGCTCCTGAAGCTAGCGCGTCTACCAGTTCCGCCATCCCAGCTGATAAAATCAAGCTTTATTAATTTAAGTGAGGGTGAACTAGCGCGTCTACCCGCCCACAACGCCTCGCAAGATAGGCTTGCGTGACGGGCGAGCCAGTTCCGCCGCGAGGGTACTAGAATTTTAACACCCAAAAAATTGGCACTTATTATTTTAACACTCGTCTAGTATTAATATACCAATTAGTGATATTAGCAAAACGATCAGCCGGATTGGTAATATTAGCAGTATCTAAGCCTTGAATATGTTTGGCTAAAGGATATATATATTTAGGCGCATATAAAAAAATAGCTGGCAACTCGCGGCTTAAAATATCTTGAAAGGCTACATATTTATCATGGCGTACTTGAGGATCAGCGGTTCCGCGTGCTTCTATTAGAAGCTTATCGGCATCTTTATTAATAAAATTTGATAGATTCAGACCAGCTGGACCAGCTTGAGACGAGTGCCAAAAAGGATATGGGTCGGAATCATAGCCCAAAATTTCGCTAAACAACAGCACCTCAAAACTGCGCGGTTTAATTATATCGTTCTTAATAGTGCCAGAATCAATTAATTTTAGTTCGGTCTTAATGCCAATATTTTGCCACATTTTTTGAATAGCTTCGACCACGAATGGATTTTCACCCCGATTAACCGTGGTAATAACAATTTTTAATTCCTGATCTTTTTTCTGACGAAAAGTTTTTCCCTCAACTACAAGCCACCCGGCGGCAGTTAACAGTTCACCGGCTTGATCAAGATTATAATTATACGGTTTGATGTTGGGATGATAACCAATAAATCCAGCCAAAATTGGTCCTTCAATAGCACTGCCCGCTCCTTTTAAAATATCACTGACTAATTGTTCTTTATTAAGAGCGTGAGCTAAAGCTTGGCGTACCTTTAAATCAGCTAGCGCTGGATTGTTGGCGGAATTAAAAAATAAAGCACTGTATTGTGGCAACTGTAAGTTATGATAATTTAAATCCTTACGAGCAAAAATTTTTTCCAGACCGTCTTTGGGTAAATAATTCAGGCCGTCAATATTGTGATTTTTTAAAGCCTCAAGCGCACTATCATAATCATTATAAAATTTAAAAGTAATCTCTTCTAAATAAGCTGGTTTTTGATAAAAATCTTTAAAGCGAACCAAGGTATATGACCTGAGATTGCCTGATTTGTCTTTAGTTAAAGATTTAAAGGCAAACGGTCCGGCGCCAATTGGTTTTAGATTATAATCAGCTAAAAGCATATTGGCTGCGCTAACATCTTGCCAAATATTTTTAGGCATAATGCCGACCGTTAAATTCTCCAAAAAGGAAACTTGCGGTTCGGATAAAATAAATCTGATGATATTATCCCCGCTTGGTTCAATTTTAACGGCCGAAAAAATTGACTGCCACGGGCTTTGATAAGCCGGGTCTTTAATCAATTCAAAAGTAAAAATCACGTCCTCCAAAGTTACCAGTTCTCCGTTGTGCCATTTGGCCTGAGAGCGCAAAGTAAAAGTATAAACTTTTTGGTCGGCAGAAATTTCCCATTTTTCAGCCAAATCAGGCACTAAATTATTTTTATTATCAAGACGCACCAAACCAGCATAGATTAACTTGCTCAAATCAGTGTCAACCGTATTAAAAGAAGCATACAAAGGATTGAGATATTTAGGATAACCGACCGCTCCTTCACTATAAGCGCCGCCAGCTTTGGGTGCTAAGGTAGTCCAGTTAAAATAACCAAAAATTAAAAGTACCAGCAAGGCCAAGGTGGCAATAAAAAAATAAAATCTAATTTTTCTTTTTTCTTCTGGTCGTAGAACTTCTTGTAAATATTTAAGTTGACCCAAACTGGGCCATTTTTTTTTGTGCTCGGCCAAAGAAACAAAAAGTTCCTGATCTAAATCGCTTTGATCAATTAAATTATTGGGGGTTGAATTTTTGCCTGGCCACAACTTAAAAAATATCTTTTTAAGCACTAAGACATTGATAAAAAATTTCTTTGCGCCAGAAATGAGTGCGCGCCAAGAATAAGGCATAAAAAATTAAAGGGCACCTTTTAAATTAAAAGGCGCAAGATACCGAGCGCTAAAAATATGGCTGAGAGAATAATGGTTAAAATAAAAATGGTTTTTTCCGCACCACGTTTGGTCAAATAAACATCACCGCCGCCGCCAAAAGCCGCGCCCAAACCAGAACCGCGTTGTTGTAAAAGGATTAAAATAATCAATAAAATCGAAACAATAAGTTGGAGATAATTAAGAATAGTGGTCATAAAATGGTGTTTTAAGGCATTAATCTTAGTTTAGCAAAAAAACAAGAAAGTGTCAATTTAAGGTTTTAATTATTTTATTTATACCACACAAAAATGTGGTTATTAATTTTAATTACGCGTGGCTATTTTATCCTTTGCGGCCCTAGATAAACTTGATACATTCTATCCCTTGGCCTTGGTAATTGTTTCGACCGGCGTCGGATTAATATTATTAAGCATGGCTAAATAAAAACTAATCCAGTCGCCTAAAAATAAAGTTGATAATTTTTGGGAAAAAACATCATTGCCCTCGGCAGCCACAATTTCATAATTAATTTTTTTATCAATTAAGATGTTTTTAAATTTTTCGATCTGAGCCGTTAATGCTGGATTGTCAAAATCATTGGTTAAAACAAAATAAATCAAATCATCACGAAAACGAACTGGCTGATCCATGCCTTCGATGGCATTGTGCATCGCTTCTGGCAAATTTTCAATAAAAGCAAAATTTTTGGCGTTTTCGTTAAATTGGGTTTTCCAACGGTAACCAACGCTTGTTAAAATACCAGAAGACACAATCACGGGTAAATGATCAAATAAACTATAAGCAATGTTTTTAGCTCGATTATTTTCCGTTGGCGTCGCCTGTTGATAGGTTTGACCCAAAGAAGTTAAAAGTTTAATGGCGGCCCCCAAATCACCGCTGATAAATTTTGCTTTTTTTAACAAAGTAAAAATAATGCCCAGTTGATAACCAAGACTGGCGCGCGGCGGAGCAAAAGTATCATAGTCAACCACCAAAGCATTTTCTGCTTGGCCCAATTTTTCTATTTCGCCTTGTTCAGCCACTATTAAAAGTTGCGCCTCATTGGTGGCGGCAGATTTAAAAGCTTGGACGGTTTCTTGGGTCTGACCAGAATGGCTAACTAAGACAACCAAGGTGTTTTTATCAACCCAAAGCGGCACCTGATAATCGCGAATAACAGTAAATTTTATCTCTCTTTCGGTCATGGGCAAATCGGTCAATAGATCACCAACTAAAGCTGAACCGCCCATGCCACAAAAAACAACTTGGTGACATTTTTCCCAAGCTGAAGGCAAAACTAATTTTTCTGCTTTTTGTTGACCCAAAATGATTTGGTTAGGTAATGCTAAAATATGTTCCGCTAAATTATCTTTGTCCAAGCTGTTGATGAGTGCTAATTGGTCTAAATTAGTCATAAAATAAAGGTTAATATTTAATTTAATTATAAGTCAAAAAAAATGCTTTGGCAATTGATTTGTGAGGGCCAAAATGTTATGATGAATAATAATAATTATATTAATCAATCAGATGTCCGGACACTCTAAATGGGCCACTACTAAAAGAAAAAAATTTGCCGTAGATGCCAAACGCAGCTCGGTTTTTACTAAATTGGCAAACAATGTAACCGTGGCCGCACGCCACGGCGGCGGCGATCCAGAAATGAATTTTCGCTTGCGTTTGGCCATTGAACGAGCTAAAGCCGCCAGTATGCCCAAAGAAAACATTGAGCGGGCGATTAAACGTGGTTTGGGCGAACTTGATGGCCAACAACTCGAAGAAGTTATTTATGAGGGTTATGGCCCGGGACAAGTGGCGGTTTTAGTAGAATGTTTAACAGATAACCGCAATCGCACGCATGGGGAAATAAAAAAAATATTTGAAAATTTTGGCGGTACTTTAGCTGGCCAGGGGGCGGTAATGTGGCAATTTGAAAAAAAAGGAGTTATTATAATTAACAATCAAAATTTATCGGAAGAAATAGAATTAAAAATAATTGATGCCGGCGCTGATGATTTTGTGTCAAATGAAAATGAAATAACGGTTTATACCAAGCCAGAAGACCTCCAGCGAGTTAAAGAAAAATTGGAACATGAGAAATTTCATATCGAATCAGCGGCCCTGGAATATGTGGCTAAAGAAAAAATAGATTTAGCTGAACCTCAAGAAGAAACTTTGGTTAAATTTATAGAAGAATTAGAAGGACAGAATGAAGTCAATGAATATTATCTTAATAACTAGTCATGATTTTCAATTTAATTTTTTATGTCATCCCCGCGTAGGCGGAGATCCAGAAGTTATCAAGATTAACAGAATATTATAGATTCCCGATCGGGTCGGGAATGACAAACACTAAAATTAAAAAAACATAATGAAAAAAGACGAACCACAAATAATTTTGGGTCTGGACCCGGGCTATGCCTTAACTGGCTGGGGCGTCTTAAAAAAAGAGGGGCAAAAATTGGCTCTAATTGAAGCCGGCTGTTTTACCAGCGACAAATCTCTCCCCCACCCCGAACGGCTTTGGCAGCTTTCACAAAAAATAAATGCTTTAATTAAAAAATATCAACCTAATCTTTTGGCGATTGAAGAATTATTTTTTTTTAAAAATTTAAAAACAGCACTTAAAGTGGCCGAAGCGCGCGGGGTAATTTTAGCAGCCGCGCACTCGCAAAAAATACCAATTCAAGAATTTACCCCTTTGCAAATTAAACAAGCCTTGGTGGGCTATGGCCGGGCTGATAAAAACCAAATCCAGCAGATGGTAAAAGTGGTTCTTAATTTAAAAAAAATCATCACCCCCGATGACGCGGCCGATGCGGTAGCGGTAGCCATTACCTGCGCCCATCAGATAAAAAATAAATAAAGTTTTTATACTTAACTGTTTTTTGCTATACTTAATTCATAATTCTTAATTCAAGATTTTAAACATATGTCCTACTCTATTGCCTTAGATATTGGCGCCACTAAAACCTTGGGCGCGATTATTAAAAATAATCGCATATTAAAAAAAATAAAACAACCAACTCAGGCCAAGACCAATAAAAATAACATTTTAAAAAATATAAAAAAAATTATCAAAGAATTAATGGCCCGACCAGAAATAGCTCATGATGTTTTAAAAAAAATCGGAGTTGGTTTTGCCGGCCAAATTGATCAAAAGAAAGGTTTGGTTTTAGGCACGGGCAATTTTGTAAAAAGTTTTAAAAATATTAAATTGGCCGAGATTTTGGAAAGTGAATTTAAGGTGAAAGTGGCGATAGATAACGATGTTCATTGTTTTGTCTTAGCCGAAAGCCAGCGTGGCGCCGGCGTAGGTATTAAAAATTTAGTCGGTCTGACTTTAGGTACTGGCATTGGCGGCGGTATTTTAAATCAAGGAGTTCTATGGCGCGGGCTCAACAACACGGCCGGCGAAGTGGGTAATATGAAAATAGCAGGACAATGGATTGGCCCGGCACCAATTTGCGGATGTGGGCAAAAATATTGTTTTGAATCCATGGCCTCGGGTAACGCCTGGCATAAAATAAATAAAAAATATGGGGCCAAAAAAGCAGACCAAATTATTATCTATAATATAGTGACGGGTTTAATCAATTTGTGTTATATTCTTAATCCCGAAATGCTGATCTTGGGCGGCGGTTTAATGGAACATCCTGGTTTATTAAAAAAAATAAAAAACGAATTTTTAATCCGGGCCGAAGAAACTTGGTTTCGGCAAGTAAAAATTGTGTTGCCCAAACTAGGCGATGAGGCAATTTTAATGGGAAGTTTAATGAATTAAAAAATTATGTATCGTGTAAACTCACCACAATCATGGCGCAAAATGGCTGAAAAAAGAAAAAAAACAGCTCTTAAATCCTATCATCCGACCAGCGACAGAATCACTTTTAAAAGTAAAAAGATCGGCGCCCCAACTGGCTGGAAAAAATTAATCCGGCCATTTTTAAAACTAGCCTTGATAATAATTATTTTTGGCACTGTCTCGTTGGCTGGGGCTTTTATTTGGTTTAGTAAAGAATTACCAAGATCAACCGATTTATTAACTAAAGCGCCATTGTCCTCCACAAAAATTTATGATCGTACGGGCGAAATTCTATTAAATGATGTCAATAGTAATTTTCGGCGCATTAAAATTAATTTAAATGATTTACCAGAATATGTAAAATGGAGCGCCATTGTAGCCGAAGACCGCCAATTCTATTCGCATCACGGCATTAATTTTCAAGGCATATTACGAGCCATTTTTACTAACATCATTAAAGGTGATGTAACTGGTCAGGGCGGTTCTTCTATTAGCCAACAATTTGTCAAGAATGCGCTGCTCTCGCCAGAAAAAACTTATACCAGAAAAATAAAAGAGGCAATTTTAACCTGGCAATTAGAAAGGCGTTTTAGTAAAGATGAAATTTTAGAAATGTATTTTAATGAAATTCCTTATGGCGGCACCGCTTACGGCATAGAAGCGGCCGCCCAAAAATATTTTAATAAAGCGGCTAAAGATTTAACTTTAGCCGAAGCAGCAACACTAGCAGCTTTAACACAAGCCCCCAGTTATTATTCGCCCTATGGTTCTAATAAAGATAAATTAATGGCGCGCAAAGATTGGATATTAAATAATTTGGCAAATGAGGGTTATGTGAGTCAAGAAAAAATTGAAGAAGCTAAAAAACAAAATTTGGAATTTTCCAAAACATCATCGGCGGTAACGGCGCCCCATTTTGTCTTCTATATCAGAGAATTGATTGCAGAAAAATATGGGGAAAAAATGTTAGAAGAGGGCGGACTAAAAATTATTACTACTCTCGACATAAAACAGCAAAAAATTGCCGAGGAAGCGGTAAAAAACTGGGTCGAAAAAAATAAAGAAAAATATAATGCTGGTAACGCCGCGCTAGTCGCCCTTAACCCCAAAACTGGTGAAATTACCGCCATGGTTGGCTCGGCTAATTATTTTGACGAGGAAAATGATGGGGCAGTAAACGTGGCTATTCGTCCGCGCCAACCAGGTTCCTCTTTTAAACCATTGGTTTATGCCACGGCTTTTGAAAAGGGCTATTCGCCACAAACAATTTTATTCGATTTATTAACAACCTTCAAGGCCACGCCAGAAGATTATACCCCGCATAATTATAATGATCACTATTTTGGTCCAGTTTCCATAAAAAAAGCTTTGGCTGGATCTTTAAATGTACCAGCAGTTAAGACCATGTATCTCGTAGGAGTGGAAAACATTCTTAATGTAGTAGAAAAAATGAACTATTCCACTTTTGGTGACCGCTCACGTTTTGGTTTATCTATTGTTTTGGGCGGCGGCGAAGTAAAATTATTAGAACACACAGCTGGTTATGCTACCCTAGCAGCGGAAGGCGAGTATCATGAACCTTTAGCAATTTTAAAAATAACTGATCAAGATAATAATACTTTAGAAGAAAATAAACCAGAAAATAATCGAGCAAAAAAAATTTTTGAAAAACAAACAGCCAGACAAATTACTAACATCTTATCTGATAATAATGAAAGAGCCTATGTTTTCGGCGCCAAAAACTATCTAACTTTAACCGACCGGCCAGTAGCGGCCAAGACCGGCACGACTAATGATTTTAAAGATGCCTGGACTTTGGGTTATACCCCTTCACTTACCACAGGCGTCTGGGTTGGCAACACCAAGGGCCAGGCGATGAAAGGTAGCGCCGATGGTTCAGCGGTGGCCGCGCCGATTTGGCACGAATTTATGGAGAATGTTTTAGCGGAAACACCAAAAGAAAGCTTTAATCAACCAGAAAATGTGAGTTTGCCCAACAAACCAATGCTCAATGGACAGCTGGCAACCCCAATTAAAATTTTAGTGGATAAATCAACTGGTCGTTTAGCCACTAGCCAGACGCCACCAGAAATGATTGAAGAAAAAAATTTTCAAGAGGTTCATAATATTTTACACTATGTAAATAAAAATAATCCCTTGGGTGGGGCGCCAACAGAACCATGGAACAATGATGAAAATTATACTAACTGGGAGGTAGCGGTAGAAAAATGGGCGAAAGAAAATAATTATGGCATCCCGCCAGAACTAAAAAGTGAATATGAAGGCGCACACAATAATGAAAACAAACCTACAATATCGATTAATGCTCCGGCCAATGAAGCAATAATTACGGACGCCCTAAATGTGATGGTGAATGTTTTTGCCAAAAGAACAATTAATAAAGTAGACTATTATTTGGATGAACAAAAATTAACAAGCATTTCGAGTGCGCCATACAATTTAATTAATTTCAAATTAGCTGGCATTAATAATGGTGACTATATTTTAAAAGCCATTATCTATGACGACGTGAGCAATAGTAATAGCGCGCAAATTAATATTAAAATTAATTTGCCACTAAGCCAACAATCGCCTTTAAATTGGCAAAAACCAGTTGAGGGAGAAATAATTTATGAAGAAAATTTTCCCTATCCTTTAACCATTAAAATGAACAATGCGACTAATTACCAAAAACTAGATTTTTATTATCGCGCCAGCGGCAGTAATAATAATCAATGGCTAGGATATAAAGAAGTGGATGACTCGACGATTGTTTATACTTGGACCAATGCTTTGGCGAGCGGGAAATATTTTATTTCAGCTGTTGCTACGGATAAAAATAACAACGCAGTCAAAAGCAAAGAAATAATGATTGAGATTAAATAACATCCAAATGTCATCTTAAGGGAAGTCGAGAAATCCCTATATTTTATTTAGAGGAAAAATAAAAACCCCGCTAAAGCGGGATTTTTTGATGATGTAGAAATATTTTTATGCTGTCGGTTTTTCTTCAGCCGACACTGTGGCTTCTTGGGCCAACTCAGCAGGCACTTCTGCCGCCACTGGCGCAACTTCAGTTGGAACAGATTCTTCTTTCTTTTCTTCTTTTTCGATAACTGGCGCGGTTGAAACTTCTGCTGCTTCTTTAACAGCAGTGTTGGCGGCCGTTGTTTTATTTTTTTCTGCTATTTTTTCTTTTCTTTTTTTAGAAACGCGAAAAGTTTTTTCTTTTTTATCAGAAATCAAAGCTTCATCAACCAAGAGATTATGCACCGTGGGAGTGGTTTCGGCGCCTTGACTCAACCAATAACTAATCCGCTCACGCTTTAATTCTTTGGTTTTGGTATAAGGATTATACCAGCCCAAAATTTCCGTGTTTTTATCATGAGGATCACGGGCTTTTTCTTGAATAATTAAGCGAAAAAAGGCTTGCTTCTTTTTACCAATGCGTTGTAATTTAAGACATAACATAAATGATGATAAGTTAGTTTTAGATATTGTGATACTATTTTACCTGATTAAAAGAAAAAGTCAAGAGCTTAACGATTAGTATACTTTTCCGCGTGTTCCATCTCAAGTGAAAGCAGGGTGGAAACACCGTCAGCGCCCATGGTCACGCCATATAAAATACTGGCTTTTTCCATACTAGCACGATTATGAGTAATGACTATAAATTGTGATTGATGCGCTAAACGTTCTAAAATATCAGCGTAGCGCAAAGAATTGGCTTCATCCAAAGCCGCATCAACCTCGTCTAAAACCACAAAAGGAGAAGGGTTGGCGGAAATAATAGCACAAATTAAAGCAATCGAAGTTAAAGCTCTCTCGCCACCAGAAAGCATGTTAATTGATTTTAATTTCTTACCCGGCGGAGTGGCTTCGATTTCAACACCCAAGTAAACATCAGATCTAAGGCGCTGGCGAATTTTTTCCGATTCTAAGTGTTGTTCGTCTGTTAAATTGGGCAAAACAACCTCGGTGCCACTATTTTCGATTTCTAAATTTTCGGCAGTATTTTCTGTTTTGACTAAAACCAAACGCGCTTTCCCGCCGGCAAACAAAAGCCGAAAATATTTTTGAAATTCTTCATCAATAATTTTAAAACTGCTTTCAAATTGTTTTTTAATCGTCTCATCTAATTCTAAAATCAATTTTTCTAAAGAGGTCATTGATTTTAATAAATCCGCCGTTTGGGTGGCTAAAAAATCGTGGCGTTCTCTGACTGTTTCATATTCACTAGCCACGGCTGGATCAATGCCGCCAATTAATGCGAGCTGGTGTTTAAGACGATTAATTTGTTGGCCGATATTTTCTTGTTCCTCTTTTGATAAATTAATGGTTAAAAAATTAGTAGGAATTTGAGCAACAGAAATTTTTAATTCTTGCTCAATTTCCTTGGCCAAATCTTCGCGTTTTGTTTCTAAACGCACCAATTCTAGGCGCTGATTAGTAATAGAATTGGTAATCTCGTTTAATGTTTTTTGCGCTTGCTGATAATTTTCCTGCGCTTGCCAGATCAATGCCCGCTCCTCTTTGGCTTTTAAATTTTGATTTTTAATCTTATCCTGGACATCTTTAATTTCTTGATCAATTTGGGCCATGGTTCGTTCATAATCCTTTAACTTGTCATCAGGAAGATTTTTTTTACTAACCACAGAATCATTTTTTTTAAAATAAGGGGTAAGTAATTGGTTTATGTGACTAAGCAATCCTTCGGATGTGGCAAAAATTTTTTCAAATTCACTGCTATTATTATTAAAATGGGCCTGTTTAAGATTGGCAAATTGTATTTTTAATTTCTCGGTTAAAGCATTAATTTCTTGACCCAAGGTAAAAGGCAAGGATGATTCTTTTTTAATTGATCCATCATGATTTTCGGCTTGTTTCAGGCGCCAGCTCATAATTTTTTCGTTCAAAGACATCTTAGTAGCTAAAATTTCCTGATATTTAATTGATAAATCATTAATTAATTCGCCACTAACATTATCTTTGGTCAGCTGGGCTAATTCATTTTGCCAGTGAGTCAGTTTTGCTAGCGCTTCTTTTTCTGACCCATCAACTTCGACGATTTTTTGATGCACCTTTTTATATTCCACATCAATCGCCGACCACAAAGAACCATAATATTTAAAAGATAATTCCTGCCATTCTTTTTCTAACACCACTCTTTGTTGTAATTTTTTAACCTGGCGCGTTAAAGAATTAAGATGTGGTTCTATTTCGCCTAATTGTACTTTAGCGGTGGCCAAATTATCTTCAGTTAATTCTAATTTAGACAAAGTTTGTTCTCTTTTAATTCTTAAGGGTTTCACTCCGGAAGCTTCTTCAAAAAATTCTTTGCGATCCTCTTTAGAAGCTAATAAAAAAGCATCAATCATACCCTGGCCAATAATAGCATAAGACGTGTGCGCTACTCCGGCTTTAGCTAAAAGCATTTGAATATCCAAAAGACGCGCTTTTTGTTTATTAATCAAATATTCGGATTCGCCATTACGATAAAGCCGGCGGGTCAGACAAATTTCGCCCAAGCCCAAATTGGCTTCATCTTGATCGTTTCTAAAATATAAAGAAACCTCGGCCATGCCTAGCCGAGCTTTTTTGTCAGAACCGGAAAAAATAACGTCTTCGCTTTTTTTACCGCGCAATAATTTAATGCTTTGTTCGCCCAAAACCCAGCGGATTGCATCGGCACAATTAGATTTACCCGAACCATTGGGTCCGACAATGGCGGTGATGCCGGGCTTAAATTCTAAAACAGCTTTGTGGGCAAATGATTTAAAGCCATTAATTTCTATTTTTTCGAGATACATAAAGAATTAAGCTCTCCCCCTTTACAAGGGGGAGATAAAGGAGGGGGTAAAGTTAAGAAAAAAATAAAAGGAGACTGGCGCAGTCGCCTATATTATAACATTTTTTGAGAAAAATAAAAAATTATTTATAAGCGAATGATTTTGTCAATTAACGACCAAGGTGCTACAATAAAATTAATTATTATATTGTCATTCTCGATCTATTTGTACCGCATTTGCGGTGGATCAGAAATCCAGAAAATATTGTACTTTTTAATTTTGAGTTAATATTTATTTATGTCCTTATCAAAAACCATTGCTAAAAACACTCTTATTCACACAATTGGCAAATTCATCGGCTCATTAATTGGTCTAATTATTATCGGACTTCTAACCAGATATTTGGGCACTGCTGGTTATGGCTATTACACCACAATTTTTTCTTATTTATTTTTCTTTGCCACTATTGGTGATTTGGGTTTATATTTAATCTCCATTAATGAATTGGGGCGCGCCGGCGCTGATAAAAATAAAATTTTCAGTAATATTTTTACCTTAAGATTTTTATCTGGCATAATTCTAATGATTTTGGCCAGTATTTTGATTTGGTTTTTTCCTTATCCTCTGCTAGTTAAAACCGGCGCTCTAATTGGCGCCTTATCAGTTTTTTTAATGATGATGGATCAAATCACTGTTTCTCTGTTTCAAGAACAAATGAAAACTAAATATGTGGCGCTGGCAGAAATATTGGGCAAGGCACTGACGTTAGGATTAATGATTGTTTTAATAAAAATACAGGCTGGTTTTCTTTATGTTATCTGGGCCACCCTTGGTGGACTGGCGCTCCATTTTACCATTAATATTTTTTTTGCAAAAAAATTATTTAATTTTGGTTTTGCCTATGATCGAGATGTCTGGCAAGATATTTTAAAAAAAAGCTGGCCAATCGCGACTTACATGATCTTCTCCATGATTTATTTTAAAGCTGATACAATTATCTTATCGCTTTACCAGTCAGCTGAAACCGTTGGTTTATATGGGGCGCCTTATAAAATTTTGGAAGTTTTAATTTCTTTCCCAGCAATTTTTATGGGGCTCATCGCGCCCCATTTATCACGTTCGTGGCAGGAAAAAAATATTAATGATTTTACGCAAATTTTTCAAAAAGCTTTTGATTTTTTATCTTTGTTTGCTTGGCCTCTAATTTGGGGAGCGCTTGTTTTAGCTAAACCAATTATTAATTTCATCGCTGGCGCCGAATTTATCGCAGCAGCACCAATTTTAAAAATTTTAATGGTGGCCACCGGCGTAATTTTTATCGCCTATATCCCTACCTACACGGTAGTATCAATTAACAAACAAAAACAAATGATGCCTTTTTATGTTTTGGCAGCGGCAATGGCATTAAGTTTATATTTTATCTTTATTCCACGCTATTCTTATTGGGCAGCAGCACTTATTACGGTGGGGGTAGAATTTTTTATTCTGGTTAATTCTTGGCTAATGGTCAAAAAACAAAGTGGTTTAAAAATTAATTTTATTAATAATTTTAAAGCGCTTCTAGCCAGCATTGTCATGGCAACGGTTATTTTGTTATTAGATTTAAATTTGTTGCCTTCTCTTATCTTAGGAATTGTAGTCTATGGTATCTGTTTGTGGCTACTCGGAGTAATTAACAAAGATCTAATTAAGGAGTTTAAAAAAATTTAAAAATAAGCAAAATAATTTATGTTCAGTAAACTTAAATTGGCAGTAATTTTGATAATTGAATATCAAGAATTGGTCTTAATTGGATTAAAAGAAAAAAATTCAAAAAAAATGTTATCTGGACAGTGGCATTTACCCGGTGAAACAGTCAATTGGTTTGATGCGTTTTATGGTCTTTTAACTTGTTCTTGGGGCAATATTTTTCTTCATGCAGCGAAAAGAGGTTTACAAGAAGAAACTGGCTTAAAAGTAAAAATAAAAGATATTAAGTTAATAACAGCGATGGGGGTTTCAAACCAGATTAAAAAATATCTACGTTTAAATGTTTGGTGTCAAATATCAACAAATTCTAATAAAGCTGTAGCCAATGATGACCTCCAGGAAATTCACTGGGTAGCAAAAAATGAAGTTATAAATCAAATTAGTTTAGAGGCCAGAAATAGAATTCCTAAAGAAATAGAAGAATATTTAAATTGGCCATAAATAAAAAACATTTTTTAAAAAATTTAATACTTAATATTTTAAGGTGTTGCTGATTTATTTTTTTTAATACCTGATAGATATGTTTTCTTTATTACTTATCGCTTGTTATTTATTATTATTCTTATTTTTATCCTTTAAAAATATTAAATGGGCAATCTATTTAATTGTTTTTACCTTACCCACCTATTTAATCCGTTTCCAATTGGGTCCTTTGCCCCTAACCTTACTTGAAGGAGAAATTTTGATTTTGTTTCTAGTCTGGCTCATAAAATCATTAAAATATAAAAACATTTCCGCCAGAGGCGGATCCGCCTCTGGCGGAAAAACATTAAACCAATTACTAGTTACCAATTACCAATTACTAATCCCTTTGATTTTATTTCTTTTATCCGCCACAGTCGCAATTTTCATTAGTCCGAATTTACGCGAAGCAGCCGGCATTTGGAAAGCCTATTTTATTGAGCCCATCCTGTTCTTTGTAATTTTCATTAAAACCATAAAAAAAGAAGACTTGAAGTTTGTTTTCATGTTTTTATGTTTTAATGTTTTATTGTTGTCACTTTTGGCGATTTATCAAAAATTTACCGGTGCTTTTATTGCTAATTCTTTTTGGGCAGAAGCCGCCACTCGGCGAGTGACATCTGTTTTCCCCTACCCCAACGCCCTGGCACTATATCTGGCGCCAATTATTACAGTGCTAATTGGCTTAATAGTGTCAAAGTGTCAGAGTATCCTCGGCCTCGCCAAGCGAAGCGGGGCGGGCAAGTGTCAAAGAAAAAATATCACTTTATTGCTTTATTACTTTATTACCTTTATTACTGGTTTTTTTGCCATTTATTTTACCCACTCCAAGGGCGCGCTCATTGGCATTTTAGCCGGCCTTCTTTTTTACGCCATATTTTTTAAACCTTATCGGAAATATTTCATCGGCATTTTAATTCTTATTCCTTTAATCCTTTATTCCTTTAATCCTGATTTAAACCTTAAGGGCAATGCCACGGTCGCTGGCGGCGATTCCATTTCCACTCGTCTTGATATGTGGGAGGAAACTTGGCAAATGTTAAAAACAAAACCGATTTTGGGCGCCGGACTGGCAGGATATCAAGCAGCGGTTGCGCCTTTTCATAAAAAAAGTTATATTGAAGTCTACTTGTATCCGCATAATATTTTCTTTAATTTCTGGAGCGAAATCGGTTTATTGGGTTTATTGGCTTTCATTGGTATAATTATCTATTTCTACAAATTAGGGTGTGATGCATTGATAAATAATAAAAATAAAACCATAATTCATAATTCATTATTTATAATTCCTGTTTTAACTGCGATGACTACCCTTTTAGTCCATGGTTTAGTTGATGTGCCATATTTTAAAAATGATTTAGCCATACTATTTTGGTTAATAGTATCTTGTGAGACAACTATTCTAATGGCGCGAGAACACAAAAGATAAAAGACCTCCAAGCAGAATGATTAAAAAAAATAATTAAAATTTATTTCCCAACTTTATGCTAAAATTCATTATTTACGTTTCTGTAATTTTTTTTAGTTATGCCATTGGCCGAATTACACATATTTATGCCGGTCATTGGAATACCCCCCACCACTGGATTTATGGCATTATTGCTTTGGTAGTCGGTATAATTTTTTATAAAAAAAATTGGGGCATTTATTTAATTTTATTTGGACTTGGTTTAATAATTAGTGATTTTAAAGACATGCTAAGTTTAAAATTCTTTGATCCTGATAATATGCGGATAAAAAAATTTTGGACGGTAGATTAACTCTTATACAGAGTGCCAGGGTGAGTTAGCACCGGCAATCACGAACGGATTTTGCGTTGTGTCGATAGACACAGCAAAACCCGGGAAAACGCTCGGTATAAAATTAAACTACAATTTATGGAAGGGTGGCCGAGCGGTTTAAGGCGACGGTCTCGAACACCGTTTGGGCGCAAGCCCTCCAGGGTTCAAATCCCTGCCCTTCCGAATTTAAAATTATTATTAAATAATTTAATTTTATGGAAAACAATTTTAACTCTAATCAGCAAACACCACCCCCGCCGCCACCAATTAATGAAAACCACCCAAACAATGACTCAGACAAAAAACTTTATCGCTCAAAGAATGATCGCATTCTTTGGGGAGTGTGCGGCGGTTTAGGAAAATATTTTGGTTTAGATGCTTTAATTTTTCGCCTTATTTTTGTAGCTCTCACGCTATCTGGTGGTGCAGGAATCTTGTTTTACATTGTTTTGGCAATTGTTATTCCCAATGAACCAGAAACAATCGCGGACACTAACCAACGCGATGAAAAATTAAAACAATTTGTTGGCGAAGTAGGAGAAAAAGTGCGTAATTTAGCGAGTGAAATCAAAATAATTGATAAGCATAAAAACGATAGCCGTCTTTTTATCGGCTTCTTTATTTTTTTTGTTGGTTTAATTCTTTTACTGCGCTTGGTTTTCCCGTGGCATTTTTATTGGTTAAATGGTGCAATTTTGTGGCCAATAGTAATTATTTTAATTGGTCTTTATTTAATGTTAAAAAAATGAACCAATGACCACTATTTTAAATTACATTACCAGCGATTTAAAAAAACTGGCTAAACCTAAAAAAGCGTTGGTTTTACAGCGCTTTTTTAAGACTGGCAAGGGGCAATATGGCGAAGGAGATATTTTTCTCGGCATTATAGTGCCAGAGCAAAGAAAGCTAGTAAAAAAATATTTTAAGCAAGCCAATCTAGACGACATCCAAAAATTATTGAAATCAAAAATCCATGAATACCGACTGGTAGCGTTATTAACGCTGGTAGAAAAATTTAAGTCCACTTTTTGTCATCCTCACGAAAGTGAGGATCCCCAAATACAGCGGGATCCCCGTTTTCACGGGGATGACAGAAAGGAAATTTATGATTTTTATCTCAAAAACACGCGCTATATCAACAATTGGGATTTGGTGGATTTATCCGCGCCAAACATTATTGGAGAATATCTAGCGCGGAATTACGCGGACAACAACCCCAGCGCGGAACTACGCGGAAAAAAAATACTTTATAAACTCGTTTATTCTAAAAATTTATGGGAACGGCGCATTGCAATTCTGGCGACCGCAACATTTATCCGAAATAATCAATTTAACGACACTATTAAAATTGCCAAAATTTTACTCCGAGACAAGCACGATTTAATCCACAAAGCGACTGGTTGGATGCTGCGCGAGATGGGTAAACGCGACCAAAAACAATTATTAAAATTTTTAGATCTTCACAAAAAAGAAATGCCACGCACCATGCTCCGTTATGCCATTGAAAAATTGCCCGAAGTAAAAAGAAAACACTATTTAAATAAATAGTTAAACCTTGTTATAATAAAGATGTTAATTTTAATATCTCACCTCCGCACCAGAATAACAATAAAAAATATTTTATGAAATTGATTATTGATATTGAAACTCAAAATTCTTTTCAGGATATTGGCGGCAAAGCCAATTTATCGCTACTTAAAATTTCTCTGGTGGGTGCTTATTGGTATCCAGAAAATAAATTTATGGTCTTTATGGCCGAGGAATTGGATAAATTGAAAGAATTAATCAACCGAGCAGAAATGGTAATCGGCTATAACTTACTTGGTTTTGATTATCCAGTTTTGGAAACACATTTAAAAAATTTTTCATTTAATAATATAAAAACTCTGGATATTATGGAGGAAGCGCAAAAAAATTTGGGCTATAAAATTCGCCTGGAAGATGTAGCTCAAGGGACTTTGGGACAAGGCAAGAGCGGTTCAGGGCTTGACGCTATTGCCATGTGGCAAGCCGGACAAATTGAAGAATTAAAAAATTATTGCTTAAAAGACGTGGAGGTGACAAAAGATATTTATGAATATGGTCTAAAAAATAAACATATTAAATTTAAAAGCAGTTGGCAGACTTATGAAATTCCGGTCAGTTGGTAATAATGATTTTATTTTCCAAAAGTGTTATAATATAAATATAAGGTATCCTCAATCCCGCAGCCGCGGGATTAGAGACGACTTAAAAATATGGACAATAATAAGCGCATTCCTGGTGGTAATGAACTTTTAAACCCGGCGGATTTGATAAAAAATAAACTGGGTGTTTTTTATGGCGCCAAAGCAGCTGATTTGGGTTGTGGTGGCGCTGGTTATTTTGCACTTGAAGCCGCACAGGTGGTTGGACCAGAGGGGATTGTTTATGCGGTTGATATTTTAAAATCTGCTCTGTCTAATGTGGAAACAAGAGCCCAATTATTGGGTTTAAAAAATATCCGTTCAATTTGGTCAAATTTAGAAAAATTTGGCGCGACCAATATTAATAATGACGTGCTCGACTTTGCCCTTTTGATTAATATTTTATTTCAAAACAAAAATCAGCTAGAAATTTTAAAAGAAGCGGCCAGAATGTTAAAAAAGGGTGGTAAATTATTAGTGATTGATTGGCAGGTCGGCCGATTTCCAATCGGACCCAAACCAGAAGATAAAATTTCCCCAGAAAAAATCGTTGAGATGGCTAGGACAATTAATTTAACAGTGGAACAACAATTTGAAGCTGGACAATTCCATTATGGGGTGGTACTGATAAAATAAATAGTGTTTAATATAAAATAAAATTAGATAATCTTTTAATTTTTTCAAAAAAATTTACATCATTTTTTTACTCATATAAAAAATAATCAAAAAATCTCTCAAACAATTGAGAGGTTTTTTGATTAGCGAGTAGCGGGAATCGAACCCGCATCATCAGCTTGGAAAGCTGAGATAATAACCATTATATGATACTCGCTTGGGCCGTGGCAGGCGGGGAAACCTGAGATAATAACCGTCTTAAAGCAACTCGTTGCTTTAAAACTATGATACTCGCTAAGATCAAAACAAACTTTGAAAAGCTAAGATAATAACCATAGATACAATTTTAAATTCCAAATTTTAAATTTTAAAATAATTTTAAATTTTTAATTTCCAAAATTAAAAAAGTTTTGTTTTAAATTTTAAAATTTTTATTTTAGATTTATTTTAAAATTTGAGTTTTAAAATTTAAAATTTACTTTAAATACCACCCACAGGTGTCTTTGATACAGCCACAGGCATATTTATTACGATCTGGAAAATCGCCGTCGATAACGCAAGTGGTCATTAAATCTTTATCCGAAGAACACATTTCCAAAGAGCAACCAATATTAAAGCAATCGCTATCGGTGGTGCAAGAGCCATGGCTATAGCGTGAAGCGCCAGAAAAATAGTTGGCAGGCACTTGACTCATATCGCGAATTTGGACTGGCACATTACCTAAATTATCTAACAAATTAGAATTGCTGCTTTCTTTGTCTTTAAACAAAAAAAGATAACAAAGAATAATTAATAAAATTAAAGTCGCTAAAATAATAATAATTTTTTTATTCATAAAATTATTCTGATTTTTTTAAGTTATCTAAAATAACCATCTTTTTGCCTTCTAAAACTTCAAATAAAAATTTATCGGTAATTTTGTTACGGTAAGCAAATTCGTTTTCAGTCATTAAAGTATATTTAATTTCCTGACCGAAATTTTTTTCCATTTTTTTAATTAGAGCGCGCAATTTTTCCCGCGGCACTTGACCAACAATCAACATGTCAGTGGGGGCGTGTTCATAACCAACAAAAAATCCAGAGAGCATTAAAAATTTAATTTTACCCAAATTTTTTAATTCCTTCGCTAGAGTTTTTTCTAAAAGTAAACGAGATTTTAAAATTAAATTACGAAATTCTTCATATAAAACAAAATCGGTATCTGCTTGATAAAATTTTTTATCAGACTTATGGTTTTTTTTAGCACTTTTTTCTAAACTCGAAGCAAGAGACTTAATCAGCCCAATGTCGACCAAATTATCCAATTCTCGACGCACAGAATTAATTTTTTCTTCGGCCATCCTGGCCAATTCACGCACAAAAAAAGCTTCACTCGGACGCTGCAAAAAAATTTTTAATAATTTAATTCTAGTTCGTGAGCCAAAAATATTTTCTAACATATGGTTGTGTTTTTAGTATAACTTTTACTAAGTGTTTTGTAAAGATAAGTCAATTATTACCCAATATTACCCAAAAACTAATGAAAGCAAAAACTAGACCAATTAGCAGGAGTTATTTTGTCGGGGCTAATGGCATTTTTAATCTCATAATTATCTATCTTGGTGCGCACTAATTTTTGTAAGTAGGCGCCACAACCAAGCGTTTCGCCCAAATCATGGGCTAATGAACGAATATAGGTGCCGGAAGAACAGGAAATGGTAATTTGTAATTGGTAATTAGTAATATTAAATTCATTTAATTCAATGTCATAAATTTTAATTTTATTGGATTTTCTTTCCATTTCCTTGCCTTGCCTAGCTAAGCGATATAATTTTTGGCCATTGATTTTTTTAGCCGAAAACATGGGCGGAATTTGTTCAATTTCACCAACAAATTTTTTTAGAGCAGTTTTAATTTCTTTCTCTGACACTTGACACTGCGCTGCTTGGCACTTTTTTATTTCGCCAGTTTTATCATAAGTTGAACTGGTAGCGCCGAGTTGAATGGTGGCGACATATTCTTTATCTAAACCAACAAATTGATTTAATTGTCTGGTCGATTCGCGACCAATAGCCAACAAAAGCAACCCTTCGGCAAAGGGATCGAGGGTACCGGCATGGCCAATCCGTTGTTCGCCAGTAATTTGACGTAAAAAATCAACTAAATCATGGGAAGTCGGACCAGCGGGTTTATTAATAAGGATAAAGCGAGACATGATAATAAAAAGGTTTTGTTTTTCTATTATATCAGGTCTAATTGATTTTACCAGTCAAAAATGATAAGCTTAAAGATATGATTTCTCTTCTCACCGGTACTGTTAAACATAAAAATGAGCGTTCACTTATTTTAGAAGTCAATAGCGTTGGCTATGAAATTTTTGTACCGACTATAATTTTAGAAAAAACAAAAATTGACGAGATGCTCATCCTCTTTACCCATCTACATGTGCGGGAAGACGCGCTAGAACTTTATGGTTTTACCACGGTTGAAGAAAAAATTTTTTTTAATTTATTAATCTCTGTTTCTGGAGTTGGACCCAAATCAGCGCTATCAGTATTGTCGCTAGCCAAAATGGAAGAAATTAAAAAAGCAATTCTGCGCGGCGATCCAAGTTTGCTAAGGAAGGTTTCTGGAATTGGCCAAAAAACAGCAGAAAGAATTGTGGTCGAATTAAAAAATAAATTAGATCAATTACCGATGGGCAAAGAAAAAATAGATTTGTCAGTGGCTGACGCCGGCGCTTTTGAAGCTTTAATGTCGCTTGGTTATTCGCCAGCCGAGGTGCGTGAGGCCTTAAGGCAAATAGCTCCAGAGATAAAAGACGAAAACGAAATTATTAAACAAGCTTTGAAAAAAATGGTAAGAAAAAACAATAACTGAAAAAGAATATGGAAATAAAAATTATTACTGATAATAATATAGAGATGATCTGGAATCAATTTGTGACGGAGAACACTTCCCCGTCTTCTTTTTTACAATCTTGGCAGTGGGGTGAGTTTAGAAGAGAAAAACTGGATGCTAAGATCAAAAGATTGGCCATCTATGATCGTGATGAATTAATCGCAGTAGCACAGTTTGTAAATGAACCATTGCCTTTAGGAAAATTTTATTGGAGTTGCCCAAGAGGACCGGTGATAAAAATCCGAAATCCTAAATCCGAAATCATAAATAATGAAAAAATTATAAATCTAATAATAAACGAGCTTGGAAAAACAGCCAAAGAAGAAAAAGTGGTGTTTATAAGAATGGAATTACCAGATAATAAAAACGATTTACAAAATAAAGAATGGATTCCCGATCCACCGCCAAGGCGGGGCAAGCGGGTCGGAAATGACAAAATAAGAGAGCCTAAAATTTTGGTGCATTCAATAAATCCGGCCAACTCCCTACTTTTAGATTTAACCAAATCTGAAGCCGAAATTTTTGCTAGTATGCATCAAAAAACTAGGTATAATATCCGGCTAGCAGAAAAAAAAGGAATAAAAATAGCCAAGAAACAAGAAACAATAATCAAACAAGATATTGAATGTTTTTATAAAATTTTGCAGCAAACTGCCAGACGCGACAAAATAAAAATATTTAACAAGAATTATTATGAAAATCTTATAAATTATTTTTCTTTATTACCCATTACACATTACACGTTACACGTTACTATTTTTTTTGCCGAATACAACAACAAAATTTTATCAGCCATTATGATGGTCGGTTTCGGCGATACAGCCACCTATCTTCATGGCGGTTCATTAAATGAAGGCCGGGAATTAATGCCAAATCACGCTCTGCAGTGGGCGGCCATTAAGTGGGCAAAAGAGCAAGGTTATAAATGGTATGATTTTTGGGGGGTGGCGCCAAAAGTGACAAGTGATAAAGGACAAGCGACAAGCGATTGGGCGGGAATTACACGCTTTAAAACTGGTTTTGTCGGACAAAATACAAGAAAAGAAATAAATTATTTTGGGGCGCAAGATTATGTGCTTAATAAAAAATGGTATAATTTATATCAATTAGCTAAAATTTTTAAAATATAATATATTAATTAGGCCCCCATGGTTCAAAGGATAGAACATGAGCTTCCGGAGCTTAGGATGTGGGTTCGATTCCTACTGGGGGCATAATAAAAATTTTTAATTTTAAATAATAAATTTTAATACTTAAATTATTATATTAATTTTTATGGCTGATGTTTTGGCAACTCTAAAATCAACTTTTAAATTTAATATTAAAAAATTGCTTTTTCCAATTATTCTTTTAGTGGCAATTATTATTGCTTTTTTAAATTTTTCCGAATTAAGAGAAATCTGGCGCTTGTTTAGAGAAGCTAATGCTTGGTGGCTTTTGGCGGCTTTGGGCTCACAAATTATTGCCTTTTTGCTCCAGGGCTGGGTATATTATAATATTTTTGAATTATTAGGATTTAAAGCTCTAAATCTTTTTCAAGTTCTAAGGGCTTCGGTAACGGTGATTTTTCTTAATTTTACTATCCCTTCCTTGGGTTTTGCTGGTAATATTTATTTTCTAAAAATCCTGAAAAAGTGCGGCATGAAAGAGGGCTGTGGCCTATTGACCATACTAATGGAATTTTTGTGCTTTTATCTTTCATTTATTATTTTATTAATTATCAGTTTTGCTTATCTCTTTTTTCATTTTCACGCCCTCGGCAGAGCACAACTGGCGGCTATCGGCGGTTTTATCGCTTTTTTAATTGTTTTATGCCTCATACTCTATTTTTGGTTAGGAAACAAAAAAAGGGCGCGGAAAAGAATTTTGTGGTTTGCAAAAAAAATTCGCTATATTAATGATGGTGATGACGAAGAAAAATGGATTGATAATTTATTACATGAATTTTATCATCAGTTAAAACAATTAAAACATAAAAAAACTGTCCTCATGTGGATACTGAGTTGGCAATTTATCCGCTTTCTATGGGACTCAGTAACTATTTATGTCTTATTCCTAGCCTTTAATGTACATGTGCCTTTCGGTTTGGCTATTCTGGCGCCGAACATCTCACGGCTGTTTGGTCTTTTGAGTTTTGTGCCTGGCGGAGTAGGAACTTATGAAGGTTCTATGGTCTTGATTTTAAATTCCCTGGGCATTAAATTAGAATTATCTCTAGCCATTATGCTTTTGTATCGTTTTTTCTCTTATTGGCTCTATTTTCCACTCGGTCTGACCTTTTTTAGACAACTCAATAAAATCTACCACGAGGAATTAGAGGAGATTAAAGAAAATAAAAACTATGCTTAAATTAATTGGCAAAAAACTATCAGACATTCACGATCAATTACGTTTGGGCAAAGATAGGTTTTTTAAGCCGTTGATCAAACCAATACCAAACACGGTCACACCTAATCACATAACTGCTGGTCGTTTGATTTTAATAATAGCTTGGTTTATTTTGAGCTTGGTAAAACCGGCTTGGTGGCAAATAATTATTTTTTTCGTAGTTTATTTCTTTGATTTGGTAGATGGAGCGCTGGCTAGAATTCGTGAACAAAAAACAAAATTTGGTTTTTATTTTGATCCACTAACTGATCGCTTTAATCATTTAGTTCTTTACTGCGCTGTTCTAAGATTAACTGCTGGCCAACTCTCGGTCTTGAAATTTTTCATTATCTGGGAAGCGGTGGCACTATTATTTATCATCGCAGAAATATTTAGTTGTCAAGAAAAAATTTTATGGTGGCGAGTTTTTTGGCAAGTGACGGTTAAAATTAGTTTGTGGGTTGCTTTATTTTATCAATTTGAATTATTATATTTAAATTTATGGTAAAAAAAATTTTAAAAAAAATTATACCCGAGATGATGATAATGAAATATCATTATTTTTTGGCTAAAATTAGTGCTTTTTTATATAGATATCCAAGCAATAAAATGTTGGTTATTGGAGTTACAGGCACAAGCGGAAAATCTTCTACCTGTTATTTTATTGCCCAAATTTTAGAACAAGCCGGCTTAAAAATTGGCCTAACCTCTACCACTGTTTTCAAAATTGGGTCACGCGAATGGCTGAATGACAAAAAAATGACTATGCTCGGACGTTCACAAACACAAAAGTTTTTAGCTCAAATGTTAAAAGAAAAATGCCAGGTGGCAATCGTGGAAACAAGTTCACAGGGCATTGAACAGTTCCGGCACATGGGTATTAATTATGATATTTTGGTTTTCACTAATTTATATCCCGAACACCTGGAAGCGCATGGTGGCTTTGAAAATTATAAAAAAGCCAAAGGAAAACTATTTGCCTATTTAACAAAACAAAAAAATAAAAAATTGAAATTTAACAACCAAAAATTAACGATTAAAAAAACATCAATTATTAATGGCGATGATAAATACGCGCAATATTTTTTAGATTTTTCAGCTGAAGAAAAAATTATCTATGGCAAAAAACAAACAATAAATAACGGCGATAAAAAATTCATTTTGGCAGAAAATATTAAAAAAGAAAATGGAATTACTTCGGCCATAATAAATAAGACATTATATAAAATTAACTTGCTCGGTGATTATAATCTCTATAATGTTTTAGCAGCAATAAGCGTGGCTAAGGTTTTAAATATTCCAGAAGAACAAATTAAAAAAGCCGTGGCCAATTTAAAACCACTGCCTGGCCGGATGGAATTTATACCTAACAATAAAAATGTAACTGTTATTGTTGACTATGCTTTTGAACCACAGGCCGTGGAAAATTTATATCAAATTACAAAAGAGATACCACATCATAATATTATCCACGTTTTAGGTTCTGCCGGCGGCGGTCGAGATAGAGGCAGAAGACCGATTTTAGGAAAAATAGCCAGTGAGCACGCGGATATAGTAATTATCACTAATGAAGATCCGTATGAAGAAGAGCCCCAAGAAATAATTGAACAAATAGCCGCTGGGATAGTACCACAAAACCTTGGTTCAGATAAAGTTTATAAAATTTTAGCTCGGCGCGAGGCGATTGCCAAGGCTTTAAAATTGGCTCAGCCTAATGATTTAATCTTAATTACCGGCAAGGGGGCGGAACAAGCGATGTGTATAAAAAATAATAAAATGATTCCCTGGGATGATCGGCAAGTTGTTAAAGAAGAATTAAAAAAAATATAAAAACATTGTGGCATTAATTTTAAATAAAAACTCGGATCTTAAACCCGAGTTTTATAATTAAAAAGTCGCTTATCTTTAAGATTTAAAATACTTATCGGCTAATAGATAAATAAAATAGAGCTGACAAATAAAAATTAAAAGCAGTGTGATAAAAAAACCTTGTTTCTGTGTTTTGTGACGACCTAATTGCATAGCCAGTAAACCACCAATACTGCCGCCAAGAGCCGCTAAAATTAAAAGGCCCCATTCTGGTAAGCGCCAGCCATGATTAAGAGCGCGTAGTTTATCAAACAAAAAAATTATAAAAGTGACAAGATTTATAAAAATTAAATAATAAAATAGTGGTAACATGTTTTTTACTTATTAATTTTACCTTAAAAATAAAAAAAACAAAAATCCTGCCGTTAAACAGACAGGATTTTAAAATAAAAATAATGATCTAAAAATAATTAATAAAACAAATGGCGGTTTTAACGCTTACTCCATTGTGGGGCACGGCGAGCTCTTTTTAAACCAAACTTCTTACGTTCTTTGGCTCTAGGATCGCGAGTTAAATAACCATGAGATCGTAAAGATGGGCGATATTCTTCGTTGAATTCAATCAAAGCGCGGGCAATACCTAAACCTACCGCCGCTGCCTGTCCTGATTTGCCACCACCATTAACTTTAACACTAAAATCAAAGGAGGTTCTTTTGCCCACAATATCTAAAGGTCCAGTAACCTTGTTTTTAAGTTCAAAATAAGGGAAATATTCGTCTAGTTTTTTATTATTAATTAAAATTTCGCCCTGACCGTTTGGTATAAGCCGAACCCGGGCGACAGCTTCTTTGCGGCGACCCAAAGCACGAGTAAATTCATCTTTAATCTTGGTCGCGGATACGACCTGTTTTTTTATTACAGCCCTTTTTTCAGTTAAATCTCTTTTAACTTTTTGATGTTGAATTGTCTTTTTTGATTCTTTTTTAAGCATATATGAAAATTAAACAAATTTTAACCTTTTCATCATGGCAGTTCTTAGTTTGTTTTTAGGTAGCATATAATAAACAGCACGACTAAAAACCTTGGTTGGATTTTTTTGCCAAACATCTTTCAATTTGGTAGTGCGCAAATGCCCCACATAACCAGTATGTTTGTGATAAACTTTTTGTTCCATTTTGCGCCCGGTGAATTTAAGCGCTTGGACATTTTTAATAATAACAATATCACCCTCATCAGAAGCGGGATTGAAAGTGGCTTTATTTTTACCACGCAATAACAAAGCCACGGCGGTCGCGGCGCGACCGACCGATTGTCCGGTTAAGTCAATAGTGTGAGTGTTTCGAGTCATAAATTATTAAACAAATTCAATTAAAGACAATTGGGCGTTATCGCCGCGACGGTTTTTAATTTTTATAATACGCAAATAACCGCCTTGACGGCTTTGATAGCGCGGAACAATAACTTCAAACATTTTCTTCATGGCTTTTTCCGTGGTCAGTTTGTTTCTAACTAAACGGCGATTAGCCAAGGTATCTTTTCTGGCGCGCGTAATCAATCTTTCTAAAAGCGGGCGAATTTCTTTGGCCTTGGCCTCGGTAGTAGTTACTTTTTCATATAATATTAAAGAAGTGAGCAAATTTTTTAATAAAGCTCTGCGTGGACCAGATTTTCTATCTAATTTTCTTTTGGTTTTCTGATGTTTCATAATTATTTTTTAAACTTCAGTGGTGTCGTTTTTTTTCTTGCGACCACGTTTCTTGGGTTTAGGTTCTTCACTTTCTTCTCTTGACACTATTGATTGATTACTAGTGTCAAGATTAAGTTCAGCCTCTTCTTTTAATTCTTTTCTGTAATCTAAGAAAAAAGAAAATTGATCAATTAAAATTTGCGCTGATTTTTTTAAAGCCTCTTCGGGAGTAACAGTCCCATCAGTCTCAATATATAAAAGTAAACGATCCCAATTAGTCATTTCGCCCACCCGCACATTTTCTGTATCGACCGCCACCCGCTTAACTGGCGAGAAAAAAGCATCGATAGCAATCATGCCAATTTCTTTATCGCGAGTTTTCATCATCTCGGTTGGTAGATAACCACGGCCTTTTTCTAACCACGCTTCTAAATTAAATTCTGCCTGATCTTCAGTAATGGTGGCAATAACCAACTCAGGATTAGTAATTTTAACACCAGCAGTTTTTTTGAAATCACCAGCCAAAACTTCACCAGCGCCAGTTTTGTTTAATTCCATTTTAATTGGCTCTTCAAAATCACCATCAACTTCAAAACGCACCTGTTTTAAATTAAGAGAAATATCCACCGCATCTTCTTTAACCCCCTTAACTGCCGAGAACTCATGATCTACACCTTGGAGACGAATAAAAGTAATGGCGGTGCCTTCTAAAGAAGAAAGCAAAACACGACGTAAAGCATTACCCAAAGTTAAGCCATAACCCGGGTAAAGCGGCTCAATAACAAATTTGCCCTGATTGGCGCCAGTGGTGTTAAAGTCTTTTTTTTGAGCGATGGGGATAGATAACATATTGATTGCTAGACAGTGTTGGTTTGTCAAATTAAGAAATAAATAAGACAAACCAACAATGAAAATAATTTATATTGATTATTTAGAATAAAACTCAACAATTAAACGCGGGTCAACGCCGATTTGCAATTCATCACCTTCGGGTAAAGCTAGCACAACACCTTGACCTTTTTCTTTGTCCCAAGAAAGCCAAGAAGGCAACAGACCTTCGGTGGTTGATAGACTTTTTAAATTTTCGGCCAAAGAACCTTTGATTTTGGTTTTTTCTTTACGAATAGTAATAATATCACCAACCCTTACTTGATATGATGGAATGTTGTTTTTTTTATGATTAATTAAAAATAAGCTATGGCCAATAAATTGGCGCGCTTGTGCTCGAGTTAAAGCTAAACCCAAACGATAAACAACATTGTCCAGACGACGTTCCACAATTTCAATTAATTTAAAGCCACTATTGCCCTTACTTTTTACCGCTTCATTAAAATATTTACGCAATTGGCGCTCCATTAAACCATACATGACTTTTAATTTTTGTTTTTCTTGCAAATGTAAACCATAATCAGTAATGCGCTGATAACCTTTAGGACCGTGTACGCCTGGAGGATAATTTCTTTTTACCAGCGCGCACTTGCCATCGCCCCGCTCGCCCTTACCACATAATTTTATACCCAGGCGGCGGCATTGTTTACATTTAGGATTTAAATTTCTAGCCATAGAAAATATTTTAAATTACACGCGGCGTCTTTTTTTAGGACGTACACCGCCGTGGGGCACGGGTGTCATATCTTTAATTGCAGTAATTTTTATACCATTAGTATCAAAAGCGCGCACCGCTGCCTCGCGACCCATACCAACACCCTTAACAAACACATCGAGCTCTTTAATGCCTAATTGCTTAATCTTATCAGCTAATGATTTAACTATAACGCCAGCAGCATAAGGAGTGGCTTTTTTAGGGCCCTTAAAACCAGCGCGGCCAGCCGTGGCCCATAATAAAACAGAACCATTTAGATCGCTAATAGTAATAATAGTATTGTTGTAAGTAGCTTTAATATGAGCCTGCCCACGACCGCCACGTAAAAACGGGGCAGCTTTCTTTTTTTTCTTACCCTTAACAACCACTGTCGATGAACTGGCAGAATTTTTTAATTTTGTTTTTTCCTCGTTCAGAGATTCTGTCTTTTCTTCAACAGCAACAACTTCAGCTGGGGCTACTGAATTTTCAGTCATCGAATTAATTGTTTTTTGTTCATCGTCCATGTAAAAAAGTATTTTATTTATTTAAATTAATCATCAATTTTATGTCTTTTGAGCGGCGGGTTTGCGACCAGAACCCACTGTCTTTCGAACATTGCCACGAACAGTTCTGGTGTTACGGCGAGTACGCTGGCCTCTGGCCGGCAATCCTTTGGCATGACGAGAACCGCGGTAAGAACCAATTTCTTTTAAACGTTTAATATTACTAGCTATTTCTCGACGCAAATCACCTTCCACGCGATGTTCTTTTTCTATTTTTTGTCTTAATTTGTTAGCTTGATCATCTGTCAAGTTTTTTACTCTGATATTAGGGTCAATATTTAATTCCTTTAAAATTTTCTGCGATTGACTTAAGCCAACACCAAAAAGATAGGTTAAACCTATCTCGATCCTTTTTTCGTTTGGCAAATTAACACCGGCAATCCGAACCATAAAAAAATATTTTTAAGAATCAAAAGTTTTGACTTTTGAATTTTTAATTTTGAGTTTTAAATTAGCCCTGTCTTTGTTTGTGTTTAGGGTTTTTACAAATCACAACTACGCGCTTATTACGGCGCACAACTTGGCAATCTTTGCATATTTTTTTAACAGAAGCTCTAACTTTCATAAATAGATAATGAATTTTTATATTCTATACATAATCCGTCCTTTTGTCAAATCATAGGGCGTTAACTCCACCTTAACTTTATCACCGGGAATTAGCATGATCTTATGCAGCCGCATTTTACCAGAAAGCCGGGCCAAGATTTCATGTCCGTTTTCCAAGCGCACCCGAAAGGTAATACTGGGCAAAGTTTCCACAATTTCTCCTTGCATTTCAATAAAACCCTTTTTAGTAATTTTATGCGGAGAAAAATCATTAGCCACGTTTCCGCTGGCTGGTAATGATGGTTCAATTTTTGATTGATCAGTGTTTAAATCAGACATTAAAATTGGGGGTATAAAAAATACCCAGAATTTAAAATTCTTGACGATAATTAGTTAAAGATTGGTAAATATGATATTTAGCAATATATAATAGTATAATATAAAAGCTTCATAGCTGTCAAGAAAATAGAAGTAAGCCAATTTTATACAAAAGAACTTGATTTTATTGCCCTTAATTGTTTTTTATTACCACCTGGACCCTATTAGCCCAATTGGGAATGCGCTTACCCATACCAAGAGAAAAGACAAAACGGGCATCTTTAATATAGGGCAGAGATAATAAATAACGACGAGCTTCGCTTTCGTTCTTGCCTAAAATATTTTTTTTAATCTCATCTAAGTCAACTTTCTTAACCACTGGAAAAGTGGCTTTAATTTTTAAATCAGCCAGACCTAAATTAAAATCGGCTTGAGCATTAATGATTTCAAGACTAATGTTTTCGGCCTCACCCAAAGATTGATCTGCTTTTAAGTTGTTAGAAAATTTATCCCGAAGAACCTGGCGCATTTCTTTTTGAGAAAAAATCAAGGCTGATGCTTTTAGGGTTAAGGACAAATCAAATTCCTTCATTTTGCTATCGGCCGCAACTTCTGGCGAAATACTGGTAACTTCGTAAGAAATTAATTGTTCGACTACTGATAAATTATCACCGGCTTCTTGGCGCAACTTGTCTTTCAATTTTATTTGCAAATTTTTAGTTAATTTATCCTTGGCTTGATCAAGATCTTCTTGCGAAACAACGGTAACAATATTAGAAGTTCCGCCTTGCAAAGGGCCGGATAATTGGCCGTAAATTTTATCTTGTTTTTCCCAGGGCAGCGAGTTGATATTAAAACGACCAGTAGTGCCATTAGCTTTATCACCAGCTTCTTTTGCTTCCACTACCACCTGAATTTGACCAGGCACGACCCTGCCTTCGGCATCAACTTTGGCACCGGGAATGGTTATTGTTTCTTTAACTCGCACAATAACACCAGTGATGGTCATTAAATCAACATCAGGAGTTACTGGTTGAGAGGGTCCGGTAGTGTTATAAAATATAGCTTGCCCACTAGCTTTTTGACCCAAATCTTTTTGCCCAGTAGCATTAAATTTTTCCTTAATCGATTCTTCGGCGGTTTTTAATTCGGCAACAAAAATATTATTGGCAGGATCACTCTTGGTTTGGTCGGTAGTTAATTTAAGATCTAATTCTTGAGTCATGTTTTCGGCGGTCAAAACCAAATTAACAGTGACCTGAGGAAAAAAATAGTTAAAAAGGAAAAATAAAATTAATAGACCAGCAAAAAAAAGCCACCACTTTTTATGACGTGATACTCCTTTAAGGGGTTTATGAGAAGAAGGAAAATTTTTTTGATAGGCACCAAATTTGGTAGTAATCATAAAAACAAACTAAGATAGAACTGCTTTAATTCTTCTCACGCCGGCTGAACTGGCTTCTTCTTTAATAATTTTGAAAGCCCCGAGTTCGCCGGTATTTTTGACATGTGGCCCACCGCAAATTTCACAACTAAAATTTTCAGCTAAATTATTCGGGTCGCACACAGAATAAACTTTTACCTGATCGCCATATTTATCAGCAAAGACGCCAATCGCACCTTTGGCTTTAGCTTCCGTGACAGTCATTTCTTCGCAAGTTACATCCATCTTCTTATTTATCATTTCATTAACCAAATCTTCCGCTTGCTTAATCTGCTCCGCTGTCATTTTTTCACTATGGGAAAAATCAAACCGCATTCTCTCTTCGGTAATATTGGAACCTTTTTGATAAATATGAGGACCCAATACTTTGCGCAAAGCAGCATTCAATAAATGGGTGGCAGTATGATATTGGGTCACTTTTTCGGAATGGTCAGCCAGGCCGCCTTTAAATTTTCCGGCCGCGGCTGTGCGTGAAAGTTCCTGATGTTTTTGCATTTCAATATTAAAACCACTTTCATCAACTGCCAATCCTTTTTCTTTGGCCAACTCTTTAGTCAATTCCAAAGGAAAACCAAAACTTTGGAATAAATTAAATGCTACAATTCCCTTAATTTCTTTATCTCTGGTTGCTTCAGCAACCATCCCGCCATGGCGGGATGAAAGCGGAGCTTCCAATTTCTTAGTTTCTTTTTCAAATTCCTTTATTCCCTCTTGCAACGTCTGAGTAAATTTTTCTTCCTCCACCTGTAAATTATCAAGCACAAATTTACGGCTACGATCTAATTCCGGATAAACATCATTCATTAAATTAATTACCACTGTCGCAATTTGGTGAGTAAAATTTTCTTTAATGCCAAGCAGGCGGCCATGGCGAATGGCACGACGAATTAATTTCCGCACCACATAGCCTTGGTCCACATTAGCGGGCGCAATACCATGATCATCGCCCATAATAAAAGTAACCGCCCGCAAATGATCAGCAATAATGCGCATCGATCTGATAGTCCCCTCCTTTTCAAGGAGGGGCCCATGCCCCGCAGGGGCAGAGGGGGTGGTTATGTATTTTTGCCCAGATAACTCTTCAATCTTTTGAATAATTGGTAAAAATAAATCTGTTTGATAATCATCATCCAAACCACTTATCACGGCTAAATTTCTTTCCAAGCCAGTGCCATTATCAATGTTTTTTTGATTGGCTGGTTTATATTTATTCTCCCCTATTTTTTCGTATTGCATTAAAACATCATTGCCAATTTCTACCCAGCGCTTGTCCGAGGGATCAAAAACTTTTGGCGCTGGTCCTTTTTTATCAACCCAATAAAACATCTCGGTGCACGGGCCGCAGGGGCCAGAATTGCCAGTTGGTTCCCACCAATTGTCTTTTTTGGGCAAAGATTTAATTCTATCTTGATCAATTCCGAGTTTTTTCCAAATTTCAATTGATTCATCATCGCGTGGCGCATTTTCATCACCAGCAAAAACAGAGACGGCCAAAAATTTTTTATCCAAGCCAAGCTCCTTTGTAACAAACGCAAAAGTCATTTTCAAGGCTTCCTCTTTCCAATAATCTCCTATTGACCAATGACCGAGCATTTCAAAAAATGTGTGGTGAAAGCCGTCGCCGACTTCATCAATGTCACCAGTGCGAACGCATTTTTGCGAATTAACTAGTCGCGCGCCAGCTGGATGTTTTTCGCCAAGCAAAAATGGCACGAGCGGGCTCATGCCGGCAGTGGTAAATAAAATTGAGGGATCATTTTCTGGAATTAAAGAAGCGCTCGGGATTTCTGCATGCCCATTTTTTTTAAAAAATTCAATGTATTTTTGCCGCAATTCTTTAGAAGTCATGTGGTGTTGTTAGTCCCCGCCTTATGAAGGCGGGGCCTCATGTTCCACCACCCTTGTGGTGAGTGGAACAGAGGGGGCGGTTAATAAGATCGCCGATAGGCAAAATAAATGTTATTTATATAATTTTTATTTTAACAAAAATTGACTAAAAAAGCAATTTTAAATATCAAAAAACCGCTTGTCTAACAAACGGTTTTTTGTCTTATCTTTCATTCGCCAACCATTTTTATCTCAAGAGAGTTTGGTAGATAAAATTAATAATGATTGACGAGTGAAAGAAAGGAACTGGCTAAATTGTGATATTCTCCGTTCCTTATTGTTTTTAAAACCCCAAAAAAGGGGTGCGAGCTCGGTATCCGGATCTGTGAATATTGGATACCTTCCTGAACTGTGTCTGGTACTCGCGCCAGACAAGGGAAGTTCTCACGTCTATAACTTCCGAACGTAGTCATAGCTTACGGCGTATGACCGCCTTTTTAATAAGTCTCTGGTGTATTTAACCTCTTCGGCAATCCGAGGAGATCACCAGAAAAGATGTTTCTTCTGTGCCGTAGGCTGGAAAAAACACTGCTTTAGTTTCCCCTCTCCTTACTTGAGAAACTGCAGTATTAATATCATATGGGGATTTCCACCCTCTGCGTTTCCGAACAAATCTATTAGGCCGAATAAACTTACCCGGACATTCGTGCCCAGATAATTCATCCGTGCCTTCTTCGGAAACAACAACCACAACGTCGCAAGAACAGATTTTTTTCCCGTCGCTACTGATTGCAACGGCTCGGTCAAAATCGCTCTCGGCGTTTTTTGCGATTGACTTAACTGCTAAGGTGAGTCTCTCTAACAAAAAGCTCCGAGCCTCAATGTCATCCCAGCGAAATAGCAATGCCAAGACAACATCGGCATTGGTAATTGACCGAATTCTTCTGCCAATTACCTCGCATTGTGCGACGCCGGCTTTTCCTCGGTATTCCACCAAGTAGGCATCAATCGCACCAAAAACATTTGGCAACCCGTAGATATTGGCTAAATCTCCACGGATTAGCCAATCAGCCAACCCACTAGTGAGAGCCGCAAAAGATTTCTTTAGGAATCTGGTGACAACCCCGTCCCACTGAAAGTGAGTGGTGTTAAACGGAAATACAATTTCCGCCGCATTCAACCATGCCTGTTTCCAGGACATCACGGCCGAATACCCAGCTCCAGTGGCTGGTCGTTTTTGAAGGTAATTTAAGGGATCTTTAATCCCAAAAACTTCCTCTAGCCGGTTGGCCACAAAGGCCAATTTTTTTTCTTCTAGATTCATAACTTCCTCCTAAGAAGTTTGTTCGGGAGCACTACTCCCGTTTGCCTGCTTGACCATCAAGCAGTATTTTGAATACTAAAATAATAATCAAAATACTGCCTGTGGTAATTTTTTAAAGGACTATTTTCTTCTCTTCTAAAACTTTCCAAAAAATGAAAAGTTTTAGTAAAGAGCCAAAGCAGCGGTGCATTGCTGCTTTGGCAAAAGCGTGTGGATTACTCCGCATTCTGGAACACGCGTTCCAGAATGGCGAAATAATTTGACTTTTGGTCTCCACTCCCGATATATTGGGAGCAGACAGCCACCCATTCGCCACCACCTCGGTTGGTGCACACGAGGTGGGCGTTAGAGGTGGCTGAGCCAAAAGTCAAGCTCAGCAGGTCTTGGGGCCGATAGCCCTTCCACCCGCCGAACTGGCCATCCAGAAATAAAACATTTTCTGAACGGTCTTCATAGGGGTCTACCACGACATCACGGTAGCCCCACGAGTTGACCGCGATCCACACGCGATCGATGGCAAAACATTTCTCCTCCTCACCTTGGGTGAGAAGGCGGCTCAACCTGCAGAGTTGCGACTCTGTAAGGAGCCTTGTTTCTTTTAAAAAACTCATAATTTCTCCAATTTTTTAACCGACGCCCAATTGCGCCAGTAAACCAGTATGCTCTGGATTGGAGAATCTTGCCACCGCTTCTATTTCTTTTTTTAAGAAACAAAAGTGGTGGCAAAAAAAATTTTAAAGAACTTTTTTTCTATTGACTGTGGTGAAGACGATTTTCTTAGTAAGAGGCAGATCAATAAACAATGTTTGTTAATATCCGCGTTACTAATGTCTCTCTTCTCCACCACGGTCCTTAGAAACAAAAAAGTCTTCTACTGTTCAAGAGAGAAGACCATAATTAATAAATCTAATAAAAATTGACTTGTTGTAGGGCTCGCAGTGCCTACCAGACTGTCTCTCTTGTTTTAATCCTAAATTGTAAAGATTAAAATTTATCTCACATTTTTTATTTTGTATATCTTATTATAGCACACTTGTATAATTTTGTCAATAGATAGATTGTGTATAAATAAAAAAATTACCTAAAATTAGCTAAATTAAAGACGTGATAAATCACGTCTCTACAACCATAATTATTACTTTTCCTTAATTTCTTAGTTTCTTAATTTCTCTATTTCTTTTTCATCTCAGATCTCTTTCATGTGGTGGCGCTTCCACTCCCTCGCCCAACTTAGACCGCTCAAAAATTTCTTTTTCCACTTCGGCTTTAGGCCGACCATATTTAAGGCGGGAAAATTCACGCGCCGCATGAGCAATTTCGGGATTACCTTTAACCGGCGAGAAAGCTGCCATATTAAATGGCCGGGCGGCTTCGTTATTAATCATTAAACGCACATAAGCATTAAACTTTTCAATATTCATTAAATCATATTCATTAAAAACCGGCGCAAATTGTTTGGACATTACTTCGGTGTCTTCCACCCCAATCCGATAACAAACCATGGTGCCGACATTGCCAAAAACAGCGTCTCTCACTTTAGTGTCATTATTTTTAACAAGCTGGCTGATAAATTGATGCGCCATAATCATATTCAGGCGATATTTTCTAGCTTCAGCTAAAATGGTGGCAATGGAATCAGTGACATAATTTTGAAACTCATCAATATATAAATAAAAATCATTTCTTTGGTTTTCTGGTACATCCGCGCGCGATAAGGCGGCCATCTGTAATTTGGAAACAAAAGTTAAGCCTAATAAATCACTATTAACTTCGCCAACTTTGCCTTTGGATAAATTAACCAAAAGAATTTTCTTCTGATCCATGGCAGAGCGAATATCAAAACCAGAATGCGGCTGGCCAATAATATTTCGCATCATTTCATTTTCCACAAAACGACCAGTTTTGGAAATCACATAGGAAAGCATGTCAGCGGCACTCGAACCGCGCTGGGATTGAGCATATTCTTTTTCCCAAAATGATTTAACTAATAAATCATGACATTTAGAGAGTTTGTAATTACGAAATTCTTCATCGGTAAAAATCCGCGCGATTTCCACTAAAGTGCCAGGGTCTTTTTGATCTGACATTAAAAGCAACATGGCATTACGCATATAATGCTCAAACATCGGGCCAATCATGGACGGATCAGTGACTAATTTATAGAAAATGGCAATCATTTCCTGAACAGCAAAATCTTGCTCTTGGGGAGTTTGGGCATCCAACATATTAAGGCCAACCGGACGATCAATGTCTGAAGGGTCAAAATAAATCACATCTGCTAATCTTTCTTTGGGAATGGCAGGCAAAATATCATCAATGCCGTTGCCGTGCGGATCAATATAGCAAACACCTTCGCCGTTTTGAATATCTTGTACCGCCATGTTAACCATTAAAGTGGACTTGCCTGTACCGGTCATCCCAATAATATACATGTGTCGGCGGCGATCGTCGCGTTGTAATTTAACAATAGTTTCTTTGCCGCGATAAATATTTTTGCCTAAGATAATTCCCTCCTCTGGCATATTGACTGGCGCTGGCGCTTTTCTGGCCCCCAACCAATAAATATTAGGGGTGGGGCAAGAGGGTAAGGGAAAATGAAACAAAGAAGCCAACTCTTCGGTGTTTAAAATAAAGGCAGACTCGGCTCTAAATTGCCGATGAATTGAATCGGAAATGGTGCGCTCTGATTTTTTTACTAAAGCCTTAAAACCATTGCCATACTCATAGATATTATATTGGCCAAAAGAATTTAAAATATTTTTTAGATTAATTTCGGAACCGCCCTCAAAAGCGCTGGCCACCACTAAACGCAAATTAACTTGGAGCGCGCCTTTGGAAGATTTTTCTTCCATTGATTTAATTAATTCCTGATCAAATGGCGTTAATTCAGCGTTTTTATTAAGCTGATTTTTAGGTTTTTCACCAGCAGTCATCATAGAATGCAAAGAACCAATACTGCCAAAAGTGCCCTCGGCTAATTTATCATACCAAGACTTCTGGTTTAAACTTTTTAGAACTGTTTCTATTTTTCTGCCAGACATTATTTCTTTAACTGCTTTTCGGCCACGCTTATGCCATTCTTTATGGATGGGTCTAATAATTAATTGGATCAACGCTCCTTCTTTTGAACTAAACTTAGACAAACTGTTGGTCGTGGCGTTTAAAGGATCAACTTCCATTTTGCGGTAAGTTTTAATTGGCAATACGTCGGGCCGGGTTAGAAGTAAATTAGCAGCCGAAGCATTACCGGTCGGCGTGAATAAATTATAATCCTCGCTAATTTCGGTTTGGGCATGAGGATATTGAGCTTGAATTTGTTGTTCAACAAATTGGGCTAGATAGGCGGGTACTACCACATAGAAATAAACCAGTTCGCGCTGAGCTACAATTTCTAAAGAAATCTGATCGTGGCGACCATAAAGCCAAGTATGCCAACCCTTAAGTGGTTTAATGGCAGCAAAGGCCGCCCATAAATTTTCCGCCCAAGAAATTTGTTCCTGAATACGATTAGGGCCGGTGTTTTGATTTTGAAGCTCGTCTTTACCGGCCGCTGCTTCTTTGGGCACAGTAATTAATAAAATTATTGGGCGAAACTCGGCGGGTAATTTATAGTGACTTCTCATCCAAGCGCGCCAGAGGTATAAAACAACAATGATTAAAATAATTACGCCAATCAAAAATAACCCAACCACCAAAGCGGGGTTATTAAAAATTAATGAGGAAAAAGAAGAAGTCATAAACGAGAAACTAGAAATTAAGAAACTAAGAAATTGAGGGTTTATTGTTTTCGCCCTTAATTTCTCCCGCCCGCCTTGCAAGCCAGAGTGCTGTGGGCAGGTTATTTCTGTGTTTCTTTATTTCGTTTTTTTATTATTTATTTCTCTATTTCAAGTATGCGGTCCGCTTTAATCTTGGCTTCCTGTTCCACAAAAAATCGATTTAGACCAGGAATAATTTTTAGCCATTTTTTGATCAAATTAAAGACTCGGCGAAACGTAATTTTAGCTGTTTCAATTAATTCAATAATTTTTTTAGCGGTTTGTTCGCCTTCGGCTTTAAAAATTTTTTGCTTTTCCGGCGAGAGTGAAAAATACAAATCACCCAAGTCTTCTTCTAAGACTGCTTCAATGTTTTGATGCAGAGGTGTTTTACTAGAGTCAATTCCTGGTGCACCTACTCCCAGATCACTAACGAGCGGTAAATTTTTTTCTCCAATTTTTTCGACTTGTTCTAAAGGTGGTGCTTCCATGGCCGAGGAAACTGAGATTTCCGATGATTCAAAATCAGACACCCTTTCCGGTGTTTTAATTTTTTCTATTTTGCCTGGTTGAATAATAGTATCCACATAATTTATTTTAGCATAAAAACAAAAAAGATGGTATAATTGATTTAGAATTAATTAGTTCTATGTGGCAAAATTTGTTTATTTTGATTGTTTCTCTTTTTTTAATTGTCAAAGGCGCCATGCTCTCAACTAAACACGCCGCGCGCCTAGCAAAAAATTTTCAAGTTTCCAAATATGTAATTGGTTTTATTGTGGTAGCTATTATTTCCATTTTGCCTGAAACTTTTGTGGCCATTAATTCTTCTTTGGAGGGCGTACCCGCTTTTGGCTTGGGCGCTCTTTTTGGCTCGAACGTAGCCGACCTAACACTTGTTTTTGTTATTATCATTGCCCTTTCTGGTAGAAATATTAAAGTAGAAAGTAAAATTTTAAAAAACAACATAATTTATCCTTTCCTTTTTTTAATACCTTTAATTTTAGGGCTCGACGGCTATTATTCCCGCTTGGAAGGTGGCGCTCTTATAGTCGCCGGCGCCATTTTCTATTACTTAGCCTATAAAAAGGGTCAACGCCATCACCAAACAGAAAAAAATCATAATGGAATTTATAAAAATGCGCTTTTTTTAATTTTGGGTATGGCCATTTTACTTATTGGCGCTCATTTTACAGTCACCTCGGCCACCGATTTAGCCCACGATCTTAAAATTACGCCGATTTTAATTGGCATGTTAATTGTTGGTCTGGGCACCACTATTCCAGAAACAATTTTTTCCTTGGAAGCGGTTAAAAACGATAATGATTCTCTGGCGGTTGGCGATATTTTGGGTACGGTTTTAGCCGATGCGACAGTGGTCGTTGGTTTGATTGCAATTATTAAACCATTCTTTTTTCCCATAAATATTATATATGTGACTGGCGTCTTTATGCTTTTGGCCGCTTTCATGGTGGCTTATTTTATGCGTACTGGTAAGACTATTTCCAAAAAAGAATCTGTACTTTTATTTTTCTTTTGGTTAATTTTTATTTTTACTGAATATTTTATCAATCACTAATATGTCTAATTTGCCCCACATTCAAATTTTTAAACACCAAAATTTTACTTGGTATGACGTGGATAAACCAAGCAAAAAACAACTAATTTGGTTGAAAGAAAATTTAAATTTTGAAGCAATCGATCTAGACGATTGTTCGCCATTGACTGAAAGACCAAAACTGATCGATCGCGGCCATTATGTTTTTTTAATTCTTCTTTTTCCTTTCTATGATAAAGAAACCAAGGAAATCCGTTCTTCAGAAGTAGATTTTTTTATAGATAGTGAAAAAATTGTCACTGTCCATAGCGGCGAACTGGAACCAATAATTCGCTTGACCAAAAAAGCGGGCCAAGACCCGGAATTTGGTGAAAAATACATGGTTAATGGTTCTATTTTATTGTATGAAATCTTAAATAACTTGCTTCACGAATGTTTTCCCATGCTTAGCCACATTAATCGAGACATCGACGGTATCGAAACTAACGTCTTAAATGTTTTTGAAAAAAGATTGGCCATTATTACCGAGATTCTGCGCATCAAAACCAATATTGTTAACTTCAGAAAAGCGATGCAGGCGCACAAAAGTATAATTAGCAAGTTAATTAAAGTGTCAGAAAGATTTTATCCTAAAAACCAACTTCATCTATATTTTAACAATTTGGTTAACCACACTAAAGATATCTGGGATTTTTTGGAAAATTATAAAGATTCAATCAATGCCATTCACGAAACACATGAATCTTTGATGTCACATCGGCAAACAGAAATCATGAAAACTTTGACTGTAATTTCAGTGATTGTGTTTCCATTAACTTTATTTGCTGCCATTTTTGGCATGAATACCATGACTGCCATGCCATTCTTAACTTCTAAATATGATTTTTGGTTAGTGATTGCGATTATGATTTTTGGAGCTCTGAGTATGTTATTGGTGTTTAAGAAAAAGAAGTGGCTGTAAAAATTAATTAGGAATAACTTGTTGGTTCAGGATTACACCCTGAACCTTTTTTGTTATAAAAAAACCCCGTATAAACGGGGTTAAGCTGAATTATCTCTCACTTTTATTTTTTAGAAGCCAAATCTGTTAAACCGGCGACATTGGTAATTTTAATTAAGCCGGTATTTTTATCCCTTTGTAAAACATCGTCTTGATTTTCTAATTCTTCCAACAAAATCAAGACGTCTTCTTCTTCGTCAATGTTGAATTCCCAAAGCACATCATTTAGTGGTATGGCCTGGTCTTCTACCTCATCGAGTTGCAATAATAAAAAAATGCACAACTTTTTCTTTAATGCTTTACGGGTCATGTGGCCCTCCTAATTTATCATCTTTGCCAAAATAACTTTTTTAAGATAAAATAAACTTACCATTTATGAATAATTTTTTCAAGATTTACAATACACTTGGCCGAGAAAAGCAAGAATTCAAGCCCCTGAAAAAGGGGCGGGTTTTGATGTATCATTGTGGACCGACGGTCTATTGGACCCAACACATTGGCAATATGCGCGGCATGGTGATGGCGGATTTAATTGTCAGAAGTTTGGAATATTTGGGCTATCGGGTAAAATTGGCGCGCAATTATACTGATGTCGGGCATTTAACTTCGGATAGTGATGAAGGTGAAGACAAAATAGAAAAAGGAGCGAAAAGGGAAAATTTAACGCCAAAACAAATCGCGGATAAATATATAAAAATTTTTGAAGCAGATATTAAAGAACTAAACACCCGACCGGCAGATTATAAACCACGAGCCACTGAAACAATTCCCGAAATTATTAAAACTGTGCAAACGCTTTTGGACAAAGGCTATGCCTATGAAACAGATTTGGCAGTTTATTTTGATGTTTCTAAAACAAAAAATTATACCAAGCTTTCTGGCCAAAAAATGGCAGAAAATATAAAAGAAGCCGGCAAGGCCGGAGTCAGCGACCCAGATAAAAAAAATCCAGCGGATTTTGCGCTTTGGTTTTTTCGCGCGGGCAAACATAAAAATGCACTGCAATATTGGAGCTCGCCATTTAAATCAAATTTGGTAAAAAATGGTGAAGGTTTTCCGGGTTGGCATATTGAGTGTTCAGTCATGGCCAAAAAATTCTTGGGTGAAACCATTGATATTCATATGGGCGGAGTGGAACATATTCCAGTGCATCACACTAATGAAATTGCCCAAAGTGAAGCGGCTAATGGGGTGGAGTTTGTCCGCTATTGGCTCCACAATGAACATTTGGTGGTGGATAATAAAAAGATGGCTAAATCAGAGGGCACGAGCTATGCTTTAAGCGAAATCAAAGAAAATGGTTTTGCCTCAATGGCTTTGCGTTATTTCTTTTTACAAGCGCATTATCGGAGCAAACAGAATTTTACTTGGGAGGCGTTGAAAGCAAGCCAGACGGCTTATAATAAATTAATTTCTTTTTTAACCGACGAGAATTCAAAAGAATCAAGAATTACAGATTACAAATTACCTGCCTCGCCGACAGGTAGGCAGATTACGGATTACAAAAATAAATTTATACAATATCTAGCTGATGATTTTAATATTCCTGGCGCGCTTTCATTAATTTGGGAGATTATTAAAGACATTGCACTTCCCTACTCTGAAAAAAAGAAACTGATTTTGAATTTTGATAAAGTCATGGGTTTGAGACTGGATAAAATTAAAAAAGAAAAAATAGTTACCCCAATTGAAGTGCAAAAATTAATAGCTGAAAGAGAAAAAGCTAGAAAAAATAAAAATTGGCAACAAGCTGATGAATTAAGAATTAAGATTTATGATTTAGGATTTATAGTGGAAGATGTTGGCGAAAAAAGTGTGATAAAAAAGAAATAATATATATAGTGTGTCATTCCAGCGAAAGCTGGATCCAGAAAAAACAAAAATAAAAAAGCCCCAAATAATGGGGCTTTGTGTTTTATTTCGCGCTCGGCTTTTTAAATCACTGCCAAGCTTTCCCCTTTTGTTCATAATATTGATCCGTGCTCACAGAGCTCGAGCCAGTGGGAATAGCTGGTGGCTCAGTGCCTTCAGCATCGCGACGATCTTCCTCTCCCTCTGGTGTATGAACCGCGCCGTCAGGCCAGCCAGTATGGGCTAAAATTTGTCCGAATTTTTCATCTTTGTCATTTGCCATTGTGCCTCCTTGTTTGAAATAATCGGTCGTTTATACTTCCGAGTTAGGAAACATAGAAACGATATTAGCATCTTGTTTTTTTTCTTGACCCATTTTTTTTAAATGTGCATCGATATCCAGATCTAATTCATCGGGCCCGTCAACCAAGAAATTAATTCTTTCATAGTAACAGGCACAGTGTCCGGTATGGTCATACGCTTGATGACACTCCGAGCAATAGCGCACCACGGCTGCTGCCATCTTTTTGATTTCCTCTATGGTTAAAATAGATGCTAACGGTTTTATTCTTTTAATGCCAGTGCTATTTAAATGCTGAGTAATTTTTTTTGCTAAATCATTAATTTTCCTAAAGCCCCAGAGAGGGTGCGGGACGGTAACTAATAATTGGTGTCGCCGCAAAGCTCTTTCTAACAAATTTGATAAAATTAACCTTTTTTCTAGATCATCAACGTCTGGCAATTCACCATCATAATTATGATGCTCATTTTTGTAAGCCAGACAGATGGGAGAAATTATGGTTATAACTTCTTCGACTGTTATTTCTTTTTTCATATGTAAACCTCCAAACTTATTTATCTTGTCTAAATAGCCATTTTCTTGTATGCTTACAATACTATTTTTAACAAAATAAATCAAGAAGCAATGAACAACGCGCGAAAAAAAAATAAAAAAATAATCTTGGCATTGGCACCAATTGCTGGTTATACCGACAGTGCTTTTCGGGTTCTTTGTTTAGAAAACGGAGCGGATTTGGTTTACACGGAAATGATTAGCGCGGAAGGTTTAGCCCGCCACAATAAAAAAACATTAGAAATGCTGAATTTTTTACCAGAAGAAAAGCGAGTTGTGGTGCAACTTTTTGGCAAAAATCCAGAGGCATTTGCAAAGGCCGCGGAAATAATATCAAAGTGTCCGGTGTCAAAGTGTCAAAAAAAAATTTGGGGATTAGACATTAATCTCGGCTGTCCGGCGCATAAAGTTTTTAAAACCGGTGCCGGCGCGGCACTGATGGATAATAAAAAATTAGCTCGCAAAATTATTGAAGCGGTTTTGAATAATACCAATTTACCAGTATCCATAAAAATTCGCTCGCGCGTTAAAAACACTACGGCGGAAGAATTTATAAATTATATAAAAGTTTTAGATTTTAAAATGGTTATGGTACATGGCCGCACACTTTCACAAGGCATGACTGGCGAAATAGATTTTGCCATGATAAAAAAAGTAAAAAATCTATTGCCAGATAAAATTGTGCTGGGCAATGGCGGTATAGATTCATTAGAAAAATTGCAGGAAATGATTGAAAAAACCGGAGTCGATGGGGTGGGGATTGGCAGAGGCGCTTTGGGTAGACCAGAAGTGTTTTCTGTTCTCGGGTGTCATCCTTATGAAAATGAGGATCCCCTAGACAAACAAGATCCCCTTTTTCAAGGGGATGACAAAAAGAATATTATCCTCCGCCACGCAAAACTATTTTTACAACAAAATTCCAACTTAATTCCCTTGCGCAAACATTTAGTTCATTATTTTAAAGGACAAAAAAATGCCTCAGAATGGAGGCAAAAGTTAATTAAAGTAGAAACTTGGGAAGATTTAAATTCTGCGTTAGTCGGCGTTAAGTCTGCATAAGTCCGCATTTATTCCGATGGTGGCCGACCCGGTCCCTTCTTTTTCCATTTATTAATTAATAAAAATAATATCACCGGCGCTACCAGCCAAAGCCAATGTGCTAGGTCAGTATTTAAAATATTTTGGCTTAAACCAGAAAATTTTTGCAATACTTCTAAAGGTAAAAAGGTGGCCGATAATGATAATAATAAACCAACATTAATAATCCCCAAAACAGTACCTTGAAATACTCGACTAATAAAACCGCCAAAAATACCGGCTAATAAATGGGCGCGGGAAAAAATAATCGCCAAAAATAATGAGCATCCAAAAAAACCGCCCACTTTAATTAAAACCAGTTGCTCTAAGGAAACATGACTTAACCAAAGTTGATAGGGAAAAAACAAAACTAACAAATAGCTACTATAAATACCAAAAGTCCAGGACACAATTTTGTCGCGTTGTAATAAAAAAATATTAGCCAAAATGCTAAGGGCAAAAAATAACAACAAAATTAAATCCGCGGAATTAGCCGACCAATTTAATTGGTTAAGTGATTGATTTAAATTTGGCAGATTAACGACAATTGATAACATAAATTTTATTCACAGTCTTATTATAACATATTTTTAAAAAACTGTCAGAAAATGACAGTTTTTTAATTTTCCTTAATTAAATAATTTCTTCTTTTAACTCTTCTAATATTTTTTTGGCCTTGCGCGACAAGCGACTCGGCGTTTTAACAAAAACTTCCACCAACATATCACCCCGCCGGCTCGGCCGATTTAATTCGGGCACGCCTTTATCTTTTAAGATAAATATTTTGCCGGATTCCGTACTTTCCGGAATTTTTAAAATTACTGGCCCGTCAACCGTTTCCACCTCCACTTTATCGCCCAAACTGGCTTGAACAATATTTAGATTAATTTTAGTTAAAATATTTTGTCCTTGACGAATAAATTTCCTATCAGGTCTAATCTGAAAAGAAACATATAAATTACCCGCGCTCGTGCCTTTGGGACCAACATGACCCTGACCAGCTATTTTAATTTCTTGATTTTCATCAATCCCGGCCGGAATGGTAATTTTAATTTCTCTTTTATTTCTCACCCGGCCTTGGCCATGACATCTATTACAAAATTTCTCTGGTTTTTTACCAGTGCCATCACAAGTCTGACAAATTACTTCAGTGGCAAAAACACCAAAAAAAGTTTGCTGAGTTTGCTGTTTTTTACCGCGGCCATGACATTCGGGACAAGTAATAATTTTACTGCCCGGTTCAGCGCCAGAGCCAGTGCATTTATCACACACATCTTGTTTATCTAAAACAATAATTTTTTCCGCCCCAAAAATCGCTTCTTTAAAATCAATGGCTAGTTGAATTTGAATGTCCTCGCCAACTTTTTGTTTGGCCCGACTACGGCTGCGGGCACCACCAAATAAATCACCAAATAAATCGCCCAGATCAAATTCTTCGCCATTAAAAGAAAAATTGCCGGAGTTAAAACCGCCCTGGCCACTGGCTCTGGCAAAATCTTGCCAATTGAACCCGCCAAAACCTTGCCCACCACTAAAACCACTAGCATTATTAAAAGTCTGGCCAAACTGGTCATATTGCTTGCGCTTTTCTTCATTGCCCAAAACCTGATAAGCCTCGTTTATTTCTTTAAACTTGGCTTCATTGCCGCTTTTTTTATCTGGATGATACTCATGGGCTAACTTACGAAATGCTTTTTTGATTTCATCTTGCGAGGCAGATTTGGACACACCTAATATTTGATAATAGTCTTTGGACATAAAATAATAAATAATAATTTCCAAGATACAATTTCCCCGCCCGCATCGCCTTGCAAAGCATGGCGGACAGGCAATTTCCAAATAAAATTCAAATTTCAAATTATAAATTATTTTTCTCTTTTTTAATAATAATTGATGATAATATATTTTTTAATTCTATAGCTTCTTGTTTTAGATTCTGCATTCGAGGAGAAAATTCAGGATTAGCTTCTTCTATAATTTCTAACCAATGTAAGGTTTCTTTGCATTCTTTGCGAGCTATTTTCATGCGATGAATAAAATCTTTGTTACCTAAGGCGTCATTAGCTTCCCGATAATTAGCTCCTATAGAGCCAGCGGATCTAATTATTTGACTAATTAAAGGTCTGTTAATTTCATCTTTTGATAATTCCCTACACAACCTAACAGTTCTTTTAGCAAAATCAGTAGTTCTTTGTTCTAAATTGTATCCGGAATAATCCATAAATTTTATTTTGGATATTGTTATTTGAAATTTATTTGGAAATTGTATCTTGGAAATTGGAAATTGTCTACTCACCCTTAAATCCTAACTCTTTTTCCGGTGCCATCGCTTCTTCTATTTTACCAAAATTATTTTCATATTTTTCTAAATTTTCTTTAAGCGCCGCAATCATCCTTTTCATGTGCGCTGGGTTGGTAATAATTTTAGCGGCCACACGGCCAGATGGTGGTAAAACATTCATGTAGGTTAAAACAAATTCCTCTTTGCTATGAGAAACTTGCATAGCATTGGCATATTCGCCACCAGGAAAATTATCTTGGATTTTAATTTCTTGAGGTTGGTTTGGATTAGGCATAAAAATTATTTTAATTATTATTTTTTTTAAAAATTCCTGGTAGGTATTTTAACCAATTGAGATGCAAAAGCAAATGAATAAAAATTAAAGCCAACATAGTCCAACCACTCCAATTGTGCAAGTCTTCCCAAAAATGTCGACTGCCACCTAAAAAATTAGCAGTTAAATAATTGGGGTTGCGACCGCCCTGAAAACCTTGGGGTAAAAAATATAAAGCCGCGCTGGAAATTAAAACCAAAATAAAATCGATAAAAGAAATAATATTAACAAAAGCATTAAATTTGATTTTCGACATAAAATTTTATTTTTAATTTAAAAAATTTATTTCCTTTGCATCCGTAGGGACAGGTTTGAAACCTGTCCCTACAAAATAATTTTTATAGTGGAGACGGGTTTGGTATTATCCCGCGATTAGTGGGACCACCAAACCCAAGGTTGCGAACTGTCCCTACGAAAAATAACATTAAAATTGTCATCCTGAACTTGTTTCAGGATCTCTCTATATAAAATTTTTTTTAAAATAATGAGATGCCGAAATAAATTCGGCATGACAAAACATATAGTATTATTTCTTCACTTCCTCAAAATCAGCTGGTTCTGCTTTCGACTCTTCACCACCTGCTGTTTGTTCACCAGCATTTTCTGTTGCTTTATCTGTTGGCTGTTGACTGCTGGTTGCCTGTTGCTGCTTATACATGGCTTCCCCAATCTTTTGTGCGGCAGTAGAAAGTTCTTCAGTAGCTTTTTTAATTGCTTCCACATCTTCACCGCCTTTTACTTTATTTAAAACATCTAATTTTTCCTGAACATCTTTTTTAATGTTTTCCTCAACTTTATCACCAGCATCTTTCAGAGCTTTCTCAGTGGTATAGCTTAAAGTATCAGCCATGTTTTTGACTTCGATCATTTCTTTTTTCTTTTTGTCATCTTCAGCATGAGCTTCAGCTTCTTTCTTCATCTTTTCGATTTCATCTTTTGATAAACCTGTAGAAGCTGTAATAGTAATATGTTGTTCTTTACCCGTGGCTTTGTCTTTGGCTTTAACATTTAAAATACCATTGGCATCAATATCAAAAGAAACTTCAATTTGGGGTATGCCCCGAGGAGAAGGCATAATGCCATCTAAAATAAATCGGCCTAAGGTTTTATTATCAGTAGCCATTGGGCGTTCACCTTGCAAAACATGAATTTCAACTGATGGCTGATTATCCGCAGCTGTAGAAAAAACTTGCGATTTAGAAGTTGGAATGGTGGTATTTCTTTCAATCAAAGGGGTGGAAACACCGCCCAAAGTTTCAATACCTAAAGTCAATGGTGTCACATCTAAAAGCAAAACATCTTTAACATCACCCTGCAAAACACCGGCTTGCACAGCAGCGCCAGCCGCCACCACTTCATCTGGATTAACTGTCATGTTGGGTTTTTTGCCAAAAAACTTTTCTACTGTTTGTTGCACTAATGGCATGCGAGTCATACCACCGACCATTACCACTTCTTCAATATCACCAACTTTTAAACCAGCGTCAGAGAGGGCTTTTTTGGTTGGCTCTAAAGTGCTTTCAACCAAATCACCAACCAATTCTTCGAGTTTGGCGCGAGATAATTTTAATAATAAATGCTTTGGTCCGTCGGAGCCAGAAGTAATAAACGGTTGATTAATTTCCGTATCACCGGCAGTGGACAATTCAATTTTGGCTTTTTCTGCGGCTTCTTTAACACGTTGCAGGGCCATTGGATCTTTGCTTAAATCAATGCCTTCGGTCTTTTTAAACTCATCTAAAATCCAATTCATAATTCTTTGATCAAAATCATCACCACCAAGATGAGTATCACCATTAGTTGATTTTACTTCCACTGTATCAGCTGAAATATCCAATATAGAAATATCAAAAGTACCACCGCCCAAATCATAAACAGCAATTTGTTGACCTTTTTTCTTATCAAAACCATAGGCCAAAGCCGCAGCAGTTGGTTCATTAATAATTCTTTTAACAGTTAAGCCAGCAATTTCTCCTGCTTCTTTAGTGGCTTGCCTCTGCGCATCATCAAAATAGGCTGGCACAGTGATCACTGCTTCAGTAATTTTTTCACCTAATTTTTCTTCGGCATCTGCTTTTAATTTGCCTAAAACCATGGCAGAAATTTCTTGCGGCGTATAATCTTTGCCGCTCATTTCCACTTTCACACCAGCGCCTGATTGTTTAATTTTAAATGGCATGGACTTTAAATCTCTTTGCACTTCTTCATCTTCAAATCGACGGCCAATTAAACGTTTAATAGAAAAAAGAGTGTTAGTTGGATTGGTAACGGCTTGACGTTTAGCTAAAAGACCAACTAATCTTTCACTAGCTTTATTAATAGCTACAATTGAAGGCGTAGTACGATTGCCTTCCTTATTTTCTAAAATTTTTGGCGCGCCACCTTCCATAATAGCCATACAGGAATTAGTGGTGCCAAGATCAATACCTAATATTTTTGACATATTTTTTAATAAGATGTCATTCCAAGCGAAGCGAGTAATTCCAGCTTCTTTGGAATAAATTAATTAATTATTATAATTTTGTAACTCCGGTCTTTAGACCGGATTGGATTTATCCGGATCTAAAAATCAGAGTTACATTAATTTTTGATGTACCTCAATCACATCGTCAATGGTTACCGGTCCCGAATTTCTAAATTTATTAACTTCCTCGGCGACTAAATCAGTTAACATGGCCGAACCAACAATTCCAAAGGGCATTTCCGTAATTTGCGCCAAAAGCGAACTCTGACAAACATCACAGAAAAAATGAACCAGAACACCATTCTCAGTAAAATCTATAATTTGGATTTTACGTGCCTCATATTTGGTAGCACAAACTGGGCATTGTTTGATTAGACGCAAAGAACCATTAATAATGTTTTTGTTTTTATTATCCATAAAAAATTAAATTCTAAATTCGAAGCGCGAAATTCGAAATAAGATCATTAATGTATTTCGAATTTCTGATTTATAATTTCAAATTTTTATATTTTATTTTCTAATCTTTACTTCGACACTCTTTGGTTTAACCCGTTCTTCTTTGGCTAAAGTAACTTTTAAAACTCCGTTTTCAAATTCGGCTTCTACTTTATCATTATCAACTGCTGCCGGTAGCGCTACGGCACGATGAAAAGAACCAAAGCGAACCTCTTTGCGATAATAATTTTTTTCGTCAACCTCGGACTTGCTTTCTTCTCTTCCTTCAATTGTTAAAACGTCATTTTCCACGGCTACATTAATATTTTTGGGGTCATAGCCAGCCAAAGGACAAGAAACATAGACATTGTCTTTGTCTTGCCAAACGTCAACGGCAGGCACAAAAGCATGACGATGAGTGGGCCAATCTAAAAAACGGTCCATGTCGTCAAAAAGGGGATCAATTGAAAGGGGGGTCCATTTAATAAGTGACATATATTTAACCTCGAGTTTGTGCTCTGGCTTAAAATAAATAAGCCCGGGAGCATAAACATATTAATTGTTTAAAATTACATCTTGTCTTTTGATTATTATTTATTTTACTACGACCATGGCTGGCACAATGACTCGGCCGTGTAATTTATAGCCATCGCTTAAAACTTTGACTATTTTATTTTCCATTTCTATTGCTTTCTTAGTTTGGTTGTCGTCATCGTCTGGGTTTAGCTGTGTTTCATCCGTGTTTTCTACCGCTTCGTGTAATTCCGGGTTAAATTCTTCACCCACTTGCGGCACGATTTCTTCCAAACCATTATCTTTTAAGACTCTGGCAAACTGATTTTTAATATTTTCAATTCCTTTAACCCAATTATTATCTTTTAAGCTATCGGGGATGAAATTTAAAGAAGTTTTTAAATGATTATAAATAGGCAAAAGTTCAACGATAAAATTTAAAGTGGCAAATTTGGCAAAATCTTGTTTTTCACGCGTGGTTTGTTTTTTTAAATTTTCATAATCAGCCAAAGCCCGCTTCCAGCCGTTTAAATTTTCCTCAGATTGAGCTTGTAATTTAGTTATTTCTTCGTGTTGAGGTTCATGTTTTGTATGCATATTTTTTTTAGAGAATGTCATTCTGAGGAGCAAAGCGACGAAGAATCCCATATTATCCATGACTGACGGGCTTCCCTCGTCCCCCACTAGGTTTAGTGGGGGAATCGGAATGACATTATTTTAAGATATTCTTTACAAAATTTATTAATTCGACATTTTTTTGATAATTCATGCGCATCGGACCAATAATGCCTAAGAGCACATTTTTTATTTTAATCATGACCGCGGAGCAGTCGCTTGAAAAATTATTGTCACGGCCGATTTTAATCACAGTTTCTTCTCTAACTTCTTCATAAACCCTTTTCATTACCTCATCCAAATGATCAATGACTGCAGAAAAATTACAAACCAGATCTACGTTATTAAATTCCGGCTGGGAAAAAAGATTAGCGAGCCCGGTATAATAGGAATCACCTGGCCCGAAACCAATAAAAACACCAAGTTCTGATTTTTCCGCTAAAATTTTGGCTAAATTTTTAATCTTTTGTGCTGAATCTTTAATGTCTTTAAAATTTTGAATATCTTTAATTAGTTGTTCTTTTTCCTTACCACTTAATTCGCTTTTTAAATCAATTTGTTCCGTCACATATTTTTTATAACCATATTCGGTGGGCACCCGGCCAGCAGAAATATGCGGCTGGAAAATATATCCAGCTTCTTCCAACTCCATCATATCGTTTCTAACAGTAGCCGAGGAAACGTCAATTTTATATTTGTCCACGATTAATTTAGACCCGACTGGTTCAGCTGTACGGATATATTCATCAATAATATTTTTAAATAATTCTTTTTGACGAGGGTGCATATGTTAGAAACTAAGAAATTGAGAAATTAGAAACTAAGGGTTCCAAGCTCCCCTCCTTTTCAAGGAGGGGCGATAGAGGTGATAGCCTCATCGGGGTGGTTAATAAATCGCCGATAGGCGGATAGTTTCCCTTTATTTCTCTTTTTCTTTATTTCTTAATTACTTTTTCATTTATCCCCAACTTTTTTAATCTATTTCCATTATACAAAACAATTAGCACTCGTGTCAAGCGAGTGCTAAATGGATTAGCAGTCCCCTCCTTTTGAAGGAGGGGCCTTAAGCCCGAAGGGCTAAGGTGGTGGTTATGGTATTTAGAATTAATTTTATCTTAATGTTATAACCACCCCCGTCTCTGCTTCGCAGAGTCGCCCGTTAATGTTTGCCGTTGTGGCAAACATTAACTTTAAAAGGAGGGGATAAAAAGCTAATTTTAGCCAAAATTTCTATTAGCTATTGACATAATAATAATAAGATATAATGGTGACATAAATTTTTTAACTTTTTCACAAATCACAAATCAGGGAGGCAAAAAAATGAAAGCCTACTGGATAGAGGGGTTTGGAATTTGTGTGCCATATGATTCTCAAAAACATCTCCAGTATATTTGCAAATTTATGGTGATGTCCACGCCCGACGGCAATATTATAATTGCCGGTCCTCAAAATACACATCGCGCTCTGATGAAGGACGCGGAAAATTTGTTGGAGATGTTAAATTCTCGATCACCCAGATATCCTCTTTATGCTGGCGAGTGCGCCCGCGGTGGAAAAATTAATTTATTTGATATGCTTTTTTCATCTGATTGGGAAAGCGTTGAATTTGGAGCGCACACCCCACAAAACATGCGCCTTGAAATTGTAAAAATTTTGGGATTAATTACAAAAGCGTAACGGTCCCCAGAAATCGGGTGCGAAGATTCTTGTTAGCACATTTCCTTATGGAATGTGCTTTTTATTTTTTCAATTGTCATCCTGAACTTGATTTAGGATCTCCCAGAATAAGTTTGTCTCAGAGTAAGGGGGTGCTAAAATAAATTCAGTATAAAAATATAAATAAAAATGGACAGGTCGCGACCTGTCCCTACATCACACTTCATTATTCTCTGTTTATTACTTTTTTGCCACCCTTAATTTCCAATTTCTTAATTTCTAGTTTCTATTGTCAATCGCCTCATTTACCAGCTTATCTGCCAGTTTATTTTGTTCGCGAGGAACATGTTTAAAAATTATCTTTTTAAAACTTTGGCGTAAATTAAAAATTTTAATAAAACTATCTTGAAAATCAGGATTTTTTAATTTATATTGGCCATTAATTTGTTTGCAAACAAGTTCGGAATCCAAGCGCACCTCGACTTCAGTGACGCCAAGTTTTTTTGCTTCTTCCAAGCCCAAAACCACAGCTTTATATTCTGCTTGATTATTGGTTGTTTCGCCAATATATTTTTTGTGTAGATACAAAGGTTTGGTTAAATTTTTGGCATCAAAAATCACCGCGCCAATGCCAGCGGGCCCTGGGTTGTTACGAGCGCCACCGTCAGTATAAATGATAAGTTTTTTATTCATAGTTTGAGGTTGTCATTCCGAGGAGTAAAGCGACGAGGAATCCCGTGTGATTACCAGCACCCCGGTTTTCCAAAATCGCTCCCAAATTAAACTTAAATCATTAAAATTTGGATTTATTAGTTTAATTAAATTTATCTTCTTTTCCCTTCTCCATCCTTTGATTTCTTTTTCTCGTTTTATAGCTTCAAGCGGTTTATTAAAACATTCAAAATAAACTAACTTATTAATATTATACCTTTTTGTAAAACCTTCTTTCTTTTTTCTTTCATGCTGTTTATCTCTATTAGGCAGATATCCAGAAATACCAGTATAAAAAACAGTGTTTCTTTGATTAGACATGATGTAAGTACAATAATTTTTTGGTCTTTTGATTCTCATATTTGTTATGATAACACGGGATCCTTCGCTAATCGCTCAGGATGACAACCTTTAAAGTCTATGACCTTCAACTGCAGTTCGCGCGAACCATTCCACTCATTTACTCCTAATTCTAAAACCGCATCGATAATATCGCCAACTTTTATTTGACTCCCCCATTCAAGAGCAGTACCAAAAGAAATCGCCTTGCGTATTAAATTGTTTTGTTTCAACTGAAAACGCAAATGTTTGCCCTCCTTGCCAACAGTTGTCATGTCCACAATTTCTAGATTTTTAACTAAAAATAAAGGTGCTGGATTGGCCTCGGCAAAAGGTTCAAATTTTTTTAAATCATCAATCAATTGCCAATCCAAATCTTTTAAATTAACCTCGGCATCAATTTCTAAAGTCGGTATTAACTCGACATCTTTTAATTTTTCACTAGCTAATTTTTTAATTTTTTCAACAAATTTTTGATAATTAGCCTCCCCTTTTATGCCCAAACCGCAAGCTTGGCTATGCCCGCCAAAACGTTCTAAAAATTCAGAGCACTGCCCCAAAGCTTCGGTAATATTAAATTCTTTAATGCTTCTGCCCGAGCCAGCCATAATGCCATTATTTAAAGTAAATAAAATTATTGGCCGATTGTATTTATCTTTTAATTTACCCGCTACCAAACCTAAAAGTCCGTGCAACCAATTTTTATTAAAAATAATTATAATTTTTTCTTTATCATCAAGTGTTTTCAGGCTTTCCTCAACTTCCATTAGCATTTGCTCGGCAATTTTTTGTCGTTCCAAATTTTTTTCCTGAATATCGCGAGCCAAAGCAATGGCTTCCAATTCGTCTTCAGTAGTCAGCAAATTATAGGCCAAATTAGCATGGTCAATTCGGCCAGCGGCATTAATTCTTGGCACTAATTGAAAACTAATATTTCTCACATCTAAATCATATAATATAGAGCCGAGCGGCAAATCTTTTAATTCGTCGCCATTGGATAAACTACTCACGCGAATAAGTTCTTGCAAGCCCTTGCGCGGAGTTTTATTTAAAACCTTTAAACCATAAGATACCAGGGTTCTATTTTCGCCCAAAATTGGCGACACATCGCCGATGGTGCCAATAGCTACCAGATCTAAAAGCCATTTTTCAAAAGCCAAATATTGTTCTGGATTTTCTGCTGATAAAAATAAGGCTTGAGATAATTTATAAGCCACTCCAACGCCAGCCAGTTTTTTAAATGGATATGGCTCATTTTGCAAAGAACAATCTAAAATAGCTAAAGCTTCTGGTAATTTTTCTCCGGCCAAATGATGGTCAGTAATAATAGTATCAATTTTATTTTTTTTAAGTTCAGCTATAGCTTCCAAATTGGTAATGCCACAATCAACAGTGATAACTAAATCTATTTTATCAGCGATTATTTTTTGTACAACTAAATTATTCAGACCATAACCTTCAATATCGCGGTGGGGAATATAAATAGCAACATATTTTGCGCCAAGTTTTTTTAAACTTTTTTCTACCACTACTGTAGCTATTACTCCATCTGCATCATAATCGCCATAAATTAAAATTTTTTCCTGCTTGGCAATAGCCTGCTTAATTCTTTCCACTGCAATTTTCATATCTTTAAATAAAAATGGATCATGCAAATCTTGGGTAAAATCTGGTTTAAAAAATTCTTCAATTTTTTCCTCTGTGTCTAAACCACGATCATAAAGCAATTGCAAAATAATCCCGCCATAAGCGGGAAATTTTTTTTGCCAGTCAGAAGGCACTGGTTTTTTGATTAGCCATTTTTGAGGCATGGATATCTTATCTAATTAATCCGGCTTGAAGGCCGGAGTTACAAATTTTATTCAAATTCTTTCAATAATTTCTCTTTATTAAACACGATTTTTTCAGTAATGGCATTAGTGCCAGCTGTCCAATCAATTTTTTCTTCATAAACCGGACGCTTGGTTTGATAAAAAATTCCAATGGGCAGTTTTTCTGTTTCGAGTGCTTTATCTAAGGCTAATTGATAATTATTTTTATCATAATTGGCGCCTAATTCGTAAACTCTTTGTTGATACCACTCGACAGTGTTTATTTTATTTAATGTGACACATTGTTGTAAAACATCAATATGGGAAAAGCCGGGGTGTTTAATGCCTTGCTTAATTAAATTAGTCAAATGTGATAAATTAAAAGCGGCACCACGAGCCACAAAAGTCGTACCAGAAACTAAAGATAAGGCCAAGGGATTAAATTCATGCTTGATTTCACCCCAAGGAGTAGTTTTAGTGGCCGTGCCTTCGGGAGTGGTGGGTGAAGCTTGGCCGGTAGTTAAGGAAAACAAACGGTTATTGGCCACGATTAAAGTAATGTTGGAGTTATAACGTGCCAGATGAATTAAATGATTAGTGCCCTCCGAGTATTGATCGCCATCGCCAGCTACAGCAATCACGGTTAAATTTTTATTAGCGATTTTAGCGCCCAAGGCCACTGGTAAAGCACGCCCGTGCAGCGAATGAAACCCATAACATTTAATGGTAGAGGCCATATTGCCAGCGCAGCCAATGCCATAAACAATCACCACGTTGTGCGAAGGAATTTGTAATTCAGATAGGGCATTTTTAATAGCGGCCATAATGCCAAAATCGCCACAACCCGGACACCAAGTTGGTAAATAGGAAGTGTGATATGATTGAGGGGTAATTTTTTTATCTATTGACATATTTTTTTATTTATTTTTTATATTTTCTCTATTTTCCTTATTATCTCCTCCGGCCAAAAAGGTCGGCCATCGTATTTTAAAATTTTATCTTTAATTTCCAGACCAGTTTCTTCGCGAATTAATTGGCCCAACTGGCCTTGATAATTATTTTCCACTAACACTAATTTTTTAAATTTATTTAAATGTTTATCTAGACCCAAAGGCAGTGGCCAGACATAACTAAAATGCATGACATTAATTTTTTTCTTTGACACTTTGACGCTCTGGCACTCTGACACTGCGTTTAGACACGGTCCCAGCATCGAACCCCAACAGACGAGTGTAATATCAGCGTCGACATCACCATACAAAGTGGGCAAAGGTATTTCTTTTTTTAACTCGGCTAATTTTTTCATTCTTTTTTCAGTGTTATGTTTTTTATTTTCTGCTTCTTCGTTAGTCAAACCAAACTCATCATGCTCATCAGAATTGGCAATATATTCGCCGCCGGCGACACTGGGAATAGTACGCGATGAAATACCATCTTTTTCTAATTTATAACGGGCAAATAAATTTTCATTTTGCCTTGACAATTGATACTGAACACTGGATACTTTTTTTTCAACCTGATTAAATATTTTTTCAGATACAGTATAAGATGATTCACCTAAAAATTTGTCAGACAAAACAAAAACGGGAATTTGATATTTGTCAGCTAAATTAAAAGCTTTTTGAGTTAAAATAAAACATTCTTCGGGGTTGCCCGGTGCTAAAACCGCACGCGCAAATTCACCATGGGCAGCATTAATCACATATTTTAAATCGCCTTGCTCGGTCCAAGTGGGCAGTCCAGTGGCCGGAGCTGGCCGCATCACTTCAAAAATAACTACGGGTAATTCTAATTGCCCAGCTAATGACAAACCCTCGTTCATTAAAGCAAAACCACCGCCAGAAGTACCGGTAGCTGCGCGCGCACCAGCAAAAGAAGCGCCCAAAGCAGCGTGAATAGCGGCGATCTCATCTTCCGCTTGATGCGCGATAATGCCAGTTTCTTTTTCTTTGGCCACCAAATAATGCAAAACTTCGGTGGCTGGCGTCATAGGATAAGCACTATAAAATTGACAACCAGAAGCAATGGCACCCAGTGCACAAGCTTGATTACCAGTCATTAACAAACTATTGTTTTTTTTCTTTAAACCTTTCATACTATATTCATTTGTGTTAGTCGTTTTATTGGCTTTTCCCCACTCATAACCAAGATTAAAAGCATTTTTATTTTGTTCAACTACATCGCCCTTATGACCAAAAGATTCTTCAATAATGTCATTGATAATATTAGGGGAATAATCCAATAATCCCAGCGCCACGCCAATAGCTACAGTATTTTTCATTAACTCCCCACCGCTTTTTTTTGCTAATTCTACTAAAGAAACTCTGACTATGTTGTCACCTTTGCGCAAGCGAAGGTCCGGTGCCACGCTTTCATCACAAATTATAATGGCCTTATTGTTTAGATTGTGTTGTTCTTTCTCTAGAGCCTCTTTGGTTAAAGCAATCAATAAGTCACATTTTTCTGAGGCGGAATGAATGGGCTCAAGAGAAACATCTATTTGAAAAGTATTGTGTCCGCCGCGGATAAGTGAAGGATATTCAGTATAGGCAAAAACATTTGCGCCTGAGCGTAAAAAATACTTGGCTAAAATTTGTCCGGTGACTTTAATGCCAAAGCCAGCTGGGCCGACAATCTTAATGGAAAAATTATTCATAAAAATTATTTATTTTTTAATTAAATTTTGTGAAAGAAGAGAGGGATTTAAGAGATAAGATTTAAGAGCGAAAAAATTGTAAAACAATTTTTTCGCATTCATAATTCATAATTCTTAAATCGTAATTCTTTGAATTTCCCTGGCTATCGCTAATTCCTCATGCGGTTGGACTACTACGATCTCAATTCCTTCCAATATTTTCATTTTATCACAAATTTTACGGCGTGTCTGGGGTTGGCCAGCACCAATTTTTCCCGTAAAAACTATGGCGTCAGCGCCACCTAAAAGCGCCAAATAACCACCAAGATATTTTTTAATCCGTTGAATAAACATTTCAAAAGCCAACTTAGCTCGTGGCTCACCAAAGCCAACTGCTTTTAACAATTCTAAATAATCATTATAGCCGCTAATACCTTTAATGCCAGAGGAAAAATTAAGTAATTTTTTGGTTTCAATAATCGCCTGTTCCGCAGACAAATTACTGCGTAAAAATCCTTGCAAAATTTCTAAAACCACCGCCGGATCAAGGTCGCCGGTTCGAGTTAACATCATTAATCCCTCCAGAGGAGTAAAGCCCATGGAAGTATCGATTGGTCTGCCTTTTTCAATGGCCGCAATTGAACAACCGCCACCTAAATGTATGGTAATTAATTTGGCTTGATTAAGATCTAAACTCAATTCTTCACAAGCTTTTTTGGCGGCATAACAATGGGAAGTGCCATGAAAACCAAATTTCTTTAAGCCAAATTTTTCATAATAAGGCCAAGGCAAAGGATAAATTTTGCTGGCTAAGGGCAAATCTTTAAAAAAGGCTGTATCAAAAACGGCGTAATTTTTTATAGCTGGTAAATATTCCATAGCAGCTTTGATGCCAGCTAAATTATAGGGGTTATGAAGTGGAGCCAGATCGTTTAGTTTTTCAAGCGCCTCAATTATTTCGGTGGTAACAAGCGTATTTTCTTGAAAAACATCACCGCCATGAACAAACCGATGACCGATAACTTCGATTTCACTAGTATCCCCAACCGCGCGCAGGGCCTCGCGAAAAATTTTATTAATTTCGGTTTGCAAATCACTCGCCGTCTTTGGCTTTAATTCATAAGCACCTTTTTTAAGCGACGCAAAACTTTCACTGTCAAACAGTTCGAATTTAAAAGAAGTGGAGCCGAGATTAAAAACTAAAATGTTTTTCATTAGGGTTGTCATCCTGAACTCCGATGAATATCGAAGTGATAGGATCCCGTATTATATTAGGGGTAATTATTTTTAAGTTATCAAAAATCCAAACCCGCACACTTTTCCTAACCCGCAAGCATTAGCTTCATCGGTATCAAGATGGCAAGACAAGCTATATTTATTTTCTGGCCGCACAACCACATTATCAAAAATCAAACCGCGAGCACCAATAATTTCTACTTTTACCAGCTGCCCCTTTTTCAAACCCAATTTTTTGGCTTCACTGGTTAAACAATGCAGATGTCTTTTAGGCACCATGGCTTTTACTTTAATTGTACCCCGTGGGCCTTTAATTGCCAATTGAGGCTTAATTTTTTTTAAATCACCAGACAAAGTTATCGGCGCTTCAATACCTAAACGGATAGCATCGGTCAATGCCAATTCCACTTGGCTTTCCGGCCGTACTGGACCAACCACGCGAAATTTATAGCGCGGATCATCGACAGTCGACACTTCTTCTGCGGCCGCAAACTGGCCATGCTGGGATAAATCTTTCTTCTTTTTCAATTGATAATTTTTGCCAAAAAGTTTTTCTAAATCTTTTTGACTTAAATGAATGTGCCGGGCCGACACTTCCACCGAAATTTTTATTTTTTTCATAGATGCTAATTGTCATCCTGAACGATTAGTGAAGGATCTCATTTAAATTCTTCGCTGAGTTTCGATCACGAGTACTCGGAACTCCACTAAGAATGACAATAAAAATAATTAATTAATTTTTATTTAAATATTCTTCTAATTTACTGCTAGCAACAATCTGACCGCCCAATCTGGCAATAATACCTTTTAAATTATAAGAGGTTCTACCAAGACCGGCTGGCATTACCCACGATAATCTTCTGACTCTGGTGCCGTAATCAAATAAATTTGGATCTAATTCCTGATTAGCAAATAAATATAAAGTATGACTGACTGAGTTCCATTTTAAATAACCAGCGCCAACAGATTGAGCGGCGATCGCGCCACCAGTTAATTCGCTATCAACATCAATAACAATTTTACCAAATTTACTATCTATAATATAACCATTGGCCAAAAGTTCTTTTAACTTTTCCGAGGAAGAATCAACAACTCTCTTTTGTTTTTCTTGATTATTTACAATTTTACCATGTTTGTCAGTATAGATAAAACCATATTTTTTTAATTCCTGGTCAGATAATTGGCGGAGATAATCTCCGTCCGTTTCTTTAAAAAATTTCCACAAATTTTCAAAAGTCATAAATCGATTCAAACCCAAAATAGTACGATCTGATTGATAAAAATGTTTAGGGTCACCCAAAGCCTGATAACCGTAACTATCAACCAAATCAACAAATTTGATCAACTTAATTAGTTTGTTTCTTTCCCCTGTTGACAGGGGTGCATTTTCAAAATTCTGAGAACTGCTTAAAAGACCAAGTTTATCCAGTAATTTAAAAACCATGCCGGCAGCAGAAGGTTCCATAGATTCTGGATGATGATCAATAATTAAACCTAATCGCCACCAAAAATCACTCTTATTTAATTTTATGATTTTTTCTTGATCTGATAAATCAATCGTTTCCAGCTGGCCATCGACCTCTTTAAGTAAAGCAACTCCATCATATTGGGCAACATCCATATGAACTGTGGCTGTTTTGCGATCGGAAAATTCAGGATATGAAATTTTTTCTTTGCTTAACTTCCAACCAGCTAGTTTGAGCAGCCCCAAACAAGTTTTGCCATCTAAATCCGGGTAAGCGGCAATAATTCTGTGGCCGTCTTTATCAATAGTTGGTGAACCGTGGACGGCTAATTGAGAAAGAACATGGGGTAAAATCTTTTTTAATTTATTACGTAAATTATTTTCCGCCGCTAATCTGTTTGACCAATCATGTCTCATCTTTTCTATAACAGTTGGACCTTTTCCTAAATATTTCTGTTTAATGATTTTTTCCAATTCTCTTTGGATTTTATCTTCTACCCAGGAATCAACCGCGGTTTCCCAAGTTTCTTTTGGATCACTTTCAATTTTAGTTGATGTTGGGTCTATTTTTTCCAATGATTTATTTAGCATAAAATATTATAAAATTTTTATGGCTATTAAAGTGCGCTCGTGACCATATTTACTTGGATCTTTATTAATTAATTCCTTTTCCAAAAGAAACAAAGATCTTTGATTTTTGTTCCTAATAAATTCAATAAATCTGCTTTCAGCCAAATATTCATAATAACCATCGGTACCTAAAACAATCAAATCTTCTGATGCTAACTTTATTTTACCACAATCTAAATATTTAATGGCTTTTTCTTCGCCCGTAACAACGCCATAACCAATCTTTTTACTATTTTTAAAACCATTGCGTAAAAATCGGCGAATAAAAATATGTTTGGCATTTTCATCAAAAATTTTAGACATTTTCATAAAGCGCCAACCATCAGGCGAACAAAATTTTTGTTTGCCTTGTTTATCAAACACAGCCACAAAAGCGTCGGCAATAGTACTCCAATATAAATAATTATCTTTTAAGATTACATTGGCCGCAGTGCAAGCAAATAAATCAAAATCTAGGTAATTTATCTTGTTCTTAATTCGACCATGAGAATCATTAATTTTTTTAACAGCCTGATTACCAAATTTAAAAATGTCTTTTAGAGAATTTAAATTAAAATTATCATATAACTGGCTGCTCTTTTTTACTGACTGTTTGGCAAATATATCAGCCACTAAATAGGCCCCGGAAGGATTAGGATAGCCAAATTCTCTTTTAGGATCAAGGGTAACGCCGTCGGTAACACAAAAAATGGGAAATTTTTTGCTAAAACACAAGGAATCTTCTTGTGGCCAATTTTTATATTGGTATAATTTTTGAATACTTTTTTCTTTTATTTTAGCCGAGTATCTTTTTTTGGCTAAATTAAAAAAATCTCGAGACACTGGTCGATAAATAGAAAAAAAATGATACTTTAACATGTTTTTTTAAATCTTGATTTAATAATTTGTTCTTTACCACACTACGGACAAAACCAATCTTTTCTTTTATTTGGGGCATCGCCAATCCCCCACCATTTATGACAATGCCCACAATTAAAATGATAAAATTTTTCCAAACTTACCCGGCCAGTAATTTTTTTATTTTTTATTTTATTTTTCATGATTGATTTTTGTGTAAAATATCTTGGTAATGATCTAAAAAATAACTTTCAAAATCTTCGCTGCCGCTTGTGCTATAAGCCGCAAAAAATTGCCAAATTCTTTCAGACAAGATATCTCGCCCGTATTTCTCATAATACCTCCTCATTATTTTATCATTTGTTAATAATTCTGTAACGCTCGCCGCCATAGCAGCACCTTCTTGTTGTTTTTCATCGTTCAACATCTTTTGTAATTTTGATTTATCAGCACTTAATAATTTAGCTCTAAAATTATCAAAACTTGGCTCATTTTCTTTTTTAAATCCTGTTTTATAAGTCCTAATTATTTCTTCGGTTAAAATACTTTGGGGATATTGGTAACTTTTTAATTTATTAGGACAAAGTTCTAAAATTATTTTTTCATCATCTGCGGAGAGCTTAATCTTTTCCATGACCGGATTAATTATGCTGTGCAAAAATTCATGAATTTCATTAATTTCGTTGCCAAGCTCGGCGCTGACATAATAATTTTCATCTATCTCCAAACCGTAGCCTGATTGTTCCTTGGTTAAAGGGTTGGTTGGCAAATAAATAATTTTTTTGAGGCGCGATGGCCGAGGATTAAAAAATTTTATTGCTTCATTAATCTTCCTCTCTAATTCTGGAAGTTGCTCTTTTCTTTTATCAATATCATGACTAGTAAAATTTATGATCTCAGATAAGTCTATTTTTTCTTTTATCTGCAAATAAAAACTAATGAATCTCAAAAGTAGTTCTAAAGCATCTTCCTGGTTAAAATCCTTGTATTTAACCATTTGATCAATAATTGCCTGCTGTGATTTTTGGTCTTTTCCAGCCACAAAAGCTAACCATCTTAAAGTTTCCTCGTCGTCATGAGCTAATCGTTTAATTTCGTCATAAGCAGTTAATAATTCCTCGCTTATTTCAACTTGTTGATTTTTAATTATTTCGGTCGCCTGTTTATTTTGTTCATTTCCCCAACGATGGTCGATTGTTTTTGAGATGGCAGAAAATATAATACTTGATTCTATATCACTAAAACCACCAATTTCAATTTTTGGTTCAAATTTTTCTTTTTGTTCGTTTTCATTAATTTCTATTTTAATGTCCATAATTATTAGCCATGACATTTCTTAAATTTTTTTACACTTCCGTCCCTCCTTTCGCGAAAAGAGGGGCTTTGCTTAGTTTAACAAAAAAACTTTATTTGCCATGACAATGCTTAAATTTAATTGGTGAGCCATCTGGTTTAGTCGCTCCGCATGGGCAGGGGTCATTACGGCCGACTTTTTCTTTATTCACAGTTAATTTGGAGTTTACATCTACTTGTTGCTGATCGCTAAAAACTTGTCGCTGACTGGCGGTTGGCGAAACAGAAACTTTAAAAATAGAATAGACAACTTGCCTTCTGATATTTTCCAACAACTCTTTAAACAGGCGGTGAGCTTGATTTTTATATTCCACCAGTGGATCTTTCTGGCCATAACCCACGAGGCCAATACCGGTTCTCATGTGATCCATGGCATCAATATGCTCGACCCACAAAGTATCAATCGAGCGCAAAAGAATGGTGGTCTCGATTAAATTCATGGGCTTTATTTTTTCGCCAAATTGCTTTTTAAGATTTTCATCATTATTAATTTTGTTTTCAAGTTCCGTGTATTGCTCTGCAGCTAACTGATAAAAATAGTTAATCAATTTTTCTTTTAAATTATTGCCCTCAATTTCTTTATTTCTTAATTGCTCTATTTCCAGTGTTTCTTTGGCAGAAAAGATCGTGTTCATAACCTCGAAAATCTCTTTTAGATTCCACTCGCTTTCATGTTCGCTTGAGGTGTGAAAATTAACCACATTCACAATTTCATCTTTAACATAATCTAAAACAATTTCCCTTAATTTCTTTATTTCTTTATTTCTTAATTTCTCATTATCTTGTCCGCGTAAGTCAGCGTTATCTTCCGCGTTAGTCCGCGCTAATAATAAGATTTCATTTCTTTTGCGATAGATGGTTTCGCGATGCTTATTAATCACGTCATCATATTCAACCAAGTGTTTTCTAATGTCAAAATTATGTCCTTCAACTTTCATCTGCGCTTTTTCAATGGAATTAGAAATTAATTTATTTTCAATGGGCATGCCGTCAGGCAAACCCAAAGTGTTCATTAAAGATTTTAATCTTTCGCCGCCAAAAATGCGCATCAAATCATCTTCCATGGAAACAAAAAATTGTGATTCACCCGAATCCCCCTGACGGCCAGCACGACCGCGCAATTGATTATCAATCCGTCGCGACTCATGACGTTCCGAACCAATCACACATAAGCCCCCCGCGGCCTTAACCTTTTCTTGTTCTGACAAATCAGGCGGATTGCCACCAAGAATAATGTCGACACCGCGGCCGGCCATATTGGTAGCAATAGTGACGGCACCTAATTTTCCGGCTTGAGCGATAATTTCGGCCTCTTTTTCGTGTTGTTTAGCATTTAAAACTTGGTGTGGCACACCAGCACGAGATAATAACTCAGATAAATATTCATTATTTTCAATAGAAATGGTACCCACTAAAACTGGTTGGCCTTTTTCGTGTCTCTTTTTAACTTCTTGCACAATAAAATTATATTTTTCCTCAACAGTTTTTAAAATTACATCGGATTTATCTAGGCGCACCATGGGTTTATTAGTCGGAATAATAATAACATCTAAATTATAAATCTTAGCAAACTCCTCGCCCTCGGTCGCAGCCGTGCCGGTCATGCCGGATAATTTTTGATACATGCGAAAATAATTTTGAAAAGTAATGGTGGCCATGGTAACTGATTCTTGCTTAATTTGCACCCCTTCCTTGGCTTCAATGGCTTGATGCAAACCATCAGAATAGCGCCGACCAAGCATTAAGCGGCCAGTAAACTCGTCGACAATAATAATTTCGCCGTCTTTAGTCACATAATCACGGTCTTTTTTAAATAAAACGCGAGCACGCAGCGCCTGTTCAACATGGTGAACATCGCGAATGCCTCGATCAGTATAAATATTTTCTACACCTAACCATTTTTCCATTTTTTTAATACCCGCTTCTGTCAAAGTGGCGCTTTTCATTTTTTCATCAATATTGTAATCAGTGTTTTCTTCCAGACGGGAAACTAATTGAGAAAATTGCCGATATTTATCAGTTGGTTCGGAATCAGGCGCGGAAATAATTAAAGGAGTGCGCGCCTCATCAATTAAAATTGAATCAACTTCATCGACAATAACAAAATGCAAAGAACGCTGAACTTTATAATTCAAACTTTGTACCATGTTATCACGCAAATAATCAAAGCCAAATTCATTATTAGTACCATAAGTAATATCAGCCCCATAAGCTAGTCGCCGCGGCACTGGTAATAAATAATCTTCCACTATTTTATACCCACCCACCACATCGCGTTTTTTATCTAATTCATCTTTTTTATCATTTTGAATTTCTAAATTTGAATTTGTTTCTGATTTCGGATTTTGAATTTCTGATTTATCTTGATAAAGATAGGCTATTTCATGATTTAAACAACCAGTGCTTAAACCCAAATAAGCATAAACTTGCCCCATCCAAACAGCATCGCGACGAGCTAAATAATCATTAACGGTAATCACATGGACTCCGCGGCCAGTTAAGGCATTTAAATAAACGGCAGCGGTAGCAGCCAAGGTTTTACCTTCACCGGTTTTCATTTCCGAAATATTGCCTTCATGTAAAACCATGCTAGCCAAGAGCTGCACATCATAATGTCGCTGGCCCAAAGTTCTTTTAGCGGCCTCGCGTACCAAGGCAAAACATTCCGGTAAAATTTCGTTTAAAATATTTTGTTGCTCGGCATATTCCTTGTCGGCTAGTTTTTCTTTAAATTCTTGGGTTCGCTGCTTAAATTCGGACGCAGTTAAACTCTGGATTTTTTGTTCCAGAGCATTGATTTCCTCAACTCGTTTTTGTAGACGATTGATAACTTTTTCATTAGCATCGCCAAATATTTTTGATAAAAGAGACATAAAAGCGTTTAAAGATAGCTAAATTTTAACAAAATTAGCTACAAAAAGCAAATTTGACGCTTTAAAATAAAATGTGTTAAATTATTAATAATTAAAAATAAAAAATAATAAATTATAAACCAATAAAAAACTTTAAAAAGGGGGCCCTATGAATCACCAAAAACCTTTCTTTGTTGTTTTCGAGGGAATTGACAAAAGTGGTAAAGATACACAAGCAGATTTATTGGTAAAATACATTAAAAACAACTTGGGGAAAAAAGTATTTTTTACTTTCGAGCCCACAAGGAGCAATGTGTTTGGGAGATTAATTCATTTGATGCTGGCTAAGCACATTAAAATTTCACCTCTGTTTTTTCAAAGAATGTACTACTGGGATCGCTGCTGTCATGTGCGCCAAATAAAAAGGCGGTTAAATCTTGGCTATACAGTGATTTGTTGCCGTTATTTTTTTTCAACCATCGCTTATGGTTATAGCGCTGGCATAAACCCACAGAAAATAGTTAATTGGCACAAAAAAATGCCATTGCCAGATCTTGTCTTTTATTTAGAAATTGAAGCCGCAGAAGCCATGCGCCGCTTAAAAAAACAAGGTGCTCAAGGTGAACTCTTTGAAAAAAAAAGCTTTCTAAACAAGGTAATTGCAGGTTATAATTTTTGCCGACAAAAATTTCCAGATATTTGGCAAACAATTCCAGCTCAAGGTAATCAAATCAGTGTTTTTGAACACATTAGAACGACTTTTATAATAAAAACATAAAAAAGGAACAGTCCCGTGCTACGGGACTTTTTTTATTTAAAAAATTATGATAAAGTTAAAACAGAATAAATTAAATTAGTGTCTAGCTACGGGATTCCTCGTCGCTTCACTCCTCGGAATGACAACCGCAAAAAACTATCAACCAACTATCGGCCTGGAAATTCATATAGAATTGAAAACCAAAACCAAGATGTTTTGTGGTTGTTTAAATGAAAATGAAAAAATTGGCAGCGCAGAAATTTTGGCTGCCAATAAAAATGTTTGTCCAATTTGTCTGGCGCATCCAGGCACCATGCCAGTGCCAAATGTAGCAGCCATAAAAGCAGTTATTAAAGCTGGCCTGGCCCTAAATTGTGAATTGGCAGAAAAATCAAAATTCGACCGCAAGCAATATTTTTATCCGGACTTACCCAAGGGTTATCAAATTTCCCAATATGATGCGCCACTATGCCAAGATGGCTATCTAGAAATTAATCAGAAAAAAATTGGGATCACCAGAATTCACTTAGAAGAAGATACGGCCAAACTAACACATACCAAAGAAGGAACGCTAATCGATTTTAATCGCGCTGGCGTGCCTTTAATGGAACTGGTAACTGAACCAGAAATTGAATCAGGGGCAGAAGCTAAAGAATTCTGCCAGGAATTACAGGCGATTTTACGCGAACTGGAAATTTCTGATGCCAATATGGAAAAGGGTCAGATGCGCTGTGAAGTTAATATTTCTCTCTCGGCTACAAAAAATCTCGGTACTAAAGTAGAAATAAAAAATTTAAACTCTTTCCGCGCAGTAGAAAAATCGATTGATTATGAAATAAAAAGACAAACTAAAATTTTAGAGGCTAATGAAAAAATTATCCAGGAAACGCGTGGTTGGAACGAAAGCGTGGCAGAAACTTTTTCCCAGCGCGCCAAAGAGGGTTCGGCTGATTATCGTTATTTCCCCGAACCAGATATTCCGCCGCTTATTTTTAAAGCAAACAATAAAGAGATCGATCTGAAAAAAATAAAACGAGAATTGCCAGAATTGCCGGCTGATAAAAGAAAAAGATTCAGCGAGGAATATGGTTTTAATAATTCTGATGCAAAAATTATTACGAGCGATCCCCTCTTGGCCGACTATACTGAAAGAATTGTTTCAGAAATAAAAATTTGGCTACAAGATTGTGGCGAATTTGAAGGCACCGCAGAAGAAATCTGGCAAAATAATAAAGATAAGGCATTTAAATTAATGGCTGGCTGGCTCACGAGTAAATTAGCCGGCTTATTGACCGCGCGCAAATTAAGTTGGGCAGAAAATACCATTAGCGCGGAAAATATGGCCGAATTTATTACCATGATTTTAACGAAAAAAGTTTCCAGCAAAAACGCTAATATTCTTTTAGAAAAAATGCTCGAAACTGGGGGTGATCCATCACAAATTTTGGAAGATGAGGATTTAAAGACAACTACTGATTTTGATTTGGAAAAAGTAATAACAGAAATAATTAATAAAAATCCCGAACAGGTCGCTCAATTTAAAGCTGGTAAGGTTGCTCTGTTAAAATTTTTCTTAGGCCAAGTGATGAAAGAGTCAAAAGGTCAAGCAGAACCAATGGAAGCAGAACAAATATTGATAAAAAAACTAAGTGATAAAAATTAATTTTTCTAACTTTTTATCATAATAAAAAGCCCAGAAATTTTGGGCTTTTTAAATTAACGGGTTTTATTTTAAAAAAAGATTAACCAATTTTTCCGCTGAATCATAATTTTTTACCCACTTAATTCTTTTATCTCTTTTAAACCAAGTCAACTGGCGTTTGGCAAATTGATGAATGGCAATTTAATAATTTAATCATTTCTTCTTTGGGATACTGACCGCGCAAATAGCGAGAAATATAGCGATATTCCAAACCAAAATCATCCAACCGCTGCCAACTGACTCCTTTTTGGTGTAACAGTTCTATTTCTTTAATCATCCCCTCTCTCAGACGCTCATCAACCCGCTGGTCTATTCTTTGATTAATAATTTCACGGGGAAATTTAATGCCAATAATAAGCGGATTAAAAAGCGGGTTTTTTTTCTGCCGCAAAGCAGAAAACTTGTGTCCAGATAAACAAACCTCAAGTGCGCGGTCTAGACGTCGTGGGTTTTTAGTATCTACAAATTCTAAAGCGGCTGGATCTAATTTTTTTAATAATTTTATTTTTTCCAAAGTTTCCATTTTTTCGATTTTTTTTCTCAATTTTATGTTGGGCTTAACAGCGGGAATATTATAATTATCAATCAAAGCGGAAAGATAAAGGCCGGTACCGCCAACCACGATGGGCAATTTACCACGCGCGATGACATTATTAATGGCTTTTAGTGCTAATTTTTTATATTTAGCGACATTAAATTTTTGATTCGGATTAACCACATCAATTAGATGATAAGGGACAAAAGAATTGTCATTCCGGACTTGATCCGGAATCCACTTATTTTTATTTCTGGATCCCAGCTTTCGCTGGGATGACAAACTATATTCGCTCAAATCTTTGCCAGTGCCAAGATCCATGCCGCGATAAACTTGTCTCGAGTCAACAGAAATAATTTCGCCATTAAATTTGGCAGCTAATTTGACAGCTAATTTTGTTTTACCAGTAGCTGTGGGACCGAGAATAACAATGATTTTTGGTTTTAATATTGACATAATATAATTAATATGATAAATTATATTAACTAAACAAAGTTAATAAAAAAATTAATAAAAAGATAAAATTCACATCGGGAGGATGGGCAATGGAATTATCAGAAAAAATATTTTTGTATTTTTTGATTATTCTCCAGACAATGTTCATGCCGGAAAGCTCGGTGCCGGTTTGGACAGCCATGGAATTACTGTGGTGGCAGGTTTTTTTTATTGTTTCCTGTTTTGCCAATGTCCCGGTGGCTATTATTTTCTGGCCACATCGGTTTGCTAGACTTATTATAGCACAAAAAAAAATGGCGCAATTTTACCGCCAATGGCAGAATTGGAAAAAAGAAGAAATAAAAGCCACCATCAATAGTATAAAAAAAATTACAGACAAAAAAACTACTAGTCTGCCGTTTTTAAAAATAATGGTTGGCTGGATTGTTGTTCTGGTCACCATTATTGCCACTTGGTGTAAACTGATTAAAGAAAAGGCAAAAAAAAGCTTACACCACGCCAGCAATCGAGTAATCGATTGGCTACGGGGACTTGGCTACACCGGCGTTATTATTGGTGCCGGCACACCTCTTTTGCCTGGTGCCAGACCAGGCGGGTTAGCAGCGGCTTTAATTCTAGGAACAAAGCAAGCAAAGCTGCTGTTCATTTTGTGCGAGGAGCTAAGGATATTGTGCGAGGCGTATCTTTGTTCCTTGGGCGTGCAATTATTTCAATAATTTAGCATGCCCGGCATATTTTTTTACAACCTCGAGGCGAGATATTTGGCCAGCCAAAGTCCCGCCTTTTTTATTTTTAATTTTTTGTTTCTTTTTAAGAATTTCTCTCTTTTCAGATTTGGTTTTTTTCATACGCCAGAACCCCATACATTGGGGCTTTTTATTTTATTTATTAATCAGCGACTTTGAATATTTTTAACTTTATTCGATACCAACTCCCCTTCTAAATTCCAAATATTGGCTTTAGTAATCTTTACTCGAATAAAATTACCAATTAATTTGGAACTGATTGGTCTTGGATTATCTAAAATTTTTATTCTTTTAAAATTTCTGGTTTTACCAAAAGCCACGCCATTTTTTACCTGATCAACTAAAACCCCCGTTATTAAGCCTAACATTTTTTGATTATTTTCTAAAGCTGTCTTTTTTAAAACCTCATTTAAAACATCTCTTCTTTTTTCTTTTTCTATGGCGGAAACATTGTCTTTTAATTTAAAGGCGGCGGTACCGGGACGCGGCGAATAGGTGGCCAAATAAGCCATATCAAATTTTATTTTTTCCATAGCTTTTTTGGTTTTTTTAAAATCGGCTTCTAACTCGCCAGGGAAGCCCACAATTATATCTGTGGAAATATTAATCTTTTTGTTGAGCTGACGAATTTTTTTAATTAAATCTTCATAATGCTCTAGATTATAATGACGATTCATGGCTTTAAGAATTTTGTTTGAACCAGTTTGCAGAGGCAAATGTAAATAAGGTACTAAATGAAAACAAGTGCTAAAACATTTTATTAACTCCGCGGTCATATCTTTAGGATGAGAAGTAAGAAATGATAACCAATAATCACCTGGAATTTTATCAATCATTTTTAATAGTTCAACAAAACCTATCTTTTTTATCATTTTTCTGGTACTAGTAATTATCTCTTGAATATTGCTATATGAATTTACATTTTGGCCAAGTAAAATTATTTCTTTACAACCTCGAACAATTAAATTGTTCACCTCTTCTAAAATTTCTTTAACTGGCCGAGAATATTCCTGACCCCGAGTATAAGGCACGGCACAGTAGGAACAAAAGTTATTACAACCAGTCATAACCGGCACATAGGCGCTATAATGGGAAGAATATTGGGGTTTAATATTTAAATATTCATTATCATAATTTGTTTTAATGCTTTTACCTGCCTGCGACGCCAGCAAACTGGCTCGCTTGGCAGACAGGTGTTTTAATGAATTAATTTTTTGTGGCCATTCATTTAACTTTTTAATAGCCAAGATTATTATCCCCTTTTCTGCAAATTTCTTTTTATCTGAGGATAAAATGCAGCCAGTTAAAATTATCTGCTGTTTTTTTTTATTTTTATTTTGTTTTTCAATTTTATTAATGATTCCCCAAATCCGATCAATAGCATGCTGACGCACTGAGCATAGATTATAAATTAAAAAATCAGCTTGGCTTGATGTGGTTTGTTTAAAACCCGCTTGTTCCAAAACAGCCACAATCCGTTCGGAATCAGCATAATTCATCTGGCAGCCAAAAGTGGTTAAATTAAAAATGGGCGCCAATTTTTTCATGGACTTAGTTTAACATAAAATTGTTCACTTTTCAAGATTTATGACTAAACAAAAAATACCGATTGAACGGTATTTTTGTTTTTGTTTTTTGAATTGTATTTTACAAGGAACGCCTCGTTTGTCGAGGTTTATTTTTTATACCCCGGCCTGATTATTTTTTGCGGCTATTTTTATTTTTTTTAGCCGCCGATTGGCCAGTGGCTAAATTAAATAAAAATGAGAGAGCTTAAAAAAATAATAAGTGACAGAAGGAAAAAAATTTTAGTGTAAAGAGCAAACTCGGGCGTGACCACAAAATACAATTCTTTTAAAGGTGCGGGCATAAGTGAATTTTGCGCTTATTCGAACCAACAGTAATAAGTATAGCATGAATTTTATAAAAAGTCAAACAAAAAAATGCTAATTAATGCGCGTTTTGACATTTTCAATCATACCGATGGCAATTAAGCTCATAACCAAAAAACTGCCGCCATAGCTGACAAAAGGTAAAGGCAATCCAGTAACCGGCAACACGCCGGTGGCCATACCGACATTAATCAAAAATTGAATAAAAAACATCATCGTTAAACCAAAGATTAAAAATAAACCAAAATCATTGCGGCAGTGATGCATGATGCGATAGAGACGATAAAAAATAACCAAATATAAAAGAAAAACGATCAGAGTGCCGGCAAAACCCCACTCTTCACCCAGAGCAGCAAATATAAAATCAGCTTCGGAAACAGGTAAAAAGTGCAACTGACTTTGAGTACCCAGACCAAGACCGCGCCCCCATAACCCGCCAGAACCAAGAGCGATAAGTGACTGCCGAACGTTGTAGCCGCTACCCAAAGGATCTAATTGCGGCTGCAAAAAAGTAATAATCCTGTCTTTTTGATAAGGTTGTAAAAAAAACTGCCAACCCACTACAGCCAAAATAACCAAGATCAAACAAAAAAATAAAAAATGTTTAATTTTTATACCAGTTAAAAAAAGCATAGCAAACCAAATTAAAAAAATTACGACCATCGAACCAAAGTCGGGCTGCAAAACCACCAACAATAAAATTGGTAAAATAATAAAAAAAGATTTAAACCAAATATCAAGAGAAATTTTTTCACGGCTGGCTTTAGTAGATAAAAAACGAGCCAACAAAATAATAATGGCTATTTTGGCGATTTCTACTGGCTGCAAATTAAATGGGCCAAAAACAAACCAGCCGGTTGTACCTTGAATTGTTTGACCAAAAAAAAGTACGGAAATCAAAAGTACAAGAGACAAACCATATAACCACCAAGCAAAAGCATGCCAAAAACGATAATCAATAAAAGAAACTATTAATAACAAAACCAAGCCAAAAAGACTAAAAACTATCTGGCGATTTAAAGGATTAAAGTTTTTGTTATCACTACTCAAGGTTAAACTATAGAGGGTGGATAAACCAAAGGCAATTAAAAGAAAAACGGCTACTAAAAGTAGCCAGTCAAAATTTTTAATTAAAGAAAAAAATTTAGACCACATATAAGACAACTATTTATTTTTCTGAACATTGGTTGTAGTGCCGCGCACAAAACGAGTTTCGGGATTCTCCCCTAACCAAATATAGTTGTTTGTCTCTAATAAGTCAATGTCGGGAATAATTTCAATGCGGCTGGGGGTAGATAATGCTTCTAGCCAACTAACCCTAAGCTGCCGAGTTTGACCGGCTAAAAATTTATCTAGGCTAACATAATTAACTGTTTCCGGATAATCACCTTGATATAAAATAACTTGCCAGCCGGTTTGCCACCAACCAAAATTATTATTATTAATTATTTCTAATTCCACTTCGGACGTACCACGTTCGGAAATAAAATTTTCTTTATTAATAACAAAATTATCTAATGCATTTAATAACTCCCGATCATTAAATTTTTGCCATTGCACATTTTCAATCTTTAATTCTACAACGCCAGGATAGTTATCAGAAAGATAAGCAAAGTGCCATAAAAATTTCTGCTGACCAGGCAAAACAAAGGCGCTTTTGGTCGTTAAGGGCAAGCCATCAACCACAAACACATAATCTAGGCGGCGCACCTGCCACCGAAAATTAGGATTATTAATTTTAGCCACCAAATCATATTTATTTTTATCGGTTTTAATTTGATAGGTGCCAAGAATTTGCAGCTCCTGGGGCTGACTATTTTTAAGATAATTGGCCCACGGACTTTCGAAAACAGTCAAATCGGCCAGAAGTTTTCGGTAGGCAGCGGTGGAGGAAGTATAAGCAACAAATTTGGTCCAAACATTGGCCCAGAGGAAAATATTTAATAAAATCAAAACCATGACTCCAAACCGTTTTAAAAAAACTTGGTGTGCAACGAAAAAATATACCAATTGATAATACCATTTATTTTGTTCGTTCATATCTTTTTTTAGTTTTCCACTTTTATTATATCATTTTTTAAAAAAATATGATATAATCAAATTATAATTTTTTACACAAAAATATGTTAGCAACTTCTAAAGATCTTTTATATCTAGTACTGGCCTTCTGTGTTCTCTGGGTAACGGTTTTTTTCTGCTGGCTTTTGTATTATTTTATTTCGATTGTGGGTGGAATGAGAAAAATAGTCAAAAGTGTTGAGAGTAAGATTGAAAAAATTGACCGGCTAATAGATTTGTTTAAAGATAAAATTGAAAATTCGACCAATTATCTATTTATGATGGTAGAAAGTGTGGGTAAATTAATGGACTATTTAAAAAATAAGAAAAAAGAATTTATGGAAGAAGATGAAGAAGAAATAAAAAAACAGAAAAAGAATACAAAAAAGGCAAAAACTGAATAAAAAATAAATTATATAATTAACAAAAAAAGAGCTGAGAATAACTCTTTTTTTGTTTAATAAAAAATTTGTCAAGCATGGGTGTATTTGTTAAGATGATAATGTTAAATCATTACTTTTGAATTTTATCTTTATGTTTATCTCCTTACATAACCATTCTCACTATTCTCTCCTAGATGGATTGCCAAAAATTGATGACTATATTAAAAAGGCAGTGGAATTTGGAATGCCAGCTTTAGCCTTAACCGACCATGGGGTAATGTATGGAGTAATTGAATTCTACCAAAAATGTCTAAAAGCAAACATTAAGCCAATTATTGGCTGTGAAGTATATCTGGCGCCTAGGGCATTACAATTAAAACATTATGGTGTTGATGAAAAAAATAGCCACCTCATTCTTTTGGCTAAAAATGAAGAGGGTTATCGAAACCTGATGTTTCTTTCTACGGTAGCGCACTTGGATGGTTTTTATTACAAACCAAGGATTGATAAAAAAATTTTAAAAGAAAAAGCAAGCGGACTTATTGCCACTTCGGCCTGTCTTAATGGGGAAATTCCCAAAGCCTTAAGAAATAATAATTTATGGGAGGCGGAAAAATTACTTAAAGAATATCAAGAAATATTTGGACCAGAAAATTTTTTCTTAGAATTAGAATATATTGGTGCGGTTAAAGAACAATTGGAAGTCAATGAAAAATTAATTGCCTTGGCCAAAAAAACCGGTGCGCCAATGATAGCGGCGCGTGATACACATTATATTAGTGATGAAGATAAAATTGCCCAAGATGTGCTCGTCTGCGTCCAAACCGGAAAAACTCTAGATGACCAAAAAAGATTAAACATGACGGGAGCAGATTTGTCTTTTATTCAACCAGAAAAAATGGCAGAATTTTTTAAGGCGGTGCCTGAAGCAATTATCAATACCGAAAGAATTGCAGCCATGGTAGAACTAAAACTAGAATTAGGCAAGCTTAAATTTCCCCAATTTCCTTTACCAGAAAACATTGATCCCAATAATTACCTAGAAAAAATTTCTTGGGAAGGTTTAAATAAAAAAATACCTGGCGCTGATGAGGAAACAAAAAAAAGACTGGCTTATGAATTAGAAGTAATTAATAAAAAGTGCTATGCGCCATATTTTTTAATTGTTTCTGATTTAATCAAGTTTGCCAGAGAACACAGCATTCCCACCACAACCCGAGGATCAGCAGCTGGCTCTTTAGTCAGCTACACGGTAGACATCACTACTCTTAATCCACTTGATTATGGTTTGCCGTTTGAAAGATTTTTAAATCCATTTCGGCCTTCACCACCAGATATTGATATGGATTTTGCTGATAATCGTCGAGAAGAAGTAGTAGAATATGCTAGACAAAAATATGGCCACGAAAAAGTAGCCAATATCGCTACCTTCGGCACCATGATGGCGCGCGGTTCAGTGAGAGACGTCACCAGAGTACTGGGTTTACCTTATGAATTTGGTGATAAAATTGCTAAACTTATTCCTTTTGGGGCACAAGGTATGCCAATGACAATTAATAAAGCGCTTGGTTTGGTGCCGGAACTAGAAAATATTTATAAAAACAATACCGACGCCCAAAAAGTAATTGATTTAGCTAAAAAAATCGAGGGCAGTGCCCGGCACGTATCGGTTCATGCAGCTGGAGTAGTAATTGCGCCAGATATTTTAACCAATTATACCCCGTTACAAAAAGACCCGAGTGTCCAACGCAACATTATCACCCAATATGAAATGCATGCTTGCGAGGAAGTTGGTTTAGTAAAAATGGATTTTTTGGGTATTAGAAATTTATCAATTTTAGGCGAAGCAGTAAAAATTATTGAAAAAACCAAAGGCATAAAAATTGATTTAGAGCAGCTGCCACTAAACGATAAAAAAACTTTTGATTTTATTGCGGCCGGTCATACATTTGGCATGTTCCAACTCGGCGGTACTGGCATGACCAAATGGCTGATGGAATTAAAACCAACCAGCGTTAAAGAAATTATGGCCATGGTCGCCTTGTTTCGTCCTGGGCCAATGGAATCAATCCCTGAATTTATTGCCAGGAAACAAGGCAAGAAAAAAATTGAATATCTTGATCCAAAATTAGAGCCGATCCTGAAAGATACATATGGCGTAATTACCTACCAAGATGACTTACTTTTGATTGCTATTAATATCGCCGGCTATAATTGGGAAACAGTGGACAAATTTCGCAAAGCAGTAGGTAAAAAAATACCAGAATTAATGGCGGAGCAGGAAAAAATTTTTATTGAAGGCTGTCAAAAACATAGCAACTTTAGTCTGGAAAAAGCTTTGGCTTTATGGCAATTGTTTGACCCCTTTAAAGGCTATGGTTTTAATAAAGCACATGCAGCTTCTTATGCTCTGGTGGCTTATCAAACAGCTTATCTAAAAGCCCATTATCCAAGCGAATTTATGACCGCGGTCATGACAGCCGAATATGAAGATCTAGATAAAATTGCCGAAGCGGTTCAAGAATGCCAAAATATCGGCATTCGAGTTTTGCCACCAGATATTAATCATTCGCGGCCAGACTTTACCTATCTTTCCGACCAAGAAATAATTTTTGGACTATTAGCAATTAAAAATTTGGGCGCTGATATTGCTAAAGCTATTATTGATAATAGAAAAAAAGAAGGCCAATTTAAATCTTTAAATGATTTTTTAAAAAGAGTAAACCATAAAAATTTAAATAAAAAATCTCTGGAGGCCTTGATTAAATCCGGGGCCATGGATTCATTGGGCGAAAGAAATCAAACGCTGCAAAACATGGACGTGATTCTTAATTTTATTCGTCAAAGAAATAAGCCAGAAAATAACAATGGACAAGCTTCTTTGTTTGGCTCTTTACCAAAAACAACGGAAGAAAGGGGTGTTGTTTTGGAGCCGGCACCGCCAGCGGATTTAAAAACCAAGTTAATTTGGGAAAAAGAACTACTGGGTCTTTATGTTTCTGGTCATCCTTTTAGTGAGACAGAAAAAATGGTAGCTGAAAAAATAACCCACAAGTGTGGAGAAATTGCTACTTTAAAAAACGCCCAAAAGGTGGCCATAGCTGGCTTGATTATAAAAGTACAAAAAATTCTAACTCGCCAACAAGAACCGATGGCTTTTGCCATCATAGCTGATTCTAGCGCGGAAATAGAACTGGTGATTTTTCCAGAAACTTTTAAAAGCACGACGGAAATTTGGCAAAATGATAAAAAAATATTTGTGATTGGCCAGACCAATTTTCGTGATGACAAACCCAAAGTGGCAGTTAATGAGGTTTTTGAAATAACCCAGGAAACTTGGAACGAAAAAACTGCCAAAATTAAAACGGAAACAATAAAAAATGTTTATGTCAAAAATGGAAATGAAATTAAGGTGGGCCAGAAGCGGACCATACCGAGTGAATTGACGATAACCAGAATTTGGATAACTTTGCCTAAATTTTTTAATTCTAATATCCATCAAAAGCTAAAAAATATTTTTGACAATTATCCGGGTGAGACAAAAGTTTTTTTAAAATTAAATCAAAGCGGAGTGTGGCGTAAGATTGAGACTGATTTTAAAATATTTTATCGACCAGAGATTGGACAAAAACTTGAAGAAATAGTGGGAAGTGGTAATATAAAAACAGAATAAAATATAAAAATTAAAATATATGCCTTACAAAAATCAAAATCCAGCATCAAAACCAATTTTTAAAAAAATTATTATTTCCTTTACTGTTTTAGCAATCGTGCTTTTACTTTTAGTAAGTTATTTTTCACTAGCCAAGGCCACCATCACATTAACGCTGGGGGAAGAAAATAAACCACTTGCTATTGATTTAATTATTGCCCCCACTTCTACCGTCGGAGCACTAATTGGAAAAATAGTTGATGAACAAATGACACTTAGCCAAAATTTTACGGTCGCTAATTTTACAGAAAGTCCCGGGCTGGCTGAAGGACAAGTAAAAATTATTAATAATAGCACTCGAGCGCAAACTTTAATAAAAACCACCCGTCTTTTAACTCCCGATGATTTATTATTCCGGTTAAAAGAGGATGTGTCTATTCCAGCAGGCAAAGAAACAATGGCCACGGTCTATGCTGATCAAGAGGGTGGAAAATATGATATCCAACCTACTAAATTTACTATCCCGGGCTTATCAAAAGAGCTGCAAAAAGTAATTTATGCCATTTCAGAAACACCAATGACTGGTGGTTTTAAAAAAACAGGAGTTCTAACGGAAAACGATCTTAATCAAGCACAAGAAAAAATGAAAAACGAACTAAAAGATCTAATTAAAAAAGAATTAGAAAAAAAATATTCCGGAACAACTTTTTTGCTAAATTTAATTAATTACGAAATAATTAACCAGAAAAGCGAGCCGGCAATTGGTACGACGGTTGATAAATTTTCTCTAATTTACCAACTCGGCGTTAAAGCTGTGGTCATAACGGAAAATGAATTGATTTTGGCCGCACAGGAAAAATATAAAAATAAAATTATTGAAACTTCAAATAGTGCTAACCTCGAACAAATAACCAACTGGCAAAATGAAAATTTTGAATATTGGTTAAAAGAAATTTCGCCAAGCAACGAAACAGCAACTATCGCCACCAAGGTGACGGCAGAATTATCAGGCAAACTAGAGGTGGAAAAAATTAATAAAAAAGACTTGGCCGGCTTTGATCAAAAAGGTGTAGAATATTATTTTTCTCAATACCCGAGCATTAAACAAGTAGAAGTTAAATTCTGGCCCTTCTGGGTTAAAAGCATGCCAGCTAGCCCAGAAAGAATAACGATTATTACGAAATAAGCCATAAAGACCTCCTAAATAAGGAGGTTTTTGTGGCTTGAGATTATGTTTTTAATTTCAATTAAAGTTTTAAAAAAATCAAGATTTTTTTAGAGTTAATGTTTGACTAAAACTAAAGAATAGTTTAGAATATAAATGCTTTATAACTAATTATCTTATATGACAAAAGTTTCTCTTAATTTAAAAGCGGAAAAACGTGAAATTACCGGTAAGGCGGTCGCAAAACTAAGAGCCGAAAACAAAATTCCGGCCGTGGTTTATGGTCATAATATCGATAATATTAACGTGATGGTTAATGCGGTTGATTTAGAAAAAATCATGCGTCAAAGTAGCGCTTCGGATTTAATTGATCTACAAGTTGGCGATAATCCAGCGGTCAAGGTATTAGTTCATGAAATTGACCGCGAACCAGTTAGGGGCCAGATCAGACATGTAGATTTTTATCAGGTTAACATGAAAGAAAAGATCAGTACAGACGTATCTTTAAACTTTATTGGCGAATCACCAGCGGTTAAGGATTTATCGGGAGTTTTAATTAAAACCTTAGATAAAATAGAAATTGAATGTTTGCCAGGAGATTTGATTTCAAATCTAGAGATTGATTTGTCTTTATTAAAACAAATCGGTGATAGTTTGCGTGTTAAAGATCTGGACGTGCCAGAAAAAATTACGGTTTTAACTGAACCGGAAACAACGGTAGTATTAGTAGAAGAACAAAAAGTAGAAGTGGTTGAAGAAAAACCAACTGAAGTAGCAACTGGCGAACAACCCGCAGCCGAACAAAATGCCGAGAATGACGAACAAACTCCGGCTAATGAAAAAAATAATGAAGCTTAAAAAAATAAAAAGACAATTTTTGATCAGAGCTGGCTTATGGCTGGCTCTTTTGGTAATTATAATTGGTGTTTTTTTTGTTTTGAAACAGCCAAAAGAAATAAATGAGGCGTCGCTAACTAAAGAAACAGCCCAATCTTGCCTGATGCGTAAAATCGATGGAGTGTGTATAGAAAATAAAGAAAGCCAAGATCTTTGGCCAGTAGCTTTGATGATCGATAATAACCCCGAGGCTTGGCCACAAAATGGATTGAGTCAGGCACAAGTCGTTTATAATACTTTGGTGGAAGGCGGCACAACCAGAATAATGGCTGTTTTTGCCAGTACGGAAAAAATAAAAAAAATCGGTCCAATTAGAAGCAGCCGGCCTTATTACTTGAACTGGGTTAAAGAATTAGATGCGCTTTATGGCCATTCGGGAGGCTCACCCGAGGCGTTGGAAAAAATTATTAAAGAAGAAATACTTAATTTGGAAGAAATTACTTCTTATGGGCCAAAATATTTTTATCGTGATAAAAATAAACTGGCGCCGCATAATCTTTTTACTGACAGCGAAAAAATAAACCGGGCGCGTCAAGATTGGGAACTTAATAACAAAGCCACAACTTATGTCGCCAGAAAATTTAATCAAAACAACAGTTTTGCCATTGGTCAGGAAATAAAAAAAATAAGTATTGATTATGCGGCTGGCCAATTGTTTGATGTTGGTTATCAATACCAAACTTCTACCGAAGATTTTATCCGCTATCAAAATAATGATTTGCAAATTGATGCTAATGATAAAGAGGCAATAAAAATTAAAAATATTATTGTCCAAATCGTGCCCGAAGAAAAACACCTGGACGAGCTTGATCGTTTAAGCATTGAAACAATCGGCACAGGTACGGCGATGTTTTTATCGCAAGGAAAATTAATCAAAGGCACTTGGCAGAAAAAATTCATAAGCGAGCCAACAAAATTTTTTGATAGTTCTCAACAAGAAATAATTTTTACGCCGGGTAATATTTGGATCGAAATAGTGCCGGGCGAAAGAGAAATAAAAATAGAATAAACATAAAAAACACCTTGAAAATAACAAGGTGTTTTTTAATTCATGATATTTAATTATTTGCATTAATTGCCATTAATTTTAATGTATGTCATTTAGTGTCTAATCGCCACCATTTCCAAAAATATTTAATCCAAGAGATAATATGAATCCAGGCCATCTTCCTGGTTAAATCTAAAAACCAATGATTGGCGCCAGATTCGCGCGCATAATAATGAATCATTTGACTATGCGGCACATACCAAACCTCATAACCAGATTGCCAAACACGGCGGCACAAATCCACATCTTCCATATACATAAAAAATCTTTCATCAAAACCAGCGGTAAGGCGTTCTAAAACACTGCGACGCAACATCAAAGCACTGCCACGCGCCCAATCAATTTTGTGTGGTTCTGCGCTAGAAACATCTTCCATAAAATATTCTTTGATCTGCTGCCGCCAAATTTTTTTTAAACCCGTACGTATTAAAGCCGGCAAGAGGAAAATCTTAGGGAAACGATAACGCGACTGCTGTTCAGTGCGATTAGGGTTAAGCAGACGCGGCGCCACTAGACCAATTTGAGTCCGTGGGTGAATAAAGCGCCACAAATTTTCAATCGCCTGATCTAAAACCACCACGTCGGGATTGAGAATTAAAAGATATTCTCCCCGTGCCTGTGCCAAACCCAAATTATTGCCGGCGCCCATGCCGCGATTGTCATGATTTAAAATTAAGCGGTGGCCAGGAAAATAATCATGCATCATTTCTGCCAAGCCATCGTTTGAATTATTGTCCACCACGATAACCTCATAATCAAAAGGTAAGGAAAAACGAGCAATGTTTTTTAAACACTGCTTAACTAAATTCTTTGTTTTATAATTAAGGATAATGATAGATAAAACCATATTTTTTAAGCCACAAACCATTTTCTAAGAGCGGCAGCTGGCAAATGTTTCCGGCCAAAAGTAATTCTTCTCTTAAGAATCATGCGCGGTAAAAGTTTAAAAAATTGTCCATAAGCTCTTAGAGTTTTGGGCTCAAAAAATAACAAAAAAATAAATTTTTTAAACTCCAACCAAACAATAAAGGGCAGGTGCCGCCAAAAGTTGGCGCCGGATTCGTTTTTAATTAAGACAAAAAGATGATTTTTGTAAGAATGAAAATTAATTAATTGAGATTTAGCACGCCGTGCTTTTCTAATGGCCAAAAATTGCCACGGGCGTAAATTTTGATTGCGTGCTGACCGAAAGTGATAAGCCTTGGCCGAAGGCACAAAAAAACTTTGCCAGTTAAGCAACCGTAACCGATAAGACAGATCAAAATCATCTTGATAGGCAAAAAAATCTTCATCAAAATATTCGTCTTGAAATTTAATGCTCTCTAAAGCGACGCGTCGATACAACACACATCCACCAGAAAAACCAAAAACTTCTTGAAGGTTATCATATTGGCCAATATCTTTTTCGCCTTCGCCAATATTCTTAACCAGACGTGATTTTTTCACCAAAAGACCATAAGAATCAACGATGTCGGTTTTAGCAACTCTGGCTAACCCTCCTTCTTCTAATAATGTTTCGGCGCGTAAAATTTTGCCAGACAAAGCGGCGGTATTATCTGTGGCTTTAAGTGCCGCCGCCATTATTTCGGCCAAAAAATTTTCTGCCAAAATGACATCGGGGTTCATAATCAAAACCCAGTCGCTATAATGCATTTTAAGGGTTTGATTATAAGCGCGACAAAAACCCAAATTGTTAATGTTTTTTAAAATGTGCACTTCCGGATAATTATTTCTTATAAATTCTACCGTGCCGTCGCTAGAGCCGTTATCAACTAAATTTACCGCAATTTGAAAATTTTTATCATGCCAAACACTTTGCTGGAAAATCGCTTCCAAACAATCTTTAATGAATTTCATGGAATTCCAAGTGACCAGACAAATAGAAATACTCATAAAGTTTAATTTTAAATATTAACAAAATACTAATTATTTGGCAAGGGTTGGTATTGGAAGATAAAAATTAAAACAATAAAGCCAATGCCCAAAGGATGATTTAAATAGGGGGTAAAGATATTAACGGCGAGTAAGGCCACTAAGGCGATGCCAAATGAATAATGAATTATGAATAATGAATTATGGTTTTTTTGATTTAAGTTTGAAAAATTAGAATTTGTTTCGAATTTTAATAACTTTTTTATAATTAAAAAAAATAAATATAAATAAATGCCTAATCCAACTAGCCCAAATTTAAGGATCATATCCAAATAGCCCCACTCAGAAGCATAAGTAGTCACTTCGCCGCTTTGGCCAGCAGTTTCATTAATTAAGCGCGGGTCAGTGCTAAAATAAGTAAAAGTGGCGCCAAAGCCAGAACCAATTAGAGGGTGTTTTTTTATACCTTGCCATAAGGGTGTTAATTGATTCAGGCGGGCAGCCGAGGCAGCTTCACCTTGAGTTAAACGTTGGCCTAAAATACTAGCCCAGTCCCCCACTGGTTTTGGCGGCAAAAAATAAATGGCACTAACCAAAACCAGACTGGCGAATAAAAATAAAATTATTTTTCCAATCTGTTTTAAAATATTAAAAAATTTTTCTTTAGTGATAATAAAATAAACCAAATAACTAAGCAGGCCGGCGATTAAACCCACCCAGAAACTGCGGGAAAAAGAAATAATTAGCACGGCTAAACAAAAAATTGGCAATAAAAAATCAATTAAGATTGAATAAATTTTGTGTTCAGTTTTTTTAAATTTTAAACCAACAAACAAAATAAAAAATAAAATTAAAACATAAATTTGCGCCGGCATAAATATGCGCCAGACATTGCCAGCCACATGAGTAATTTC